>Ga0172376_10001620_pt1 | contig 28638 bp, 33 predicted proteins | sample Lak35m_FD_121114 | JGI IMG/M metagenome (GOLD analysis project Ga0172376, IMG submission 121114) | Freshwater microbial communities from Kabuno Bay, South-Kivu, Congo - kab_092012_35m | ecosystem: Environmental > Aquatic > Freshwater > Lake | place: Democratic Republic of the Congo: South-Kivu...
AACACACTGTCGACGGCACTTGGCGACGCATCGGACAACTCCTCCAATGCTTCACACCACAAGAGTGCGCCGCCTACGTCAGAAACGCAGGATATGCTTCGGTATGAACCGGAAAGACTCTAGAGGCAGTAGGCCGCGATCAGGTCCACGAGATAGGCCGGGCCGTTCAGCCCCCACAGGACGAACGACACGGCCGTCGCGGCCACGACGAGGCTGGCAAGACCCCACAGGATCAAGGATTGCCAGCCCCTCACGGTCGGGATGGCGTCATGCAGGCTGCGGCACGGCTGCCGCCGGACGCGCCAGCCGCTCCTCGACGATCGGCCAGTGCAGCAGGGCCGAGACGATGCCGAGCGCGATCGAGATCCACCACATCATGTCGTAGTTGCCCTGCAGGTCGAAGATCCTGCCGCCGCCCCAGCCGCCGAAGAAACTGCCGACCTGGTGGCCGAAGAACACGATGCCGTTCAGCATGGTGAGATGGACCGGCCCGAAGATGAAGCCGACCAGCGCCGTGGTGAGCGGCACCGTGCCCAGCCACAGGAAGCCCAGCGCCGCGGCGAAGACCAGTACCGAGGCCGCCGACAGCGGCGCCATCACGAAGCCCAGGAAGACCAGAGACCGCAGCAGATAGAGCAGGGACAAGAGGTTCTTGCGCTTGTACCTGGCACCCATCGAGCTCCACAGGATGGCGCCGGCGATGTTGAACAGGCCGACCATGCCGATCGCCCAGCCGCCGAGCTCGGCCGGCGAGAGCCGGATGCCGAACAGCGACAGCCCGATGCCCTTGTCGGAGATGTAGGCGGGCAAGTGGCCGCCCACAAAGGCGACGTGGAAGCCGCACACGAAATAGCCGACCACCAGCAGCACGTAGCTCCGTTGCGAGAAGGCCTCCGACAACGCCTCGCCCGTGCTCTGCGAGCCGCCGCCGGCCTTCCGCCCGGCCGCGATCTCTTTGCTGTCGTTCAGGCCGGCAGCGAGGAAGATCATCAGCACGGCGATGGCCGTGAGCGCCCACATGGTCGGGCGCCAGTCGCCAAACCAGTTCTGCAGGACGGCTGCGAGCGGCACGATGAAGAACTGGCCGAACGAGCCGCCGGCCGAGCAGATGCCGACCGCCAGTGCCTGCTTGGCCGGCGGTGCGACGCGCAGGATCACGCCCAGCACCGGGCCGAAGCTCGCAGCCGACAGGCCGACGCCCACCAGGACGTTGCCCAGCACCAGCATGAATCCGTCATGCATGACCGCCGTCACGATCATGCCCACCACGTAGAGCGCGGCACCGCCGGCGATCGTGGGGGCCGAGCCGAAGCGGTCGCACAGGCGGCCCGAGAACGGCGCCACTGCGCCCATGAGCAGCATCGACAGCGCCGTGCCGAAGGAGAAGAGCTCGCGGCCGACGTCGAGCTCGGCCGACACCGGTTTGAGGAAGATGCCAAAGCTCTGGCGGACGCCAAGGCCGATGGTGAGGACGAGGAAACCGCACCAGACGGCGGTCCAGTAGGAACGGGAGGTCATGGCCGCAAAGTGTGGCGCGCGGGCCGGTCTGACAAGACATTCGCCTTAATGCCTTGCACAGAATTACTTCATGCCGTCACAAGCTGCGATGTGGCAGAACATGACCATGATCCGGGTACGGTTCCTGTGCGGGTTGGCGGCATTCCTGCTGGTTCTGGCAGGAAGCGTCGAGGCCGCGCCGCGGCTCGAGCGGGAGCGCTGTCCCTACAAGCCGCCGCGCGGCGACCGCGTCGAGTGCTTCGTGCTGATCGTGCCCGAGAACCGCGAGCAGCCGCAGGGCCGCGAGATCAGGCTTAAGGTCGCCATCCTCAAGGCCAAGCGCACAGCCGGCGTCGAGCCGCTGGTCTACCTGTCTGGGGGACCTGGCGACGCGCCGCTGGTCGCATCGAACCCCGGCGCGGACGCGCTGAGCGAGGGCGATTGGTGGAACGAAACCGCCGCGATCCGCCGGCGTCGGGACGTCGTGCTGCTGAGCCAGCGCGGCGCCGGGGGATCGACACCCAATCTGGATTGCTTCGACATGCGAACCAGCGAGCCCGCCAAGGCCCGCCGCCGTGCCGTCACGGAGCAGCAGGAACGCGACATCCTGGTCCGCTGCCGGGCGAGTCTGGAGCGCCGCAAGATCGACCTCGCCATGTACACGACGCCGGCGCTGGCCGACGATGTGGCCGACTTGGCGACCGCTCTCGGCCTGGCCAGGATCAACCTCTACGGCGTGTCGTACGGCACGCGCTGGGGCCTCGAGGTGATGCGCCGTCATCCGGCGCTCGTGCGTGCGGCGGTCCTGGATGGCGTCTACCCGCCGCAAGTCAATGGCGAGCAGAACGAACCGGCAATCGTGCGTCGCGCCTTCGAGCAACTCTATGCGGATTGCGCCGCGGACGTGCTGTGCCGCGAGCGTCATCCCGCGCTGCGCGCGACGGTGGAAGGCCTGATCGAGGGCGCCGAGCGGGCCCCGCTGGAGACCGTGCTTGCCTTGGATGATGGCCCGCATACCGTGCGGCTCGACGGAACCAAGTTGGTGATGGTGCTGCTGAACATGATGCGTGAGGGCGAGGCGGCATCGATCCCGGAGACCGTCGCGGCCGCCCGCCGCGGCGATCTGCGCCTGCTGAAGCTGTTTGCCGAGGATCTCGAGACCAACGACGGCGGCCTGCTGGAACAGAACGCCCAGCAATTCGACGGGCTCTACAACAGCATCGAATGCCGTGAGACGTGGCCCATGGTCGACCGCGCCGCTCGACGCAAGGCGATCGAGAGCAATGGCGTCTACGGTTTGAATGCGAGGGCGAGCAAGTCATCGTCCTTCTGCCCGGTGTGGCGGGTTGCGGCGGCGCCTGCCGGCGAGCGACAGCCCGTGAAATCGTCCGTGCCGACATTGCTGCTGAGCGGCGGCTACGACTGGCTGACGCCGCCGGCGTGGGCACGCGAGGCGGCAAAGACGCTCTCCTCTTCGCGCAACGTCGTGTTCCGCGCCCAGGGCCATGGCGTGGTCGTGCAGGATGCCTGCGCCGCCCGCCTGCGCGATGCCTTCATCGAGGACCCCGAGCCCAAGCGCGCGCTGCCCTGCCGCCCCGACACGGTGCCGAATTTCACCGCCGCCTGGGAACGCGCGCGCAACATGCCCTGAAGACGGGGAGAGGAAACAGGATGAACCGCGTGCTCGCCCACACCGGCGTGAAGTATCCGATCGTCCAGGCGCCCATGGGATGGATCGCCCGCAGCCAGCTCGCCTCGGCGGTGTCGAACGCTGGTGGCCTCGGCGTCATCGAGACGTCGAGGTCGACGCCTGCCTGGCCGAGATCGCCAGGATGAACGAGCTGACCGACAAGCCGTTCGGCGTGAACCTGCCGCTGCTGTTTACCCGCGAGCCGCGGGTGGTCGATCTCGTGGCGAAAAGCGGCGTGAGGTTCGTCACGACCTCGGCCGGCTCGCCGGCCAATCCGTTGGCCTGATCCACGAGGCGCTGCCGGTCGCCGACATCATCGATCGCACGGTCGAGGGATTCCATGCCATCCGCAGGGCGCAGGGAGAAAGATCGCAGGCCGGCGGGTTCTGACTATCGCAGGAATTCCGGGGAAACCAGGCTCGGCAGGAAGAGTGACGCCCACGGCCACATGATCACCAGCGCCAGCACCAGCAGCATGGGGATTAGCATGATCATGGTGTCCTTCAGTGCGTCGCGTATGCGCAGGCCGGCGATCGAGCAGGCGATCATCAGGCAGAGCCCATAAGGCGGGGTCACCAGGCCAAAGGCGAGCGACACGATGCCGATCATGGCGAAGTGGACCGGGTCCATGTGCACGGCTTTGGCCAAGGGTTCCAGAATCGGGCCGCAAATTATGATGGCCGGGATGGCGTCGAGGAAGCAGCCCACGACCAGGAACACGAAGGCGATGAAGAATCCGGTGGCGTAGAAGCCCATGCCCCAGGAACTGACGTCCGCCAGGATGGCCTGCGGAATCCTGTAATAGGCGAGCAGCCAGCCGAAGCAGCTTGCCGTACCGACGCAGAACAGCGCGATGCCGGCCAGCTTGCCGGTGTCGAGCAGGGCGCCGAACAGGCCCTTGGCGTCCATCTCGCGGTAGACGATCAGCGACAGCGTACCGGCATAGAGCACGGCGATGGCGGCTGACTCCGTTGCCGTGAACCAGCCGAAGATCTTGCCGCCGATGATGATGCCCGGCGTCATCAGTGCAAGAAACGCCTTGGCCGCGGCGCAGGCGAATTCGTGGAAGGTGGCGCGCTTGTAGGTGGGATAGCCGCGCTTCACGGCATAGACATGGACCGTGGCCATCTGAGCGACGCCGATCAGCAGGCCCGGGATGATGCCCGCCAGGAACAGGGCGCCGATCGAGGTGGTGAGGATGCCGCCCCACACGATCATCAGAATCGAGGGCGGGATGATGACCGCCAGCACCGCCGAGACGGCGGTGATCGCCACGGAGAAGGAGAGGTCGTAGCCTTCCCGGGTCTGCGCCTCGATGAAGATCTTGCTCTGGCTCGCGGCGTCTGCCGTCGAGGAGCCGGAGATGCCGGCGAAGAAGATCGACAGCACGACGTTGATCTGCGCCAGGCCGCCGGGAAAATGACCCACCATCGTGCGCGACAGGTCCATCAGCCGCGTCGTGATGCCGCCGACGTTCATCAAGTTGGCCGTCAGCAGGAAGAACGGCACGGCGAGCAGGATGAACGAGTTGTAGGCGTTGAAGGTCTCCTGGGCGAGCGTCATCGTGTCGAGCCGCGGCTCGATCACGAGGATGGGCAGGCAGGCCAATCCCAGGGCGAAGGCCACCGGCACGCGGAGGAACATCAATCCGAAGAACAGGCCGAACAGTATCAGGGCGGCGACACCCGGCGAAAGAACAGTGCCGGTCATGGCATCGTTTTCCCAAAGACGATGGCAAGGTCGTCCCACAACTGCTCGCCGAGGAAGATCAGCCACGTCAGGCCGGTGACCGGCCAGGCGACATGGATCAACCAGAGCGGCAGCTCGGCGAGTTCGGAGATCCGGTTGAGCGCGAAGGCGGTGAACTTCCAGCCACCCCAGATGAAGACCAGCGCCAGCGCCAGCACGCCCAGCCGTCCTATCAGGCGCGCCAGTGCGGTGACCCGCGGGCCGATCCTGTGCGGCCAGACGTCGACCTCGAAATGCGTGGACTCGCGCACGCCGATCATGGCGCCGATCATGATGGTCCAGATGAACAGGAAGCGCGCCATCTCCTCGGTCCAGATGTAGTGCGGGATCAGCGAGGTGAAGCGCGAGAAGATCTGCATCGTGACGGGGATCACGAGGATCCCCACCGATACGGCCAGAAGTGTGGAAAGCGCCGCAGCGTAGGCGGCGGTCAGCCGCCGCCACAGGGCGCGCGGCTGGCTCGTCGTCATCGACATCGGTAGGCGGTCTCTCCGAAGGAAGTCAGTTGAGCGCGACGATCTTGGCGTAGATCCCGTCGGCGCCGATCTCCTTGGCGTAGGCTGCCATCACCGGATCGACCATCTTCTTCATCGCAGCACGATCCTTGAATGCGACGCGCTTCAGCTTGCCGGCCTTCTCGAGCGCGACCAGCTTCTGCTCGTCTTCGGAACTCTCGACCTGACGCCCGTAGGCGCCGGCTTCCTTGCCCGCCTTGGCGACCGCTGCCTGCAGGTCCTTCGGCAGCGCCTTGAAGGTCTTGCCGGAGAAGCAGAGCGGCCGGATCGTGATGGCATGCTCGGTCATCGTGAGGTTGGGCGCTACCTCGTAGAATTTCATCGCCTCGATGCCGGCCGCTTCGTTCTCGCCGGCGGAGATGACGTTATTCTGGATGGCGTTGTAGACCTCGCTATAGGCGATGACGGTGGGCGACATGCCGGCGGCCTGGAAGGTCTTCGACCAGATCGGCGCGCCCTGGACGCGGACCTTCAGTCCCTTGATTTCGGCAAGTGAGCCCAACGGCTTGTTGACGAAAATGTTGCGCACACCGCCGCCGGCATAGCCGATCAGCATCACGTCGGCCTTGGTCGCGATCTCGTCGGCCACCGGCTTTAAGAGGTCGGCGTCGAGCACCTTGTTCCAGTGCGCGAGGTCGCGGAACAGGAACGGCGCGTCGATGAAGGGTGCCGCCTTGGAGAAGGTCGACATGTGCGCCGGCGAGACGATGCCGTAGTCGACCGCCTTGCCCTGCGCCATGTACTCGAAATACTGCTTCTCGAGACCGAGCGCTGAATTCTTGTGCAGCACGAAGTTGATCGGCTTGCCGTAGTACTTCTTCACCAGCTCCTCGAACCGTATGAGCGCCTTGGTGAAAGCGTGGTCGTCGTTGAACTGAACGGCGCCGTTCAGCGTGATCGGCGACTGGGCGCCGGCCGAGCCGATGAAGGGCGTGGCAAGAGACGAGGCGGCAAGACCGCCCATCAGAATTCTGCGCTTCATGTTTCCTCCGCAGGTCTCGTTCATTGTCTAGTGCAATCGGACCTTGGTAAGGACTATGCATGGGATTGACCGACGGGGCCAGAAACCGGCCGCGCGCCGTCAGATCACTGGATTGGACACAAAAATTTAGTAATATGTCCGCAGCAACGAGGAACTGAGGCAGCCGTGCCGGAACTTTTCGCGTCAGGCACCGCTCTGGGGGCACTGGCTGTCGCCGCGCTTTTTGCGACGCTGGTGCGCGGTCCGATGCTTGCGCTCGTCTATCCGGTGACGGCGCTGGCCGCCGCCGGCTTGGCGGTCGTGGATCTGCGCGTCCTGCTTGCCGGTTCGGACGTTGCCGCACGACTGCCCATCGGGCTGCCGACGATCGGCCTGCACCTGCGGCTCGACGTGGTGTCCGCGTTCTTCGGCGTGGTGATCAACGGCGGTGTACTGGCGGCCAGCGTGTACGGCATGGGCTTCGACCGTGCCAAGGAGCTCACGCCGCGGGTCGAACCGCTGTTCCCGCTGTTCGCGGCAGCCATGAACATGGTGCTGATCGCCGACGACGCCTATGGCTTCCTGTTCTCCTGGGAGCTGATGTCGCTCGCGTCGTGGGCGCTGGTCGTTGCCCGCCACACCGATCCCGAAAGCCGGCGCGCCGCCCATCTCTATCTCGTCATGGCGGCGATCGGTACCGCGGCGCTGCTGTTCGCCTTCGGCGGCCTGGCCGGCCCGGCCGGCGGCTATGCCTTCGACACCGTCCGCGCCCATCCGCCCGTGCTGCTGGTCGCCGCGCTGGTCCTCGCGGCCGCGTTGGTCGGCTGCGGCTCCAAGGGCGGCCTGATCCCGCTGCATGCCTGGCTGCCGCTCGCCCATCCGGCGGCGCCGAGCCATGTCTCGGCGCTGATGAGCGGCGTCATGACCAAGGTGGCGATCTACGGCTTCGTCCGCATCGCCTTCGACCTTCTGGGGCCGCCGGCCTGGTGGTGGGCGCTGCCGCCCATCGTGCTCGGCGTGATGACGGCCGTGCTCGGTCTGCTCTACGCGGTGTTCGACCGCGATCTCAAGCGTGTGCTGGCCTACTCGACGATCGAGAACATCGGCGTGATCTTCGTGGCGCTGGGCCTGGCGCTGGCCTTCCGCGCCAACGGCCAGCACGAGGCCGCGGCGGTCGCAATGGCCGCGGCGCTGCTGCACGCCCTCAACCATTCCTGGTTCAAGTCGCTGCTCTTCCTCGGGGCGGGCGCCGTGCTGCACGCCACGGGGCGGCGCGACCTCGACGGGCTGGGCGGCCTGATCCACCGCATGCCGCGCACCGCCGCCTTCTTCCTGGTGGGAGCGCTTGCCATTTCGGCGCTCCCGCCGCTCAACGGCTTCGTGTCGGAGTGGCTGCTGTTCCAGGCCGTCATCGCCGCGCCGGCGCTGCCCCAGGCGGCGCTGCATTTCGCCTCGCCGGCGATCGGCGCCATGCTGGCGCTTGCGGCGGCACTCGCGGCCGCCTGCTTCGTGCGCGTCTACGGCACGGCGTTTCTCGGCCGCCCGCGCAGCGCCGAGGCCGCCGCCGCCCATGACGTGCCGCTGGCCCAGCAGATCGCGATGGGCGGGCTGGCCCTCCTCTGCATCCTGGGCGGTCTGCTCGGTGGCGCGCTGACCATGGTGCTCTCGCCGGTGCTGCGCGAGCTGGCGGGCGGCGCCCTGCCGGGCGCCGCAACCGGTCCGACGATGTTCTCCCTGGTCGCTTTCGATCCGGCCCGCAGCATCTACGACGCGCCGATCATCGCGCTCTTCGTCGCCATCGCCTCGCTGACGACGCTGGTCGTGGTCCATCGCGTGTCGGAGCGCCGGACCCGCCGCGGCCCGGCGTGGGACTGCGGCTTCCCCGATCCGTCGGCAGTCACACAATACACCGCGTCGAGCTTTGCCCAGCCGTTGCGCCGCGTCTACGGCGCGGTCTTCTTCTCGGCCCGGGAAACGGTGGCCATGCCGCCGCCCGGCGACACCCAGGCGGCGCGCTTCTCGGTCACCCTTGTCGACCATGTGTGGCGCACACTCTACGCCGCGCCCGGGCGGGCCCTCCTCAGATTGTCGGAGCGGCTGAATGCCCTGCAGTTCCTCACCATCCGGCGCTATCTCGCCTTGATGTTCGCCGCCCTCGTCATCCTGCTCGCGATCACGGCGGTGACGACGTGACCCGCGATCTCGTGCTGCAGTTCCTGGCGCAGGGCGCCCAGATGACCTTCGTGCTGCTGATCGCCCCGCTCGCGGTCGGCGTGGTGCGCCGGGTCAAGGCGCGCCTGATGCGCCGGCAGGGCGCCCCGCTGCTGCAGGGCTACTACGATCTCGCCAAGCTGCTGCGCAAGGAATCGGTGGTCGCCGAAAGCGCGTCCTGGCTGTTCCGCAGTGCGCCCTACCTGATCTTCGCCCTGACCTGGGTGGCGGCGGCGCTCGTGCCGAGCTTCGCCTCGGGCCTGATGTTCAACTGGGCGGCCGACGTCGTGGCGCTGGTGGCGCTGCTCGGTGCGGCACGCGCCCTGCTGGCGCTCGCCGGCATGGATGTCGGCACTTCCTTCGGCGGCATCGGCTCGTCGCGCGAGATGATGATCGCTACGCTCGCCGAGCCCGCCATGATGCTGATCGTGCTGACGCTCGCCATCGCCGCCGGCACCACGCGGCTGGCGGGCGTCGCCGACTTCTTCATCGCCGAGCCGTTCGCCGTTCGCGTCTCGCTCGCCCTGTCGTTCATCGCCCTGATCATCGTGGCGCTGGCCGAGAACGCGCGCATCCCGGTCGACAATCCGGTGACGCATCTCGAGCTCACCATGGTCCACGAGGCCATGGTGCTGGAATATTCCGGCCGCCACCTGGCTCTGATCGAGGCCGCCAGCCACCTCAAGCTGGTGCTCTATCTGTCGCTGCTGGTCTGCCTGTTCGCGCCGTTCGGCATGGCGCCGGCGAACGCCGGCATCGTCGGCTGGGCGATCGGCCTTGCCGCCTGGACCGCCAAGGTGCTGGCCGGCGCGGCGCTGCTCGGCGTCTGGGAGGTCAGCATCGCCAAGATGCGTGTCTTCCGTCTGCCGGACTTCGTCGGCATCGCCTTCGTGTTCGGCTTCCTCGCCATCCTTCTGGCGTTCCTGACGCGGGGGGTGTTCGCGTGAGCCGGGCCTACGAGATTTCCCACCTGCTGGCCGGCGCGATGCTGGTGACGAGCTTCGCGCTGCTCTACCAGGAGCGCATCGCGGCCGTGCTCAAGGCCTTCGCCGCGCAGTCGATCATCCTGGCGCTGGCGGTCGCCTGGGCGGCGTGGTCAGAGCACGAGCCCGACCTGTTCATCACGGCGGCCATCGCGCTCACCCTGAAGGGCATCATTATCCCGGTGGCGCTGCATCGCACGGTGGTGCGACTGGGCATCCATCGCGAGGTCGAGAAGGTGGTGGGCGTGGGCATCGCCCTGCTGGTCGGCCTCGCCCTCACCGGGTTGGCCCAGGCGCTGGTCGTCAAGGTCGCGCAGGGCACCGCGAGCCATGCCCGCGAGAGCCTGGCGCTGGCGCTGGCCATCGTCCTGCTGGGCTTCCTGATGATGATCGTGCGCCGCAACGCAGTGACCCAGATCGTGGGCTTCATGTCGATGGAGAACGGCCTGATCCTGGCCGCCACCGGCGCGCGCGGCATGCCGCTGGTGGTCGAGGTCAGCGTCGCCTTCTCCGTGCTGATCGCGCTCTTCGTGTTCGCGGTGTTCGTGTTCCGCATCCGCGAGCGCTTCGACACGATCGACATCGAGGCGCTCGACCGCATGCGCGGGGACCGCCGATGATCGAGACCTACCAGCTCGTCGTGCTGGTGCCCTACCTGTCGGCGCTGTTGCTGGTGGCGATTCCGGGCTATCGCATCGGCTCCATCGTCAACGTGCTGGTCTCGGGCGTGACCTTCGCGGCCGGGCTGTGGCTGATCGCGGGCGAGCGGATCGTCGGCGACTACGCCATCGTCGACGAGTTCAACATCGTCTTCATCGCCATCAACACGCTGGTCGGCTTCACGACCGCCCTGTTCAGCGCCTCCTACATCGGCCACGAGATCGAGTCGGGCAAGCTGTCGCCGGCCTTCGTGCGGTTCTATCACGCCATGTTCCAGGCGATGATGGGCTCGATGAACCTGGCCCTCGTGGCCAACAACATCGGCGTCATGTGGGTGGGGCTCGAGCTCGCGACGCTGATCACGGTGGTGATGGTCGGCCTCTACCGCACGCCGCAGGCGATCGAGGCGGCGTGGAAGTACTTCATCCTGGCCAGCGTCGGCATCTCGCTCGCCTTCTTCGGCACCATCCTGATCTATCTCGCCGGCCAGCCGGCGCTGGGCGAGGGCGTGCCGGCGATGACCTGGAGCCTGCTGCAGGCCGCCGCCGCCCGCATGGATCCGGCGATCCTCGATCTCGCCTTCATCTTCTTGCTGATCGGCTACGGCACCAAGGTCGGCCTGGCGCCGCTGCACGCTTGGCTGCCCGACGCCCATGCCGAGGGCCCGACGCCGATTTCGGCGGTGCTGTCGGGCCTGTTGCTGAACGTGGCGCTCTATGCGCTGCTGCGCTTCAAGATGCTGGTCGCCGGCCAGCCGGCTGCGCTCGACCCCGGCCCGATCATGATCGTGATGGGCCTGGTGTCGCTGATCTTCGCCGCTTTCATGCTCTACCAGCGGCGCGACATCAAACGCCTGTTCGCCTACTCCTCGATCGAGCACATGGGCCTGATCGTGTTCGCCTTCGGCATGGGCGGACCGCTCGCCAATTTCGCGGGCCTGCTGCACATGGCCATGCACAGCCTGACCAAGTCGGGGATCTTCTTCGCCGTCGGCCACATCGCCCAGGCCAAGGGCAGCCAGCGCATCGCCGACATCAAGGGGCTGAGCGTCACCCATCCGCGGCTTGCCGTGGCGTTCGCGCTTGCCGTGCTCGCCATCTCCGGCCTGCCGCCGTTCGGCGTGTTCGCCAGCGAGTTCCTGATCCTGACCACGACCTTCGCGCGCGAGCCGTGGCTCGCCCTGCTGCCGGCCTTCGGGCTGCTCGTCGGCTTCGGCGCCCTGCTGCTGCGCCTGCAGGACACCGTCTTCGGCGAACCGGTGGGGCCGGCCCACCGGGTCGATGCCTCCTCCGTGCCGATGGTGCTGCACCTGTTGCTGGTGCTGACGGCGGGCATCTACCTGCCGCCGGTGCTGGTTTCCTGGTTCCGCCGCGCCGCGGAGCTGCTGGGATGAGCGACCCGCGTGCCCTGGCCGACCTGGTCGCCGGCCGCGCCGCCGGCTCGGACGGCTATGTGCGCCTCAAGGCCGATGCCGGAACCTGGACGGCGCTGGCGCGGGGTTGCGCGGCCGGCCTGCACGAGCTCAGCGCCCTGTGGGCCGATGGTGGCACGATGCACCTCGCGTTGAGCGATCCGGCGCGTGCCGTGCGGGCCATCGTCTCGCTGCGCACTGCCGACAGGTCCTACCCCTCGGTCGCCGCCCATCACGCCCCGGCGCTTCGCCTGGAGCGCGCCATGCGCGACCTCTACGGCGTGCAGCCGGCCGGCCTGCCCGATCCCAGGCCGTGGCTCGACCACGGCAAGTGGCCGGGCCACGAGAACGCGGCGCGCTACGAGTTCCTGCCGATCGAGGGCGAGGGGCTGCACCAGATCCCGGTCGGGCCGGTCCATGCCGGCATCATCGAGCCGGGTCACTTCCGCTTCACCGCCAACGGCGAGACCGTGGTGCGCCTCGAGGAGAGGCTGGGCTACGTGCACAAGGGCGTCGAAGGCCTGCTGGCCGGCAGCACGATCGAACAGGGCGCCCGCCTCGCCGGCCGCATCTCGGGCGACAGCACGGTGGCCTATGCCTGGGCCTATGCCCGCGCCGTCGAGGCGGCGCTGGGCTGGCTGCCGCCGCCGCGCGCCGTGCTGCTGCGCGCCGTCATGGCCGAGCTCGAGCGGCTGGCCCACCACATCAACGACGTCGGTGCGATCTGCAACGACGCCAGCGTGCTCACCATCAATGCCCGCTGCACGCTGCAGCGCGAGGACGTGCTGGCCGTCGCCGGCGCCTGCTTCGGCCATCGCCTGATGATGGACTGCATCGTGCCGGGCGGCGTCTCAACCGACTTGTCGGCCGAGGGCGTCGGCCGGATCCGCGGCCTGCTGATGCGGCTTGGCCAGACGCGCGAGGAGGTCCAGCGCGTCTACGACACCATGCCGTCGCTGCAGGATCGCACCGTGACCACCGGCATCGTCTCGGCGGAACTGGTGCGCCAGTACGCGGCCGGCGGCTTCGTCGGCCGAGCCTCAGGCCGAGCCTTCGACGCGCGCAAGGCCTTCGCCTACGCGCCCTACGACAAGCTCGACTTCGAGCCGGCGTTGCGCACCACCGGCGATGTCGACGGCCGCCTGCTGGTGCGCATGGACGAGATCGAGCAGAGCCTGCGCATCGTCTCCCAGCTTCTCGACCGGCTGGAGCTGGGCGAGATCGCGAGCGCCCGGGCCGCGACCGCGACGGCCGGCGAAGGTGCGGCGCTGGTCGAGGCCTTCCGCGGCGACGTCTTCATGGCCGTGCGCATCGGGCCGGACGGGCGCCTCGCCCACGGGCATGCCCGCGACGCGAGCTGGTTCCAGTGGCCGCTGCTGGAGGCCGCCATCGAGGGCAACATCGTTGCCGACTTCCCGCTGTGCAACAAATCGTTCAACTGCTCCTACTCGGGCCACGACCTGTGAGGCGGCCGCGATGAGATCGTTCCTGCTCGACGCCCTGCTCAAGGGGAAGGCGACCGTCACGCCGCCGGCGCCGGCCGATGCGGCGCTCGAGGAAGTGGCGCGGGCGCTCGGCGAGCGGGCGCGGCGGCGGCTCGGCCGGTCGCTGGCCATCCGCGAGATCGACGCCGGCTCCTGCAACGGCTGCGAGCTCGAGATCCACGCGCTCAACAACCCGGTCTACGACGTCGAGCGTTTCGGCCTGAAGTTCGTGGCCTCGCCGCGCCACGCCGACGTGCTGATGGTCACCGGTCCGGTCACGTGGAACATGCGCGAGGCGCTGCTGCGCACCTACAACGCCACGCCCGCACCGAAGTGGGTGGTGGCGTTGGGCGACTGCGCGGTGAACTGCGGCGTCTTCGCGGGCTCGCCCGCCATCGCCGGATCGCTGGCCGACATCGTCCCGGTCGACCTGCACGTGCCGGGCTGCCCGCCGCCGCCGCTCGAGATCGTGAAGGCGCTGCTGGCGCTGGTCGAGGCCCAGACCGCCCGACGCTGAGGTCGGCCCGTTCGCCGTCAGGCCGCGCGGCCCCGCTGGCTGGCGAGATAGGCCGCCTTGCGCGCACGCATCACCTCTCCCAGCGGCCTGTGCGCCGCCAGCCCGCCCCACGGATCGAACTTCGCCGACTCCGCTTCGGCCGCCGCGGCGTCGACGCCCTGCTGCGGCAGGGTGAGGCGCGCCACGGTGACGATGGGCGTCTCGCTCTCCGGCCACGGCCGCGAGGCGTCCTCGATCGGCGTCACGGCCTCGTCGACGAAGAACTGCAGCTCGAGATCCCAGTGCAGCGGCCCGATCGCCAGACGCTCGCGCATGTCTTCGGCAATGTCCCGGGAGCGCCCGGCGGGCGGCGGATTGCCGGCAGGCTTCAGCCGCACGCGCACCGCATAGGGGCCGCACTGGACCGGCGCCACCGTGTCGAAGCGCTCCGCGGCGAAGCCGTTGAACCGGCGGTTCAGCATGGCGAACAGCGCCCGCAGCCGGCGGAAGCCGCCGGCGGGGCCGTAGGCCCGGAAGAGATGGGCGATGCCGGCCAACGGCGAGGGCGTCGCGGCCTCCAAGAAGTCGATGAACTCGCGGCTGTTGGCGCCCGGCGCGCGGTCCTGGTTGATCATCAGGAAATCCTGGTGGTCGGCCGTGCCGCCCAGCGCGCCGTCGCCCGAGACGTCGAGCACCTTGAGCGCGAAGCCCCGGATGTCGGGCACTCTGTTGGATTGCACGTCGGGCCCGCCGCTGGACAGCCGCACCAGCGCGCGATGCCGCCCCGGCCGCTCGAACAGCCCGTGGCGCGCGTGATCGGGCAGCCCGTCGAGCACCTCCAGTGTGCCGATGGCCGCCACGAGCTGCTTGCGGTGCAGCGCGCGGCCTTTGCCGAACTTTGCCGACCTGGCGCGCTGCAGCTTGCCGATCACCTCGGCGACGCGGGCGAGATGGGCGGCCTCGTCCGGCGCGATCCGCTCCCGCCATGCGGTGCTCGGCTGCTTCATGTCGTCCCCTTCACCCTGCCGTCGCGGGCGCCCATGATGGCGCATGTCCGACGTCGTTTCGATCTCCAGCCCCGCGCTCGCCGCGCGGATCGCCCCGATGGGTGCCGAGCTTGTACGCCTGCAGGACGGCGCCGGATCAGACCTGCTGTGGGACGGCGATCCGGCTTTCTGGACCGGCCGCTCGCCGCTCCTGTTCCCCATCGTCGGCGAGGCGACGGGCAACCGCATCAGGGTCGCCAGCCGGGAATACGGGATCGGACGCCACGGCTTCGCCCGCACCTCGGCGTTCGCGCTGGTCTCGTCCGGGCCCGCACACTGCACGTGGCGCCTGGAGGCAGGCGAGGCGACGCGGCGGCAGTATCCGTTCGATTTCCGGCTCGACGTCACCTACCGCGTCGAGGGGGCGACGCTCCATATGGCCGCCGACGTGACGAACGCGGGCGACGCGGTCATGCCGGCTTCGTTCGGGTTCCATCCGGCGCTGCGCTGGCCCTTGCCCTACGGCAAGCCGCGCGCGGCGCACGAGATCGTCTTCGACCGCGCCGAGCCTGCGCCGATCCGGCGGCCCGTCGACGGCCTGCTGAGTTCCGCGACCTTTGCCTCGCCGGTGCGCGACCGGAGGCTCGCCTTGCACGACGGCCTGTTCGAGGACGGTGCCCTCGTATTCGACCGCCTCGAAAGCCGCAGCGCCGTCTATGGCGATGTCGTGCGCGTGTCGTTTCCGGAGATGCCCCATCTCGGCATCTGGACCAAGCCCGGCGCGGGCTTCGTCTGCATCGAGCCGTGGCAGGGCCACGCCAGCCCCCAGGGCTTCGACGGCGAACTGGCCGCCAAGCCCGGCATGGTGGCGATCGCGCCGGGGGCGATCCGCACCTTCGCGATGTCGATCAGCGTTCTGTCGTCGGGCCGCTGAGCGGCGCGTCGTCGCGGAACGGCTGGGTCAGCATGCGGTCGAGTCGCTGCTCGCGCGGTTTCCGGAACCGGTCGATGCCGATCGTCATGGCCTCGTGGCCTGCCGCCGGCTGGGCGCGATAGGTGCCGAACAGGCGGTCCCACCACGGCAGGTTGAAGCCGAAATTGCTGTCGGTCTCCTGCCGCACGATCGAATGGTGGACGCGGTGCATGTCGGGCGTGACGACGAGCCATCTCAGCCCGCGATCGATGCGCTCGGGCAGACGCAGGTTGGCGTGGTTGAACATCGCGGTCGCGTTGAGGAGTATCTCGAAGGCGAGCACCGCTTCGGCCGGTGCGCCGAGGGCGGCGATGGCGCCGAGCTTGAGGCCCATCGACAGGGCGATCTCGACCGGATGGAAGCGGGCGCCGGTGGTGACGTCGATGTCGAGATCGGCGTGATGCATCCGGTGCAGGCGCCACAGAACCGGCACGGCATGGAACAGCACATGCTGCAGGTAGATCGCGAGGTCGAGGGCGATGACGGCCAGCACGATGGCCGGTTCGCGCGGCAGGTCGATGTTGTTCAGCAGGCCCCAGCCGCGCTGCTCGCCCACGAGCGCGAAGGTGACGGCCGTGGTCGGCAGCAGCAGGCGCACCAGCGCCGTGTTGAGGGCCACGATGCCGAGGTTGGCCGGCCAGCGCGCCCGGCGCGGGAGCTGCCGCTCGCGACGCGGCGCCATCGCCTCCCAGACGGCCACGATGGCGAACACCCCGACAAAGAAGGCGAAGCGGATCAGGGGCTCGTTCGACATCTCGTGGCCGGTCATGGGAGCTGCCTCGTCATCGACAGGCATGGGCTTGACGCGATTCATTCAATCAATCAAGCTATTAATTGAATGGTAAGCCCAAAGACCAAAATTTTCGAGCAGTTCGCCGAGCTGGCCCGCGTCTTGGGCCAGGGAAACCGGCTGGAACTGCTGGAGCATGCCGCCCAGGGCGAGCGGCCGGTCGAACGCCTGGCCCAGCTCACCGGCCTGTCGATGGCCAACGCTTCGCAGCACCTGCAGGTGCTGCGGCGGGCGGGCTTCGTGCGCTCGCGCCGCGATGGCAAGCGGATCCTCTACCGCTTGGGCGACGGCCCGGTGATCGAGCTGCTGGCCGCGCTCCGGCGCTATGCCGAACACGGCCGCGCCGAGGTGCACGGCATCGTCTCGAGCTATTTCGATCGGCTCGATTCGTTGGAGCCGGTGTCGCGCGAGGCGCTGCTGCAGCGTCTCGAGGACGGCAGCGCGTCGTTGCTCGACGTGCGGCCCGAGGACGAGTTCGCCCTCGGCCATCTGCCCCGCGCGCTCAACATCCCCTTCGCCGATCTCGAGCGGCGTCTCGCGGAGCTTCCGAAGGACACGCAGATCGTCGCCTACTGTCGCGGTCCCTACTGCGTGCTGTCGTTCGAGGCGGTCGCCGCGCTGCGCGCCAGGGGCTACGACGTGCGGCGCTTGGAGGACGGCTTTCCCGAGTGGAAGGCCGCGGGCCTGCCGGTCGTCAGCGCAGCGCCTCCGCCAGCGTAGACGCCTTGCGCCAGATCTGCTTCTGGCAGACGAACAGCACGCAGCCCTCGATCGTCAGCGCGTCGGCGCCGGACCGCCGCATCGTCGCGCGGTAGGTCTGGCCGTCCTCGGGATTGTAGATGCGGCCGGACCAGCCGCCGTTCCTCTCCGGGGCCAGCCCGGAGAGGATGGTGAGGCCGACGAGCGGTCGCGTGCGCAGCGACGCGTCGCTGTTCTGGGAGTCGAGACGCGGCCGACCCTTGTCGTCGGTGGCGTCCCACAGCCAGCGCACCGTGCCGCACAGCGTTGCCGCCTCGCCGCAGGGCGCCAGCTCGACGATGGCCGACGCGCCTTGCGTCACCCAGCGACCGACCGGGGCGTCGTTGGCCTGCACGGGCTCGGCGGTCAAGGTCAGCCCGCCGGCCAAGAGCAGCCCGACGATCGCCGTGCGGACAATGCGTGCGGTCCTGCGCGGCGCCACGATCGCCTCGAACCTGGCGCGATAGTCGGGATGCTCGGTGCCCATCAGCTTGTCCCACCAGCGGAAGTAGAGACCGTAATTGTAGCGGCCGGTCTCGTGGTGGAGGTCGTGGTGCGTCGTGGTGTTGTTCCAGCCCAGCCAGCGTCCCGGCCCGAAAGCGGCGGGATGCACCTCGGCGCCGGCATGGCCCATGACGTTGCGCACGATCTGGATCGCACCGAACGCGAACAGGGCCAGCCCGTGCACGGGCACGACGAGCAGGAACAGCGGCACGAACACGGCGTGCACGATCACCTCGGGTACCGCGAAGGAATAGGCCGCCCACGGCGTCGGCGTGCGCGACAGATGGTGTGTGCGATGGAACAGCCGGAACAGGCGGCGGTGATGCATCGCCCGGTGCGTCCAGTAGAAATACGCATCGTGGGCGACCAGCATCAGGGCCAGCGACAGCACGAGATAGAGCGGGCCGGCCCGGTCGAAGCCCGTGTAGACCGTCATCCAGCCGAGATGGACGCCGACCGCGACCGTGGTGCCGACCAGCGAGAAGATGAAGGCGGTGCGCAGCGAGGCGAGGATCTCGCGCCGGCGGTCGGCCGCGGTCGCGTCGCGCGGCTGCAGCTTGCGCCGCGCCAGCCCGGCCTTCCAGAACAGCGCCAGGATCGTCGCCATCAGCGTCGCCGCCACGAGGTAGCGGGCGGTGTCGACGACCCAGACGGTCGGCCAGGCCGCGAGATAGACGTGCAGTGCTTCGTTCATCGGTCGCCCCTCCAGCAGGCGCGCCCCTCCTTTGGGGCAACGCCGCCGTGGGATCGCGCCGAAGGCGGAAATCGGCCGATGTTCGCGGAAAACGGCTCGCCGATTCCGGAATCGGCGAGGCGTCAGCCGTCTTTTCGGGCGTCGGCGGCCTTGCGGAACTCGGTCGGCGTCAGGCCCGTGTCGGCCTTGAAGGCGCGGTTGAAGGGCCCCAGCGACTGGAAGCCCGAGTCGAGCGCAATGGTCAGGATCGGCACCTCGGCCTGCCCGCGGTCGGCCAGCGCCTGCTTGGCGTCGGCCAGGCGATGGCGGTTCAGGTACTCGTTGAAGTTCCGATAGCCGAGGCCGCCGTTGATGGCCCGTCGCAGGCGGTACTCTGGCAGGCCGACCTTGGCGGCAAGGACGCCGATGGTCAGGCCTTCCTGGCGGTAGAGCCGGTCGATTGTCATCAGCCGCTCCAGCGTGGCGAGCAGCACCGGATCGGCGGGTTCTTCCTCGGGGCTGTCGGGCACGGGCACGGGCGCCGGCGTCGCCGGAGCGGCCAGAATCTGGTCGAGATCGGCCTGCAGCAGGAGCACCGCGACGACCGCCGCGATGGCCGTCAGGGCCGCGACGTTCAGCACGTGCAGGCCGATGGGAACGTCATGCGGCGGGACGGTCAGCTCGACGGTGACGGTGACGGCGATGTGCAGGGCGACGGCGATCAGGATGAACAGGCGCAGGCGCCGGCGTCCCTCCACGAGGTCGCTCGTCCAGCCGCGGACGGTCTGGATCAGAGCCAGCAGGGCGAACAGGATCACCGTGACGCGCACGCCGATCGTCACCAGCCAGTGCGCCGTGATGTCCGGGCTGAGGATGTGGACCAGCGGCCAGACCGCCAGGGCGAGCCAGGCCAGCGCATGCCACGCTTCGAGCCGGAAGGAATCGTCGAACAGGGCGCGCGCGAACAACCAGAACACGACGGCGTTGCCGGTGCACAGCATCAGCACCGGCGCGATCCAGAGCGGCGGCTGGTCATGCGGCCCCGGCGAGGAGCAGATCACGTAGGCGGCCGCGCCAATCGCCAGGACGGCGCCGAGCCAGGCGGCCGGCCGGCCCTGGCCGCGCCGCAGGGTGGCGATGGCCACGACCAGCAGCAGCGCGATTGCCGCGCCACGCAAGGCCGTGTCGAGGATGACGAGGGTGCCGGGGCCGCTCATGGTCGGCAGCGTGCTTAGCATTTTGCCGCCGCCCCGCCACCCCGGGCGTGCAAGGCGACGCTAGCTCTTCGCCGCCAGACTCCTGAACAGCGCGTCGCTGCGCTCGTCGGCCGGGAAGAAGCACTCGATGCGCACTTCCTGCAGGGTGATGTCCTGCGGCGTGCCCAGGGTGGCGATGGTCGTGAACACCGACAGCGCCTTGCGGCCCACCAGGTAGTCGACCGTCAGCACCGGCGTCGGCCGGTCCTCGAAGCGCAGCTTGCGGAATGAGGCCGGCACATCGGGATAGGCCATGATCTCCTCGATGAAGGCGAGCGCCTTGGGCTCGCCGCCGGCCGCCAGGATCTCGGCATAGGTGGTCGAGACGAGATAGCGCGCCACCTCCTCCCAGTTGGAGACCTTGGAGCGCAGCGCCTTGGGGTCGAGGATCCAGCGCAGCAGGTTCGGTGCCTTGCCGGCGGGCGGCGGCGTCGGCGGGCCCTCGAACAGGAACACCGTGAAGGCGTTCGCCGCCTCGTTGCCCTGCAGCAGGTTCCACAGCCGGTCGATCACGACGGCGGGATAGGGTTCCTGCTGCTTCAGCATGTGGTCGATCGCCCGGCGCACCGGCGTGAGTTCGGGCGCGGCGAGGTTGCTCTCGCGATAGACCGGCGCGAAGCCCGCCGCCAGCAGCAGGACGTTGCGCTGGCGCAGCGGCACGTCGAGCGCGGCCGAGAGCTGCACCACCATCTCGCGGCTGGGCTTGGCGCGGCCCGATTCGAGGAAGCTGACATGGCGTTGCGAGACGCCGGACTGCAGCGCGAGCGCCAGCTGGCTGGCACCGCGGCGGCGGCGCCAGGTGCGCAGCATGGGGCCGAACAGGTCGGGCTGGGGCGTGGTGCTGGTCATGCTCATGGCGCGGACCCTAGCACCGCGCCGCCGGCCCGCCGATTACCTCCTCGGTAATTGAGGGAGGAACGGCCGGATGCGATCTCCGGGGCGTCCGCAACCAAAGGAGGACATGATGAACGCATCTTCCGATCGCCTGCTCCGCCGCACCCTGTGGGGCAACGCCGTCTTCTCGGTGGTCTCCGGCGCCGGGCTGGCGGCCTTCGCCGTCCCGTTCGCCCGCGCCGCCGCCGCCGCTCCCGTCTCGGTGATGGGCCTCGACCTCGCCATCGTGTTCGAGCTGCTGGGCGTGGGCGTTGTGGCGTTCGGCGCGCTCTGCGCCTGGGTCGCCTCGCGGCCCGAGCTGCCGCAGGCCTGGGCGCGCACGATCTTCGCCGCCGACATCGCCTGGGTGGCGGCCAGCATCGTCGTGCTGGCGCTGCCGGCCGCGTGGACCACGGCCGGGATCGCGGGCATCGTCGTGCTCGCTCTCGTCGTGGCCGATCTCGCGATCCTGGAGTATCTCGGCCTGCGCAAGATCGGCGCGGCGAGCTAGAGGAAACGACCAACCGAGGAAATGAACATGGACAAGCTTCAGCTCTTGAACGACGTCAAGCTGCCCTTCGCCGAAGTGCTGGGGCTGAAGTTCACCGCCGCGAGCGAGACCCTGGTGAAGGCCGAGATGGTCGTCCGCAAGGAACTCTGCACGCGGCCCGACATCCTGCACGGCGGCGCGGTCATGGCCTTCGCCGACACGCTGGGCGCCGCCGCCACCGTGCTCAACCTGCCCGAGGGCAAGGGCACGACCACGATCGAGAGCAAGACCAACTTCGTCGGGCCGGCGCCGGTCGGCAGCACGGTGATCGGCGAGACGACGCCGATCCATCGCGGCCGGCGCACCATGGTCTGGACGACGCGCATCACCACCGCCGAGGGCAAGCTGGTGGCCGTCGTGACCCAGACGCAGATGGTGCTGTGATCGCGCGATAGCGGCGGCGCATCGATCCCATAGGGACTCGATATTTCAGGCGCGACCGGGTTCCCGGCATGGTGCAGCCACCCGAAAGGGACACCATACCGAAGGAGCTCATCATGAAGTCCACACTCACCATCGCCGCCGCCCTCAGCACCGCGCTGCTGCTCGGCGCCGCCGCCCATGTCCAGGCCCAGGGCAACGTCGAGAAGTGCTACGGCGTTTCGAAGGCCGGCAAGAACGACTGCCAGACCGCGACCTCGTCGTGCGCCGGCACGTCCAAGAAGGACGCCGAGGCCAGCGCCTGGCTCAGCGTGCCCAAGGGCACCTGCGCGAAGATCGTCGGCGGCAAGCTGACGGCCGCCAAGGGCTGATCGAAACAAGGGCTGATCGATATCGGCCGTCGCGTCCGGCACACCAGCCGGCGCCTCCCCGCCCCACTTCAACGCGTCGGCTCGTCCGGGAATGCCGGACGATGCCGGAAGCGGCGGCCGAGCCTTTCCCAGGAGACCGACATGATGACCGACACGTTCGCCCACGACGTCGAGGGCCACCGCCCCGTCGTCTCGCGCCTCGCAGCCCTCAGGGCCCTGAGTGCCCGCTTCCCGCTGTCGGTGCTCGAGCTCGGCATGCGGCTCGCCGTCGGCGCGACCTTCTTCCGCTCCGGCATGAACAAGTTCGAGAGCTTCGACACCGCGGTCGAGCTGTTCCGCGAGGAATATCGCCTGCCGCTGCTGCCGCCGGAGATCGCGGCTTATCTCGGCACCGCGGTAGAGCTGAGCGCGCCGGTCCTGCTGGTGCTCGGCCTGTTTGCCCGCCTGGGTGCCGCGGCGCTGCTGGTCATGACGCTCACCATCCAGTTCCTGGTCTATCCCGGCAACTGGCCCGAGCACCTGATGTGGGCCTCGATTCTCGCCTATGTCCTGACGCGCGGACCCGGCAGACTGTCGATCGATCGCTTCGTCGCGTTCAACCTGTTCGGACGCGCTTAACCCGAGGGAGCTGCGCCATGGCCCGGCCGCGCATCGTCATCGTCGGTGCGGGCTTTGGCGGCCTGAGCGCGGCGCACGCGCTCTCCGGCGCCGCTGCCGACGTCACCGTCATCGACCGCCGCAACTACCATCTCTTCCAGCCGCTGCTCTACCAGGTGGCGACGGCCGGCCTGTCGCCGGCACAGATCGCCTCGCCGATCCGCGCCATCCTGCGGCGCGCCGCCAACGTGCGCGTGGTCCTCGGCAAGGTGTCGGGCGTCGACCGCGAGCGCCGCATCGTGCGTCTCGACGACCGCCCCGAAGGCCGGGAAGTGCCCTACGACCAGCTCGTGCTGGCGACCGGCTCGCGCCACGCCTATTTCGGCCACGACGAGTGGGAGCGCGCGGCGCCCGGTCTCAAGAAGATCGACGACGCCACCAGCATCCGCCGCCGCATCCTGACCGCCTTCGAGCATGCCGAATCGACCGATTCGCCCGAAGCGCGCCGGCGTTTCCTCACCTTCGTGGTGATCGGCGCCGGCCCGACCGGCGTCGAGATGGCGGGCGCCATCGCCGAGCTGGCGCATGTGGCCCTGCGGCACGATTTCCGGTCCATCGATCCGCGCGACGCGCGCATCGTGCTGGTCGAAGCGGGCCCGCGCGTGCTGGCGGCCTTCCCGCCGGCGTTGAGCGAAGCCGCGCACGAGGCGCTCGAGCGCCTGCATGTCGAGGTCCGCCTCGGCGCGCCGGTCACGAATTGCGACGAGGATGGCGTGACGATCGGCGCGGAGCATGTCCCGGCCGCGACCATCGTCTGGGCCGCCGGCGTCGCCGCTTCGGCGGCCGGGCATTGGCTGGGGGTCGACAAGGACCGCATCGGGCGCGTTGCCGTCGGACCGGACCTCACCGTGCCCGGCCATCCCGAGATCTTCGTCATCGGCGACACGGCAAGCGTGGCGGGCCGGGACGGCAAGCCGCTGCCCGGCCTGGCGCCGGTCGCCAAGCAGCAGGGCGCCTATGTCGCGCGCGTGCTGCGGGCCCGCATTGCCGGCAGGCCGGCGCCGCCGCCCTTCCGCTATCGCAACTACGGCACGATGGCCACGATCGGCCGCCGCTCCGCCGTCGCCGATTTCGGCTGGCTGCGGCTCGACGGCACGCTCGCCTGGCTGATGTGGGGCCTGGTCCACGTCTCGTTCCTGATCGGCTTCCGCAATCGCGCCGTCGTCATGCTCGACTGGATCTGGTCCTACGTGACCTTCCAGTCCGGCGCGCGCCTCATCACCGGATCGGAACAGGACTAGTCTCGCTGCAGGTCCTGTCGGCAAGCACAGCCTCATCCTGAGGAGGTCGCGCAGCGGCCGTCTCGAAGGATGGGCTACAGACACTGTGCTCGTTCCCACCCTTCGAGACGCCCTCCGCGGGCGCTCCTGAGGGTGAGGCTAAATCCTAACCCTTCGCGAGCCGGTGCCGTTCCGTCGCCGGGATCAGGGTGAGGTTGCCGAGGATCCGGTGCTGCGGATCGGCGCTCGCGGCGAGCCTCGGCTGCAGCGAGAGCAAGGCCTTGGCGAACACGGTCTCGTCCCACAGCCACGCCTTGCGCATCGCGGGCGTGCCGGCGTCGGGAAAGGCTGAGGCGGCCTCGAGATAGTAGGCGCGCAGGTCATCGATCGCTTCCTTGAGCGCCTGCGCCTCCGGCAGCTCGCCCTCGAGCGCCTGCGACAGGAGCCGTCCCGCCGCCGGCATGTCGAGGCCCGAGACGCCGACCGTCGTGCGGCCGGTCCTGGCCGTGGCCCGGTCGTGCCAGGTCGCAAGCCGGTCGATCTCCGCCGCCAGCGTGTCGACGGCCGTCGGCGCGAGGTTGATCGGGCAGGCCCAGCCGGTGAAGTCGGCGGGTTCCTCGACGTGCTCGGGATGGTCGGCGATCAGCGGCCCGTCGGTGCGCGCCAGCAGGTCGAGCGCCGCCTTCGCCACGCGCCGCTGGAACGGCGCATCGTCGGGAATGCCGAGCGGCCGGCCGAGCTCGAAGGTCACCCAGAGCGCGCGCGGTGGCCGCACGATTTCCGTGTGCTCGCGGACCAGGCTGATCGAGGTGGTGGGGATGCCGGCACGTTCGAGGAAGTGGCCCAGCGCGCCCACGGCGCGCGTGCAGGCGGGTCAAACCGGAACGAGAAGGGCCGCGTCGACGCCGTCCTGCTTCAGCAGTCCGGCGAGGTGCGTTGCGTGTGGCTGGGCGGCGTCGGGCGGGAAGGCGCCCATGAACGAGTAGTGGACCGACGCCATCGAGCCCATGGCGCCGTCGGCCACCAGCTCGCGCAGGCGGTCGATCGGGAACACGACATTGTGGTCCTGCTGGAAGCCGGTGCGGTCGAAGTTGACCGAGATGTGGCTCATGACCAGGTCGCGCGCCGGCGTCTCCGCCGGGATCACGCGATAGCTGCCGTCGCCGGGCCGGAACGGCCGGTCGCCGCGCTTGTGCAACCCGGCCGTGGAGATCAGCACGACCCGCCGCTCCGCGAGCGGCTTGCCGGCGAGCGCCGGCGTGTCGTCGTAGGTCGGGCATTCGATGCGCCGGAGGTGGTTGGCTTCGACCTCCTGCATGTCGCTGAGACGCTTGACCATGAACCGGTTGCCTCGCTCTTTCCTCGTGTCCTCAGCCTTCGACGACCTGGCGCAGCAGGGCGACGGTCGGCTCGGGTTCGGGGCGGTATCTGTAGTCGGGGTCCGCTTCGACCGAGCGGACGATGCCGCCGGCGTCGACCACGAACCGCGCGGGGACCGGCAACTGCCAGGACGGGTCGCCGTTGCGCAGCGCCAGATCGGCACCGAAGCCCCGATAGACCTCCCTCAGGTCGTCGGGCAGCGCGAAGGCGAGGCCGAAGGCTTCGGCGACCCTCGACTTCTCGTCCCAGACGATCGGGAAGGTGAGCTTCTGCTTGGCGGCCATGTCCGCCGTGCGCTCCGGCAGCTCGGGCGAGATCACGACGAGGCCCGCTCCCAGGCCTGCGATGTCGGCGTAAACGCTTTGCAGAGCATCCAGCTCATGCCGGCAGTAGGGTCACCACGAACCTCGGAAGAACGAGAGGACGAGCGGGCCACTGGCAAGAAGGTCGTTCGAGACGATGCGCCTTCCATCGTGGTTGGCGACGTCGAACGGCGGCATGCGGCTGCCGACCGGCGCGATACGGTCGAGGATTCCCGACCGGCGCAGATCTTCGGTCGCGCGGTGCATGATGGCCTGCTTTTCTGCAGGGATCCGGCCGGCGCTGGCCGCCCGCATCGCCGAAAGCTTGTCTGCAAGCGACATCGTCTACTCCCTGGTTCCGGTTGCGTTGAGGTTGGCGTAGGTCTGCCGCGTCGCGATGATCGCGTGGTCGGCGCAGCCGTTCTCCCGCTCGATGTTGGCCGCTGCGTAGTCGGGCGAATTCATCATGGCGAGGAAGGCGGCGCGCGAGGGATAGCGGACGAGCGCGACATAGTCCCAGCGGTGACGGTCCGGGACGCCGAGCGCCACCGCCTCGGCGTCGCCTGTCCAGATGATCGTGCCGCCCTGCACCTTGATCAGCTTGATGGTCAGCGCGCTGTAGCGCAGGTAGGCATCCCAGCCGCTGCCGTTGCCGTCGAGCGAGCGCTCGCGAAAGCGCATCAGGTTCAGCATGACCACGGGCGCGTCGTCCGGCAGCGCCCGGAGCGCGCCGTCGTTCAGCCGGTCGATCATCGCGGCCTCTCCAGCAGGTCGAGCGCCGGCTGCACCACGGCCTCCAGCGTCCGCCGCCGCGCCCCGGTGCGCGCCAGCACGCGCATGCCCATCAGCACGCCCAGCAGGTGGACCGACACGGCGTCGGCATCGATGTCCGGCGGGGTCTGGCCGGCCTTGCGGGCCGCCTCGACGTTGCGCCGGAAGAAGGCGCGGATCTCGTCGAGATAGCCGGTGACCACGCGGCCGAGCTCGGCGTCGTGCGGCGCCACGTCGAGGGCGGAGTTCACCAGCAGGCAGCCCTTGCGCTCGGTGTCCTTCAGCGAGCGCTCGACGATTTCGGCCAGGAAGGCGCGGATCGCCTCCTTGGGCCGGTGGCCGGCCTCGAGGCGGGCGATGCGCTCGCGGGCCGAGCGGTTGGCGTAGCGTTCCAGCGCGCGCACGAAGAGAGCGCGCTTGCCGCCGAAGGCGTTGTAGAGGCTCGCGCCGCCGATGCCCATGTGGTCGGCCAGGTCGCGCACCGACGTGGCCTCGTAGCCGCGACTCCAGAAGCAATCGACGGCGGCGTCGATCGCGTGATCCTCGTCGAACTCTCGCAGGCGGGCCATGGAACTCATGCAAGCACGGTTTTGGAGCGAACGCTACAGAATTCGCGATGCCGGCGCGGCCTCGGCCGGCCGGCTGGCGTCCAGCCGGCCGACATCGAGCCGAAAGGTGAGCAACGCCCCGACGACGAGCGACGCGCCGATGCCGGCCACGCAAGCCGGCCAGCCCCAGCGGTCGAACACCCAGCCCAGCGCCGCGCTGCCGGCGAGCCCGCCCAGGAAATAGCTTGCGAGGTAGAGGCCGCTCGCCGAGCCGCGGTCGAGCGCGGCGGCGCGGCCGACGAACCCCGTTGCCGTGGCCTGCGCGAAGAACGTGCCGACGGCCACGAGGCCCAGCCCGAGGGCCAGCGCAGCGAGGCTCTGGCCGAGCAGCGGCACGAGGCCGGCGGCGGCCAGCGCGAACGATGCCCACATCGTCGGCCGGGTGCCGAGGCGTTGCACGACGCGGCCGGCGAGCGGCGTCGTGACGACCGACGGCAGGAACACGAAGTAGACGGCGCCCAGCATCATCATGCCGACGGAGAAGGGCGGCCGGACCAGCACGAAGTTCACGTAGGTGAAGGTGCCGATGAAGGCGAACAGGATGACGAAGCCGGTCGCGAAGGCGGCGCGCAGGGCGGGATCGGCGAGGTGACGGAGGCAGCTCGCAAGCGGCGAGCCGTGGCTCCTGTCGACCTGGGCCATCGGTGGCGTACGCTCGACGGTGAACCAGACCAGGACGGCGCCGGCGAGGTTCAGCGCGGCGAAGACCTGGAAGTTGGCGGCAAGGCCCAGATGGTCGACCACGCCCGCCGCCAGCAGGCGGCCGACCAGGTTCGAGGCGACGTTGCCCGTGATGTAGGCGGCAAAGGCGCTCGCCGTGTCGCCGGCGGAGGTGTGCTCGCCGAGATAGGCGAGCGTGAGCGCGAAGGCGGTCGACATGCAGGCGCCCTGCGCGATGCGCAGCATCGTGAAGACCGGCAGCGACGGCATGGTCGCCAGCAACAGCGTCGGCACCGCCAGGAGCGCGAGGCTGGCCAGGATGCCCCGCCGCCGGTCGAGACGACGCCCGAACAGCGCGACGGCGAGGCCGCCCGCCGCCATGCCGATCGTGCAGGCGTTGACGGCGAAACCCATGGCGGCGGGTGTGACGCCATAGGCCGAGGTGAGGGCAGGCAGGATGGCCTGCGTCGCGAACAGATCGACGACGGTCAGGAAGGCGGTAAGGCCGATCGTGAACGCGCGCAGGACCCCCGGCATGATCCGGTTCTCCCGGACTACATGTGCTTGTCGTTGGGGTCGTTCAGGATGTCGAACGACAGCAGGACGACGGCGGCCTTGCCGTTGTTCTGCCACCAATGCGACGTTGCGTGCGTCTCGCGCGCCACCTCGCCCGCCTTGTGCACGATCGGCACCTGGCAGTTGCTGGCGTTCTCGACGATCTCGCCGCTCACGATGTAGATCAGCGCCGGGCGGTCGGCATGGCTGTGCCACGGCACGATGCCGCCGGGCTGAATCTCGAGCTTGCGCACGCGCATCGTGCGGCCGTTGAGCGCGACCTTCTCCTTGGCGAGGTCGATGGTCGACAGGACCATGTCGGTGACGCCCTTGGGGCCGGTGGTCACCGGCTTGACGGCATCGGCCTTCATCTTGTCGGCCGGGCATTCGCCGGCGAAGGCGGGTGCGGCAAGACCGGCCGCGATCAGCGTGGAAGCGAGAAGCGTGCGAACGAACATCGGGATCTCCGTGCGGTTGGGCCGCAACCGGAGCGGCCGCGGCGATGCAGCAGCATCGGAGCCCGGCGCGTCCGACTGAAATGCCGAGTGGCCATCGTTTCGATAGCCGATGACCCCCTCCGTCGTCGTGTGACGACGACACCTCCCCCGAGGACGGGAGCTTTGCAGAACGAGGAGTTTGGCGAGAAGCAGGGATGTGGTCAGCGATGGGCTGCCGGCATCGCCGGTCCTGGAAGCGTTGCTCGGGGTCTGCTGGGCGGCTGTCATGTCGCAAG
>Ga0172376_10001622_pt1 | contig 28609 bp, 30 predicted proteins | sample Lak35m_FD_121114 | JGI IMG/M metagenome (GOLD analysis project Ga0172376, IMG submission 121114) | Freshwater microbial communities from Kabuno Bay, South-Kivu, Congo - kab_092012_35m | ecosystem: Environmental > Aquatic > Freshwater > Lake | place: Democratic Republic of the Congo: South-Kivu...
GTCAAATAAGTATTTATTAGACCCATTACAAACGGATTTAACCATCACATCTCATATTTATTTAAAATACAACATAACTAATGATACCATAACTACAGAAAAGAAATATACTTCTGAATGTATACCATTAGCAATTACCGGTGTGTATAGTTTATTTCTTAATTTATATATAATTAAAAAGTATTACAATAGTAAATATGCTGAGGATTTATGCAATTGTTTTATTGAAGAAATTTTAGTACTTCCACCTAACTGCAGATTATCTTTAGTTACCGAAGATAGAGGTAATAAAAAGATTTTTAAATCTATATTAGATGAATTGTATGGTAATTTAATTAATATTCAACAATACAATTATCAACAGCAAAATAGTTATATAAATCACGAACAATATTATGAGATGGTAAAAATCTCATTAGATAATGATTTAAACACACCAATAATAGATAACCAAATTAAAGATCTTGATAGAATATCCAGTTATTTTCAATTTTATTGTAATAAAATTTATGAAAAAGTAAGCGAAGTATTAAGTGGAAAAAAAGGATTAATACGTAAGGATTTTCTAGGTAAATATTTAGATTTTTCTAGCAGAGCTATCGTTTCGGTAGATCCTTTTTTATCCGCATACCAAGTAAAAATTCCTAAAAAGAGTTTTATTCGATTATGGTACTTAGAATATTTAAGATATCTTAAATGTATTAAGTTATATGGGTTAGATAAAATTAAAACGTTAATAAAGAAAAGTGGACTTGAAGAAAATTTACATCTTGAGCATATTTCTGATTTTATTGAATATTATTTAATTAATACAGATACGAAAACTCGGTTGGTTCTAATTAATCGAGTCCCTACTCTATGGAGACATAGCATACCAATCGTAGAAGTGGTTGGTATAAATGAGGATGATGTAATTACCGTAAGTCCAATGATAATTGAACAAATGAATATGGATTTTGATGGTGATACCGCCTCAATTTTTAAATTGCATGATATTAATGCCCAACAGGAACTCTATGATAATGCCTTTCAGTTAAATGTAATTAAATATGATCATAATAACCAGTATCTAGCTCAAATAAAAAATGAAGCAGTTTATGCATTTAATTTATTATTACTAACAGAAGTAAATGAATCAATTTCGCCGTTATATATAACCCAATTATCTGATTTACCTTTTGATTATGATTTAATATTGGATTTAGATCGGCCGGTTATATTTAATGATGAAACATATACGTATGGTATATGTTTATTAAATAAATGGCTTAACTTAGAAACAATACAGTTAACTAAAAAGAATGATAACCCTCAAGATATATCTAACATAATCTATTTAAATTCAAAAACGAATTTAGAATATCATTATAATATTTCTGAAATTAATCGAAAATTAAATTGGTTACTAACGGCGCATCGAACTCAAACTCTTACGTTTGAGTTAGAAGAATCATGCAACCTTTTAGAACAATGTTCTCAAAATAATTTATTAAAATCATTACCTAAGAACCCTTATATCGGTACGCATATTTTCGAAGCAATATCTGATACAGTCATAGCTTCAATACCAAAAGACTATAACTTAATTAAACTTTTAAAAGCAAAATTTAAAAAAGGACAATTCCTAAGAAGTTTAGTTAGTTGCTCATATGTAGCCGATGATAGAAACAGAGTCCATCATAACCCAATCAATGCAACTTTATTAGGTGGGCTTACTGAAGATGATTTTTTCATTTGTAGTATTGGTACACGTAAGGGCCTTAATGATAAGCAAAGTTTAACCCCACAAAGTGGCTATTTAAATAGATCTTTAATCATGAATCTGTCTCCATTAGAAATAGTAGAGAAAGATTGTGGTACTGATTTTGGATTTAAAATCATAATTAAAAATGAACAGCATGCAAAATCTTTAATTAACAGGTACTATAAGTCGGATAATGGAGATTGGATATTAGCTGATTTAGATTTTTTAAATGAGCGTATTGGGGAAACCATAACATTCCGTTCTCCAATTACATGTCAAACACCAGGGTTTAAACTTTGTGAAAAATGTTTTGGTAATTATGATATTGTAAATAAAAAATATATAGGAATACATACTGGAGCGGTTGTATCAGAGCGATTAACTCAATTAAGCATAAACTTCTTGTGCTTATAAAACTGTACTATATGCGTGAATACCTTAAAGCTATATTTACAATTAAACAAGTATTAATTGTTAAAATAATATAGATACTACAATAGGCAATGCGCAGGAAAGATTTAAAATTTTAAAAATCCTCAGAGATCATATGTACGGAGTAAAAAATGACTAGAAAGTTTGAAGAGACAAAATATATCGGTAAACGATATAACCACCTAGTATTTTTAAGAGACACCGGAAAGCGACAATCTGGAGCTGTTATTGCAGAGTTTCAATGTGATTGTGGTGCTATAGTTGAAAGATTTGCGAACCCAATAATTAATTTAAAAGTTTTGAGTTGTGGCTGTGCTAATAAAAGACTAGATCATGATGAAATAATTAGATTATATGTTGAAGAAAAACGATCAACCACATATATTGCTAAATTATTTAAAGCACATAATGCTACAATTCGAAATGTTTTAAAATATAAAGGTATTGAAAGAAGGGACCACTCAGAGTCAACTAAACTTTTTCATAACACTACTTTGGATGAAAATGTTTTTGATGATATTAATGAGTTTAGTGCTTATTGGATTGGGTTTCTTTTATGTGATGCTACTATTTCTGGAGAATCAAGAATACAACTTGAACTTTCTCCGAAAGACAAAGACCATTTGGAAAAATTTAAACTATTTGTAAATGGTTCTCAAAAGATTGTTGAATTGCATAAAAAACAGAGTATTTGTGGAAAATATACATCTGTTATATATTCATTTCAATCAAAACACATGGTGTCTAAATTATCAGAATATTATATAGTTCCGCGAAAAACTGGAACTGAAGAAGCCCATATATCTTTACAAAATAATAAACACTTTTGGAGAGGTGTTTTAGATGGTGATGGATGGGTTTCTATTCACAAAGGCCGTTTATATATAGGTATTTGTGGTTCTGAAAAATTATGTAATCAATTTTTAGATTATTGTAAAACTATTGACCCTTCAATTATAAATAAAGTAGCTGTGAAATCAAATGTATCTAACTTACATTTAAACGGAATGATTGCGGAAAAGATTATTAAAGAATTATATTGGGATTCTAATATTTGGTTAACTAGAAAGGGTGATATAATTAAAACTTTTTTTGGAGTTTAATATGATACATCCAGAGTATATAAAAGCTTGCTTTGATACTTACTCTGCATTTTTTAGAGTAGTTGAGTTTAAAGGACAATACGATTTTCAAATTTGCTTTGTCTCAGATAATATCCAGCTACTTCATAAAATTAAAAAACGGTTTAAATCTGGAAAAATCATAACACTTTTTTCTAAGAAGTATGTTTTGAAGATATCTAAGCAATTAGATCCAATCATTGAATTTCTTAATCGCAATAGACCATATAACACTCCAGCTCAAGTCCAGTTTTTAAGATGGGCTTATCTTTATCGTAAATTAATAATAGAAAAAGAAATTATTAAAAGCGATAAAGAACAACGACGAATTAATCGTCGTTTAAAGTATTTTACTATGATATGATCCATTTGTTATTGAAAGATAACTTAAAAGGAAACGGAGAAGTTTCCATACTAGCGGTCAAAGTACCTTAGATTGTAACCCAATAATTAAGAAATATATCCAAACGAACTTAATTGAGATTGAAAATCATTTCGATTATTGCAAGCTAATATTCATAGATACGTTACAGCATCTTGAATTATTTCGTGAAATTACTGGATTCCTAGATTATGGAGAAAATTATGTAAAGTTTCATTTTGATCTTGGTATAATCGAAAATAAGGATGTTGGAGCAATCATAAAAGAAATAAAAAATTGCTTACAGACTGAAAATAAAAATATCGTATCGCCTGATGATACATATTATAAATTAATTTCAAATATTTTATCCGTAGGGGATATATATTCTTCTTTTATAGAGTTAATATTATCTATTCTATATGTTGGACATGATAATAAAATTATCCGTTACCAACTAAAAGAAAAACTGCCGTTAAAAATTGAAAAGAAATTCTCAGTAAAGGAAGCGCATAATTTTATAAGCCCAGTACTATCTCTTTTATATGAACCAAATATACATAGCATTAAAAAGTACTATACTCATTTAATTAAACAGGATAATTATTTGGTATCTATTTATGAAAAAATCTGGATGGATTTAATCTAACATAAGTATGGGTTGATAAAGCTCAACCCATACTTATTCTCTTTCTATGAATATACAATGAATAATCAAGAAATAATTGATCTTTTAAGTAAAATACTAAAAGAAATTCGAAAACTTACAGACCTAGTATTGGATCAGCAAAGAGTAAACCGTGAGATTCTTCAACGAATAAAAAAATTGGAAGATAAATGAATTTATTAAACCGGAATATTGACGAATCTATAAACATTTTAAAGTTTAGAGAATATCAATATAAGTTAATACCAGAGATTTTTAGATTATCTTTTAATTATTTAAAAACTTTAGGGTTTGAATTTAATTCTTTATATTATAAGGAAGAAATTATTGAAGATATAAATTATAATTCAATAAATCATTTCGCTACTAAAATTTATAAAATTAAATTACATGATAGTAAAGATTGGTTTCTTCGCTTATCTGTTCCTAATTTGATAGAAGGGCAGTTTTTTAAATTAAACGGCGCATTATATGTTCCAGGATACTGGCTTGTAGACTCGCCAATAACAATTAAAAAGAAATCAGTATTTTGCTATAGCTTATTTAATCCAATAACTTTCTTTAGCGATGATAATAGAGTAATTTTTTTAGGTCACAATATACCAATTTGCCGGTTTTTACGGTTGTTTTTAAACGAAAATGAAATTGAATTTATTGTTGGTCCTAAATATTTAGATTCTAAATATTTACACGAACCTTATGATTATTCCATTTTAAAACTTGGAGAATTAATGGGAGGAATTGCAGACCCAATCTCAATTAAAGAAAAGTTTAATAAAATCTTCTTCGATTACTGGACTGAAGGGTTATATAAGGAATTTTATGGTATTGATGAAATTAATTTAGATATATTATTGAATTTATTAGTTAAAAATTTATGTAATAATGAAGAGAAATCTTTCATTGATTTAAGATATAAGCGGTTAGTATTTATAGAATATTTGTTTATACCATTTTTTAGATCTATTTCTTCTGCGAGTAAATATATATTAAATGGACAAACCCCATATAAGTTAAGTATTGATATTGGAGATATTGTTAAACATTTTTTTACCAAAATGGATAAGTTTAATTTTTATGGTATTACTAATGGTTTTGGTGGTGGTTTATTAGATTTAAAAGCTACTTTTAAAAATCCAAATTCCGCGGGTGAACTTCCTATTGAGGTAAGTTCAATACATCCAACATATAAAGGCAAAGTAGATCTTGTTTCTATAAGCAATACTGAGCCTGGGAAAGTAATTAATTTGGTCCCTTCACAAAATCTTAAATCATTGAAATACGGAATCTTTAAGTTTGATGAGGTAAATAATGAACATAGTAACTAATGTAAAAGAATTAAACACTTTAGTAAATTTTCCAGATGGTTATATTGTTTGGGTAGAAGATGAACAAGAATATTATATGTATGATAAAGATAGTAACGAATGGTTGGTTTTTATTGAAGATCATGTATAATAACTTTTCTAAAATGGAAAAGAATATACTTGAAACAGTATCGAATAAACATGAGTTTGTTGAATTAATAAAAATTCAAAATATGCATATTGCATTATTAGAGAAAGAAATTGAGTGTTTAAAGAAGAATACGGATGCAAGTTAATATTATTGCAGAATACATTTGGAATTAATGACCCACCGTATGTTTTCTCGTAACGCTTCAAGTAGTAGGGCAATACCTATTGAAAAATTATTAAAACTCGAAACAGATATGATGTAATGGTGTTTCGGTGGATATATCAAGTATTGATTCTCCAATCCTCTGTTCACAAAGGCAGCCCAAAAACTGTCTTTTTTTGATAATTTAATATATGCACATCACAACTTATATTCCCGAAATATATAGATACTAAAATTCTACCATTAATTTTAGAAATTTGGAATCGTGGAGGATCAACTTTTCAATGTTGTATTGGTAGTATTATTGAACCAGAAGAGGATGATAGTATCTCCCGGGTTAATCCCCGGGAGCGGATTGAAACATATTAAATCCTAATTATTTTTGAGATTTTTATATAGATATGATTTAATGGTGTTGTTGTTAGGTGAAACAATATTTTTTATTGTTTCACCTTCTTTTTATTTTTTTATTGACTCCTATGACTTACAAAGAATTGGCTGAAAATATACTTTCAAATTTTAATGAAGAACAACTTAACTCCACAGTAACTATATATAATGAATTGGATGATATGTTTTTTCCAATTAATAGAAATATTCAATATTCTAATTATGAAAATGATATTCTTGATGAATCCCAATGTTAGTCGGTACATCGTTAAATACAATTCCGTTTATATCTAATTCAGATAGTACTCGGTTACAAATGTCGGCTAAACAAATAGCCCAAACATTAACGCATCTAAATACTAGACGTCCATATGTAATATCTAAAGATTGGATATATTTGTCGGAAACTTCAAAATTATTTAAAAAAATAGCCCCATATAATGGAGAAGTTCTTTATATTAATAATGATTTAACTATAGTATTGTATATTGATGAATATGAAATACCAAAATTAGAAGTATATAATACTCCAAAATACAAAGAAACAGCAAATTCATTCGCTACTTCTTTACGGTTTAGACTTCCATTAGGTTCTTTTAACAAAGGAGATGTTATTTATGAGTATGACTGCTTTAATGAAAATGTCCCATGTTATGGATATAATGTAAACACCCTTTTTATGCCGTTTTTCGGATATAATTTCGAAGATTCAATAATAATATCTGAGGAAATTGCAGAAAAGGCAAAATCAGTTAAATGTAAAACCCAACATATTTACATATATCATAATAGTCTTTATAAGAATATTTATCCAAATTCTAAATATGGATTTATTCCAGAAATTGGGCAACCTATCAACAAAAGTTTAATTGCTTGTCAGATAATAAATAGAACTAATTCAAATACATATACTTATGGAGAATTAATAGATGATAGCTTGTTTACTAATATAAATCCAATCACAAGTAAATTAGAAAACGCTGAAGTAGTTAGTATTAAAATTCATAGAGTAAATAGAACCAAATCAGTAATTGACCCTACTTTAGATTCCAATATAAAAAAAATTCGTGAAGATTATGCTTTAAAAATAAAAGAATATTCCGATGATTTTAAAACTATATTAGGCCCACAATCATTACAATTACTATCTTCTAATTATATAATGCAAAATTATAAATGTTTAGATGTTAATTTAAACGATTTGGTTTATGTTATTGAATTAGAACTAAAAAAAGAATATAAAAGTAAAATAGGCGATAAGTTTGCGAATCGATACGCGAACAAAGGAATTACTAACTTAATTCTTCCTAATGAATTAAGACCTATCAATATATCTACTGGTGAACCAATTGATGTAATATTAGGTCCATTAGGAATTTATAGTCGCATGAACTTCGGTCAAATTGCAGAGGGAATTATTGCTAAAGGCATTAAGAAATCTGAAGAAGAAATTTTAAAAAACCCGAATCAAAATTATGAAGTTTATCTAAATAAAATTAGTAACTTAGCTAATGAATTAGGAGAACATGAATACGCTCAAGAAATTTTAAATTTAAAAAATAGACAGACTGAATTTATTGAATCTATTAATCGAGGTGGATTATTCTTTGAAGCACCATCATTTACTAAAATAAATGTTAAAAGACTAAAAGATTTTGTAGAAAAAGAATTTGATATACAAATATCAGAATCTATTAAAATACCTAGAGAGACTTTTAAATACTTTAAAGAAAAATGTGGAGTGGATTTACCAATCCCTACTGAAGATATGATATATGATAAAGTTTTCAGCTCAAACATATATCTACTTAAACTTATGCAATTAGCTGAAAGTAAATTAACTTCCCGTGAGTTTGGAGGATACTCCAGCACAACAAAACAACCACTTAAAGATCGAGAAGGTAATTCTACAGGAAGTAGACTGGGTAAACACATTCTGCTCAGTATAAAATCATTTAATTCAGTGGAGGTCCTACTTGTTAGTTTTTATTATCGTACTATAGATATTGAACAACAAGGGATAATACTGAGCCAAGCTACCAAAATAATGTCGAGAGATATGATTTGGATGAAGGTGCAACGACTATCCCGATAGGGAGTACACCCAAGTGGGTGGAAACAATGATTAAGAACTTTTATGGTCAATTGTTATGTCAAAGAAATTAAATTTACTAAATCAAAATTAGGGATACTTAATTGTAATTTCCGAAAATTTTGAAAAAACAGATCGTGTTTATTGGAATTGTTTATGTGTTTGTGGTAATTCTGTTATCGCTAGAACTAAAGAACTCCGTAATGGATCTAAAACTAATTGCGGTTGTAAAACATCCGAACTAATATCTCAAAAAGTAAAAACCCATGGTTATAGTAAAACTAACGGGTGTAGCGATGTTGCAATTAGAAACATAGTAAAACAAAAAAGCTGGACATAAAAATTCTTAAAGATATAGTCTGAACGTCTATAGTAATATAGAGCTGGAATCGATTCCGGTTAGAAATTAACGACTTCTAATGAACAGCCTCCATGGGAATGGAGTTTGATGGTCTCATAGCACATAATCTACCTACGGCAATTAATGAACTTCGAACAGTGAAATCCGATTGTATAGATCTAAAAAAGGATTTAGTTAATAAAATGCTACATGATGGAGTATATACATTACCAAGTACCGAGAAATTAAGTTATACTAAGTTAATAATAGATCAGCTAATAACGTTTTTAAACGTTTAATTTAAGATTTAGAGGTAGGTAATGCACTTACCTCTAATTTAAATATAGATATCTAGAACAATGCACATAGTATTTATTACTATTGTTGCTTTATTTTTTAACATGATGAGGGTCGTATGGACTTCCAAGAGTTACAAGAATTAAAAGAAGCAATAATTCACTATAGGAAAAAATATTGGGAAGGAAATTCAGAAGTATCTGATAGTTATTATGATTCATTAATGGTCAAGCTCTATGATATTGATCCACTGGATGAATTATTAATAAGACCAGAGTCATCGAATGAAATTATAAATAAAGTATATCACCCTAGCCCGTTATTATCATTAGAAAAAAAATATTCATTTGATGATGTTAAAAAATGGATGGAGTCTGTATCTCGAAACATTGGAGAAAAATTCATATTTATGCCTAAATATGATGGGATTGCTTCTGTGTATTATGCGGATGTTAAGACTTTAGCTAGCAGAGGTACAGGAACTTATGGTGAAAATTTAACAATAAAACTTCCATTGATTGAAAATATTAACTGGGATAATGTGGATAATACCATTTATGGAGAAATTATTATCTCACAAGATGATTTTAATTTATGTAGTCTTTTAAAAAGAAATTCGACGAAATATAAAAGCCCAAGGAATCTTGTGGCTGGAATAATGAATCTTAAGAATATTGATTCTGCGTTAGGTAAAGTTAAATTAACATTTATCAAATATTCATCGTATAAGTGGGAGTATTATTTAAGTGAATTTAATGAATATCATTTTAACGAAGTATTAAAAAAGATTAAAGAGTTAAAATATCCTACTGATGGTTTAGTAATAAAATTAGCAGATGAAGAATATGGGTTATCTCTAGGATATACAGAACATCATCATAAACACTCAATAGCATATAAAGAACAGGATAAAGAATACGAAACTAGTATTATTGATATTATCCTTCAGCATGGGAAAAATAAATTAACTCCAGTTGCATTAGTTAAACCAGTCAATATAAATGGTGTAACTATTACTAGAGCTTCATTACATAATGCAAAAAATATTTTAGATAATAATATTTGTATTGGTGATATAGCTTATATAATAAGATCTAATGACGTAATTCCATATATAACTAAAACATTAGAAGGACCAATCGAAATAAGAAAAAGTCCAATTATAGACCACTGTCATATTTGTGGCGGAGAGCTTGATTATATTGAACCAGAACTCTATTGTAAAAATGAAGAATGTTCAGGTAATTTAATTAAACAATTATTAGAATCTTGCCGTTCTTTAGGTATAGAAAACATAGGGCAACCAACAATTGAAAAAATGGTTTCTCAATTGAATGTTGAAGATACTATGGATATACTAAGCCTTAGTATTGATGAATTATTAACATTAGAAGGATTCGCAGAACAATCTGCTAAAAAACTCTATGAAAATATACACAAGGTACTAAAGGCATGTGAGGATTGGAAAGTACTTTCTTCATTAAATATAAAAGGAATTAGTAAAGGGATATTTAAAGATATTCTAAATAAAATAAATACTCAAGAATTATTAAACACTAAACCTACTGATTTAATGGGGTTTAATAATTTAGGATACGAACGGGCCTTTGCTATATATAACGGCTTACACTTTAGGATTAAAGTAATTGAAGATTTATTTTCTATTATAAATGTAATAGAAACAAAAAAATCAATTGGTTTTACAATTAAGCCTAAAGTATGCTTTAGCGGTACGTTCAAATATCCAAAAGACTATTATAAAAAAATAGCAACTGAAAAGGGATATGAAGTAGTAGAAGATGTAAGTAAGGATGTCACTTATTTAGTTACTGCAGGAGCTATGACAAATAAATATAATAAAGCTTTAAAATATAGAGTAACTATATTACAAGCAGATGATTTTTTAAAAAATGTAAAATAAACTTTTTTTTTATTTATTAAATATAATGTCAGATTTTTCAAAAATTATTGGATCTTTACAGATACATGATAATACTATAGACATTTCTAAACTTGAAGTTAATTTTTTATCAAATAAAGATTGGAAAATTAATGGAGATACTATTAATAATAAAGCTACAATTACTACAATACCAAATCCTAATAATGAAGAAGACGTAGCTAATAAACGCTATGTCGACCAGTTAAAAATACAAGATATTTATTATCTTCGTAAAATTTATGCTAAAAAAAATCCCACCGGATACATTTCATTTAATGATTTAATTACTTTGGAAAATACTGATATAGGTATTTATACTAGCAACGTAATTATTTCTACTGAGAAATTTATAAATACTAGTGAATTAAAAATAATATTAAATGATAATATTTTATTTACTAGTAAAGTTGATTATAGAAATGAAAATGGTAGTTTAATACGATTTAATCCTGTTGATTTAACGGCAGAAATTATAATTTCAACTGCAGATATGACTCCGGGAAAAAATATATTAGTTATTAGACAAGAAGTCAGTACAACTAATAAAATATCTTGGATTTTTGAGCCAGACAATATTTCAGTTAACAAAGATATTAATAGAAGTATTGTGATTGCAGAAGAACATAAGTATTTAAGTGGAGTAGAATATATATCTAAAGCTTATTTCAATATATATTTAAAGTTCTACAATTTATTAAAATTTACTTATTCATCAGAAGAATTACCAATTAAATATAAATGTATTAATTGTATTTCTAATGATGATGCGTTTAATACAATTAATAGCAGCGAAAGCGTTATAGCTATTGATAAACGTATTGATATTTCTGCAGAGTATATAAATAATGAACCTGCGGAAATACAAGTATCGATAGTTAGACCTTCAAGATCAAATATTTCAGAAGTAATTAATACTGAAAATATTTTATTTGATTCTGCAGTTTCTAAATCTACAAGTTTGTTTGAAGATTTTAAATCTGAAGCATTTCGCAGACAATATAATAAATTAAATAACTCTTTTTATGATTGGGATTCTACTTTGCCGTTAAATGACGACTTACAAGTAGGGCTTGGTAAATTATTTTATTGTCGTACTAAAAGTGAACTATGTACCTATTATAGATTATTTAATTTCGACAGTTTCCATCAAAATTTCTTAATCAATATCGAAGGTACTTCATTTAATATAGTGCAATATTCAGATGGTCTATTTGATAATAATATAACCATTCAAATTTTTACTTCTAAATGGATTGACGTAGTTTCACCATTTAATGGCGATCCTGATAGCGTAAGTTCTTTTGTAGCTAATATAAATAATGACTTTCCTAATAAATTTGTATTTACATTAGGTATAAACTTTTGTAATTCATTAATATTAAAAATATCAGCACCCCCTTCTTGGGATGGATATATTAATAAAATTAAAATATCTGGAATGTAAAGGATGAATATATGTCTTTATTAGAACAGTTAGCATATAAGGTAATTCTCGGTAAATCAATAACTGGAAGTAATAGATTTACTTATAATGAACCATATGAAAGTTCTCCTGTTATACTAGGAGAAAATGTTTGGTTTGATAATATAAATAGAGAATCACCATCTCATCCCAAGAATAATGGGGTTATTTCTGATTTTATTGATCTTAAATTAAATGAAATTGCTGGTACAAACGCTAAATCATATTATTGCTCATTATATGAGGAAGTCCCGGATTCACTGAAGAATAAAATTAATCCAATAACAAAAAATATATATGCTCCTAATGATAGAGTAAGAAATTTAATACCAATATCTTTTGGTTTTAAATTTATGCCACGGTTATTTAGTAATAGTAATGAAATTACATTACTTGATTTTAATAATTGGGTTATTGATAGTTCTGCTGGAATTGTCACTCAAGAAGGTAATATACCTTTTACTAATATAAAATCATATGTTTATATTGGTAAAACGGCAGAAAATAAAATACAATTTTATGATAAGCAAACTATTAATAATGGTATTATTGGAGCCATTAATGGTATTAATAATACATTTATCTTAAATAATATTCCGGATGTAAGAAGTGAGCACGTTTTTATAAATGGAATATTGCAAATGGTTAATTCCGATTATATGATGGTAGATAATATTGTTTTTTTTAATAATGGAGCTATACCCATGACTGGGGATTTATTAGTAATTAGTTATCGGACTAGTTAATGTCGATAAGTAAAAAATCCGCCGTTAAATATAGTAAATATATTTAACGGCGGATTTTTAATAATATACGTGACCAACAGTATATGCTAGTTTCGATTTCTTCGTATGCTTTCTATGAAAAAACGTTATCTTAGAAGTTAGTTGGGTTTGTTTTCTCATTAACACTTTGGAGATATTTAACGAATCTCTCCATGCTGAAGTTTCTCGTATTTTAGCTTTTTTGAATTTTCGATACCATGAAAATTGGTTCTTTTTTGCTATGACTTCGCAAATATTATTAGCAAAAAATCTCTTATTTTTAGTACGATTTATCGTAACGATACCCACTAAAAATTTTTCATCAACCGAATTACCTCTTGCTTCATAGTATATATTTTTAGCAAGACATAATTCTTGTCGATTAAAGATTTTTTGTCTAACATTAGGTGACTTATATGATTTTTTTAATATCTGTAAGTCATGAGGGATACTACTTTCTGCAATTATAACATTGCTAGTTAAAAGTAATATCAATAATAAAAATATCTTTTCTATCATAGGAATACCCCTATTAGTAGACATAATTTAATTTATGTCAGGTTTAGGTAATATCATCATAATTAAATGATGACGCTCACCTAATTATATCTTTATCAAAAAATGAAAACCTACAATTTTTAATAAAAATGGCAGAAAAAGAAGAAGAATTATTAAAATATCAATATTATGGAATAACGTTTACTATAATAACCGATAACTTACTCACAACAAAAGACATACAAACATTTAATATTATTCGTTCCCCATTACATAAAATTGCTTCATTTGCAATTCTTACTTGCGCTCTTGAAAGTAGTCTATATACAGTAATTGAAAGTTATATACGTCTAAATAAAGTATTGTTATGTGAAGTTACTTTAAATTTAGTCGATAAAGAAAAACCAGTAGAAAATGATAGTACTGAACGAAAAATTATTAAAGAATTATTAAAGAAAACATATCATATAACCTATTGTAAATCCGCAGAAATTAATTTTAGATCCGGCCATAGAAAAAGTTTAATGCCATTAATAAATTTTTTCTTAATTAATCCAACTATATTATATTTATCCAATAGACAAAATTATAATTTACTATTGGAAAATACTACTTCAATACAAGCATTAGAATCTATTGAAGCTTTAATTACTAAAGATTTTAAAGATACTTTTAATTTTAAAGATTTTCGTTTAGGGATAACCCCTAATAAGTATAAATATGAACACATACTTATTAGAAGCTGTAGTGATATAATAGCTCCAATGCTAGTTATAAAAAACTATAAAGTAATAAATGAATTTTCATTTTATTTTTTTGATGATTTTTATTATACAGATATAATGCAACCAGGACATATTGCAGTTCATTTTATTTGTCTGGATAAAAAAACTCCATTTAAACAAATAGATATAAGTTCTAACAAATATAAGGATTTTCTAGCTTCATCCCATCTAATAAAATCAGTTCCAATATCTGATAAAAATAATTTCTTTAGTAACGAAAGTAAAAAAAGTCATATTGTAAAAGTCGATAATAATGGAGAATGGGAATTTATTTTTAATAAAGAAAAATCAACAAACCCTCAATTTATTGGAAAGAATAAAGATGATAAATCTGAAAAAGATTTTAAAAGAAATTCTTACAGTAAAGAATTTTCTTTCCAAGAAATTGAAAGGAAAAATGGAACAGATCTATTAAGATTATATTCTCCTGAAAGGGGCGATAAAGAAAATAATTGTTTATCTCGGTTTTTAAAGTGTTCGGATTTATATCGTAATCAATTAATGTCTATTTGTGATTTTGAGGCTAATTCGGTATTTTTAGATATGTTACAATTTAATTGCTGTTATAACATGGAGTTAAATAATATATCTGATTATTCCCATGTTCCAATTAATATCGTAAATACTTTTAGCAGGGCAGAAAATTCTAGCAAATATTATATACATAAAGCAAAATTTCAAACCCTACAATTTAAACCATCTGTAGCGGATGGATTATTAATAAATAATATATAGATATTAATACTTGAATCTTATTTTTTTCGACCAAAATAATGAACTATTTTCGATACCGTATCCCTTACCAATTAATATATTCAAAGATAAATGAAATTAAGAATATAAATCATATAAATTTTTTTATTGATTTATCTTCAATTGCAAGAGGATTATATAGTAAAACAGTACAATATCAAGAAATTAATAATTTTATTGAGACTCAAAAAGCTCCAACATTAATGATAGATGAATTAAGATTATTTCTTGGAGAATTATGGAAAAATTTTTCAAAGTATAGTCCAAAGTTTATAATTTTTATTGATAATGGAACGGCGCTACAAACAAAGTCATTAGACTCTAATTATAAAGCAGATCGTTCAGCTAAATATTCTAAAATTTTAGAAGTAGAAGAACAAGAACTCCATAGAAGAATTAAAAACTATTATTTTGAAAAAATATATGAAGTAATACCAAGACCTGGAGTATGCACTGTAATTTATGATAAAAATTATGAAATGGATTTGTTGCCCCATTATTGTATTGATAAAGGATTTTGCGACTCTAAGTCAGACTCTACAATCAATATTATCTTAAGTATAGATAAAGATCTCTTACAAACATGTGAATTTAAAAATACATTCCAAGCCACAAGTATATATAGTAATAAAGCAATACAGATGAATTTATGGGATCGAAAAAATTGTTTAACATATATCTATAAAAAATTTTTAGAAGGAGTATTAACCGCAAAACACCTTCCATGGGTACTGGCAATAGCCGGAGATAAAGCAGATAATATTCCAAATGTTATAAAAGGTATAAATGTTGCTAGAAGTATTGAATTAATTTCAAATTCTCCTATTGTTTATGATGAATCAATCATAAACTGTAAATTACCTTCTAAATTAGAACCATATAGAGAGAAAATATTAAACAATCTAAAGCTAACCAGTTTTGAATTACAAATACGTCGAATACCAGAGCCAGATTTATTGGCTATAAACAAAAGAGTTGCTATTATTTCTTAATACTGAGATTATCCACAATGAACCAAGATGAATTGAACGAATGCTTCAGAAACTTAATTATTGAGCTATCTGAACTAGGTTATGCCAAAACTAATATTGGAAAAATATTATTTGGTCTTTCCGCGTTTAGCCAAGTAACTAAATTTATTGCTGGAATTAATAATCCAGATCAAAAAATAAACTTTGGGCTTTCGCCGTTAAAAAAAATAGGACAGTTATTGGATAACGACCTATATCTTGTCTATATAGACCCAAATGATAGGGAGTTATTAACCACAGTCTATAATAGAAATTTACAATTTAAAGAAGAACTTAAAGTTAAAATTAAAAATTATTTGGATGAAAATATAAATCCAAAAAATGTAAAAGATAATGATAAATTAAAAAAAGATGTTGAAGATATTCTTTCCCTCCTAACTTCTTAATACTTATAAACAATGCTACAAAATTGGAATAACATTATTTCTCATATTAAATATAGTCTTGGGGTTCCATATAATTTATTGGAATTAACAGATAATGACATTATTGATTTTTTAAAAAATCAAGTAATGCCAGAATTTTCTCAATATGTGCCTAATCGTTTATTCATAAAAATAACTCCAGCAGATCAAAAATCAACCAATGAAAATTTAACATATGGTGAATTTGAATATAAAATAAATATTCCGGATGAAATTTATATTATAGGAGTTGAAAACGTTTTCACATCACATGCAGCTACCTTTAGTGAAAATTCTTGGAGCTCGATGTTTGTAAATCCAACAGATGTTATTCTAGCGAATAATTATTCTGCTTTAAGAGAATCCTTATGGATTGTACAGTCATTTAATTTTATCCCACCAAGAACTATAACACTATCGTTATCTGTTAATGATGGGCTCATTGCAGAAATAAACACAATACATAATTCATTAGAGACTATACCGCCAGATTTATATTCGGGTATATTTAAAAAAATGTGCTTATCGGCGGTATTAAAGTATCTATATAATATAAGATCAAAGTTTACAAATGTCGCTACTCCATTTGGAGAGATACAATTAAATGTTCAAGATTTAATTAGCCGCTCGCAACAATTAGATCAAGAAGTTCAAGACAAATTTAATTGGATACCACCTAATCAATTACTAGCTTGGTTTTAAATATGGCTTATCAAAAACAATATAAGGAAACTCTTCAAAATATTTGCAGTTTTTCATTTCCGGCAAATCATTTAGTTAACTTCCAACTAGTACGAGCAATACCAAATAATACGGTAACCCAAAATAGTACTGCAAAATCTGAATACTTTTCATTTATTACCATAGCTCCTGGAGAAGTAGCTAATGAAAATAGAACATATAATTTTCAGAATAAAATAACTATAAAATTTTCATTACAAGAAATAGCTGGTCTATCTTTTGTATTAAAGACCTGCGCTAATGGTATGGGAAAAGTTGCTTTACCATATACTAAATTTGCGCGATCAGGGCAAGGATCTAAAACAGTTTCTGTTTGGGAACCCGCTCCAGCGCAGCAGACACAAGACAATATAAGGAAAGCAAGAGCTATCAATATAACAATAAAAGAAAATAACACTAATGGGTTTACTATTGCAATAACCCCAGATCAAGCATTTGCTATATCTGAATCGCTAAATGAGTTATTTAAAAAGGGAATTTCTTTGGAATTTGAACGCCAAATAAATACACCTAAAGTAACTTCAAATCAAGAAAATAGTAATTCGTATAATACACTTAAACAGAACTCCACACCGCTTGTTAGAGATAATTCTATCGCTGGCAATATTTTTGACTCTAATAATGATTTCTCCCAAATTCAAAATGAATTTGAAAATATGTTATTGAGCAATTAAAAAAACTTTATTTGAGGTTGAATTTTATGCTACCAATTTCTGAGGTTATAAAAAATCTACTAGTTGAGTATATTGAAGATGTAGAAAATTTAAATGTACAAGAACGTGCTGGTGAGAACACTATTCTTATACAGGTAGATGCACGTAAAGAAGATATTGCAAAAATTATCGGTCGAAATGGCCGTAATATAACTGCGTTAAATACGATTGTTGATGCTATTGCGGGTAAACGTAAAACCCGCGTTCACCTCCATATTGTAAATTAATAAAAAATTCTTTTATAAAGGAGGCCTTACGTCTCCTTTATTTTTATTTTATTTTATGCTAAGCGAAGCACAACTTAAAGTGTTAATACATCGAGTAGAATCTAGAATACCTGATAGAATTAAGGAATTTTATGAGAACCCAAAAAATAGGATGTTAGTAGCTACTAAATATGGTGCGGATAAAATATTTCTTGATCCCAGCCTATTAAAATTTACAGTTGCTGACCCTGCAACTGGTAAATATCGCTGTGATATGATTTTATTGAGTGTTTTTAAATCATTATGGAATATTCATAGGAATACTAAAAAACCGAAATCATATTATATGTCGATCTTAAATAGGGCTAAAGATTTATATAAAGAAGTAGGATGTCAGGATATATTAGATGATAAATTCAATATATCTGATAAATTTAATATTTCCCAGTTACACTAAAATGATCGAACAATTTATTGAAGAATCCCAGAAACTAATTCCAATTAGTTTAAAAAACAATCTACAAAAAAAAGAATTTAGATTAACAATTCTAAATAAACATGGATCTGAAGCTTTCTTAAATCCAGACGAATTAAAATATCCAGTATATGATCTGAAAGGGTTTCATTGTGGTTTATGTTATGCTGCATATTTACGAGCAAAACAAAATAATGAAAACGCTATTTCAACTAAAGCTAAAAAATTATTTTCTAAATATAATTGTGAGAATGATTTAAATATACATATTGGTGAAGGTCAAGTAATAGATTTTCTAACCTTTATAGAATTATTCGAATATCAATTAAATGACTTAGATTTCATTGAAGTAATATGAGTATTATTAATAATACCCTTAATCTTATTGAGGAAGGACGAGCTAGGAAAGCTCAGCGAGCTATATCATTAGGTCAGATTTCACATGCTGGGCCTAGTTCTATAATTGGAAAAAAAATAATTTCAAGCAATAAGAGTAAAGTTCCCCCATCAAGTACTTCGACAACATTGAATGATTTATATTTTGAACCTACTGGAAAATCATATTCAAATGCAACTAAAAATAAATTTGCAGGTTATCAATATGGAGATACAACTTATGGGTTTTCAACAAATAATATTAAAAAGAGTCGACGAGCATTTGGTTCATCTGATAAATTAAAAGTAGATAGAAGGGTAGATAATATAACTGACCCCTATTTAACTGTATCGCACAATAATCCTAATAAAACCCAGGCTGATACTAATTATGCCTCATACATAGTGACCCCAACAGCATTAAAAACAACTAAAGAAGGTGGTCAGTATATTGATTTAGACACATTGAAGAAATTACAAGAAGCTAAAAAAAGATCTAAAGAAGGTGGGCCGCAACTAGTAACATATAATAAGAAATATAATGAGGATGGAACACAAAAAGTTGATCTTCCTTTAGAAACAGCATTTAATAGAAATGCTAAAACTCAAAAATTACGAAAACATGATTATGAATCTGAAGAATATGGTGAACAATTAGATTCAAAAAGAAAAGAATTTGGAAAAAAATATAATTTAAATGATGAACAACAAAATAACCTTCGCATAAGTTTAGGAGGAAGACGATACTCTAGCTATAAAAGAGATCCGGGTATTAGAGCTCTTCTTGATGTTCCAGAAAAAAGACAAGACTATAATGAGTTATTACAAACTCATCGAAAAATACGTTCAATTATTCGAGATGAAGATGCATTGCACAAATGGAATCGATAATTTTTCGCTGTTTAGTATAGATATATTATTAAGATCTTTTTTTTAATTAATGGTGCAATAAATGAAAAGCTCAATTTTTCTTAATGCAGTTACGGTTATTGATCATGCATATATAAATCATGATGGTTTAATTATAGGTGGAAGTTTTTTAGCGTCTTTCCTAGTAACTGGAGAAACAGATCCGCTAGAAAAAGTTGTTGTAGATTTTTCTACATTGAAAAAAGACATTAAGAATTTAATTGATAGGCACACCTATTATAATAATTCTAATGGTTATGATCATAAATTATGGCTACTAAATGGTTACAGCAACTATAAAGCAAAGCTTGAGGATAAAGACGATTATGTAAAGATAACTACATCATCTGTTGAGTTAGTAATGCCAAGAGATGCTGTTAAAGTATTTGATGGGCGATATTCAGAAACTAAAACGGTTTCAACTTCGATTGCAAATCATTTAACATATAGTTTAGAAAATTTATATCCAAATAGTAAAATAAATGTAAAATGCTATCTGCAAGAAGGTCCAATTTTAGTACATGATACTTCCCCAGATAACACTTCAATATTCAGATATACGCATGGATTAAAAGATAGCACATCTTATGGATGTAAGAATGTTGCTCATGGACATAGAAGCTTTATCTCAATTCCTGGTCAAAATACATATGATATTTCATTAGAATTAGATAATGCAGTTTTCATATTCAAAGAAAATATAATAAAGGAAACTGATAAATCTATTACTATTGCATATAAAAGTGGGGAAAGATCATTTGAAGCTGAATATAATCGCAAACTAAATAATTTAATAGTTTTAGATACTGAAACTACTATCGAGTTCTTAGCGGAATATGTTAAAGATAAGTATAATATTACTAAACCATTCTACATATCTGAAGGATTAACTAAAGGTGCATATAAAGAATAACTATATTCATACAACTACTTGCAACGTTAGTAAATCTAATGAGGCATATCAGACTCCAATCTTTGAACATTCAAAAACGTGCTTAATATCATTAATACATGCATTAAGTTCTGGTTCTTTTGGTATTGACACTGTAAATAAAGGGTGCCATGAAATCCAGAAATATAAACAGAAATATTTAAACGAGGTTTATCCCTTTATATTAGACTCGGGTGGCTACTCTATAATTGCTGGAGATGTTAAATACGTAGATATATCTAAATTTATAGATGGATATTTACAAGGATTAGAACTTTTAAAAGATGATATTGATTATGTTTTCAGTCTTGATATTCCTATCTTTATAAACGATAATGATAAGAATACAATCAACACAATTGGAATGCTAAATGAGTATTCTTTAGAATCCAGTATTAAACTACTAGAGAAATTTCCTGAGCTAATACCAAAGTTTAGCATGGTATTACAATGGAAAATGCCAGGCCAATATTATATATGGGATACTTTATATGATAATTTAGGATTAAAAAATTATATAAAAAATTATGCAGTAGGTGGGCTAGTTGGTTTATTAGGCATATGTCCGCACATTGATTTCGCTCCATTTATAGGTCCTTGCTATTATTGGCTTTATAGATACATGGAAGCTGGTGATTATACTCGCCCATTATTCATTCATATACTGGGACAATATCATAAATCCGCGAGATTTATTTTATTCTTCCTTCAGGAACTGTTTACAGATTATTTAAAAGTTGTAAATCAAACTTGCGTAATTACTTTTGATACTGTAAATTATTCATTGTCTTCGATGTATAAAGCTAGAGTTGGAATTGATATTTATCAAAATCCAGAAAATGATACATTAAGAGTAATCCATTCACATGAACTAACAGAAGAAATACTTTTTAAGATCTACACAACACCAGAAAGCTTAGAATTGTTTTATAATAATTGGAATAATTCTAAAGGCGATGATTTATTGACTGATACTTCTTTTTTAATACCGGCATATATTTATTCACAAGTTGAATTAGATAAATACTTTCATTATATTATTAAATCTAAAGAGCTAATCCGCCGTTTTAGAAGAAGAGATAATCTTAATGAAAATAATAAATTTAAAACAGTTGAAGTAATTAGACAATTATCCCCATATCTTAATTTTCTAACTTCTAATTTTAAAAAATCAATACAGAGTTCTTTATCCATAATATATTCATTTCATAATAATGCTATAAATGGTTTTAATAAAAAAGTATTAGATGAACAAATGAAAGATTTCATAGTTAACTATGTTAAATTTCCTTTTGATTTAAATTAAAAAAAATAATTTTTTTTATTTATCCTATGCAATTACAACTTTTAAATATTGAAAAATTCATACAAAAAAATAATTATAAACAAGTAAAAAATTCAAAAGTTACTCCTAAAGGGTTTGACCCTGAATCATTGTGGAGTGAAAATATTTTTGGAGCTATTGGTTCAAAAGATCGAAGAAATAAATATGGATATATTCAATTCAATTGTGAATTAATACATCCATCCGTTTTTAATGCCTTAAAAGTCTGCAGTGAATATACGTCTAAAATAATTAATAAAAAAACAAATTATATAGTTTCAAATAAGACGTATATAGAGGATATTAACGGTGAAACCGGTATACCTTTTTTAATAAGAACATTAAAAGATGTTGATTTACAATTAATAGCAAAAAAAGATAAATTAGAAGCCGCTAGTTTTATCGAAGCCAATAAAAATAATATAATAATAAATAAATTCATTATTATACCGGCAGGTTATCGAGATATAGACCTTTCAAAAAAAGATGCTATGCAAATGTCTTCTGAAGTAAATAATATTTATAAAGATTTATTATATATTAATTCCCAGCTAAGTGGCGATGAATATCTTGACGATATTCTAATTGAAAAATTACAATTTGCATTAAATCGTCTTGTTTCATGGTTTCAAAATCAATTAAAAGGAAAAAAAGGCATTCTTCGCGGAAGTATGTTGAAAAAAAGAATGGACTATACTTCTCGTTTAGTAGCTGTATGTAATCAAAATATTCCATTAGGATATATTGGCCTTCCTTGGCATACTATACTGGCAATTTATGAGCCATTATTCACTCATTATTGTTATAAAAAAGATACCTCACTGCTTGAAGATATTAAACTTTTTTTAAATAATCCTAATTTAGATTTTAATGATTTTACAAAGTTCATACAAGATTTCACAACCCACCCACAGATAATACCTACCGCACTTCAAGAAAAATTTAAAATAGCAGCCGCTGAGATTATAAAAAATCAAATGGTTATGTTTAAACGAGACCCAGTTACACATAGAAGTAGTTGGAGTTCAGCACATCCAATAATTACTGAAGGTAGAGTAGTCCAAGTAAACGCTTTAGATATTGTCCCATTACAGGGTGATTTTGATGGTGATACTTTAGCTGTAATACCATTATTTAGCGAAGAAGCTAAAAATGAAGCTAAAGAAAAATTATGCCCAATATATTCAAAAAGTAAATGGGCGTCAATCGAAAATAATAATAATATAGTATATAATTTCATTTTAGATATTTTAGCAACTATTTTTAAGGCTACAAAAGATGATTAAAATTGAAGAGATTTATGGAATGGGAGATTCTGTTTTGAATCATAATCCTACTGTAGATCAAGCGTGGTATAGTGAACGGGTTAATATAAATCAGCAAAGTGGTAATAACAGACCCAACACATCTCCATTAAAAGAAGAAAGATTTTTAGAAGCTGAGTGGCAAATAAAAATATATAACCGCATAAAAGAAAAGAATGATATATTCGCAGGTGTTCCGCCAGCAGCAGGGAAAACTGCTCCATTAAGAAGAGCTTGGAGTGAATTATTTATAAATGCATTAGAACGTGGTATACCACGTAATTCTCCAGAATTTCCACGAATCCTTTATATTGGAAAAACAAAACAATTAGCTTTGGAAATGGCTTCTCAGAACTTTCTGTCTTGGATATATGGATTATATTCTAAATTAGATAATAATTCAAATCTAAAGCATATAAATTTATTTCTTACAGGAAATAATAGGGTTGTAGATACTTCAAATTTACAAATAAATCAAAATCAAATAAATGAATTACAGAAAAGGGCCCTAGATTTAATTGCATTAAAAATAGGTGGTATAAATTCACAAGCTATACTATCTAGTGAATATTATTTCAAACCCATCGTAATAACAACACCAATTATAACTGCAGTTAATTCAATAAATCCAATATCGCGAGTGAAGTCCGCGATGGATGGGTATTTATATGATTATACTCAAATTGCAACTCTTATAAAAAAATATGGAAAATATTTTTCTATAATTTGTATTGATGAGTTCCAACAATATATGCCGCTACCCGGTAAAGATGTTACTTATGGTAAGTTTACTCCAGACTCTGAAAAACATTTCGATATGATTTTAGATATTGTAAAATATGCTCAAGATCCAGGTAAATGTGGAATAGCATTTCTGACTGGAACGGTCAATAAAAATACAGCAGAGTTGCTTTGCAAATCATTAAATTCAGAATTTAATAGAAATTTTCAAACACACATATACTCTGGGACAATTGCTCGTAATGACGGTAATAACCCAGATACTGCAATGAATAGGTCGAAAGTAGTAGTAACGCCATTTGAAAAAATGTCTACACCAGAAGAACGCATTAAATTAGTGGCAGAAATTGTTAAAAATAAACAAAGCCGATCAATAATGGTAATATTTTCGGTTAAACGAACTACAACTACTGGAATATTTAATTTAATGAGCCAAGTAGTTCGAATACTTCCAGCAAGAGACCCAAAAAGTTTTTTTGATACTGGAGAAGACACTAAAATAAAAAACGTGGCAGATCTTGAATATTTATATGGTGATAAAAAAAATTATATATCTAGTAAATATGATAAATACCAATATCCAACTGGGCTAGTCCAGAAAGAAAAATTTGAAGTTAACGATATGGAATATCTGAAATATTTTAATATTGACGCGGCTGAACAATCTGGTAGAGGAGATTCTGCGCCATTATTACATCAACCAGATGATAGGAATTTATTATACCAGGGTGTATTAAGAGGAGTTGGTGTAATGATAGGTGGAATGGATGACCGTATGAAAAGTATTATTGTAAGATTATTTAGATCTGAAAAAATTTATTTATTATTGGCAACTGATAGTTTAGGTATTGGTGCTAATGTATTATGTAAACATTTATATTTGCCGAATTTAGAAAAACCAGATGCGAATGGATTTGCCGCTATTGATGATTCTTCATTAATACAACTAGTTAATAGGGCTGGAAGAGATAATAAAATAATACCTACTGCATTTATTTATTGTCGTATGAAAGATTATCCACGTATAGATAAAGCAGTGAGAAGTAAACCCGAATTGTTCGTCAGTAAATTAGATTCAGATGAATTAGATGATAGAATAAAAAATAAGAAAGACAAATTAAGATCATTAATTAGAGAACTTTTATAATGGCCGATTACACTTTAGAAGAAATTTATAGTTTACTAAAGGATCCTAAAAATAATCTTCATACAAAAATATCATATTCTAATTTACATAAGACAAATAATAGAGCAATGACTACAACAATAGGTAAAGTTTGGTTTTCTTTATTATTGCCTGTAGATTATCCATTTGTAAAAGAGCAAGTAAATAAGAAAAAATTAAATGTAATATTGAATGATATTGCTAATAAATATAATATACAAACAGCTTCAGATACATTAACAAAAATAAATAAAGAAGGCTTTTATTTAACTACAATCAATCCAATTTCCTTTGATAAAGATAGTTTTAATGTTCCTCCAGAATTAAAAAAGAGAGCAAAAGAATTACTCGATGTAAATTTACCTCCTGAAAAATTTGTTGAGAATATTAATATTTTAGGTAATGAGTATTTGGAATGGTTGAAAGCTACAGATAATGGATTATATTATATAGTTGCATCTGGAGCTAAGTTTAATGCTTCTGAACTAGGAACACTTTTATTTGCAGCTGGTCCATTTGTGGGTATTGACGGAGTTATAAGTAAGCCTACTAAAGGATGTGTTAATGATGGGTATAATTTAGAAGATTGGTATCGTTCTAGCGACCAAAGTAGGTACACTTTATTTGTAAGAGCAGTTGGAACTGCTGAACCTGGAGCATTAGGTCGTGAAGTTTTTTATAGTAATTCAAATATACAATTAGACCCTTCCTCTGATTGTAAAGTTAAAAAGTATTTAGAATTAACTATAACTAATTCAATTAGACCAATTATAAACGGGCGTTATTATTTAAATGAAAAAACAAATAATTTAGAAATTATAAATGAAGAAACAGTTTTACCTAGTAACTCTACTATTAAATTAAGGTCTCCAATTTACTGCAAGCAACCAAATAATAATATATGTTCAATTTGTTATGGAACTTTAGGGGATAGATTAAACACTAAAAACATCGGCCTTCTATCAGGTACTATTATTAACCTAGCTGGTATTCAAGGATATTCTATGAAATTACGGCATCAATCATCTCAAGTAAATTTAATCCCAGTGGACTTTAAAAAACAAATGATATTAATATAATATGAGCGAATTAATAATATTAGCTATGCAACAAGCTAAAGATTTTAATTTATTAGAACAATTAAATTCTTTATTAGATGAAAATCATAAAATCTTAGAATCCATCTATGATAGAGATCTTTATATAAAAGGAACTATGTCTAAGTTAATTGATCTACACCCTGATTTATATAAATTAAATAGTGTTTTAAACGGCGAATTAAACTGGCTAGCTAATGTTATAGGATTAAAAGTTTCAAATAATGAAATTGAAATTGATAATCCTTACTTAAATACGGAAATAAAAAAACCTAAAAAAAAAGCCAATATATCATGTAAAATTCTATATCGAAAAATTAGCCGTTTAACCCATCCAGATAAAATAAAAAATGAAAAATTAAATAAATATTTCATAACTGCAAAAAAACTATATAAATCACAAGATCTAATAGCGTTACAAGAACTATATGATTTAGTAATTGCTGAATTAGAAAATATTGAAGATGATGTATTATTGCAGCGAATTAATAAAATAAAAGATGAAATTGAAAATAATAAAAATACGTTTATTATTTTAGAATTAAGCGAAGATTATGTAATTGCCGTTAAATACAATAATCCAAATACTAAAGATGAAGCCACACAATTATTTATTGAAAAAATAAATAAAATTAATGAAAATTTGCTATTTCAAATTAATGATATTAAATCTAAATTTTTCGGAGTACCTTTAAATGCATAATATTGAAACTTTACATGTAATGCCACAAATGATTCGGGTAGAAGGAGTTATTGATGGGGATGGAGGATATGAATATCCTGAAAAATTCCAAAATAATGTGTTTGTAATTAATGATAAAATCGTTTTTTTTGAAAAAAGAAAATACCAAGAGTATCCTTTTACATTAATAAATGCATTAATTCAATCAATTTCAAAGAGTTTTATATCTAATAATGTATTAGATGAATTTAAAGAATCTCTTATAGAACAAATAAGTGATTTTATTAGTTCCAATTCTAATGATATAGATATTAGAAATGCTTTAGTTTCTTTAGAGAAAAATTCATTAGAACAAATAGAAGAATTAAAATCCGAATTATTAGATATTTCTAAAAATACAAAAAAATATGCTGAAGATACTTTAAATACTGAATTAGAATTAGTATATAAAAATTTTGAAACTGCAATAGCTAATATAGTTAAAGAAGAAGTTAATAAGATTAAATCTGAAATTATTATTAATGATAATAAATTAAAACCAGGACAAATTATGTTATATAAGGAAATGGGTATGGAATTAGATGATATAATACGACTTAAAAAAGAGAATATATTATGATTGATTTAGTATATAATTTAATTAATATAACCGAAAATGTAATTTATTCAGATCCAGAATCTGAATTTGCTAGAAATCTATCTGGGATTGCTAGTTTAATGCCTAAACCATGTTGTTGTAATGGTGGGGTCAGCATGATCTCAATGTCAGCTCCAGCTGCATTATCCAATAATGGACCAGGTCTGGCATCTTACATAGCAAATAAAATGATATATAGAAACAACTATATTCCGAAAGCTGATTTTGGCCCATATTAAATAAAAAAGAAAAAGCTCCAAGAAAATACTCTTGGAGCTTTTAGTTACATAGAACGATAGGGTCTTTTAATCCTGGGCCACAGTCATCTTCAAATATTATTTGATTTTTGGACGACTTTATAACTATTTAGTCTTTGCAACAATTCATTTACAAAAACTTGTTCTCTGTCTTTTGTCACAAAATATACAATCTTTGATGTAATACCACCATTATCAATGGTTTGCTTATTCCATCTTTTTACAAGTTTTGTTTCGTATATATTATTTCACATAATTAAAAACAAAACAAAAAAAAACGCTTCCTCTTTAAGCGTTCCCCTACGACTTCACCATCGTAGGATGGTCCCGAGTTTCCTCGGGGGTGTCA
>Ga0172376_10001623_pt1 | contig 28594 bp, 28 predicted proteins | sample Lak35m_FD_121114 | JGI IMG/M metagenome (GOLD analysis project Ga0172376, IMG submission 121114) | Freshwater microbial communities from Kabuno Bay, South-Kivu, Congo - kab_092012_35m | ecosystem: Environmental > Aquatic > Freshwater > Lake | place: Democratic Republic of the Congo: South-Kivu...
ATTGACATAAGAGCTTTTGTTGAGGAACTTGAGTATCTCATCTCTTGCCCCTTTTTGGTCTCTTGTCTCATAATGAGATTCTATGCCTAGCATCTCTTTTCAGACTTTTCTGCACCACTAAGCGAATTCACTTTGACTTAACTGGATACAAAACAAGATCCAAAAAAAGACGGTGCATTGCACCGTCTTTTTTTTGTCTTATCAAGCGTTGTAATTAGCGATCGCCACGCATTAACAACAACTGCACCAATTGCAACGCCGCATAAATCGCCGTAGCCACATATGTCCATGCTGCGGCATTAAGCACCTTACGAGCGCCACTATTTTCTTCACCTTGGAGAATACCTAACTCATCAATTAATCGCAAAGCACGGCTAGAAGCATCAAACTCCACAGGTAAAGTCACAATGTGAAATAGGATCGCACTCGCAAACAAAGCAATACCAATATTAATGAAAACTACACTCAGACTGCCAAGGGAAGTCAAGAACAGTCCAGCCATCACCATTAAAGGCCCAAAGTTAGCACCAATATTTGCCACTGGCACTAGCGAAGCGCGAAGATTCATAAATTGATAGCCACGCACATCCTGCAAAACGTGACCACATTCATGGGCAGCGATCGCTGCGGCAGCTAGAGATGGCGAAGCATAAACTGATTCCGATAGACGCACAGCCTTCGCAGAAGGATCGTAGTGATCGGTCAGTGCTCCTGCTACTTGCTCCACAGTCACATCATGAATACCCATACGTTGCAAAATTGTCTTCGCAACCTGTGCGCCTGTCATGCCGAGACTTGAGCGCATATCTGCATATTTTTCGTAAGTCGCTTTGACTCGTTGCTGCGCCCAAAACATTAAGATCATCCCTGGGATGAGGATCAAATAGGATGGGTGAAAAAACATTTACTTTTCTCCTTCTGATATTTCTATATACGATTATGCCCGTACTGCCATAGTTTCTGGTGGTAGTGAAAACACTACCCGCATAGCTAAAGCCTTTCAAGCAAGCGAAGTAGGTTTCCCCGCCGAAGGCGGGGAAACCTACCCGTACTTCACTAGACTGAATAAATTCAGTGCGATCGCTCCAATAACGCCACCCACAAACGACGCGATCCAATTTGGGAGCTATAAAACAATAAATCAATTAATAGTTTTAAGGCTAAGCGCTGGATTTCATCGGGTTTAGCCTGCTCCTCTTCAGCCATCCGCTCTTGATACAACCCATTAAAGCGATCGAGATAATCACCTAAAATTGGTTCACGGTGCGGTGGACGCTTAAGAGCCGTAGATTTTTCTAACTGGGCGACAGCGTTACGGATAGCAAATTGTTGCTGAGCCGCCAAAGTACAACTGATTAAAGTCATTGCTCTTGCTTCATCCACATCCAGTTTCTTGCGCCCCTTGCCCTTGCGTAAGGGGCTAGCCTGACGTAAGCGCCATAAAGTAATGCGATCGCTTAAAATTTCCTCTAAACCCAATTTTTCGGCAACCGCTAGCATTTCGTCGGAACCAAGCCCTGTTAACGCCTCTAAAGACAGCAGCACTAAATCCAAATGCGCCTTGATTGCCTGTAATTGAGGCAAATCTGAATTATCAAAGGAGGACGCAGGTTGGGATGTCATGAGTCAGAACTGGATTTATTTTGTGGTAAAGGTGGCAAAGGCAGAGGACGATGTTTAGCCCTTGACATATCTTTTATAGCTTTAGTTGCATTATCCATCAAAGTAATATCGCCCAATTTATCGACTAATTTACTGTTTAACTTATCACTTGATAGATCAATCACTTCACCACGAGAAGCACTTCTTGCCCTACCTTGGGTCGCCCATGCTTGCATAAAGCTAATCTGCTCCCTCGCAGTACTAGCCAAGGGATAGGTTTCCTTGATCGCTCCTAAAATGTCTTCAGTACTCACATCACGTTGTTCATGGAAAGCGCGATACATCCCTTCGACGATCGCCTGTTCGATTTCTGCACCACTAAATTCCTTAGAAATTGCCGCCATTTGATCAATGTCAAAATTGCGTAATTCCGTTGGACGAAAACGTTTTAAATGGAGTAAGAAAATTTCCTTGCGCTCTTCATAGGTGGGTAGATTGATAAAGAACAATTCATCAAAGCGACCTTTGCGTAATAATTCGGGTGGTAAAGCATGGATATTATTGGCTGTGGCAACCACAAATACAGGACTCGATTTTTCCTGCATCCATGTGAGTAATGTTCCTAATACGCGCTGACTAGTTCCCGAATCGCCCATACTATTGGAAAGCCCTCCAAACGCCTTATCAATCTCATCAATCCAGAGAATGCAAGGTGCAAGGGCTTCCGCTAGCTGAATGGTTTGACGGGTACGGCTCTCAGACTGACCCACAAGGCTACCAAACAAGCGCCCCACATCCAACCGCAGCAATGGGAGTCGCCAAAGATTGGCGATTGCTTTGGCACAGAGGCTTTTCCCTGTCCCTTGAATACCCAGCAGCAAAACTCCCCTTGGATTTGGTAGCCCAAAAGACCTAGCTTCATCGGAAAAGGCTTGCTGACGCTGCATCAGCCATAGCTTGAAATTATCTAATCCTCCAATGCTATCCAAGGTTTCATTGGGTGTGAAAAATTCTAAGAATTCGGTTTGACGAATCCTTTTTTGCTTCTCAACTAAAACCCGATCAATATCTGATTCATTGAGGAAATGCTTCTGGACTATGGACTTAGATAATGTATGGCAGATGCGATCGCGGGTCATACCCATACAAGCTTTAATCAATTGCTCTAGACTGTTTCCTTCCATTCGCAACTGCTCAGGCGGAATCATCTGCTCGATAATGTTGCGAATTTCCGTGGTTTCAGGCAATGGGAAATAGAGTACTGATACCTGTTCTTCTAGTTCCGACGGCATCTCTAGCAATGGACTCAACAAAATCAAAGTCTTACGAGAATTGCGGAAACTGCGATAAAGATTGCGAAGCTGGCGTACCAAAATTTCATCTAGTCGCTGCGCAGCCAAGCGCCGATGCAAATCCCGAAATATGTAAATAGTGGCTGTTTGGCGATCGCTATTTTCGACAATTTGCAAAGCTTGCAGCAAATTGTTCTTGCCTTCTTGATTATGCTCAAAACCACGTACTAGATCATAATAAAGGGTCTGGCGCGGTGGCCCACATTCCTGAGCAACTTGGGCGATCGCCTTTTCAGCACGCTCTTCTTCCCATGTCACGACGTAAATAATCGGGCATTTGGCGCGGATCAGGAGACTAAGTTCTTCTTTAAAGTTGAGAGATTTCATTCACAGATGCCTTGGATTTGCAAAAACTCACTGAGCAAGTTTTTATAGCGATTTTTAATAGCTAATTTTAGAAGAAATCGTCATTTTCCAACTGACTATATGGAGTTGGTAGTGATTTTAAATGACTGAGAAATTGTAACAACTCGTCATTAGTTAATTGCTGACGTGACTTTTTGCCAAAAGTCCTTACCAAATAATCACGTCCCTGTGTTTTTTCCCAGCTTAGACGCTCCATCTCCACATCAATTTTAGAAATTGCGTCTGATAAATCAACGGGCTCAGGTGAAATTTGGGGTGGCGATGACTTGCTCGGCGTTGTCTGAGTCGTTTGTGGCAAAGGTGATAAATCTACCTCGGCTGTAGGTAGATGATCATTGTCTCCATACTCACTGGTATAGTCTATGGCTGATTCAGCGTGGATGGCTTGTGTTGTATGTGTCACAGGAAGTGAATCACTAGTACTAGAAAGATTGCTCGCACCCAAACTGCTTAATGTATTAAAGTTTGCCGATGGTAAAGAGTTCATCGTTGATGCCTCTCTTGACACTTGCGTTAGTATCGGTGATCGCCCTCCATAGTTGCCATAGTTATTATCAAATCCATTATCAAAGGCTAGCCCTGCGATCGCGAGGGCACGTTTTACCGCCCGATCTTCAGCTATTTCGAGATCGCTATCGACAGCCGTAGCCGTACCCATGATCGCATCTCCTTCAGAAACGATCGCTCTAAAAGCATGAAGACCATCTATTTTTGGTAGCATCTCTGTCTGGATACGACCTTGAGGATATTGAGCGCGAAACTGAGCGAACATAAATAGATACAAAATCAATTTTTTGTGGAAATAATCTGTAAAACACGAAACATCTTATAGCGTTTTTCCAATGATACCAATTCAAAAACAATGGCTTTGCCATTGTTAGAATCTCAACACTATACAGGATTCGTTCTAGTGAGTGATGCTCCTTGCGCCACTACTTGTTTTAGAAATTGCCTAGGTATCAAAAAAGTAAGCAAAAGGAGGCGTATAGCCAGGAATCTTATTTTCATCGACTTCATCGATCTGCTCGGGATCAAGATATTCATTGGCATAACGCATATAGACCTTTTCGCTAACAAATAGATCGAAGAGATCGGGATCAATATGGTTATTGATTTTCATGTTGCCTAGGATTTGGAGGCATTCAGTCAAAGTTTTACCTTTTTTATAGGGGCGATCATTGGCACTGAGAGCCTCAAAAATATCTGCTATACCCATCATGCGTGCTGGCAATGACATTTGTTCACGAGTGAGTCCCTTTGGATAACCTTGACCATCCATTCGTTCATGATGCCCACCTGCATATTCTGGTACACGGCGAAGATTGCGGGGATAAGGTAACTGTTCCAGCATTTCAATAGTCACCACAATATGATCGTTAATTACCTTACGCTCTTCTGCCGTCAAAGTCCCTCTCGCAATACCTAGGTTATAAACTTCATTTTGGCTCAAAAATTTCGTTTCTACGGTGCTTTTCTCCCGACCTTCATTATCCTTTTCATGACTAACCCAGTTGTGCGGATATTCTGCAATTTGTCTTAATCTGTCTTTGTATTCATCACGCATAAACTCACCACCAATATTACAAATGCGGAGAAAATCTTGATCGCTAGAATATTGAGCAAGTTTTTGTTGAAAAGCTGCTTCTAGTTCAGGAATAATGATGAGATTGCCAGACTCGATCGCCGCTATTTTTTGATTGAGAAAAGTGATTTCTGCATCTCGCTTGAGTACTTCAAAGCGAGTATTGATTAAGTGAATGCGATCAAAAATTGTTTCTAACTTCGTCGCTTTATCGATTACGTGGACTGGTGTCGTAACTTTTCCGCAATCATGCAGTAACCCAGCTATTCTCAGTTCGTACCTTTCATCATCATCTAGATTAAAATTCTTGAAAATGCCGTAATCTGCTTGACAAGCGGCATCGGCAATCATCATCGTCAAGGTAGGGACACGACGGCAATGTTTGCCATTGTAGGGAGATTTTTTGTCGATCGCCTCAGAGATCAGGTTAATAAAGGATTCAAATAGTTCGCGAAATTGACCAATTAGTTTGTTGTTGGTTAAAGCGATCGCGGCTTGGGATGCTAAGGATTCACCAATACGTTGGGCTACCTTCGAGAACTCGATGATTTGATTGTCAATACCTCTAGCATTGATCAGTTGCAGCACCCCAATCAATTCATTTTCATGATTGAGCATTGGCAGGGTTAAAAACGACTGCGATCGATAGCCAGTTTTTGTATCAAATGCTCTCGTCCCTGCAAAGTCAAAGCCTTCAGCGATATAGGCATCTGGTATATTAATTGTCCTTTTGTATAGAGCCGCGTGAGCCGCTACCATTGTATTGTTTGGATTTCCCTGTTCATCGTAGAGGGGCAAAGGATCAAAGGGAATCGCTTCACCTAGATTTGCGCCCATCATAATGCCGAGGGAATCATTCATAATGATTTCAAACTGAAGATATCTTTTATCTTCAGTTGCTAGATATAGCGTTCCCCCATCAGAATTTAAGATTGTTTTTGCCCCCCTCAAAATCATCTCTAGCAATTTTGGAGTATTTTTTTCAGCCGAGAGGGCAATGCCAATCTCATTTAATTTTTCGATTAATTCAAAGGATTCTGCTTTAGTATCGCCCATGTCCATATTTTGCGTCCCTATTTGTCAACAGTGTCTTTTTTGGGAAATGTCATAAGGGAATAGATTTGTCAATTTTTCTTGGTTTGATCAGGTTGAACCAATATTTGAGGTAAAGGTGGCAAACCAGTTTTTTTCCAGAACTGTTGAAATTGTTGGGGCTTGGCTAGTCGCCATCCAAACAATATGATCGTACCTAAAAATGTTGCTGCCAGCCCAAATTTCACAAGACTTATCGCAATTCGTCCATAGTTTGTTTTCTGGGATGGATTTTCTTGATGGGCTTTTATCTTTTGTTCAGTGTTGACTCCTAAACTAGAAGTATTTAAACCTATAGTATCGGTTTGAGGTAAGGATTGATTAATTGGTTGAGATATTTGTTTTTGTATATATTCGATAGACTGATGCACAATCGGTGGTGCTTGATTGGTTCTAGACCATTGACGGGCGATCGCGGAGGGAATAGCACAGAGATTTTTATGTTTCAGTTTGGCAATGCGATCGCGTAGCGATATTTCATCAGAAATTAAAACCACACATTTTTGTGGATAAGTATTAGCGACTCCAACCGCACTTTTAGCTACGTTAATCATTAATTTTGCCTTACGACTTAGATTTTGGGTAGTCCTAATTACTAAGTCATCATGTTTGTCAGTTAGATTTGTAATTTGCCAATTTAGTCCTGATGAATTTTGAAATTGTTTTGCGGCTGACTCGTTTCCTTCAGCTTTGCCACTAGCAATATTCTTAATTTCGAGAGCTACAACTTCTGGCAAAAGACATTCACCTAAATTTGCGATCGCCTGCCAAGTATGAGGATCAGTGTCAATAATGACGCTAGTTTCGACAAGCAGAAGATAAGGAGAATTAGTCATAACAAAAGTACAGATTACGTGGTAAGTGGCGCAATGCTGCACCACCTAACTGATTAAGAAAAGATTACTTTGTCAATCGCGAGCCTTGCCAATTGCCAAAATTGTTGGTGCTTTCACCAGTGCCATAGCTACCATAAAATTCTTTACAACCCTCTCCAAAAACTAAAATCCCTTTTCCCTGTTGTTTTGTTGTCTGACTAGGGATTTCTGTCCAGTCAAAGTTAATGACATTATTGCTCAATCTACCTGTTAACTCACCCGTAATTTTGCCGCGTTCAAAATTTGTATACTCATACTTTCCTGAAACTATATTTTCATTTTCTTCTCGTAAAGCTACTTTGCCAAAGGGCGTTTGCCAATCTCCAGTAATTTTAGATTTACAATCAAAGTTACTATCAGGCGTTGCTTCAGGGGCGGTGAGATATTGCAATCCAAACACAGTAATGATCGCGACTCCGCCTACTCCAATCAACAACAACAACCAAGATAGAGATATTTGCCATTGCCAAGGTTTCTTGAGCAATTTTGAGAAATATTTCAAACTGTCATCCGCAGAAGTTGTGTCTTCTGGCTCTAAGACTTCTGTTTCTGGAGAAGATGTATTTTCATCTTCTGGAGGTAATTGTTGAGATCGCTTGCTTTTACTAGACCAAAGTTTTTGCATAGTTAGGGCAAATATTCTATTGCCAATATCTAGTAGTACTAGTATTACATTGTTGCATGATGATAAAACTCATGCATATCTCCTAAGCGATTATGCCTATCAATTTATAGAAGCGTAAGACATAGCTAGGACAAATCAAACCCCAAAAGATGAGTGGCGGCGCGAAGCGCCGCCACTCATCTTTTGGGGTTTATGTCAATGCAAAGTGCTGTAGCTACTTATAGGGGTTTTCATTTTGCCGTAGGCAAAATGAAAACTTAAAACCCTTGCTAGGAGTGGTTTTTTGTTTTCAAATGGGTACATACTCATTGGAAAACCGCTATACAATATTGCTAAGTTTTAGATTTTAGGTAACATCAATGTCTCAACCTTCGGAAACTGATATTCAACAGATTTTCGATCGCATTGCACCAGTTTACGATCGCTTTAATGATCTTCTTAGTTTAGGTCAGCATCGGATTTGGAAAAAAATGGCTTTGCGTTGGTGTGAACCACAACAGGGCGAAAAATGGTTGGATCTTTGCTGTGGATCGGGCGATATGACGACTCTGGTTGCTCAGAAGGTTGCGCCTACTGGTCAAGTGATTGGTGTGGACTTTTCTAAAGAATTATTAGCGATCGCTGCTGATAAAGCCAAAAACTACTTGCCCAAGATTCAGAAATGTGTGACATGGCAACAGGGAAATGTCTTGAATCTACCATTTGCTGACAATAGTTTTAACGGAGCGACCTTAGCCTATGGTTTGCGAAATGTGGCGAGTATTCCTCAATGTCTATTTGAGTTGCATCGTGTTTTGCGACATGGATCAAAAGTAGCGATTTTAGATTTTCATCGTCCTAGCGGCCGCTTGATGCAAACTTTTCAAGATTTTTATTTGGCGCAGGTGGTTGTGCCACTGGCTGATCGCTTTGCAATGACTGATGAATATGCTTATATTGCACCAAGTTTGGCAAGATTTCCGATTGGTTCGGAGCAGGTCAAACTAGCTAAAGCCGCAGGATTTAAGCAAGCAAAGCATTACGCGATCGCCAGTGGCATGATGGGAATATTAGTTTTACAAAAATAGAGACGGTGCTTTGCGCCGTCTCTATTTTTTGTTTTTATATCATGATCCCCATATTTATCTCGTCTTTTGAGTCCTGCGATACCAAAATTTAGTTGTTTCTCGCTGTAAGTTGATTATCACTGAGACAAAAGGGCGAAAACATGTCACAATCCAATCTTGAAAAAGTCAGAACTCTCCGTCAACAAATTATTTCTGAAACTAAACATGGCTTTGCTGATTGGCCCCTAGTGCAGCAACTCCTAGATGACTTAATGATTAATCACCGTCAATATAAGCGATTTGCGATCAAAGAAAATATTGATCTCTATGAATAAAAGAGAATCAGCGCTTTGCGCCGATTCTCTTTTCTAGACAGACATTTCTAGCATCCTTTGCATGGGTTTCAGGGCTGCTTGCCGAATTTGCTCATTGAGAATTATTTCGGGAGAGCGATTTTTCATGGCGAGATAGACTTTCTCCAAGGTATTCAGACGCATATAGGGACATTCGTTGCAAGCACAATTGCTGTTGGGAGGAGCAGGAATGAATTTTTTTAATGGTGTAGCTTTTTGCATTTGATGAATGACACCCGACTCCGTAACCACGATAAATTCTTGGCGATCGCTCTGTTGAACATACTTTAATAAGCCTGTTGTTGAGCCGATAAAATCCGCATGTCGTAATACATTAGCTTCGCATTCAGGATGGGCAATGATTTCGGCACTAGGGTAACTTAGCTTGAGTTGCACTAATTTTCGTTCAGAAAAAATTTCATGAACCATGCAAGCTCCATCCCACAGCAACATTTCGCGTCCAGTTTGCTCGCTTACATAGCGTCCAAGGTTGCGATCGGGCGCAAAAATAATTGGTTGATCTTTGGGAATTTGATTGACGATCGCTACTGCATTAGCACTAGTGCAGATAATATCGCTGAGGGCTTTGATTTCGGCGGAGCAATTTATGTAGGAAATTACCAAATGATCGCGATGATCAGCTTTAAACTTGGCAAAGCGATCAGGTGGGCAACTATCAGCAAGGGAGCAACCAGCACTAAGATCAGGTAGTAATACCAATTTATGAGGATTCAAGATTTTGGCAGTTTCAGCCATGAAATGTACACCCAGAAACACGATCACATCTGCTTGGCAATTAGCGGCAGCTTGTGATAGTCCGAGGGAGTCACCTATATAATCTGCAATATCTTGTAGGTCAGGATCTTGGTAATAATGCGCCAAAACTACAGCATTTAGCTCTTTTTTAAGATCAGCGATCGCCTTGAATAAGTCGATAGGAATGGAATTAGGGTTAACTTGGCGGTCAAGTTGTTCAGGTTTGGGGGCGGCGAGAAACACAGGTTGCCTCACAAGAATGAGAATAGTGAGTAATAGTGAAAATTATTCATTTTCTATATTTAATTATAGTAGAAATTACCAAAAATATATCTGTCAAACGAAAGAAATAAAAACTAATACCAATTCGCAGAAGTGTCGCCACACTTCTGCGAATTAAAAACCAAACCCTGTAAGGGTTTTGAAAGTGCAAAATGGGATGGCGGCGCGCCGCGCCGCCATCCCATTTCTATGGAGATTAATTTTTCGCAACTTTTTCCGTAGGTTTTGCGTCAATATTGTTCAATGAATAAATAGTGGCAATGGCAATTTCGAGCTGCATATTTCTGTATGTCGAACCAGCGCTCTAATTTTTGTGATGCTGGCTTTAATTCGTGGGGATCTAGCCTAAATATTTTTCACAGTAGATAAAAATTAGACCAGTAAAGCTTGAGGTAATGGTAAACATGAAAATATCGATCGCTAAGTTGTCAGATTCAATTAGTCAGAGAGCTATCGAACCAATGGTTAAAGGGCTTCAGCATTACTGGAAATTTGTAATCGCCTTACTGATGTCTTTATTGTTGGCAGTCACTCTTAATCCTTTTGCGGTTAAAGCCTTTGACTTATCTAACTTGCTTCGAGTGCTGCCTTCGGCTATTCAAATTATTCAGCTTTCCAGTATTGGTGACAATGAGGAAGTTTCACTAGGTCAACAAATTGATCGACAGATTCAACAAGAAGTTCGCATCAGTCGTGATCCTGCGGCTAATGCTTTAGTAACTCGCTTAGGACAAATTTTAGTTCCTACCAGCGATCGTCCGAGCATTCCCTACACTTTTCGTGTTGTTGATGATAACAATCTCAATGCCTTCGCGACTATGGGTGGGTTTGTGTATATCAACACTGGTACGATCGCTGCTGCGGATAATGTCGCTCAACTAGCCAGTGTCATCGGTCATGAAATGGGGCATATCTCAGGTCGTCATTCGCTAGAGCAAATGAGACAAATGGCGATCGCTCAGGGTATTGCCACTATTGCGGGTGTTGCCGATGATCGCCTAGTTGGGATTGGTGTTAATCTCGCCTTGCGTTTGCCCAATAGCCGCGAAGCGGAATTTGATGCTGATCGTCGAGGTTTGCTCAATATTACAAGATCGGGTTTTGCGGCGAGTGCGATGCCAGCCTTTATGCAAAAACTAGCTAGTTCTCGTGGTGGTGGTGCTCCCACGTTTTTGAGTACTCACCCTGCAACAGGAGAGCGTATTGCTGCGCTTAATCAATCCATTCAGGCTAATAATTTGAATACAACGGGTGGTTTGAATGATGCTGATTACCAAAGAATTTGGCGATCGCGCTTCCGTTAAATCATAATCAAAAACAAAAGAGACTGCACTAAGTGCAGTCTCTTTTGTTTTTGAAATCATTCCCCCTAAAATAATGTCAGTCCGACGAAAGCGAAAAATGGGAAGAATCGCGAATCGATTCTTCCCATTTTTCAACATTTGCGGCGTGCTTCGCACGCCGCAAATGGCGATATCGAACTCACGTTAAAATACAATGCGATCGCCTATTCATTCCATAAACAGCCACCTCTCAAAAAAATCAACCAATTAGCGATCTTCTGCTTATAAAATATGTGGTGAAAAACACTGTTATGCATATAATGTATGTATGCAAGTTGAATGGGACTCGAATAAAGCCTACATTAATTTTCAAAAGCATGGCATACGTTTTTCTGATGCCGAAGGGGTTTTGTATGATCCAAATGCACTTTCTTTTGAAGACACTACAGCTAAAGGTGAACAAAGATTTATCGCAATTGGGATAGATCATCTCTGGCGCTTATTGGTTGTTGTCTACACAGATCGCGGCGATCGCGTTCGATTAATTTCTGCTCGTCCTGCTACTCGTTCTGAGAGACGTAATTATGAAGACGGAATATGATTTTAGCAAAGCTAAGCGTGGGGCTGTGATTTCTCAAACAGGCAAAACCCGCATAACTATTTATATTGATGATGATGTACTTGAAGAATTTCGAGAACTCGGTGATTCTGCTGACAAGGGTTATCAAACGCTTATGAATGAAGCTTTACGGGAATATCTTAATAAAGTACAAGCGCCACTAAATGAAGACACATTGCGCCGTGTCATTCAAGAGGAACTTCTTGTATTAGTTAACTCCAAAGTGGGGTCTTGAAAAAGCAAATTACAAACTAGCGGATTGCCCTTCTAAAAAATCAACCAACCAGCGATCGCCTATCCATTCCCATAAACAGCGATCAATCTTCTAAAACAACATTCAAACAGCGATCGCCATACTCATGAAACTGTAAGCTAGCAATCAAGCGAACGCACATATGCTTAGAACAAAAGCTGCCTTAGCTGGCGTACTGTATAGCAATGTACGGAAACACGCACCCTTTAGCCATGTAGAACCGATCCCGTTTAAAAGCCTTACGCTTTAAGATATTTGTAGACTTTTAAACCACAGAGGAGATAACTGGCGATGCAACCAACTAATCCCAATCAATTTACCGAAAAAGCATGGGCAGCGATCGCAAGGACACCCGATGTGGTGAAAGCGGCTCAGCAGCAGCAAATTGAACCCGAACATTTACTCAAGGCTTTGCTAGAAGAAGAAGGACTAGCGGCTAGTATCTTTAGTAAAGCGGGGATTAATATCCAAAGATTGCGCGATCGCACCGATGAATTTATTAACCGTCAGCCCAAAGTATCAAGTTCTAATAGCTCTGTATATTTGGGCAAAAATTTAGAAGTATTGTTTGATCGTGCTGAAAAGGAACGCAAAAGTTTTGGCGATGATTTTATTTCCATTGAGCATATCCTCTTGCCATACTGCAAAGACGATCGCTTCGGCAAACCTCTCTATCAGGAAATGGGAATCGATGAAGCAAAGCTTCGTAATGTGATTCAGCAAGTAAGAGGCAACCAAAAAGTGACCGATCAAACCCCCGAAAACAAGTATGAGGCGCTTACAAAATATGGGCGAGACCTGACCGAGCTAGCCCGAGAAGGCAAACTCGATCCTGTGATCGGACGTGATGACGAAATTCGCCGCACGATCCAGATTTTGTCACGGCGCACCAAAAATAATCCTGTACTCATTGGTGAACCAGGGGTGGGTAAAACGGCGATCGCTGAAGGTTTGGCGCAACGCATTCTCAGTGGAGATGTACCAGAATCGCTGCAAGGTCGTAAGTTAATCGCACTCGATATGGGCGGACTGATTGCAGGTGCGAAATATCGTGGCGAATTTGAAGAAAGACTTAAGGCAGTTCTCAAGGAAGTTACAGAATCAAGCGGTCAATTCATTCTCTTTATCGATGAAATCCATACTGTCGTTGGTGCAGGAGCCACACAGGGGGCAATGGATGCAGGAAACTTGCTGAAGCCTATGCTCGCTCGTGGTGAGTTGCGCTGTATTGGTGCGACGACATTGGATGAATATCGCAAATACATTGAGAAAGATGCTGCCCTTGAGCGTCGTTTCCAACAGGTTTATGTCGATCAACCTAATGTCGAAGATACGATCTCGATTTTGCGTGGTCTGCGCGATCGCTACGAGTTACATCATGGTGTCAAAATCTCTGACACTGCGTTAGTAGCAGCAGCGACTCTTTCTAATCGCTATATCAGCGATCGCTTTTTGCCAGACAAAGCGATCGACCTCGTCGATGAAGCTGCTGCTAAGCTAAAAATGGAAATCACCTCCCAGCCTGAAGCCCTTGATGAAATCAATCGCAAGGTGATTCAGCTAGAAATGGAATGTCTCTCACTCAAAAAAGAAAATGATCGTGAGTCTCTAGATCGATTGGAGAAACTGAACAAAGAACTAGGCGACTTAAAAGAAGAACAAACCACTCTCAAAGCTCAATGGGAAGCTGAAAAACAGGTGATCGATAATATTCGCAAACTCAAGGAATCCATTGAGCATGTGAATGTGGAAATCCAACAAGCTGAGCGGGATTACGATCTGAATAAAGCTGCGGAACTCAAATATGGCAAGCTTACCGATTTACAGCGACAATTAGAAATTGCTGAGGTCAATCTTGATGAAGCGAAAACTTCAGGGCGATCGCTACTGCGTCAAGAAGTCACTGAAGAGGACATTGCTGAAATTATTTCCAAATGGTCTGGTATCCCCGTGAGCAAACTGGTGGAATCTGAGAAGGAAAAGCTCTTGCAATTGGAAAATGTGCTGCATGATCGCGTTGTTGGACAAGAAGAAGCCGTAACGGCGATCGCTGATGCTATCCAACGCTCTAGAGCAGGACTCGCCGATCCTAATCGCCCGATCGCTAGCTTTATCTTTTTGGGCCCCACTGGTGTTGGTAAAACCGAATTAGCTAAAGCTCTTGCTGCCTATCTCTTTGATACTGAAGAGTCAATGGTGCGGATCGATATGTCGGAATATATGGAGAAACACAGCGTTTCCCGTTTAGTTGGCGCGCCTCCTGGCTATGTCGGTTATGAAGAATGTGGTCAATTAACCGAAGCGGTGCGTCGTCGTCCCTATGCGGTGATTCTCTTTGATGAAATCGAGAAAGCGCATCCCGATGTATTTAACATCATGCTGCAAATTCTTGATGATGGTCGCGTTACCGATTCCCAAGGTCGCACCGTTGACTTCAAGAACTCGATCATCATCATGACTAGTAACGTCGGTTCGCAATTTATTCTTGATATTGCTGGTGATGATGCGCGTCATGAGGAAATGCGCGAACGGGTGATGGAATCAATGCGATCAAGCTTCCGTCCCGAATTCCTGAACCGCATTGATGAAATTGTGATCTTCCATGCTTTACGTCGCGATGAACTCCGCCGTATCGTTAAGCTGCAAGTTCAACGTTTAGAACAACGTTTAGGCGATCGCCGCATGACGCTAAAAATTGCTGATGTGGCTCTAGATTTCATTGCAGAAGTTGGCTACGATCCAGTTTACGGAGCGCGTCCACTGAAGCGGATTATCCAGCGTCAACTGGAAACCCAAATTGCAAAAGGAATCCTACGTGGCGACTACAGTGATGGCGACACCATCTTTGTCGATATTGAAAACGAGCGTCTCGCCTTTAAACGACTTTCTGGAAACCTCATGTCAAGTTTGATATGACAACTCTTTTGCCAATGGGGCAATAAGCGATCATCTGTTGCTCCATTAACATTTCTATTTCGATTTGGCTAGTCACGGTTCGCCATTTTTAGAGTTCGGCTCTATCTCTTTAGGAATGGTCACTTGGATGTTAATATCAATTGCTCCAATATGTTGATTGAAGCTTATGTTTACTATTCTCACTAACTGATCAACTGACAAAGGATTTTTAAATCTATTTTCTGCAAATGATCTTGTTTTATATCCCGCTTCTTCTAACCAAGTTTGGATATTCCTCCAGTTCCCTACTGGTTCATTACTAGGTAAGTCCACTAGGCTTTTGAAGTACTGATACAAGGTTTTACTCATGTATACTTCAACACCTTTTTGGCTTTGTGTTAATTTCCGAGCCATTTCCGCAGGACTATATCCACAAAGCAATCCTCGCAGGTATAACTTCTCTGTATCTGTCAATCCCTTACGTGATCGTGGTGCTACTTGTCGTTTTACATCTCCTAAGACTTTGTATAGTTTGTCCAAATCCCAGTTATAGGAAGCTTCGGCAAATATTTCTTCTTGTGTCATAGTAAGTCCATTAATAAAAAAACTTATGCCGCTTCTGTGTTTGATTCTGACAAGGATAAGGAACCGCCCTACTGTAAGTTCCTATCTCCTTACAAATTAATAACCATACCCTAACATAAATTACTAACTTACGTTAGTCTCTTGTCAAGTTCGGCTAATCATAAATTTGATTTTGATAACTTTAGCCTAACGGAAACTAGTAACTTTAGTTAGGCGATTTTGTGTCACAAATAATTTAGTATTGTTTCATATTAAGCTCAACTAAGCTAAATCACCATAAAGTAAGGATTACAGATATGGTATGGGACATTCTACTACAGGCAGCAGCAGGGCTTTTAGTCGGTGCGGCTGTTGGCTACGGTGTTGCAGCTATTGTTGATGCTCTTTCTAGAGCTTTTGCTAAGCTATGGCGAGGCTTTGTTGCTTCAGCTAAGGCTATCTGGAGTTATGTCTCGGAGGCGACTGAGCATTTTTATGCTGTTGTGTCCCAAATCTTAGACGAAAATTGGTCAGAAGTTGAGACCTATATACGTCAGGAGTTTGGATATACACTCAATTCATATTTGGTGGTTTTATTTAGACAAGGTGCTGAGGTTTTGGTTGGATTCTTAGATCCACAAAATCAACAGAAAGCTTCGGCTATAACTTTGGGTGAAGCACCTAATAATGTTCAGTTACCTGAACAAGGGCTAGTTACTAATTTAACTCTTGCTTGAGCATCATCTCAGTTAAGAAAAATTTTCTTGGATTTGTTTTCGTTTTATTTAGGTATGAGATTAAGTAAATGGGAATCTTTCAATGGATTGGTAAATTGCTTGATGATTTAATGAGTTGGCTAGGTAGAGCAGTTGCAGCTTTTTTACAAGCATTTGTCAAGGTTTTAGAAGAAATATGGCAAGCAGCAATTGCAACTGTCTTAATAGCAGCTTATGGATATGTAGCTGTTCTATATGCGATTTTCTATGCTGGCGCAGTTCTTGGGCAAACTATTATGGAAGTCTGGGATCCTAGATTCTCTGATAGTAAGCCGTCTCAAGTATTTCAGGTTAAACAAGCACCTCAAAATTCTCCCTTACCCAAATATCGTTCTGAAGCAAAAGTAATCTCATTAGAAAATGCTTTATAGGTATACAAGGAAGGAATTAAAACATGGCAAGTTTTTCTGGGTCTAAAAAGGTGTTTTTACAAGTAGGCTTTCGATCTCCTGAAAAGGAGGGTAGTTTACTGACTATTGAAATATTGGGTATTCCTGGTGAGAAACTGCAACAAGGGGATTATGTAGTTACGGATAAGAGTAAGAAATTTTTTGATGATTTGATCGTCAGAAAACTATTTCGGAAAAGTCGTCTCTTAACTGATTGTAACTTTGAATACCTAAAAATTTGGCTATGCGATTTGGATGTTGATAATAGCAAGAGAGGCTATGACATTCCCAAAGTAGACAAAAACGATCTAAGAATCAAGTCCACAGTTCCCTCATCCAAGCTTGAATACATTTATGTACTTGATAACGGATTGAGTGGCAACGACTATACATTATGGAAAAAAACAGTAAAGGATTTATTTAACGTCCTATTCATCGGATTTGTTGCTCCACCAACTGCTCCAGAAGAAGTTGCCAATAATCCTTTATTTAAACTTGTAGAATCCTTAACCGATCCGATTAGAGACAATCTCGATCCCTATGGAAAAATCAAGCAAAATTTGTTCTTTAACGCCCTGATTATTCAAATCGATTAACTTTAAATAAAAATTGAGGTGATTTATGCCACGACAAGATCCGCCATTCAGACGGGAAGACAAACGAGAAGAAAAAAGTTCTCAAGATGTTGCTCGCTTGAAATCATCAATCTCTGCTACTTTGCGTTATTTCTTTGGTGGAGATCGCATTTCTGAATCCTCTGTTCCTGAAACCTTCTTAGAACAGCTTGAGCCAGTATGGGATCGTAAAATTGTACCGCTACTTGTTGATGCATTTGGCAGTAAAGCCATTCTGCATACCATTTTCTATGCTGGAGATGATGAAGTGATTATGGAGGTTTGGGATCCAAAACACGTGAAAGACATAGAATCACAAGTTTTTAAATTTAGGGGCATTTCACCAATGGATGCGAGACATTTTGTTACAAAAAGATCTCAAGCTGAAGTGATGGAATTAAGAGATTGGAATTCACTATTTTAAAAGAAAAACAATGCCAAGATTTGACAAAATTAATGCGTTTCGAGAATCAGTAGGTGAAGATGTGGGTAAATTCGAGCAAAGTAATAATTCTGATTTACCATCTGACACTCAGCAAGCGATCGAAGATGATGGTAAATCTACACAATCAACGATTGACTTCACTCCTTATCTAAGAGAGCCAAAGTACACTTTGGAAGATGTCATCCTGCCCAAAACAACTAGAGAGCAGGTTGCTTCAATATTGGCTGAGCTTGAACATCAAGATTTAATCTATCAAAAATGGGGAATGGGAGAGAAGCACAAATTAGATCGAGCGCTCTCCATTAATTTTTCAGGTGCACCAGGAACGGGTAAAACCATAACTGCTGAAGCTCTTGCACATGCTCTAAAGTTACAGATAGTCGATGTCCCCTATCAACTTTTAGAATCTAAATTTGTAGGCGAAACCCCTAAGAATATAGCTAAAGCATTTGAATTTGCTACCGATAAAAATGCTGTTTTATTTTTTGATGAGGCTGACTCATTTTTAGGTAAGCGTCTGGAAAGTGTTACCCAGTCAACAGATACGGCTGTTAATCTCACACGCAGTGTGATGATAAAACAGTTCTCAGAATATACGGGAATTGTGGTATTTGCGACTAACCTTGTTCGTAACTATGATTCGGCTTTCATTAGCAGAATTCGTTGGAAAATACAATTCGATTTACCAGATGAAGAAGCGAGAGTGAAAATCTGGCAAGTCCAAATTCCAACCAAGTTACCCTTATGTGAGTCTGTAAGTTTTGCAGATTTAGCTAATCAATTTGAGGCTATATCAGGTCGCGACATCAAAAATGCTGTTTTTCAGGCAGTCGTATCAGCCGCCAAAGAGGATAAACCTAATGAAGACAAAAAAGTTACTCAATCTCACTTTTCTGAAGCGATCGCAGGAATCATTGAGGCAAATAAAGTGACCGAAAAAACAGAGCTAACGTTTAAGCCAGTTGAAGGAGAAGTACAAGTCCCAAATGCTCCTTCTACCACTGATGGGTTGAGCGGTGTGACTAATGCTAATGCCCCTCAATAGAGATAGTTAAGCAGCTTGTTAGACTGAGTAATTGAGTCCCTTACCCAAACTCAAGTCCACTTCAGTTGACTAAATCCTACTTCTAATTAACCCGTTTCAACGGGTTTAAGCTTTTAGCCCGCACTTGAGTGCAGGGCTACTGTTTTTGCTTTAAAATATTTTTTAGCAGAGTTATGGTTAACACATGGTTATCACTGTTTCACTACCAGAAGTACAACCTCTAACTTCGGCAGCTACCGCAGTAGCAATACAAGGCGAAAATCGAGTTGCGTTACGAGGAATTAGCTGGCTGTCATACCAACAAATTCTCCATGCTCTTCCTGACAGTCGCGCTGCAAGGCTTACATATGATCGCGGTATCCTTGAAATCACTATGCCTTTAGAGACTCACGAATTTTCACGATGCTTAATTGGAGTTTTTATTAGGATTTTAGTGATGGAAATGGGGATGAAGATCAAAACTATGGGATCAACCACGATGGATCGTGAAGATTTACAACGTGGTGCTGAGCCAGACTGTGCCTACTACATCCAGACTCAGCCGCAAGTTGCAGGGAAAATAGTTGATTTTAGTCAAGATCCGCCACCCGATCTCGTAGTTGAAGTGGATATTACGCACAGCGATATTGATAAAAATAGGCTCTATGCTAGCCTTGGTGTTCCTGAATTTTGGCGATATAACGGACAAGAATTAAAGATTTATACATTACAAGAATCAGAACAGGGCTCTCAGTATATAGAGTACGATCGCAGTCCTACATTCCCTTGGATGCAAAAAGAATATTTATATAACTTTCTCGAAGAAGCGCAACAAGACGAGATTGCGGCTGAAGTTAAATTTCGTGATTTTGCCAAAACTAATAGTGCTGGGCTATAGCCCAGCAGCATTAGTTAAAACCGTCCCGATCGCACAGCATTAGCAAGATCTATCAAAATATCCGTGGTGGTCTCAAAATTAATGCAACCATCGGTAATGCTCTTGCCATATTCCAATTTTGACAGTTCTTTCAAAGGCTGCTTGCCTCGATTAAGGTGACTTTCGAGCATAATGCCGACAATATGCTCTGAACCATTACGCACCTGCTCGGCAATGTCTTGTAACACCGTTGGCTGAAGATTGTAATCTTGTCCGCTATTGTCGTGACTGCAATCAACCATCATATATGGCTGTAGCTTGCGATCCTTAAGGCGATTAGCGATCGCCTCTACATGAACACTGTCATAATTTGGTCCCTGCTTACCGCCACGTAACACGATATGCCCGTCAGGATTGCCTGTTGTCGTGATGATGCTTGCCATCCCTTCATTATTGACACCCAGAAAACGGTGAGGCTGACGTGCTGACAATAAGGCGTTAATTGCTACGTCAATGCTGCCATCAGTGCCATTTTTGAAACCTACAGGCATTGATAAGCCAGAAGACATTTCGCGGTGAGTCTGGCTCTCAGTTGTTCGCGCTCCGATCGCTGTCCAAGAAATCAGGTCAGCAAGGTACTGTGGCACAATCGGATCGAGCAGTTCGGTAGCACTGGGTAAGCCCAACTTTGCCACATCCAGCAATAGTCCTCGCGCTAAGCGGATACCGTAGTTAATATCAAAAGTACCATTTAGGTGTGGATCATTAATCAGCCCTTTCCAGCCCACTGTGGTGCGAGGCTTCTCGAAATAGACCCGCATCACAATTTCGAGGGCATCACTGACCTGATCGCGAAATTTGGCTAACTTTTCGGCATACTCTCGGGCTGCTTTGACATCGTGAATTGAGCAAGGTCCAACCACCACCAATAAACGGCGATCGCTACCATTCAAAATATTTCTGATTCTGGCTCTGGCGTTGGAGACTACCTTAGCGATCGTGCTAGTAATTGGTAACTCGGCTTTAACTTCTATGGGTGCTAGCAATGGACAGGTTTCGACCACATGTAGATCGCTAGTCTTAATTTGATCTGAACCTTGATCTAAATTTTGATTGAGATTTGCCTCTACTACTGATATTCCTTGGCCAGCAATATTTGCGATTTCAGTTGGGGACACGCCTTTTTAACTCCATATAAATATCTACTTATACTTTAGCCCCCTGATGGGGTTAACGTATCCCACAGGTGGATTTTTGTTACAACAATCTGCAAACAATATCTTTATTTCTAGTTTGCTTAGATAATTTGGTAGTCATGCAACTTAATTGTGTTGTGGATGCGAATCGTCCACAACACAATTCCTAAAAATATACTTAAGGAGCATACAACGATGAAGCTACCGTTGTTTATCGTTCTATTTTTATTTGGATTAGCGATCACCCAAAGTATTTATTTCTTTCCATTACTACCAGAAGTGGTTGGTTCGCATTTTGACGCGGCAGGTAAAGTTAATGGAACCTCTTCTAAGATAGGCTACTTTATAGTCTATTTTGTGTCCCTTATTATTACTAGTTCCTTTACAACCACACTACCTCTAATTTTCAAGTATGTCCCAATATCGATGATCAATCTTCCCTATAAGGCATATTGGCTGTCGGATGAACGGCGAGAGGAGTCTTTTAAGTTTCTCAATGTGCATTTTTCTTGGTTTGGGGTTGCCACGATGCTAATGTTGGTGATCATCTTCCATCTCACATTTTTAGCAAATTTAAGTCTGATTAAAGAACTCAGCACCCCTGCGTTTTGGGGATTGTTTGTAGCTTTTGCCCTATTCATGGTCTGGTGGACTGTAGTGCTATTAATGCGTTTCCCTAATCCATCATAATTAACCAAAACTTGTTTGTTTCTTTTCTACAAAAACCAAAAATGTTGTGGCAGGCAAAGCCTGCCACAACATTTTTGGTTTTTATGTCCTAAGCAAACCTTGTGTTGCTATATAGGACTACTACATAACACTCTTTATGGCTAATATTTGGGTAAAAAAATGTGTCGGCTTTAGCCGATGATAAGATGAGTTTCTGTACTTTTCTATCTCAAAACCATGACCAATTGGCAGATTGCCGCCGAATTTGAAGACATTCTTTATCACAAAGCTGATGGAATGGCAAAAATCACAATTAATCGCCCCCAAGTTCGTAATGCTTTTCGACCAAAAACGATTACGGAAATGATTGCGGCTTTTGCAGATGCACGAGAAGACGTAGAGATTGGGGTAGTTTTGCTAACAGGTGCAGGGCCTGCTAGCGATGGTAAATATGCTTTTTGTGCAGGGGGTGATCAGAAAGTACGAGGAGATGGTGGCTATATTTCTGAGTCTGGTGTACCACGTTTGAATGTGCTCGATTTGCAGCGGTTAATTCGCACCATGCCTCAGCCAGTGATTGCATTGGTTGCTGGTTATGCGATCGGCGGCGGTCATGTGCTGCATGTAGTCTGCGATCTCACGATCGCTGCCGATAATGCTATTTTTGGTCAGACGGGCCCAATGGTAGGTAGTTTTGACGGTGGATTTGGGGCTTCCTATTTAGCGCGATTAGTTGGGCAGAAGAAAGCTCGCGAAATTTGGTATCTCTGTCGCCAATATGATGCTCAAGAAGCTTTAGAAATGGGCTTAGTAAATAAGGTTGTGCCAGTGGAGCAATTGGAATCTGAAGGCATTCAGTGGGCGCAGGAGATTTTAGATAAGAGCCCTTTGGCAATTCGTTGCCTTAAATCTGCCTTTAATGCTGATTGTGATGGTCAGGCGGGTATTCAAGAACTAGCGGGCAATGCGACACTGTTGTTTTACATGACACAGGAGGCTCAAGAAGGCAAGCAAGCATTTCTCGAAAAGCGCAAGCCTAATTTTCGCCAATATCCCAAATTGCCATAAACCCAAAATAGAAAGGCGGCGCGGAGCGCCGCCTTTCTATTTTGGGTTTGAAGATTAGGCGATCGCAATACACTTGATAAATTAATACCAATTCACAGAAGTGTGGCTACACTTCTGTGAATTAAAAACCAAACCCTGTAAGGGTTTTGAAAGCACAAAATGGCTACGCCATTTTGTGCTTTGGTATAACGTGAATTCGATATAGCCATTTGCGCTGTGCTAAGCGCGGCGCAAATGACGCAAAATGGTAAGAAGCGCAAAGCGATTTTTACCATTTTGCACGTTCGGCGAATTGACGTTAAATTATGATTAGTTAGCAAAAAATCAATCAAGTTTTATGTCGGAAGCTATTCTTCTCAATACTTTTTTCTGGGCTGCCATTGTGCTAATGGCGATCGCTACTAGTGGCGTAGGTTATCTTACTTATCTAGAATGGCAAGATCGTCGCCGTCGCGGAGGAAAAAGTTAAACCACTCATACATGCGATCGCCTTTCCAAGGAGTATTCCAAGCAAGCCCAAGATTGATTGTCTCCACAAAACTTTCAGGTAGTTCAGCATCATTGAGTGCCACACAAAACTTAAAATTCGTGATCTGTTCCCATTGTTTTAAATGCTTGAATACACGCACGATCGCCTGCCGATAGGGATGATTGGGTTGCTCATACCAGTCATTGGAGATCTCATTGGAGCGATCAAACCCTAAATGGACAATCGAGAGCTTACTGGCAATATCCTTTGCTAATAAGGCAGGATCTTGTGTATCAGCATTAGCAAATAAACTCGCAAACTCAGTAGATGTTTCTTCTTGCATAAGCAAATCGTTTGTTGCTGCAACTTCACGCAACTGCACAAGCCATTCAGGAGATTTCTGTTCTGTCCAGCGAATCCCAAGCGTGATTAATTTAGTCTGCAATAGTAAGTGTCCGAGCTTTTCGGCTTTAGTTTCAAGATAGCGTGAATTATGCTCATTAGTTTCAATTAACAAGGGTAAGCGTCCGACTACTTCAATACCAAAGCCTTTAAGCCCTGCTAGCTTACGAGGATTATTGGTGATTAGACGCATTTTTTTAATTCCAAGGTCATGCAAGATTTGCGCTCCGACTCCGTAGGTACGCAGATCCGCCCCAAATCCCAGCTTTTCGTTAGCTTCGACCGTATCTAAGCCACCATCTTGCAGACAATATGCCTTGATTTTATTAATTAAACCGATGCCGCGTCCCTCTTGCCGCAGGTAAACGACTACGCCCCAATTAGAAAATTCAATCATTTTTAAGGCGCTTTGCAATTGTCCCCGACAATCACAACGCAGTGATCCTAGTGCATCACCCGTCAGACATTCGGAATGCACTCGTACTAAGACTTCGTTGTCAGAAAATTCCTGTAAATCACCTTTGACGATCGCCAGATGCTCAGTATTATCGATGGTGTTGCGATAGGCATAGACTCGAAAGTTACCGAATAGCGATGGTAACTTGGCGATCGCTTCTCGCTGTACAAAGCGATCGTGGGCTAAACGATAACTAATCAGATCGGCAATGCTGATTAACTTAAGATTGTGTAGTTTGGCATATTCAATTAACTCAGGCAGTCGTGCCATTGAGCCATCATCATTTTGAATCTCACAAATCACACCTGCGGGATATAGTCCTGACATTTGGGCAAGATCTACAGCCGCCTCGGTATGCCCCGCCCGCTTCAGTACTCCTCCATCTTTAGCCCTGAGAGGAAAAACATGCCCAGGACGACGCAGATCATTAGGGCGAGTATTTGGATTAATTGCCGCTTGAATTGTGCGTGAACGATCTTCTGCTGAAATTCCTGTTGATGTTCCTTCTACGGCATCAATACTGACGGTAAAGGCAGTTTGTTGACTATCGGTATTGCGATCGACCATTAGTGGCAAATCTAAGAGATCGAGGCGATCTCCTGCCATGGCTAGACAGATCAGCCCCCGCGCTTTTACCGCCATAAAATTTATCATCTCAGGTGTGGCAAATTGGGCTGCCCCAATCAGATCACCTTCATTTTCTCGGTTTTCATCATCGACAACGACAATCAGCCGACCAGATTTGAGGTCATTAAGGGCATCGGGAATAGAGTCAAATTGAAACTTAGTCAAGGCTTACTGTCAGGGCTTCAAGCTATTTATATCTATCATATAGCAATCTCTATATTGCTTAATACCAAAGCACAAAATGGCGTAGCCATTTTGTGCTTTCAAAACCCTTACAGGGTTTGGTTTTCAATTCACAGAAGTGTCGCCACACTTCTGTGAATTGGTATAACTCAACGTCAGTTTGACAAAAGCAAAAAATGGCAAGAATCGCTAGATTTAAAAATCTTTGAGGAACATTTAGTTTAAACATGCAGTCGTCTATCATATATAGCGCTTTGCGCTAAATTACAATCCAGAAAAGTTTTTGAAAGCGGCGCTTTGCGCCGCTTTCAAAAACTTTTCTGGACTACTTAAAGCCTCAACAGGCTGTATGCATAGATTATGTATAGGAGAAAAACTCAAAATGACAAATCAAACTAAACGTTCTAGCACTGCATTACTTGTTGCTTTTAGTTTTATTGGTAGCTCCGCAATTCCTTTGATCAGCGTAAACTCTGCTTTTGCTCAGACCACGTTTAATGATGTGCCCACGGGGTATTGGGCGCAGACTTTTATTCAAGAATTAGCTTCAAGAGACATTATTAAAGGCTTTCCTGACGGGGGATTTCGCCCAAATGATCCAGTAACTAGAGCGCAATTTGCAGCGATGCTTAGTAAAGCCGTAAACAAAGCGCCTATCCGTGGTGGGGTTACTTTTGTTGATGTTACTTCAAGTTATTGGGCATCTTCGGCAATTCAGACTGCATACACTACAGGTTTTATGTCTGGTTATCCAGGCAACGTTTTTGAACCCGCTCAAAATATCCCTCGTGTACAGGTTTTAGTGGCTCTTGCCAATGGTTTAAATTATTCAGTAAGTCAAGCACCTGAAACAATTCTACAAACCTTTGCCGATGCTTCTGGCATTCCGAACTATGCAAGAAATAGTGTCGCAGCAGCAACTGAGAATCGCTTAGTGGTTAATTATCCCAATGTTCTGTTCTTAAATCCTAACCAAACTGCAACTAGGGCCGAGGTTGCCGCATTTATCTATCAATCGTTAGTGCGTTCAGGTCGAGCAAATGCGATCGCCTCACCTTATATCGTGGGACAGACTACAACTCCCCCTGTCCAAAATCAAGTCAGGATTCCTGCAGGCAATACGATCGCAGTTCAGTATTCCAAAGATAAGATTTTGCTTGGGCCTGACGAAAAAGTTCCTCTTGTATTAAATGTGGCACAAAATATTGCCAACTCTCAAGGCACTATTTTGATACCTGCTGGTACTCAAGTTGTGGGTGAATTGAGAACTGTATCAGGTGGTGCTCAGTTCTTTGTTAGTGAACTTGTGTTCGCCAATGGTCAGAGAAGAGCAATCAATGCAACTTCTAAAGTTGTCACCAAAACTGAGAGAGTTGATAAGGGTGTCAATGTGGGCGGTCTTCTCCAAAATGCTGCCCTAGGCGCGGCGGCGGCAGCAGCAATATCTGCGGTAACAGGCGATCGCGCGATCGCTACAGAAGAAATTCTTGGTGGTGCTGGAATTGGTGCTTTGCTTGGGCTATTCCTAGGTCGTGACAGCGTAACGCTTGCTTCTGTCAATCCTAATACTGATTTAGCTGTAACTTTGAACTCTGATCTGTTGCTATAGACTACTTCCTTCGCACCCAATAATTAATAGTGCAGCGCGAAGCGCTTCACTATTAATTAAAGCCTAAAGAGACTGTAATCTTTAATTAACTTGCTATTAGCGGCTTGCTTTGCAAGCCGCTAATAGCGCAAAATGGTAAGAATCGCTTAGCGATTCTTACCATTTTGCGCTTTCGTCGAATTGACATTTACAGCAATTGCCGATCAAACGAGCCACAAGAAAAATTTTGAAAGTGTTGCAAAGCAACGCTTTCAAAATTTTTCTTGGTTTGGGCTTGAGCGCAAAGCGCTGTAATTAATGAGCAAAAACATCTGCATATCCCAGTAAATCTAGATAAACAAGTGTGGGAATATGGGCAAAACAGGCTTTCGCTAAATCATAGCGATTTTCTCGAATCAGCATATCAATCAGTTTGCGATAAACAGATAATAGATACCGAACATCATTAGCTGCATACTGTAGTTGTGCTTCTGATAAGACTTGGACATTTCCCCAGTCCGATGATTGCGAAGTTTTATCTAGTTCAACTTTTTCAAGTTCGCGAACCAATTCCTTTAAACCATGCTTGTCGGTATATGTCCTCGCCAGTTTGCTGGCAATTTTAGTGCAGAAAATTGGATGAGTGGCAATACCAAGATGAGCTTCCAACATTGCTACATCAAACCTAGCAAAATGAAAAACCTTATTAACTTCAGGGGCTTCAAATAAATACTTGAGGTTGGGCGCACTTTTAATGCCCTGTGCAATTCTCACCAAACTTACAGTCTCATCATCATTGCAAATTTGGACTAAACATAGGCGATCTCGTCTGGGAATCAACCCCATGGTTTCAGTATCAATGGCGATCGCTTCACAGCCAAGATATTCTTGAAGAGTTTCAGAATCAATATCGTTATCAAAAATTTTAAAAGCTGGCATCTTTATTTGGTCGGTTAGATTTTTTCGATTAGCTCTTGGGCTTGTACAGGTTTTATACAGGCTAGTTGGCGAAATTGGCAAAATTGGACAACTACTTTTATAGGCACTGGTCAGCTAATGAGGGATAGGTGCTGAAACGTCCATTTCAAGCCGATAAAAAAGGCGGAAATACGTCGATCACGTTTTAGATGACCAGTGCCCTTTTATACCAATTCACAAAAGTGTGACGACAATGTTGTGAATTAAAAACTAAATCTAGTCAGGGTTTAAAAGTATAAAATGGCTGAGCCATTTTGGGTTTTAATATTATCCTGAAAATAGCGACTAAATAACAAGCCCTTGAATAGTAACCCATTTGAAGATTCTAAATAAATTTACTAGGACTTGCTTTTAATTCGGCTGAGAGGCGAACTTCAGGGCTTGCTCCTACAAATCCAAAAGTCTATATTTATAGTAGTGAAAGAGATATCTAGGACAAATTAAACCCCAAATAGATAAAGGTGGTGCTTCGCGCCGCCTTTATCTATTTGGGGTTATGCCCTAAGTAAAACTTTCATTTCTATATCAATAAATTAATACTTGGAATTCAGCAATTTAATCAATAACTCAATTTTTGATGACACGATTCTCCATGCCATCAAAAAACGGCTATTTATTTTACGGTAAAGCCTATACCTTGAAAATAAGCGTTTAGTACCATGACTTAACTTTACGTAAATTATATAATGTAGCCAAGAGTAGGTAGTGCTAAATAGTTAAGGATGAGAGGTGCTTTGTGCCGCTCATCCTAGCTACAATAAAACCTTTCCTTTTTAGGACTACCCAAGAGTAAATTTCCCTTAGGTAAAATTTATTTAGTAAATATCTAGGTATATTTTTAGAAACCAGCGTCAAAACCTGTGATACAGGTACAGCGCAATTCACAGGTTTTAAAATTTTATATTTGATTGCACCTAGCTACTTAGTAATTCATGATATGAATCAGCTTTGAGCAGAGTCTGTCATAAGTAAAATCACAGATATGGTGATTTTAGACTTATTAGTATCTTTATTACTACGAGTTTAGAATTCTCAATAAAAGTATTACGTACTTGTACAGAAGTTTTGCTATATCGAATTAATCAATAAAACAAATATAAATTATTCTAAAACTTAAATTTTCTGATAAATAGCTTCAATGGCAAATTATTAGGCTCTTCTGGGTTCATGGGGATAAGCGCAGCTAATAGTAGCTTGAATCCTTTCTGCGTAACAGTTATAGCCTTATCATATCGCCAATTATTGTATCAGTTGTATACCATTTACCACTCAAACCCAGAAGAGCCA
>Ga0172376_10001625_pt1 | contig 28579 bp, 17 predicted proteins | sample Lak35m_FD_121114 | JGI IMG/M metagenome (GOLD analysis project Ga0172376, IMG submission 121114) | Freshwater microbial communities from Kabuno Bay, South-Kivu, Congo - kab_092012_35m | ecosystem: Environmental > Aquatic > Freshwater > Lake | place: Democratic Republic of the Congo: South-Kivu...
CCAACTCGGCCTTTCCCAAACCGGCAGATCCAACCGCTTGCAATGGGGGCTTGGAGTCTGCCCCGAGCAGCAGTACTCGACGACCTGGAACGGGTGCAACGTGTCCTCGCACCTCCGTGCGCACGCGTTCAAGGCCGGCTACGCCAGCATCAAGGGCACTCCTCGCGCCATCACGTTCGTCGTCACGGACAATGGTGGCGTCGACTACTTGACCATCGAGAACAGCCTGCATTGCATGGATTCGCGAGGTGGAGACCTCGGAGGCATCCTGAGAGGCTCCACCTACGTCGATTACTCCGTCGCCGCATCCATGCAGATGCCGTTCGTCTTGCGACAGGAGAGCCATGTCTCGACCAGCGACGTGCATCTCGACACGAGCGCCGTGGCGATCGATCTCACCGATTGGAAGAACCACGTGCGGCCGTGTGGCGTGCTCGTGGCCGAGGACCTCAACGACAATGGCAGGTACGACCTGCTTGTCGACGCCGTGCGTCTTTCGCTCGCCACGCCCCAGATCTTCATGGGGCCGGGTGGCGGCTCCCCCTCGGGCGGGGCCATCTCCGTGGACATGGCGTCGGTGGGTGCGAACTTGCCCGCTGGCAAGTACGTGGCCAAGATCGACTACGCCAGATCGAGCCGGGCGGAGAATGCCGATCGAGAGTTGGCGAACGACGCCGACTTCAAGGGATCCCTCACCAGCCATGGCGCCTTCTTCGGGGCGATTGTCGTCTCGGCTCCCGTCGCCGTGGATGACGGCGGCGTCCTCGAATGAGGCGTCCGGCCGTGCGCATGAACCCGCCCTGAGAATGAGCCAAGCTGGTGAATGAATCCGGTCCGTAAATGAAAGCGGCCCGTGAATGAACCCGGTCCCATGGCGTATCCTCCGCGCCATGGGACCGCTACTCGTCGCCTTGCTGATCCTCCTCGGTGTCGCCCTCGTCGTCGGCCTGTGGCTGATGGGCCTCTACAACGGCCTCGTGCGCCTGCGCCAAGCCGTCAAGAACGCCTTCGCCAACATCGATGTGCAGCTCAAGCGGCGGCACGACCTGATTCCGAACCTGGTCAACACGGTCAAGGGCTACGCCGCGCACGAGAAGGACACGCTCGAGCGCGTGGTGAACGCGCGCGCGCGCGCCACCAGCGCCACGGCGCCGGCGGACAAGTTGAAGGCGGAAGGGGAATTGACGCAGGCGCTCGGGCGCCTGCTCATGGTGGCGGAGAGCTATCCGGAGCTGAAGGCCAACACGAACTTCCTCCAGTTGCAGGGCGAACTGACGCAGACCGAGGACAAGATCGCCTACACGCGCCAGGGCTACAACGACTCCGCCACGGCCTACAACACCGCCATCAAGGTCTTCCCCGCGGTGCTCTTGGCGGGCATGTTCGGCTTCGGCGAGGAACCGCTGTTCGAGACGCCCGCGGCGGAGCGCGAAGCTCCGAAGGTCAGCTTCTGAGGCCGCGCGCGACTGTCCAGCGCGCTTGACACGCGCAGGACCGTCGCACGGGTCGTCGGCAAGTTCCATGGCGCTCTCCGCCTGGGTGCCGTTCGCAGGTGGCGCTTTGGGGGTCCTGTGTTCCCTGGGCGCGCTGCGCGCCGGCCGTCGTCGGCGCTTCATCGACGACACTCCCACCTCGAAGGCGCGCGGCGTCTTCATCGGCGACGTCGAGCTGAAGGGCAGCGCCGAGTGCGAAACGCCGCTTGTCTCCTGGCTCGCCGGCGCGCGCTGCGTCTGGTACTCGTGGAGCATCTCCGAGCGTTGGCGGCGCGTCGTCCGCGAGACCTACACCGACGAGAAGGGCAATGTGCGCACGAGGACGCGCGTCGAGAGCGGCAGCACCGTGGTGGCGAGCGGCGGGGATGCGGCGCCATTCCACTTGCTCGACGACACCGGCAGCGTGCTGGTGCGCCCGCAAGGCGCCGATGTCGAGGGAGCGACGGTGCTGTCGACGACCTGCGGTCCGTCGCATCCGTTGTACTACGGCAAGGGGCCGGCCTTGGCCGTGCCCTATTCCACGTTCGAGCGCACCTTCCACGAGTCGGCCCTGCCGCTGCACGCGCGGATCTACGTGATCGGGCGCGCGCGAGAGAGACGCGACGTGGTGGCGCCCGAGATCGCGCACGACAAGCGCGCCGAGCTGTACTTGATCTCCGTGCGCGACGAGGCGCGCATCAGTGGCGGCTACGCCTGGGCCTATTGGTCGTGGGTGCTGTTCGGCGCGCTGTTGGCGTTGGGCTCCTTCTTCCTCTGGGGCAACGAGGAACCGCTGGCTCCGGAGCACCTCGCCTTCGGCACCGCGTTGGTCGCGCTCGGATACGCCCTGGTCCTGGGCGGCGGGTGGGCGTGGATGGTGCACAACTCCATCGTCGGCCTGCGCGAGCGCGTGCGCCAAGGGCGGGCCAACATCGAAGTGCAGCTCAAGCGTCGCCACGACCTGATCCCGCGCCTCGCCGCCGTCGTGCAGGGCTTGGCGGCGCACGAGGCGGAGGTGCAGGAGACGCTGGCGGCGTTGCGCGCGCAGGTCGCCATCGCGCCCGGCGTCGCAGGGTTGGGTGGTGGACTCGCCGCCGTGGCGCCGCGTCTAGTGGCCTTGAAGGAGAGCTACCCGCGACTCGTGGCGCAGGAGGGCTACCTCGAGCTGCAGCGCGAGCTCTCCGACAGCGAGCAGCGCATCGCCTTGGCTCGCACCTACTACAACGACATCGCCAGCGCCTACAACGCGCGGCTGCTCGTGGTGCCGGACCGCCATGCGGCGGCGCTGTCCGGCCTGCGCGCGGAGCCGCTGCTGTCCGCCGAGGGGTTCGAGCGCTCCGTGGTCGAGGTGGAGTTCGCCACCTGAGGCGCCCGTCGAGCCCTGCTGGCCGCCGCCTTAACTCGCTCGGCCCGGGCGCTAGACTACTGCGCCCATGGCCGACATCCTCAAGTCCCTCCAGCTCAAGCACGACCATTCCGGCGCCTACGCGGGCAAGTGGCTCAAGACCACCGGCGCGATCCTCGAGAGCCGCAACCCGGCGACGGGGGAGGTGCTCGGTACGGTCAAGCAGGCGAGCGCCAAGGAATACGAGCAGGTCGTCGCCGCTGCGCATGCGGCGTACCTGCGCTGGCGCGAGGTGCCGGCACCCAAGCGCGGCGAGATCGTGCGCCAACTAGGCAACGCGCTGCGCGAGCAGAAGGACGCGCTGGGCGCCTTGGTGGCGCTGGAGGTGGGCAAGATCCACCAAGAAGGCCTCGGCGAAGTGCAGGAGGCGATCGACATCGCCGACTTCTGCGTGGGCCAGTCGCGCATGTTGTACGGGCTTTCGATGCACTCCGAACGCCCCGGCCATGCGATGCGCGAGCAGTGGCACCCGCTGGGTGTCGTGGGGATCATCTCGGCCTTCAACTTTCCCGCCGCGGTGTGGGCTTGGAACTCGATGCTCGCCTTGACCTGCGGCGACTCGTGCGTGTGGAAGCCGAGCCCCAAGGCGCCGCTGACGGCGATCGCGATGACCAACGTCTGCCGGCCAGTCCTCGAGTCGCACGGCTTCGGCGCGCTCTTCGGCCTCGTCGTCGGCGGCAACGAGGAGGTCGGCACGCGACTCGTGGACGACAAGCGCATCCCGCTCGTGTCGTTCACGGGTTCCTCCGAGGTCGGCCGCCACGTGGGCGCGCGCCTGGCGCAGCGCTACGCCAAGGCGATCCTCGAGTGCGGCGGCAACAACGCCTTGGTCGTCATGGACGACGCGGATCTGTCGCTGGCCTTGCCGGCGATCCTCTTCGGCGCGGTCGGCACCGCCGGCCAGCGTTGCACGACGACACGGCGGCTCTTGGTGCACGAGTCGATCGCCGACGAAGTCGAGAAGCGCCTCGTCAAGGCCTACGCGGGGATCAAGATCGGCGATCCGCTGGCGAAGGGCGTCTTGTGCGGACCGCTGATCGACGAGACGGCGGTGGCCAACATGCAGGCCGCGCTGGACTCGGCCAAGAAGAGCGGCGGTAAGGTGCTGTGCGGCGGCGAGCGCGTGAAGCTCGGCGGCAAGCTGAAGGACGGCCACTGGGTGTCGCCCGCCATCGTGCGCGCCGAGAACCACTGGGACTGCGTGCAGCAGGAGACCTTCGCGCCGATCCTGTACGTGATCCGCGTCAAGTCGCTCGACCACGCCATCGAGCTGCACAACGCCGTGCCGCAAGGCTTGTCGTCGGCGATCTTCACCATGAACGTGCGTCACGCCGAGCGCTTCATCGCGGCCACCGGTTCCGACTGCGGCATCGCCAACGTCAACATCGGCACGAGCGGCGCGGAGATCGGCGGCGCCTTCGGCGGCGAGAAGGAGACCGGCGGCGGCCGCGAATCCGGCAGCGACAGCTGGAAGGCCTACATGCGGCGCCAGACCAACACCGTAAATTGGTCGACGGCCCTGCCGCTGGCGCAAGGCATCCAGTTCGGCTGAGGCCATGGACAAGCATCTCGCGCGGCTGGTCGAGCAGTTGGTCGAGGACGACTCCGATGGCGGGTTCCTCGGCAGCGCCTTGGCCTTCGCGCCGCTCGTGTCGGAGCTGGCCTCGCCCCAGCGCGCCATCGGCGACGTGCTGGAATTGGCTTGCCATGTCCACCGTTCGGTGCGGGCGGCCGTGCTGTCTGCTTGCGCCTTGCGTCCCGAGGCCGAGTTGCGCGAACGCCTGCGCGATGGCGCACTGGATCCGGATCCACGCTTGCGCATCCACCTATGTCGCCTCTTGGAGCGTCATGCGTTGGGCACGCTGGTCCCGCTGCGCCTGCTGCTGTACGACTCCGATCCCTACGTGCGTTGCGCCGCCTTGCGTTGCACGCATCGCCAGCAGGAGCAGATGGGCGAGCTGTTCGAGTTGCTGCAGCACGACCCGCACCCTTGGGTCCGCTCGGGGGCGGCCGAAGCGCTCGGCACCTTGGGAGTCGGGGGGCCCTTCCCCGAGTTGCGCGAGCTGGTCGCCGCGTTGGGTCGCGAGCGGGATGCGGACGTCGCCGTCTCCGTCTTCAAGGGCATCGAGCGGCTGCTGGAAGTCCACTCGCCCACGCACGAGCCCTACGACGACTCCGATTTGCGTCAAGGGCTCGCGCACTACGCGAGGCTTGAGTCCGAGGTGCAGCAGCGCCTGCCGCGCTGCGCGCGACTCTTTCGCCACGCAGCGACGCCCGCCACCGAGGAACTGGAGGATCCCGCCAGCGCTGCGCCGGATCCGAACGCCGAGCCGGGGCCCGAGCCCGCCGCGGCGCCTACGCCCACGCGTCCCAGTCCACCAAGCATGGGCCACGATCTGCGCGTCGATCTCGAGGCCGGCAAGCTCGAGCGTGCCTTCGAGGTCGAGTCCGTGCTCGCCGCTCTGGAGGCGCGCCTCGCCTCGTCGTCCTCGTCGCGTTCCGCCTTGCTGGTGGGAGAGCCGGGCGTCGGCAAGACGGCGATCGTCGGGGAACTCGCGCGGCGCCTCGATGCGCGCGGTTGGGTGGTCTTGCGCATGCGGTCCAACGACTTCGTGGTCGAGACCAAGTACCTGGGCGAGTGGCAGACGCGCCTGTCGCAACTGGTCAAGTGGGCCTCGTCGACGCCGCATGTCTTGATCTACATCCCCGACATCCACGAGCTCGTCGACGCCGGCCGCGTCACGGACAGCCTCGAGAACGTCGCCAGCGCGCTGGCGCCCTTTGTCGCCAACGGGCGCATCGCCATCCTCGGCGAGACCACGCCCGAGCACCTGCGCGCCTCGTCGCGTCCGCTCGGCGCCTTGCGCGGAGTGTTGCTCGACATCGAAGTACCCGTGGCCGATCGCGCGCGCACGCTCGCCATCCTGCGCGCCGTGGCGCGCGATGCAGGACGCGAGGTGCCGGAGTCGTGGCTCGAGCGCGCCTGCGAGCTCGCGGACTTGCACCTCGCGCACTCGTCCGCGCCTGGCCGAGCGGTCGGGCTCGTGCGCGGCACCTTGGCGGCTTGTCCCGAGCGTGCACCCGCGCCGCGCGACCTGCTGCAGGCCGTGGCCGCCTCGACCGGCCTGCCGGTCGACTTCCTCGACGACGACCGCCCGCTCGACCTCGCCAGCGTGCGGCGCTTCCTCGAGTCGCGCGTCATGGGCCAGCCCGAGGCGGTCGAAGCGTTGCTCGACCTCGTGGCCCTCGTGAAGGCTGGTCTGTGCGATCCGCTGCGGCCCTTGGGCGTGTACTTGTTCGTCGGACCGACCGGCGTCGGCAAGACGGAACTGGCGCGCGCGCTGGCCGAGCTGATCTTCGGCGATCCGGCGCGCATGTTGCGCTTCGACATGAGCGAGTACGCGACCTGGGAGGCGCTCGAGCGCCTGACAGGCACTGGACGTACGCCGGGCACGCTGACGAGCTTCGTGCGCGAGCGGCCGTTCTCGGTGCTCTTGCTCGACGAGATCGAGAAGGCGCACCAAAGCGTGTTCGACGCTTGCTTGCAGATGTTCGATGCAGGGCGGTTGACCGACGCCGGCGGGCGCACGACGAACTTGCGCGGCACGATCATCATCCTCACCTCGAACCTCGGTTCGGCGGTGCCGACCGAGGCGCGCCTGGGCTTCGGCGGCAGCGTGCCGCCGCCGCCGGATGCGGCCATGGTGCTGTCGCAGCTGCGCGCCTTCTTCCGGCCCGAATTCCTGAACCGCCTCGACAAGATCGTGCAGTTCCAACCGCTCTCGCGCGACACGGCCGAGCGCATCGCGCGGCGCGAGTTGGCGGCCGTGTTCGAGCGCAGCGGCGTGCCGCGGCGCGCTTTGGCCATCGATGTCGATCCGGCGCTGGTGGCCCTGCTCGTCGAGCAGGGTTGGTCGCCCGCCTTCGGCGCGCGTCCCTTGAAGCGCACCGTCGAGCGGCTCGTGCTCCTGCCCTTGGCGCGGGCCGTGGCCCAAGGCGAGGTGCCGACGGGTTCGCTCGTCAGCTTGCGTCGACGTGGCGATGGCTGCGCGCTCGAGATCGTCAAGCCCGAGGCCATCACTCCCGGGCCCGTGGAGCCCGCGCCGCGCCGCTTGGAACGCGAGGAGCGCGCCTTGCGCGAACGCGCCGGAAGGCTCGCGGCGGGGAGCGACGACTTGCTCGACTCCGCCGAGGCTTGGCGCGAGCGGCGCAGCGCCTTGTTCGAAGCCTCGGGCGAACCGGACTTCTGGGATGATCGCGTGGTGGCGCTGCGACGTCTCGACGAACTGCACAAGATCGAGGCGCTGCTCGAGTCGTTGGAGCGCTTCCAACACGCGGCGCGCGGCTTCGCCGAGTGGGCCTTGCGCTCGCAGGAGGCCCGCGAGCGTGCTCGCACTGTCGATCGGCTCGTGGAACTCGAGGAGGAAGCCCTGCGCTTGCGCTTCTTGCTCGACACCATGGACGCGCGCCAGTTGGGCGACGCCGCCCTGGTGTTGCGACTCGTGCGTCCGCGTGAATCGGCGCTTGGCGCGGTCGAGCGCTTGGCGCAGATGTACCTTGGCTGGGCCGAGCGGCATCGCTACCAAGTCGAGGTGCTGGATGATCGCTGCGGCACGCCCGCCGAGTCGGCCGCGCTCGTGGTCTCCGGACCAGGTGCTTGGGCGTTGCTCGCCAACGAGGCCGGCCTCCACCAATTGTCGCGCGTCGGCGACGAGCGCGGTCGCGAAGAACGCGAGTTGGTGCGCGTCGAGGTGCTGCCGCTCCTCGAAGGCGTCGAGCCGCGCCGCGTCGATGTCTCCGTCGAAGCCCGCGTCGAGCCGGCCGCGCGCGGACGCTTGGTCGACCAGCCACGTCTGCTCGTGTCGCTCTTGCATCGACCGAGCCTCGTGCGCGTCGAGGGCCGCGGCGCCGGCGCGCAAGAGGAGCAGGTCGAGCGCTTGTTGCCCTTGCTCGGCGCGCAGATCGCCGCCAAGGGCGGCCGCGCAGCCGGCAATGCGGTCGTGCGACGCTATCGCTTCGGGCCCGCGCCACTCGTCAAGGACAGGAGGAGCGGCTTGTCGAGCGCCCGCTTGTCGCGGGTGCTCGAGGGCTACATCGACGCCTTCCTGCTGGCCGCGCCCACGCAGACGGACAGGGCCGGCGAAGACTAGCGCGAGCTCGAGGCACCCGAGCGCCACCGAGTGGACACGGGTGCCTTGGCGGGCCCAACGACGCCGGCACGCTCCGGATTCGGCCTTCGGTGCCTTCCAAGTCGCGCCTGCGCCTCCGCAGGCCCCTTCTCCTCGTGCCGGCAGGGCGCTGCTCGGGAACAAGTGGCTCGTTCGCGGCGTTTGCATGGGAAGGCCCATGCAAGCCGGTTTGACCGCTGGCGGATTCCGTGGGAGCCTTGCTTGCGGAGTCCGTCGGCCGCCGTGCGTCCCTCGCACTCAGCTCGCGCCAGTCAGAAAGTCCCGGCACCCCCCTCATGCGCACGATCCGCCATCTCGCCCTCGCGGCCCTCCTCGCCGTGCCCGCCGCGGCCCAGTACAACCCCGCCGTCGGCCAATGGGGCAAGACCGATCCCGCCGACGTGCGCATCGCGACCTGGAACGTCAGGGACGCCTTGTGCAGCAGCAACACCAAGAGCGAGGCCAACAACAACTGGTGCGCCATGGCGCGCATCGTGGCCGCGTTGAAGCCCGATGTGCTGATCTTGCAGGAGTGTGGCGACAACAGCGGCAATGGCACCGGCTCGGGCGTCGACAGCGTGGCCAACTTGACCTCGACGGTGAATCTGTTCTTGAACGGTGGCAACGACACCTTCAACGGCGGCGTCGCGGTCGGCGCGTGGGTCAAGAAGTACGCGCCCGCCTACGATCTGCAACATGTCTATGTCAGCGGCGAGAACGACGGCTTCAACCGCAACGTGATCTTGTCGCGCTTCCCCTTCGCCGACCTCAACGGCGACGGCAAGAGCACCTACGCCGACATCGCCACCGTCACGGCGCATCTGTGGGCGCCCGGCGGCGACGGCGGACTGCGCGGCTTCGCCTTCGCGGAGCTCGACTTGCCGGGCGCGACCTACCAAGGCAACCTCGTGGTGGGCAACGCGCACCTCAAGTCCGGCGGCACCACCAACGACAGCCAGCAGCGTCTCGTCGCCGCGCAGAACGTGTCGTACTACGTGCGCCACTTCTACAACGGCGGGGGCACGACGAGCGTCGATCCGTTCGCCAAGATCGCCGACTCGCCCGTGGCGACCAGCGTGTTGCCGGCGACCACGCCGGTGGTGCTGGGCGGCGATTGGAACGAGGACGAGCTCGCCAACGGCGCCACGCGCGGTCCGGCGGAATGGCTGGCGAAGGCGCAGACGGTCGGTGGCACGAGCGACGGCGTCGATCGCGACGGCAGCGACGCGACCATCGACGGCGCTCTGCATTGGTCCACCGGTTCCGACGCGTCCTTCCAAAGCGGCGCCAAGCTCGACTACGTCGTGTGGCAGGACTCGATCGCCACCGTGCGCAACCAAGGGATCTTCATCAGCGGCAGCAACACGACCGCCTCGCAACCCGCGGAGGTCGTCGGCTTCGCCGGCGGCGCGTCGGGCTGCAGCGCCGCCGCCAGCGACCACCGCATGGTCTACGTCGACCTGCGCCTGCCGATCGTCGACTGCAACCAAAACGGCATCGCCGACACGACCGACATCGCCACGGGCTTCGATGCCGACGCCAACGGCAACCAGATCCCCGACGGCTGCGAGTGCCTCGTGCAGATCTACTGCCTCGCCGCTCCCAACTCCGTCGGCCCCGGCGCCACCATCGCCGTCGCCGGCAGCACCAGCATCGCGGCCAACAACCTGCTGCTCCAGACCCAGGGCCTGCCGCCCGGCGCCGCGGGCCTGTACTACTTCGGCCTGAACGCCGTCCAACAACCCTTTGGCAACGGCTACCGCTGCGTCAGCGGCTCCGTCTACCGCTTCAGCGTCCAGAACGCCGACTTCCTCGGCACCCTGAACCGCGCCGTCAACTTCGCGCAAGCGCCGGCGGCAGGCGTGCTCGTGCCGGGATCGACCTGGAGATTCCAGTTGTGGTACCGCAATCCGGCGGGGGGCGGGGCGGGGTTCAACTTGTCGAATGGTGTGCGGGTGGGGTTCTGCCCCTGAGCTTGATGCTGGTCCCGTTCGTTGTGCAGGAAGTCGATGGCCGAGCGCCGGAAATGAGCGTTTGACTGCTGCCGGCCGATGGTCGGCGAGCGTCCAATCCAAGAATGGGCCTTGGCCAGCTCCCAGCCCGAGGCCCGGTTCAAGCCTCCCAGGTGGATCGGACTTGCACGCGGGCAACTCTGTCGCGCGCAGGGGTCGCGGGTACGTTGCGCGACCTTTGGCGATCCATGCGCCGAGGACTGCCATGGTCCGCGCCCCCCTGGGGGGCTCTGCGCGTCGCGCAGGGCCCCTCCACGCAAGGCGGCTCACTCTTTCGGCTCCCGGGCGGGTCCCAAGTGGACGCGCAAGCGAAGTGCCTGTACGCGCGCGCGTCTCCGGCGCGCACAATGATCGGGACCAGCATCGGATGAAGCCGCTTCTCCTCCTCCTCGCTCCCGCCTCCCTCGGTTGCCTCGGCCTGCTCCCCGGACCCCGCGGCTGCGACCCGCTCGCCCTCCTGGTCTGGTTGGCGTTGGTCGCGCCAGCGTGCGGCGCATGGGCGCGCTGCCTCGGGTTGCGCCTGTGGCCGCACACGCTGGGCATCGTCGGCTGCTTCGGCTTCGCCTTGGCGATGGCGGGCGCACTGGGGGAGCGGTTGGTGCCGTCGCTCGCGGGTGGACTGTGCGTGGTGGCGGGGTTGGTGGCGGTGGGCTGGGTGTTCGGTGGATGGTGGGAGCGTTGGCGCGGAGGTGCTGGGGCGGTGCTGGTCGTGGGACTTGGTTCGATCGTCCTTGGTCTCGCTCCTAGCGCAGGCTGGTTGCTCGGACGGCCGCTCGAGGCCGACTGGGCCGCATGGACCCTGCAGGCCTCGCCTCTGGTGGCGACGCTCGCGGCCGCGGGCGTCGATGTCCTGCGGCATCCACTGGTCTACGACTCGGCCACCACGAGCTTGCCCGGGCCGTGGTCGTCGTGGGCCGAAGGCTCGCTTGCCCCGGCCGTCGCCTTTGTGGGAACATGGGTTCTTGCTTGGTGGCAAGAGCGTCGCGCCCGCGTGGCGCCCTTCGCCTCCGGCGGGATCGCTTGAGCCCTGGGGCGTCGCCGACGCCCCGGGTGCGCGCAGGCGGGCCACGCACCGACCGCGCGCACGACCAGAACCACCCCCAAGACTCGCTGATCCCACCGAGATGGCGCTGCACAAGTACTTCTGCACCTTCCCGCAGGAACTGATCTCCGAGCCCATCATCAGCCACACGCTGGGCGACAAGTTCGGCGTCGTGCCCAACATCCGCGCGGCGAGCATCACCGACACCATGGCGTTGGTGGCGGTGGAGATCGAAGGCGAGGAGGCGGCGATCCAACTGTCGGTCGCCTACTTGAAGGAGCGCGGGGTCAGCGTCGAGGAACTCACCGACGGTCCGAAGGGCTGAGGTCGTGCGACGTCGCGCGGCTCGTCCGGGGCCCAAGGCGTGCCTGCGCACGCCCAGCGTGCATCTCGTCGTGCGCATCGCCGCCTGCGCCGGCTTCGGCTTGGCGTCCTGCTTCGCGCCGGCGCGTCCGCGCGAGATGAGCTGGCCGGTGCCGCAAGCCGGCGCGGTGGTGAGCGAGCACCCGCTTGCCACTCAAGCGGGCATCCGCGTGCTCGAGCAGGGCGGCAATGCGGCCGACGCGGCGGTCGCCACCGCCTTCGCGCTGGCGGTCGTGTTGCCGCGCGCCGGCAACCTCGGAGGCGGCGGCTTCGCGTTGCACGCCGACCACGATGGGGACGCGCTGTTCCTCGACTTCCGCGAGACGGCGCCGCTGGCCGCGCGGCCCGAGGCGTACTTGGACGCGCAGGGACGCTTCGTCCCCGAGCGCGGCGCGCGCGGGCCGACCGCCGTGGGCGTGCCGGGCTCGCCAGCGGGCTTGCACGCCTTGTGGAGCGCCGCCGGCTCGGGACGTTTCACCTTCGCGCAGCTGGTCGAGCCGGCGATCCTCCTGGCGCGCGCGGGGTTCCCGGTCGATGCCGACTTGGCGCGCGACCTCGCATCGTCAAGTAATTTTGACAAGTTCAACGCGGCCGCGCGCGCCGTGTACGCCCCCGGCGGCAAGCCGCTCCTCGAAGGCGAGCGCCTGGCGCAACCCGACCTCGCGCGCACGCTGGAGCGCTTGGCCGCGCGCGGTCCGGCGGAGTTCTACTCGGGCGAGACGCGCGAGCTCGTGCGCGCGGAGCTGGCGCGCACGCCGTGCGCCGCGCCGGAGAAGGGCGGCTGCGTCGCGCCCGATGGACGCGACTGGCTCGCGCCCGCGGACTTCGAGTCGTATCGCGTCGAACGGCGCGAGCCGCTCGTGGGTTGGCATCGCGGCTTCGAGATCCTGACGGCTCCGCCGCCTTCCGCCGGGGGCTTCGTGCTGCTGCACGTGCTTGGCGTGCTCGAGGGCTTCGCCCCGCCATCGGCGACCCCCGACGCGTCGTGGTGGCACCGCTTCCTCGAGGCGACGCGCAGCGCCTACGCCGAACGCGCGCGACACTTCGGCGATCCGGCCGGGGGCGTGCCCGTGGACCAACTGTTGGCGCCAGCGCGCCTGGCCGCGCGCCGGGTGGCGATCGGACCGCGGGCAGATACCGCTCTCGAGGCCACTCCGCTCGCGCCGCTCGAAGGCCAGGAGACGACGCACATCTGCGTCCTCGACGCGGCGGGTGGCGCCGTCAGCTTGACCACCACGCTGAATTCGAGCTTCGGCAGCGGCATCCTCGTCGGCGGCGCGGGCTTCCTGCTCAATGACGAACTCGACGACTTCACGCTCGCCGCCGGCAGCGTCAACGGCTACGGCCTCGCCGGCTCGGACAAGAACACGATCCGGTCGGGTCGCCGTCCCTTGTCCTCGATGACCCCGACGATCGTGCGCCAAGGCGGCAACGCCACCACGTTGGTCGTCGGCGCGCCCGGCGGTCCGCGCATCCCGGTCGCCGTGCTGCAGGTGCTCGTGCGCGCGCTCGAGTGCGGGTTGCCGCTCGAGGACGCCATCGCCGCGCCGCGGCTGCACCAGCAGCACTCGCCCAGCCACTCGCTCTTCGAGCAAGGCTTCGACCCCGCGCTGCTCGAGGAGTTGCGCGCGACCTTCGGCCACGAGCTCAAGCCCGCCGCGGGCCACCTCGCCCTCGTGGGCGCCATCCACCTCGATGCACCCGGCGCCAAGCCGAACGCCGCCCACGATCCGCGCCGCATCGGCTTGGGCGCGACCACGAAGCGCTGAGCGCGCGTTCCACCTCGCGCGCAAGCTAGCTTGCGCGGCGAGCGCCTCGTCGAGGGTTGCGCAGTCGCGGCGCTCAGGCGTGGTCGGGAGCGTGGCCGGCTGCCGCGCGCTGCGCGACTTCGATCATCGCGCCAGCCGCGCTCCGATGCCGCAGTTCGCCCGGGCGTGGCGGCATGGTCGACGCCTTGCCATCCAGCACGTCGGCCAAGGCCCACGCCGTGGCGGCCAGAGGTTCGTCGAAGGCGAGTTCGCCCGTCAGCGGCGCGAGCGTCGTGGCGGCGACGCGCGGCAGGAAGTACTCGCTTTCGGGCGCGGAACCGGAGCGCGTCGGGCGCGGCGCGACCTGCGCGCTGCGCGGCATCGGGCGCCAAGGCTCTTCGCCGCCGGCGCGGCCGATGCGCACCGTGCCGCGGCACAGGCGGCAACGCGCAAAGCGCGGCAAGTAGCTGGCAGGGATCTCGTACGAGGCGCGGCAGTCGTCGCAGCGGCCGAGGCGGTTTTGCATGAGGGTCGCGATCGGGTCGGGTCCAGGGGGCTGCTGGAACTATGTCGACCGTACGGTCGCCGCAAAGTGGTTGCAACAGAGTGGTTGCGAGCGCCCTGAATCCCGAGCGAAAGCCGCTGCTCCGGCGCTTACGATCCCGCGCCATGGACGCCTCCGCCCCCTCCCGCGCCGCTCGCGCCACGCCGGCGGCGGGGCGTTTCGAGCTGGTCTGCCCCTACAGCCCGATGGGGGACCAGCCCAAGGCCATCGAGAGCTTGTCGCGCGGGCTCTTGGCGGGCGCGCCGCACCAGACCTTGCTCGGCATCACGGGCTCGGGCAAGACCTTCACCATGGCGGCGGTGATCGAGCAGGTCAACCGGCCGACCTTGGTGTTGTCGCCGAACAAGACGCTGGCCGCGCAGCTGTACGCCGAGTTCAAGGAGCTCTTCCCGAAGAACGCGGTCGAGTACTTCGTCAGCTACTACGACTACTACCAGCCCGAGGCGTACGTGCCCTCGAGCGACACCTTCATCGAGAAGGACGCCTCGCGCAACGAGAACATCGAGCGCCTCAGGAACAGCGCGACGCGCTCCTTGCTCGAGCGGCGCGACGTGCTGATCGTGGCTTCGGTGTCGTGCATCTACGGGCTGGGCTCGCCCGACAACTACGAGACGATGGCCTTGGCGCTGGAGAAGGGCCGCTCGATCGAGCGCGACGAGTTGCTGCGCACCTTGACGCGCATGCAATACGCGCGCGCCGGCGCCGACTTCCGTCGCGGCACCTTCCGCGCGCGTGGCGACGTGATCGAGGTGTTCCCCTCGTACGAGGAGGACGCCGTGGTGCGCATCGAGCTGTTCGGCGACGAGATCGACTCCTTGGTGGTGGTCGATCCCCTGCGCGGCGAGGTGCTGGCGGACATGGAATCGACCACGCTCTACCCGGCCAACCACTACGTCGCGCCGGGCGATCGCTTGCAGAAGGCGGTCATCGGCATCGAGGGCGAGCTGAAGGAGCGCCTGCTGTGGTTCAAGGAGCGCAACCTGCTGCTCGAGGCGCAGCGCATCGAGCAGCGCACGCGCCACGACCTCGAGATGCTCAAGCAGACCGGCGTGTGCTCGGGCATCGAGAACTACTCGCGCTGGATGGACGGACGAGCGCCCGGCGAGAGCCCCTTCACGCTGCTGCACTACTTCCCCGACGAGTGGGTCGTGTTCGTCGACGAGAGCCATGTCACCATCCCGCAGGTCGGCGGCATGTACCACGGCGACCGCTCGCGCAAGGAGACCTTGGTCCAGCACGGCTTCCGCCTGCCGAGCGCCTTGGACAACCGACCGCTGCGTTTCGAGGAGTGGGAGGGACTCGCCAAGCAGATCGTGCATGTGTCCGCGACGCCGTCGGCGTACGAGTTGAAGCACTCGGGCGCGCGCGTCGCCGAGCAGATCGTGCGTCCGACGGGGCTCCTCGATCCGTTGCTCGAGGTGCGTCCCGCCAAGACGCAGGTCGACGACCTGCTGCACGAGATCCGGGTCAACACCAAGGCGGGCTGGCGCACGCTGGTCACGGTCCTCACCAAGCGCATGGCCGAGGAGCTGACGAACTACTACGCCGAGGCGGGCGTCAAGGTGCGCTACCTGCACTCGGAGATCGACGCCATCGAACGCACGGCGATCCTGCGCGACCTGCGACTGGGCGCCTTCGACGTGCTGGTGGGGATCAACCTGCTGCGCGAGGGACTCGACCTGCCGGAAGTGGCCTTGGTCGGGATCCTCGACGCCGACAAGGAGGGCTTCCTGCGCTCGACCACCTCCTTGGTGCAGACCTGTGGTCGCGCGGCGCGCAACGCGCAAGGACGCGTGATCCTGTACGCCGACAAGGGCACGGACTCGATGGAGCGCGCCATCGGCGAGATGACGCGCCGGCGCGCCAAGCAGATCGAGTACAACGCCGAGCGCGGCATCGTGCCGCAGACGGTCATCAAGCCCGTGCGCGAGAGCCTCGAGGCGCTGTACGAGATGGACTACGTCGAGCTGGCGCCCGCGCCCGATGCGCCGAGGAAGGGTCGCAAGGGCGGCAAGGGCGGCTCCATCGGCCCGCTGGGCGATCCGGCGCTCTTGGATCCCGCGCGCCTGCGTGGCGAGATCGAGCGCACGAAGAACGACATGCTGCGCGCGGCCGAGTCGCTGCGCTTCGAGGACGCGGCGGCGCTGCGCGACAGGCTCAAGCAGCTCGAGCGGGCCGAGCTCGAGCAGCTCTAGCGCTTGGACCAACCAGCGAGCCGTTGCTGTAAAAGTGGTATCTGAAATACCGCTTTATCGCGCGCTGCGTGAATTTCGCCGTCCCACACGCGTATGCTGCCGCCATCGTGGCACTCGACGCTTGGTACATGGCCCTTGGCGGCCACCAGATCGGACCCGTCCCCGCGGCGCAGATCGCCGCCAATCTCGAGAACGGCACGGCCGACGCGCAGACCTTGGTCTGGCGTTCGGGCATGGCGCAATGGACGCGCCTGGGCGAGGTGGCCGAGTTCGCCGACGCGTTGCGCGGCAGGTCCCGCGCTTCCACGCCACCTCCGCCGCCTCCGGTCCATTCCAGCGCGGCCACCGACTCCACTCGCGGCGCGCGGCGCGCGCACGAGATCGACTTCGAGATCCATGGCGCGGAGATGCAGTTCGTCGAAGTCGAGCTCGATCCGGGCGAGTGCGCGGTGGCCGAGGCGGGCACGATGATGTACATGACGCAAGCGATCGGGATGGAGACCGTCTTCGGCGACGGACAACCCGCGCGCGGCTTGTTCGACAAGCTGGTGGGGGCCGGCAAGCGGCTTCTCACCGGCGAGAGCTTGTTCATGACGGTGTTCGAGAATCGCGCCGCTTCCGGCAAGCAGCGCGTGGCCTTCGCCGCGCCGTACGCGGGCAAGATCCTGCCGATGGACCTGCGCTCGCTCGGGGGTGAACTCGTGTGCCAGAAGGACTCGTTCCTGTGCGCCGCGCGCGGCGTCGAGGTCGGCATCGCCTTCCAGAAGCGCATCGGCGTGGGTTTGTTCGGTGGAGAGGGCTTCATCATGCAGCGGCTGTCCGGCGATGGGCTGTGCTTCGTGCACGCCGGCGGCACCGTGCACGCGCTAGAACTCGCGGCTGGCGAGACGCTGCGCGTCGACACGGGTTGCCTCGTCGCGCTGCAGCCGAGCATCGACTACGACATCCAATACGTCGGTGGCATCAAGACCGCCCTGTTCGGCGGCGAGGGCTTGTTCCACGCCAAGCTCACCGGACCGGGCAAGGTCTGGTTGCAGTCCTTGCCGCTCTCGCGTCTCGCCGACCGCATCACCAGCGCCGCCAAGGGCTCGCGCCGCGAGGAAGGCTCGGTGCTCGATCGCGCCTTCGGCCTCGGCGACATGATCGACGGGAAGAACTGAGACGCTCGGCTCGCCCTCTCGCGCACTGGCGCCCTCGCAATCGCACTGGCGCCCTCGCAATCGCACCGCGCAGCCGCCTCCGAGCATCCGGTCGGTCCTAGCCATCCTGCTCGAGGCGAGGTTGCGCTGGCTGGCCATGGTGCGCGGGATGGACCTGCTCTCCGTCGAAGGCCTGCCTCGCGTTCGCCTAGGCCAGCCAGCCTCGACTCCCGAGGAGCGCCACGCCGACCACATGCGCGGCCACCAATCGAGTCGCGTCTTGTCCAGCCTGTCGTGTCCAGCACGCTTCGTGCGACTGCATGGTCGCGGACTAGCTCCGCTCGAACTCGTGGCGGGTGGACTGCACGGCACTCGTGCGCGAGTGGAGGCGGCCGAGAGGGCTTGGACCGAGCTGTCGACCAGTCGCGGGTCGAAGGTCTGGTTCAACTTAAGCCGGGCGTGTCGGCGATAGCGACGCGCTTGCTAGAGTCTGGGGGGGCCTTCCGTCGCGGATGGCCCCCCCCGACATGAACCGCCTCCACTACGCCGGGCCGCGCCCATGCGCGCCCTTGTTCGTCGCTTACCTCGCCGGTTTCCTGCTGGCGGGGGCTTGTCGCGCACCGGATGTCGCTCCGCCGACCAAGGACCGCGCGCCCATCGCGGTGCGCGAGGCCTACAAGAACGCGACGGACCCCGGCAGGGTGGCGGACGATTGGTTGGCGACCTTCGGCGACGCGCGATTGAACGCCCTCGTGGCCGAGGCTGGTAGGAACAACCCCGATCTCGCCATCGCGGCCGCGCGCCGCGATCGCGCGGCCGCCGAGGCTGGCAAGGCCGATGCCGCGCTTTCACCCAAGGTCGATGCCGTGGGCGGCGTCGAGCGCGGCAGCGATCCGCGCGGCACGGCCAGCAGCTTCAATCTCGGCTTGTCCGTGTCGTGGGAAGCCGATGTGTGGGGGCGACTCTCCAACGCGGCGCAGGCCGCGGCGCTGGATGCCGTGGCGGCGCAGAGCGACTACGAGTACGCGCATCAGTCGATCGCCGCGAAGACGGCGCAGGGCTGGTTCCTCGCCATCGCGGCCAAGGAGCAGGTGGCGCTCGATGCCGCGCTGCTCGCGCAGCGCGAGCGCTTGGCGCGCGTGGTCAAGGCGCGCCACGACGTCGGCGAGGCCAAGCGCAGCGACCTCGACACGGCCGAAGGCCAAGCCGCCGCGGCGCGCCAGGCGCTCGAGGCCAGCAAGGGCGTGCAGGACGCCGCGCTGCGTTCCTTGGAAGCGCTGCTTGGTCGTTATCCATCCAACGACATCGAGACGGCCGATGGACTGCCGGTCTTGCCCGCGGAGCCGCCGGTCGGCCTGCCGTCGGAGCTGTTGGAGCGTCGGCCCGACGTGGTCGCCGCCGACCGCCGCGTGGCCGCGGCCTTCGGGCGCGTGGGCTCGGCCAAGGCGGCCAAGCTGCCGCGTCTGGCTTTGACGGCTGGCGGCGGGCAGGCCGGCGGGGACCTGGCGAACCTCTTCGATCCCGCGAACGCGGTGTGGAACCTCGGCGCCAACCTGCTCGGGCCGTTGTTCGACGGCGGCGAGCGCGAGGCCTCCGTGCGGATCGCGCAAGCCGCCGAACGCGAAGCGCTGGCGGGTTGGGTCAAGACGGCCCAGCGCGCCTTCCTCGAGGTGGAGACCGCGCTCGCCAACGAGCGCGTGCTGCGCGCGCGCGAGCTCGAGCTCGCCGAAGCGGCGGCGCGGCTCCTGCGCGCGCGCGACGCGCTGGAGGAGCGCTACAAGGACGGCGATTCGACCATCCTCGACGTCGACCAGGCCCACGCCAACCACGCGGCCGCGGCCAAGGGCTTGCTGCAGGTGCGCCAGGAATTGTTCCAGCAGCGCATCAACCTCCATCTGGCGCTGGGCGGCTCGTTCGAGCCCGCCTCGTCCGCGCCCTGAGAGCACCACGACCATTGTCCAACATGCTTGACATGACCGCCACGCACGCACGCGCCGCACTGCTCGCCCTCCTGTCGATCCTCGCCGCCTGCGGCGAACCCGCGCCCGCGCCGCCGCCGCAGAAGGCCCCGGTCAAGACCATGGTGCTGGAGGCGCGGGTCGTCGAGACGCCGTTGCGCATCGTGGCGCAGACGCAGGCCAACCGCAGGGTCGAGATCCGCTCGCGCGTGGCCGGCACCCTGGTCAAGCAGGAGTACCTGCCCGGCCAGGCGGTCAAGCAGGGGCAGCTCCTGCACGAGATCGATCGCCGGCCCTTCGAGGCGGCCCTGTCCTCGGCCCAGGCGCAGCTCGAGCAGGCGCAGGCCAAGCTCGTCGATGCCGACCTCGCCGTGTCGCGCAAGACCTCGCTGGTGGCGGCCGACGCGGCCGCGCAGAAGGAACTGGACGACGCGCGTTCGGCGCAGAAGAACGCCTCGGCCCAGGTCGAGATCGCCGAGGCGGGCGTGCGGCGCGCGCAGCTCGATCTCGAGTACACGCGCCTCGTGGCGCCCTTCGACGGCAAGGTGGGCCGGAACGAGAAGGATCCCGGCGCGCTGGTCGACGCGGGACAGAACTCGCTCCTGTGCGTGGTGCAGGAGACCGATCCGATCCTCGTGTCGTTCCGCGTGTCGGAGAACGACATGCTGCGCTGGCGCTCGGGCGTGCGCTCGGGCGCGCTGTCGGTGCCCACCGTGGACGAGATGCGCGTGGCCGTGGAGACCGCCGACGGCGCGCGCCATCCCGAGGAGGGTCGGATCAGCTTCCGCGCCGTGTCCATCGACCCGGCCTCCGGCACCGGCGAGGTGCAGGCGCGCCTCGACAACAAGGGCGACAAACTGTTGCCTGGCCAGTTCGTCACGGCCGTGCTGCTGGGCATGTCGCGTCCGGATTGCTTGACGGTGCCGCAGCGCGCCGTGGTCGTGTCGGCCGCCGGAGCCGTGGTGTATGTCGTCGAGGGCGGCAAGGCCGTGGCGCGACCGGTGCGGCTGGGCGCGTGGCTGGACGGAGATTGGATCGTGGAGTCCGGCCTGAAGGCGGGCGAGGCGCTGGTGACCGATGGCGTGCAGCGCCTGCGGCCGGGCGTGGAGGTCGACGTGTCGTCCGCGCAGCCCGCGCCCGGGAAGTGAGGCGGCGTCGATGATCTCCAAGTTCTTCGTCGACCGTCCGATCTTCGCGACGGTCTTGTCGCTCCTGGTGGTGCTGGTGGGCGCGCTCGCCATGTACACCCTGCCGATCGCGCAGTTCCCGCCGATCACGCCGCCGACGGTGCGGATCAAGGCGGTGTATCCGGGCGCGAGCGCCGAGACGGTGTCGCAGGCGCTGGCCGCGCCGATCGAGCAGCAACTCTCGGGCGCCAAGGACCTGCTGTACTACTCGTCGCAGTGCACCAACGACGGCCAGTTGACCACCACCGCCACGTTCGAGATCGGCACCGACCTCGACATGGCGGCGGTCGACATCCAAAACCGCGTCAACCTGGCCATGCCCAAGCTGCCGCAGGAGGCGACGCGCCAGGGCGTGACGGTGCAGAAGACCTCGACCGACATGCTGATGGTCGTCGCGCTGAAGAGCCGCGATCCGCGCTTCGACGAGATCTACCTCTCGAACTACGCGACGGCCAACATCGTCGATCGGCTCAAGCGCGTGCCCGGCGCGGGCGATGTGTTCTGCTTCGGCGCCAAGGACTACTCGATGCGGATCTGGCTGGATCCGGACAAGTTGGCGCAGAAGGGCATGACGGTCGCCGACGTGCGTTCGGCCGTGTCCGAGCAGAACGGGTTGTACGCGGCTGGACGGGTCGGCCAGGAACCGAGCTCCGGCGAAGTGGAGTTGACGCTGCCGGTCGTCACCAAGGGTCGCCTCGAGGAACCCGAGGAGTTCGGCGAGATCGTGCTGCGCGCCAACGCCGACGGGTCGTACGTACGCGTGCGCGACGTGGGCCGCGTCGAGCTGGGATCGCAGAGCTACGACTTGTTCGGGCGCCTCGACGGCGAGCCGACCACGCTCGTGATCGTCTACCTCGCTTCGGGCGCCAACGCGCTGGAGACCAAGGAGGGCGTGGTCGCCGCGCTGGACGCCGCCGCGCGCGCCTTCCCGGCGGGCGTGGAGCACTCGATCCCGTACGACACGACGATCTTCATCGAGACCTCGGTGGAGGAGGTGGTCCACACCCTGTTCGAGGCCATCCTGCTCGTGCTGCTGGTGGTGTTCATCTTCCTGCAGAGCCTGCGCGCCACCTTGGTGCCGCTGCTCGCCGTGCCGGTGTCCATCGTGGGCACCTTCGCGGGCATGCAGCTCCTGGGCTTCTCGATCAACTCGCTGACGCTCTTCGGCCTCGTGCTGGCGATCGGCATCGTGGTCGACGACGCCATCGTTGTGGTCGAGAACGTGGAACGCTTGATGCACGAGAAGAAGCTCTCCGTGCGCGACGCCACCATCGAGGCGATGCGCGAGGTGACGGGGCCGGTCGTCGCCATCGTGCTGGTGCTGGGCGCGGTGTTCGTGCCGGTCGCCTTCCTCGGCGGCATCACCGGCCAGATGTACCAGCAGTTCGCCATCACCATCGCCGTGTCGGTGGCCATCTCGGGCTTCGTGGCGTTGACGCTCAGCCCGGCCTTGTGCGTGCTGCTGCTCAAGCCTTCGCACGGCGCGAAGGGTGGCTTCTTCGGCCTGTTCAACCGCGGATTCGACGCGCTGACCGCCGGCTACACGCGCACGGTGCGCGGGCTGCTGCGCCACGTCGTGGTCGGGGTCGCCTTGTTCGGCGCGCTGGCGTTCGGCACCTGGAAGCTGTTCGACGCCATGCCCACCGGCTTCATTCCGCAGGAAGACCAAGGCTACTTCATCGTCGGCGGCATGCTGCCCGAGGGCTCGTCGCTGCCGCGCGCCTCGGCGCTCGCCGCGCGCGTGGAGGAGGAACTGCTGAAGACGCCGGGCGTCGCGCACGTCATCACGTTGGGTGGCCAGAACGTCCTGCTCGGCAGCGTGACCGGCACCAACGCCTTCACCGCCTTCGTGCGCCTCGAGCCGTGGGAGGAGCGCAAGGTGGTCGAGAAGCGGCTGCGCACGCTGCTCGTCGACTTCAACAAGCGCTGGTCGCGCGAAGCCGACGGCGTGGTGCTGGGCTTCAACGCCCCGCCGGTGCCGGGCCTCGGCACGCGCGTGGGCTTCGAGTACCAGCTGCTGCAGACCGGTGCGGAGGATGTGCGCGAGCTGGCGCGCGTGTCGGAGGAGTTCCTCGGCAAGCTGCGCCAAAGCGGCGAGGCGGCGGGGATCTCGAGCAACCTCAATGTGTCGCTGCCGCAGGTGGACGTGGAACTCGATCGCGCGCGCGCCCAAGCCATGGGCGTGCCTATCGGCGACGCCTACCTCGCGATGCAGGCCTATCTTTCGGCGCTCTACGTCAACGACTTCGTCAAGAACGGGCGCATCTACCGCGTCAACCTGCAGGCCGAGCCGCGCGCGCGCGCCGCGCCGGAGGACATCGGCAAGTTCCAGGTGCGCGCCAAGTCGGGCGCCATGGTCCCGTTGTCGGCGTTGGTCTCGACCAGCTACCGGTCCGGACCCAACATGGTCTCGCGCTTCAACGGCTCGCCGTCCGTGCAGATCGCGGGCGCGCCGGTCGCCGGTCGCTCGACGGGCGACTCGATCGAGCTGCTCGAGCGCCTGTCGGCCGAGTTGCCCGAGGGCTATTCCTTCGCGTGGAGCGGACAGACCTACCAGGAGGTCAAGGCCGGCTCGGAAGCGGCCTTGGTGCTGCTCTTCGGCATGGTAGTGGTGTTCCTCCTGCTGGCCGCGCAGTATGAATCGTGGGCCCTGCCCTTCGCCGTGCTGCTCGCCGTGCCGCTGGCGCTCTTCGGCGCGCTGCTGGCGACGACGCTGCGCGGCATCGACATGGACATCTACTTCCAGATCGGCTTGCTGACGCTGGTGGGCTTGGCGGCGAAGAACGCGATCCTGATCGTCGAGTTCGCGGTCGTCCTCAGGCAGCAGGGGCTGACGGTCGCCGAAGCGGCCCTCGAGGCCGCGCGCTTGCGCTTCCGTCCGATCCTCATGACCTCCCTCGCCTTCATCCTGGGCGTGATTCCGCTCGTGACCGCCTCGGGAGCGGGCGCCGCCGGACGCCACTCCATCGGCACGGGCGTGTTGGGCGGGATGCTCGCCGCGACGCTGCTCGCGGTGTTCTTCGTGCCGCTCTACTTCAAGTTGCTGCAGCGCGACAAGCCCGCTTCCAGCCCCACTCCGCCGCCGGACGAACTCGCCCCGCCCACCCCGCTCGCGCAGGACGCGGCCCACTGAACGCCAAGGCGCGCATCCATGCACATCCATTGGACTCCGGTCCTCGCTTCCACGGCCGCCGCCTTCCTGCTGGGAGGCTTGTGGTATTCGCCGCTCTTGTTCTTGAAGCCGTGGCTCGCCGCCAGCGGCAAGGACAAGTCGGAGGGCGCCCATCCCGCCAAGGTCTTCGGCGGCGCCATCGTGTGCGCCTTCCTCGGGTCGGCTGCCTTCAGCCTGCTGTTCGCCGAGCGCTGTCCCACGCCGTTCGAGGGCGCCCACATGGGACTGCTCGCCGGCGCTGGACTCGTGGTCGCGAGCTTCGGCATCAACTACCTCTTCTCGGGGCGCGAGGTGGGCCTATACCACGTCGATGGCGGCTACAATCTCGCGCTGTGGACCATCGTCGGCGCGCTGCACGGCTGGCTGCGCTGAGGACGGCTCTCGCGCTCGGATCCCTCGACAAGGCGCGCGCGCGTCCCACAATGGTGGAGCGATGAGCGCGACCCTCGCGTGGACGGACTCCGTCGATCTCTCGCAGGTCGCGGAGCTTCCCGGCGTGTACCTCTTCCGCGACGCGGAAGGGACCGTGCTCTACGTGGGCAAGAGCACGAACCTGCGCTCGCGCTTGAGGAGCTACAAGGGTGGAGGCGATGGCCGCGTCCTGATCCGCTTCCTCGTCGATCAAGCCCGCAGCGTCGAGACGATCGTCGTGCGCACCGAGAAGGAGTCGCTGCTCCTCGAGGACACGCTGATCAAGACGCACAAGCCGCCGCACAACGTGCGGTTGAAGGACGACAAGTCCTTCCGCATGCTGCGCCTCGATCTCGACGAGCGCTTTCCGCGCCTCAAGCGTGTGCGTGCGAGGAACCCCGAGATCGGCAAGGAGGGGGGACGCGCGCGCTACTTCGGGCCGTACGAGAACTCGGTCGCGCTGCGCCGCACGCTGGCCGACCTGCACCGGGTCGTGCCGCTGCGCGATTGCCCCGACCACGTGCTCGACAACCGCACGCGCCCCTGCCTCAAGCACCAGATCGGCCTGTGCAGCGCGCCCTGCACGGGCTTGATCGACGCCGCCAGCTACAAGGCGCTGGTCGACAAGGCCGCGCGCGTGCTCGAGGGGGATGTGCGCGAGCTGGAGGCCGACATCGAAGGCCGCATGCGCCTCGCCAGCGAGGCGTTGGAGTACGAGCGGGCCGCCTTTTGGCGCGACAGGCTCGAGGCCCTGCGCACGACCATGGAGCGGCAGGCGGTCTGGACCGTCGACGGTTGCGCGCGCGACGCGCTGGGCCTCGCGCGCCGCGGCGAGCGCGCCGTCGTGCACCGCTTGTCCTTCCGCGAGGGCAAGCTGCTGGGATCGCGCTCGCACGTCTTCCGCTCGCAATTGCCCGACGAAGAGCTCCTGCACGGCGTCTTGACCGCGCTGTACTCCGGCGGCCGCGAACGTCCCGACGAACTGCTGCTGCCGTGCCTGCCGGCCGATCCGGAGCTGGTCGGCGCGATCCTCGGCGAGCACGTGCGCTTGTTGGCGCCGAAGGAGGGCCAGCGCGCGCGGATGCTGCAGCTGGCGCTGGAGAACGCGCTGGCGAGCCTAGCCGGTTCGGAGTCGGAGGAAGCCGAGGAGACGGCGGCCTTGCAGGGGCTGGCGGACCTCGTCGGGCTCGACGCCGCGCCTGAGATCGTCGACTGCTTCGACATCTCCAACACGCAGGGCGCGCACGTGGTCGCCTCGCGCGTGCGGTTTCGCCGCGGGCACCCGGACAAGTCGGGCTACCGACGCTTCAAGGTCCGCGGCGTCGAGGGCCAAGACGACTTCGCCTCCATGCGCGAGGTGGTGCTGCGCGCCCTGTCGCGCGGCGTGCAGGAGGACGACCTGCCCGATCTGGTGGTGGTCGATGGTGGAGCGCAGCAGCTCGCCAAGGCGCTCGAAGCGCGCGACGAGGCCGCCGCCTACGAAGTGCCGATGGTCGGCCTCGCCAAGGCGCGCGCCGAACGCAGCGTCGGCGGGCGACGCAAGGAGAAGAGCGAGGAGCGCCTGTACCTTCCCGGGCGCGAGGAACCTCTCGTGCTCGCGCCGCACACGGCGGCGCGACACCTGTTGGAGCGCATCCGCGACGAGGCGCACCGCTTCGCCATCACCTACCACAGGAAGGAGCGCGGCCGCGTCGCCTCCAAGCTCGATTCGATTCCCGGCGTGGGCCCCGCCCGGCGCAAGGCTCTGCTCAAGGCCTTTGGTTCCGTGCGCGGAGTGGCGGCGGCGCAAATCGGCGCCCTCTCGGGCGTCGCCGGCATCTCGCCCGATCTAGCGCGTACCATCCTCGACCGGCTGAACGCCACGCGTCCCGATGCGGATCAGGCCGATGCGGATCAGGCCGATGCGGATCAGGCCGATGCAGGCCCGGCGACGGACGCCGGGGCGTGAACGGGGCATCTGTCAAGCATAATTGACGCAAGGCCGCCGGTTGGCTCAGGCCTTGGCTTCGAGCTCCTCGAGGCGCGCCCAAGCCTTGGCCAGCGCTTCGGCCGCCGCTTTCTGGCGCGACTGCAGGGCCAGCGCCCGTTGTTGCGCCGCCTCGCGCGGCCCGCTCCACATCCCCGGCGCGGCCAGCTCGGCTTCCAGCGCCTCCTTCTCGGCCTCGAGCGCGCCCACCTTGGTCCAAAGCTCGTCCTTCTCGCGCTGCTCCCACGGCGCGAGACCCTTCTTGCGCGCCGCCGCCTTGTCGAGCGCCTCCTTTTGGCGCGCGGCGTTCTTCTCGGCCTTGCGCGCGGCGCGGCGCGCTTCGTGCTCGGCCACCAGGCGCGACACTTCGAGGCTCGGGTCCTGCACGCCCATGCGCAACCTGCCGTCCGGCTCCACGACGACGACGCGGGTGCACACGCGGTCGAGGAACCAGCGATCGTGGCTGGCGACGACAACGGCGCCTTCGTGCTCGCACAAGGCCGCCTCGAGCGCGCGCAACGTTGTCAAGTCGAGGTCGTTGGTCGGCTCGTCCAGCACGAGGATGTTGGCATCCTGCGTGCAGAGCCTCGCCAGCCACACGCGCGCGCGCTCGCCGCCCGACAAGGTCGAGAGGGGCGCGTGCTTCTTCTGGCCTTGGAACAGGAAGCGCTCGAGGTACGCCTCGGCGCGCACCACGCGGCCGCCCACCTCGACCTGGTCGCTGCGTCCGGCGATCTCCTCGAGCACGCTCTTCGACTCGTCCTCGAAGCCGCGCCCCTGCGTCAAGACCGCCACGCGCACCGTCTCGCCGCGCTCGACGACGCCGCGCGTGGGCTCGAGCAGCCCGCTGGCGAGGTCGAGCAGCGTCGTCTTGCCGGCGCCCGACGGGCCGAGCACGCCGAGGCGTTCGCCCTTCACCAAGGAAAGCGTCGCCTCGCGCAGGATCTTGCGCTCGCCGCGCGCGAGGTCGACCTGCTTCAAGTCGATGCCGCGGTCGCCGAGGCGCGGTCCGGGCGGGAAGGCGAAATCGAGCGGCGCGCGGCGGTCGTCGGGCGCCGCGTCGACCAGCGACTTCCAGCGTCCGATGCGCGCCTTGGCCTTGGTCGTGCGCGCCGGGGCGCCGCGCCGCATCCAGACCGTCTCGCGCCGCAGGAGGTTGAGGCGCGAACTCTCGTGCTTGCCCTCGATCTCGAGGCGCGCGGCGCGTTCGACCAGCCAATCGCCGTAGTTGCCGCGCGTCTCGTGGATCGCGCCCATGTCGAGCTCGAGGATGCGGTCCACGCAGCGCTCGAGCAGCCAACGATCGTGGGTCACGACGACGAACGGCGTGCCGCGCGCCAGGAGCTCGTCTTCCAAGCGCTCGACCGCCAGCGCATCGAGGTGGTTGGTGGGTTCGTCGAGCAGGAGCAGCTCCGGCTCGCCCACGAGCGCGCGGCAGATGGCGACGCGCCGCCGCTCGCCGCCCGACGTCGCCGCGCAGGAGCGCGACGGATCCTCGAGGCCGAAGGCGTCCAGCAGCGCCTCGGCTCGCGACTCGACCTGCGCGCGCCGCGCGGTGCGTTCCTCCAGCGCGGCGGCGCGCTTGAGCAGCGACTCCAACTCGGCGCCCTGCGCGACGGCCATTCGTTGGTGCAGCTCGTCGAGTTGGGCGCGGGCGGCGGTCAAGTCCTCGTCGCCTTGGCAGACGGCTTCGAAGAGCGTCGCCTCGCGCGGCAGGATCGGGTCCTGCGCGAGGTGCGCCCAGCGCAACCCGCGCCGTCGCACGACTTCGCCCTCCTCGGGCTCGACGATGCCCGCGAGGATCGACAAGAGCGTCGACTTGCCGCAGCCGTTGTCTCCGAGCAGCGCGACGCGCTCGCCCTCGCCCACGCTGAACTCCACGCCGGAGAACAGCACGCGGTCGTCGTAGCTCTTCTTGAGTCCGCGGGCTTGCAGCAGGGCCGACATGGGGCGGGGATCCTAGCCTGCCGGCACGGCGCTGCGCGATCGGTGCATGGCGCGAGTCGCGCCCCCGATTGGACGGGAAGCAGGCAAGTACTTCTTGTTGCGCTGTAGGATGTTGCTTTTTATGCTACGTAGACAGTCGCCCGGGTCGCTGCCAGCGCGTACCTTGCAAGGGGCACGTCTCCGTTCTCCAGAAGGCCCTAACCCCACCACGCACGAGCATGCGCCCGACCCGATCCCTCCCTGTGGCCGCCACCAACGCGCTGCGAGCCGCGGTGCTGTGCATGTCGCTCGCTTGCTCTGGCGGCGGGTCGAATTCCGACCAGGCTTCCTTGCCCGGAGCGGAACAGTTGCAGGCGGATGTGCTGGCCGATTGGGCCGATCTGCACTACGAACTGGTCAAGGCCGACGGCACGCTGCCGCCGCGCGCCGCGCGCGAGTACGGCTGCGTCGGCGTCATCGCGTGGGAGGCGGTCGCGGCCGAGGTCGAGGGCGGCCGGAGCCTCGCGGGCCAGTTGAACTCCTTGGAGGCCGGCATTGTCCCCGCGCCTCGCGGCCGCATCCACGCCGGAGCCGCGCTGAATCACGCCTACGCCGAGGCGTTGCGCGACTTTCATCCCGCGCGTGTCGCGCAGATCGACGCGCTCGAGGACGAGTGGGACGCGAGGCACGCGGCGGTTGTCGCCGCGGACGTCCTGGCGCGCTCGCAGGCGCACGGAGATCTCGTGGCGCAGGCCATCGAAGATTGGATGGGGACCGACGGCAGCACGTCGACCAATTGTCCGGCGTTCAGTGGTCCGGTCGTTCCGCATGAACAAGGCGGCTGGATTCC
>Ga0172376_10001628_pt1 | contig 28557 bp, 22 predicted proteins | sample Lak35m_FD_121114 | JGI IMG/M metagenome (GOLD analysis project Ga0172376, IMG submission 121114) | Freshwater microbial communities from Kabuno Bay, South-Kivu, Congo - kab_092012_35m | ecosystem: Environmental > Aquatic > Freshwater > Lake | place: Democratic Republic of the Congo: South-Kivu...
ACCAGCCGCCCAAGGCTCTCGCCCTTGCGCCCGTCGCCCTCGGCCGTCTCGAGCCCCTCGGCGAGGCGCCGCCCGAAGTCGAACGCCTCCAGCGACCGGCCGTACCCGCGCGCCTCCAGCCGGCGCATCGCCGACTCCATCGCCTCCACCGAAACCGGGATGAACCCGCGCTGGAACGCCGCGCCCAGGGCGATGAGGTCCGCCACGCGGTCGGTGAGGAACTCGCGCCGGGCCGTGCCCGAGATGTCCGCGAGCATCGCGCCGTCCTGCCGCGTCGCAAGCGGCAGCGCTCGCGGCAGCGTGTCGATCGCCGCCGCGAGCTCCACCTGCACCTGGTCCTCGAACCCGCCGAGGTTGGCCACCACGAACGTCTTGTCCGGGGCCGCCACGCGCAGGTACGGATCGGGCCCGAGCGCCCGCAGCGTCTCCACCGCGTCGAAGCCGAGCAGCAGGTCAGCCTCGCCGTAAGGGCACTGCGGCGTGTGGATGCGGGCATCGGGACCGCGGTCCTCGCCGGTGAAGAGCACCTGCCCCCACGCGCGGCGCCCCGGCCCGATGGGCGTCGGGTGGTAGATCGCCTGCACCCGGTAGCCCATGGCACGACCCGCCTCGCAGAGCGCAAGCGTCGCGATGCCCGGCGGCTCGCCGCGGTACCCCGCGATGTGGCACCGCCAGCGCCCTTCGCGGGCATGCACCGGCCTCGGCGGCCGCACGCGCATGCCCTCCGGCACGTGGATCGGCGGCGGCCGGGTCCGCACCACCTCCACCTGCTCGAGGAGCGCGCGCACCTCGATGCGAAGCGGAAGCCCGTCGACCGCGCCCACGGGTTCGCGCACGAACTCGGTCTGGAGCGGGTCGAGCCCGCGCTCGAGCCCGCGCTCCATCAGCACCGCCTGCGGGAGCGGCCGGACGTCGCAGCCGGTGTCCGCGGGCCAGATCAGGTTCTGCCGCGACGTGAACCCCAGCCGGTCCGCGTCCGCGACGCCCGCCTCGAGCTGCCGGATGTCGCGCCGCGCGGGCGGCCCGTCGTGCGCCACCACGACGCCCACGCCATCGCGCCGCGCGGACTGGACGATCGCCGAGAGCAGCCCGGGCCGGTCGTTGAGGTCGCAGTGGCGCACGTGCAGCCGTGCCGCCGATCGCAGCGGCACCGCGGCGTTGGCCAGGCGCTCCACGTCCACCACGTCGCTGCCGCCGAGGTCGACCACCACGAAGAGGGTCGGCTGCGGGTCGATGGCGGCCTGCTGGATGGCCGCGGGCCCCTCCAGCGCGAAGCGCCGACGGTCCCACACCTCCACCTCCGTGACCACCTCCGCCTGCGGGACCTCGGTGCCCTCGAGGGCAAGTGCACGCAGCGGCGCCTCGGGGCTCTCGGGATCGACGCGCGCCACCTCCGCGGCCGCCTCGGGGAGCACCGCGCGCACGGCGTCCATGGCGCCGGTGGGGCCCAGGCCGAAGCTGCGCCTCGGCACCGCGATGCGCTCGAGGTCCGGCTGCGCCGGGGCCAGCCGCGGCGAGTGCTCCAGGCCCGCACGCACGCGACGGAAGATGTGCAGCGCCTTGCGCAGCAGGATCGACGTGCGGACGCCGTCGTTCACCTCGAGGCGCACCTCCTCGCCGTCGCGAGGCGGCAGGCGGTCCCACCAGAGACGCGCGGGACGCTCGCCGCGGGCGCGCAGCGCCTCCGCCACCTCCAGGATGTCCGGCGCCACCGACCCGGGCCGGGGCTCGAGCACGATGGCGTCGTCGCAGCGGGTGAGGACGCGCTCGAGCGCCGCCTCGTCCATCGGGTTGGTGCAGCCGAGGTCCAGGACCGGCACCCGTCCGTCCAGCCCGAACTCGCCGAGGATGTGGTGCACCGCCACCGAGGCCGGGCCGACCGTGATGAACGCCACTGGCTCGCGCTCGCCCGGGCTCGGCAGCGCGCTGGCGCGGTTCAGCTCGATCCGCCGCACCACGCGCAGCGCGTCGTCGCCGTCGGGGGCACGCGCGCCGCGCCGGGCGCGCAGGAGCGCCGCCACCTGCTCCACGCGCTCCGTGATCCGGTTGGCGCGCAGCGGCGGCGAGTCGATCGAGCGCAGCACCGCCGAGTGCGCCACCACCGCGGCCATGCGCGGGCCGGCGTTGGCAAGCCGGAAGGCGTGCTCGATGCCGTCGCGCAGCGACTCGATGCCGTCGGGCGCCACCACGGGCAGCCCGATCGACCGTGCCGCCTGCCACGGCGAGGACAGCCGGACGAGGTACGGGTTGTCCTCGAGGAGGAGCACCACGCCGCCTTCCCCGGGCCGCGGTGAGTCGAGCGCCCGGCGCGCCACCGTCACGGCGATGGCGAGCTGCTCGTTTGGCACGAGGGCGAGCACGCGCTTGCCCTCGCTTGCCGCGCGCACCGCCAGGCTGACCGCACGCGCCGCGTCCACCGAGTCGGTGACGGTGACGCGGTGCGCCTCCAGCGCGCGCGCCACCGCCGCGTCGCCCTGCATCGCCAGCACGGGCTCGAACGGCACCTGCCGCGGACCAACCACCGCATCCACCGCGAGCTCGCTCTCCAGCACGCCCTTCACGATCGCCTGGTGCGCCGAGAGCAGCGCCGTGCCCTCGGCGCGGATGAGCGGGTGGTTCCATCGACCGACGAGCTCGGCCGGCGATGCCGTCACGCGCCGTCCTCCGGAGCCCGCCATCCCGGAACCAGCTCGCCGCCGAGGAGCGCCTCCACGGCCACCGCCACGCCGTCGCGGTCGTGGGAGTGCGTGTGCGCGCGTGCGACGCGGCGGATCCGCTCGTCGGCGTTGCCCATTGCCACGCCGAGCGGGGCGCTGCGGATCATGTCAAGGTCGTTGAGCCCGTCGCCGAGGGCGACGATCCGCTGCGGGTCGATGCCGAGCCGTGCCGCGGCCTCGCACGCCATCGACCACTTGTCGGCCGTGCGGCTGAAGACCTCGAGCATATGCGTGCGCGAGCCGATCGCCTCCTCCGCGGTCAGCGCGCTCCAGCTGCGCACCGCGAGCGAACCGCCCCACCGGCCCTCCACGTGGCCGACGATCGAGTCCATCTCCGCCGCGGGCCCGATGGTCCCGACGCGAAGCACCGCGTCGGCCAGGTGCACGTGCGCGTCGTCGGGCGCGGCATGCCAGTCGCGCGCGATCACCGGATGCTCGGAGAGCCACCACTTGGTCGCCGCGTCGAGCTCGGCGGTGCCCAGGAACACGTAGTCGTGCCCGGTCATCGACGCATCGAGCAGGACGTGCGCGCGATGGCCGTGCCGGATGATGGCATCGGCGATGTCGAGCGCCGCGCGCGCGTCCACGGTGGCCGTGGCGAGCACCTTGCCCGAGCCCGCCTCGTGGAGCGACGCGCCCGATGCGCCGATGAAGAACGCGTCCTCCGAGATGCAGTCGATCGCGCGGTGGCTCTCCGCCCACGTGCGGCCGGTGGCGATCGCCACGTGCCAGCCCGCGTCGTGCGCGGCCCGCAGGGCGGCTCGGTTGCGCTCGCTGACGCGGCCGTCCTTGCCGAGCAGCGTGCCGTCGAGGTCGGTGACGATGAGTCCTGCCATCGCGTGCTCGGCCCGCCGGATAACCGCGCGGCCGTGCCGGGGAGGATAGGCGAATTGGGCTACACTCCCCGGTTCCCATGAGCCAGATCGACCGTCGTCTCAAGAACGTGCAGCAAGCGGACCTCTCCGAGAGCCGCGTCAACGACGACTTCGTGCTCTGGCTCAAGACATGGGGCCAGAACCTGCTGCTGGTGGTGCTCGTCATCGCCGCCCTGGGCATGGCCTGGCACTGGTGGCAGCAGCGCAAGGAGCGCGAGCGCGACGACGCATGGGCCGAGCTCGACGGCGCCACGCTCCCGGCGGCGCTCGAGGAGATCGCCGCGCGGCACGCGGGCAAGGACTCGGTGGCGCTGTTCGCCGAGCTCGAGGCCGCCGACACCTACCTGCTCGCGGTCATCACGGGCAAGCGCTTCGACCGCGAGGCCAGCGCCGTCGACGCCGCCATGACCCCGGAGCTCCGCGCCGAGTGGCTCAAGGAGGCCGACCGGCTCTACGCCAAGGTCGCCGACCGCGTCACCAAGGCGGGCTCCACCGGCGAGTACGGGTTCCTGTTCAGCGCGCTGTTCGGCCGCGCCGCGGTGGCCGAGGACCTCGGCGACCTGAAGTCCGCGGAGGCGCACCTGCGGACCATCGAGGACCGCTCCAAGGGCACCGACTTCGCCGCCGCCGGCGAAGTGGCCGCGAAGCGCCTCGCGTCCCTCTCCGCGCTCGCCACCCCGGTGAAGCTGCCCTCGAAGCCCGTGGTGGCGCCGAGCGCGCCGATGGCCATCCCCGACCTCACGGGAAGCGGCACCCCGAGCCTCCTGTCCGCGCCCGCGCCCGCCCCGGCCCCCGCCGGCAGCGGCCCCGCGTCGGCCGAGGACGTGGTGAAGCAGCTGCAGGGCGGCTCGCCCGCCCCCGCCGGCAAGCCGTGACCGAGCCGGACCGCGGCCCCGAGGCGGACACCGCCGACGAGGCCATCAGCACGGACCCGGCGGAGCTCTTCGAGCTCTACGAGAAGCAGTCCTCCGACGACGAGACGCCGGTCACCGCCGTCTTCGAGGTGCAGCGCAACCTCGACGTGCGCCTCGACCGCTTCCTCGCGCGGCGCGTGCCCTTCCTCAGCCGAACGCAGCTGCAGCGGCTGATCGACGAGGAGGCCGTGCTCGTCAACGGCCGGGCACCCAAGGCAAGCACCAAGCTCCGCCGCGGCGACCGCGTGGTGGCCACCCTGCCCCCGCCGCCCTCCAACGCGATCGCCGCCGAGCGCATCCCGCTGCAGATCCTGCACGAGGACGACCACCTGGTGGTGGTCAACAAGCAGCCCGACCTCATCGTGCACCCGGCGCGCAGCCACAAGTCGGGCACGCTCATCAACGCGCTCGCCTGGCACTTCCTGCACAACACGGGCGGCACGCTGAGCACGGTCGGCGAGGACATCGCGCGCCCCGGCGTGGTGCACCGCCTCGACAAGCACACCTCCGGCGTGATGGTCTGCGCAAAGAGCGACGTGGCGCACTGGCGCCTCGCCAGGCAGTTCGAGGTGCGCAGGACGGAGAAGCGCTACCTGTGCCTGGTGCACGGCGAGGTCGAGCCGGAGGCCGACGTCATCGACCTCCCGCTCGGCAAGCACCCGACCATCAAGGAGAAGTACGCCGTCCGGCACGACGAGCTCGGCAAGGCCAGCCAGACCGTCTACCGGGTCCGCGAGGTCTACGAGGGCTGCTCGCTCGTCGAGATCGAGCTGCGCACGGGCCGCACGCACCAGATCCGCGTGCACATGAGCCACGTGGGCTACCCGCTCGTCGGCGACGACCTGTACGGTGGCAGGCACGTCACCGTCGGCGACTTCGACCCGTCGCAGCCGGACGCCGCGGCGCCGCTCCTCGCGCGCCAGGCGCTCCATGCCGCGCGACTCGGCTTCGAGCACCCCGTCTCCGGCACGCGCATGGCGTTCGAGGCCCCGATGTGGCCCGACCTCGCGCGCGCCGTCGAGCTGCTGCGCGCCACGCGCCTGAAGCGCGTCCTCGCCGCCCCCGGCGCCATCCTCGACCTCGGCAAATCCGCTCCTGGTTAGTTTGGCACCAATTGATTTCTCTGGAGAAACGCCCCTACCGCAGCTTCAGGCTCACCAGCGCCACGATCGCCAGGGTGATCGCCACGAGGTAGAAGCGCCCCACCACCTGCGTCTCCTTCCAGCCCTTGTGCTGGAAGTGGTGGTGCGCCGGCGCGCACAGCAGGATGCGGCGCCCCTCGCCGAAGCGGAGCCTCGTCCACTTGAACCACCCGACCTGCAGCATCACGCTGAGCGCCTCGAGGTAGAAGACCCCGCCGATCACCACGAGCAGCGCCTCCTGGCGGATGCACACGGCCACGGTCGCGAGCAGCCCGCCCATCGCCAGGCTCCCGGTGTCGCCCATGAAGATCTGCGCGGGCGCCACGTTGAACCAGAGGAACCCGAGGCACGCCCCCGCCATCGCCCCGGCCACCACCATCAGCTCGCCGCTCCCGGGCACGTGCGGCACCAGCAGGAACTGCGCGGCACGCTCGCTCGAGGCGATCCACGTGAGCACCATCATCGCGAAGCTCGCGATGAGGAGCGTCCCGCCGGCGAGGCCGTCGAGTCCGTCGGTCAGGTTCACCGCGTTGGACGTGAACGCGATCATGAACATGCCGAGCAGCACGAACCCCGCCACCCCCAGATGCCACACGCCCGGCGCGAGCTCCGGCCGCGCCAGAACGCCCTCGACGGGCGCCGGCACGTAGGTCCGCTGGAACGGCAGGTTGAGGACGCGTGCATCGGGGAGCTCGGCCGCGCCGAAGATGAACCAGGCCGCGATCGCCCCGATCCCGAACTGGAACACCAGCTTCTCCCACGGCAGCAGACCGTCGCGCGTCCGCTTGCCGCCGTTGCGCTTGGTGCGCGCGGCCTGCGTCAGCTTCATCCAGTCGTCCCACGCACCCACGGCGGCCAGCCACACGAGCACCACCATGCACACCTGCACGTAGCGGCTGTGCAGGACGTCGGCGAGCAGCACGGTGGTCAGCAACACCGACCCGCACAGCAGGATGCCGCCCATCGTCGGCGTGCCCCGCTTGGACGCCATGATCTCGTTGAGGTCCCTCCCGTAGAACTCCGGGTCGTCGGTCACCTTCACCGCGCGCAGCCGCGCGATGAGCCGCGGCATCAGGACGAGCACGGCGGCGAACGCAAGCAGCACCGCGAAGAACGCGCGGAACTCGAGCTGGAACATCACCTGCACCACCGGGTACAGGCCGACCGCGTCCAGCCAGTTCTGCAGGTGCTCGACGAGCGAGTAGAGCATGCTCAGCGCGCCGGGACGGCGCCCTCCTTGCGGGATGCGAGCGCAGCTGCCAGCCGCTCCATGCGGCTGCCGCGGCTGCCCTTCAGCAGGATCTCGTCGCCGGCCCGGAGCCGCTCCGCGATCGCGGCCACGCCCTGCTCGTCGAGCGCCGGAACGTGCAGCACGTCGCAGCCGCCCGCCTCCCGCGCCGCCGCGGCGCCGTGCGCGCTCAGCTCGCCGACGAACACCGCAAGCCCCACGCCGGACGCCGCCGCCGCGCGCCCCACCTCCGCGTGCATCGCGGGTGCGCCGTCGCCGAGCTCGAGCATGTCGCCGAGCACGCTCACGCGCCGGCGCGCACCGGCGGACAGCTCCGCGAAGGCCCGCAGCGCCGCGAGCACCGCGTCGGGGTTGGCGTTGTAGGCGTCGTTCACCACGGTCACGTCGCCGACCGGCTGGCGCGTCATCCGCATCTCCGCGGGCACCACGGCCCCGAGCGCCTCGCCGACCTTCTCCGCGGGAACGCCGAGCATGCGCGCGGCCGCGACCGCCGCCAGCGCGTTCATCGCGTTGTAGTCGCCGGGAAGCCCGAGCGGGCTCTCCCACTGCGCGCCCTCGGGCTCGCGCACGGTGAATCGCTGGCCCGCGCCCTCGGCGCGCCGCGCCACCAGCCGCCACAGGCAGCCATCGCCCGTGCCGAAGGTCACCACTCGCACGCCCGGCTTGACCCGTGCCGTGACCGCGGCCACGAGCGCCGGCTGGTCGCCGTTCACGATCGCGATGCCGGAGGTGCCGAGGCCGTCGACGATCGTGCACTTCTCCTCGATGATCGCCTCGACGCTCCCCATGCCGCCGAGGTGCGCGCGCCCCGCCATCGTCACGATCGTCACGTGCGGCGCGGCCATCGTCGCCAGCGGGGAGATCTCGCCCGGGTGGTTCATGCCGATCTCGACCACGAGGTACCCGTCCGACGAACCCGCCCCCAGCAGGGTGAGCGGCACGCCGATGTCGTTGTTGAAGCTCTTGGGCGAGGCGCTGCCCTTCATCACCGAGCCAAGCGCCGCATCCACCAACCTGCGCGTGGTGGTCTTGCCGCTCGAACCGGTGATCGCCACCACCTTCGCCCGCAGCCGCCCGCGCCACCAGCGCCCGAGGTCCCCGAGCGCCCGGCGCGTGTCGCCCACCTCCAGGAGCGGCAGGCCCGCGGGGCGCGGATGGTCGCCGGCCTTGCGGTCCACCAGCGCCGCCTTCGCACCGCGCGCGGCGGCATCCGCGAGGAACGCATGCGCGTCGAACCTCTCGCCCCGCAGCGCCACGAACAGCCGCCCTCGCAGGTCATCCCGGGTGTCTGTCCCCACGCCGTGGAGCATGAAGGGCGCCGCCGGCAGCCCCCCCTTCGGCTCGCCCGCCGGAGGCCGCACGATCCACTGCCCGGCCACGGCGGTCCTCAGGTCGTCGGCGGTCACGTCCATGCTCGGTCCTCGCTGCGCACGGCGGGGGCCGCGCCACCGCCCCGGATCCAGACGGGGCATGCATCGGTATCGGCAGGTCCCCCGAACGGCCCCGCAGGATTGCGGGATGAAATCGGGACGAGGCAGCGCCCGGTTCGGGTCCCTGATCGAACCGGGCGGCCCACTGAATGTCGTCCCTTCCCGCACTGCACCCCGAGTGGCCACCCGGCGAACCGGGGAGCGCTCGAAGCCGGGCGTCCGAGCCGGCCGAGTTTCCCGTGTCCGGGCAGCCTGGATCGTCCGATGGGCGAGACTCCGCTGCTACGAGTTGAGTGCCGAGCAGGTTCGGTGGAGCGTCCGGAAGGACGTGAATCCGCGCGGATCGCTTGCCTTCCGCGCGCCCGATCGCACAGTGGCAGTGGCGCGCAGCCGCAACGGCCCTTCCGTTCCGGGCCCGGCACCGGCGCCTCGGTTCGAAGGATTTCCCATGGCCCAGTTCCACCGCCTTGCGCAGCGCACGCTTGCCGCCGCCTGCGCCTTCTGCATTGGCATCCTGATCGCGCGTTTCGCCGGGTTCTGACCGTTCCGCGGCCCACCACGGCTGTTGCACGACCCGCGGCGCTCCGGCGTCCCCGGACGCCTCCCGAACGGTTCGTTCAAGTTTCGGGACCCACCCTGCCGATTGCTCCCCCTGTGGGGCGAAACTGGTTCGCCCTCCTTGCAACCCCCCGAAAGAGGAGAATCGCATGAAGGGTTTCGAACTGGTCAAGGGCTGGGCTCGCGAACTGGTTGACATCATGCTGCTGTTCATCGCCCTCGGCGTGCTGGTGCAGATCATCTTCGGCACCGACAGCACCTCGTACTTCGGCAAGATCACCGGCAACCTGATGGCCTTCGTCACGCAGCTCGGCAGCAACGGCTTCGTCGGACTGATCGCCCTGCTGATCATCATCAGCATCTTCACCAAGCGGACCTCGACCACCAACTGAGGCCACCGCCAACCGCACTGACCAAGCGGCCCCCGGCATCGCCGGGGGCCGCTTGCGTTCTGCCTCCTCCGGTGTCCGGAAGCCCGAGCGCGTTCAGCGCGAGGCCAGCGCGACCGCGGGTGCGGCCCCGGACCGCCCGAGGACGGCGAGCGCCACCTTCCGGTCGTCGAACGCGCGCTTCTCGGTTCCGACGATCTGGTAGTCCTCGTGGCCCTTGCCGGCCACGAGCACGATGTCGCCGGGCCGGGCCTCCGACACCGCGAGTTCGATCGCACGCGCCCGGTCCGCCTGGCGGACGACCGCGGGGCCACCGGCCTCGGGACGGCCCGCGAGGACCTCGTCGATGATCGCCTCGGGATCCTCGGTGCGCGGGTTGTCGCTCGTCACCACCACGCGGTCGGAGTGCCTGCATGCCACGGCCATCATGCGCGGGCGCTTCGTGCGGTCCCGGTCGCCGCCGCAGCCGAAGACCGTGACCAGCCGACCGCCCGGTCCCACGAGCGGGCGGAGGGCCGTGAGCACGTTCTCCAGCGCATCGTCCGTGTGCGCGTAGTCCACCAGCACGGCGAATGGATCGGCAGGCCCCGTCACGGGCTCCAGCCTGCCGGGAGGGGCCGTGCAGCCGGCAAGCGCCTTGGCGATCGACTCCGCCGGCACCCCGATCGACCACGCCGCGGCCGCCGCCTGCAGCGCGTTCATCGCGTTGTGCCTCCCCACGATGGGAAGCCGCACGCGCACCCCGCCCCAGGGCCCGGCAAAGGTGGTGTCCTGCCAGCCGAGGCGGGATTCGTGGATCGTTGCCGTGCACTCCGCCTCCCCGGCCGGCGCGGCCGCCACGCCCACGCGGCAGCGGAGGACGCGCGCGCCGCACCCCTGCAGCATCGCCACGTGCCACGGGTCGTCGGCGTTCACCACCGCCACGCCGTCCCTGGGCAGCATCCGGAACAGCCGCGCCTTGGCGGCGGCGTAGTGCTCCATCGTGCCGTGGTAGTCGAGGTGGTCGCCCGTCAGGTTGCTGAAGACCGCCGTTCGGAAATGCAGCGCGTCGGCCCGGCCCTGGTCGAGCGCATGGCTCGAGACCTCCATGGCGCATGCGGTGCATCCGTTGCGCACCATCCGACCGAGCGCGCGCGCGGCCTCGATGCCGCCGGGAGTGGTGAGGCTCGCAGGCTCGGCCACCGCGCCATCGTCGATCACCACGGTGCCGATCACGCCGCAGCGCTCGCCGGCGGCCTGCACGAACTGCTGCACCAGGAACGCCATCGTGGTCTTGCCGTTGGTCCCCGTGATGCCAACGAGGCGAAGCCACTCGGTCGGCGAGCCCTCGAGGCGGTCCGCGATCGCCCCGGCGAGGCGCGCGAGGTCGGTCCCGTCCGGCACCCGCACGCGGAGCACGCGCTCGGCACCGGATGCGCCGGCGCACGGGTCGTCGCCCGCGTGCAGCACCGCCACCGCGCCCTTCGCCACGGCGTCGGCCACGAAGGCCCTCCCGTCGCTGCGCGTTCCTGCGCGCGCCACGAACAGGCACCCCGGTGCCGCCGCCCGGGAGTCATCGCAGATCGAGGTGACGTCGCATGAGGCCTTGCGGACCTCCGCGGTGACGGGAACCAGCCGCTCGAGCAGCGCGTCCAACTTCATGGGCAGTCCTTTGCCGGGGTTCGTGCGCGGCATCCGCCGCTGCGCACCACTCTACGTCCATCGGCAGACCCCGCGCCCGCCGTCCAGCGGTGCCCGCCGCCTCACCCCGGACGGAACATCCGCTTGGCGCACCGCCCCACCACCTGGCAGGACACCGCGTCGAACGCCCCGCTGACCACGCCGCCCGCGATCGGCACCAGCTTCCCGACTCCCCGCGCGCCCTTCACGGTGCCCTTGGCGATGAGCTGCGTGCCGACCTCCCGGTTGAGCTCGGTCAGCGTGCGGCCTCCGACCCGCTCGATCGCGCGCAGCGCGGCCTGCCGCCCAAGGGCGATCCCCGCTCCCTTCAGGAGCTTCGAGGCGCTCGCGTCGCCCACGAGCGCCAGCAGCACCACGGTGCGCACCCTGTCCGACCGCGGATCGTGCCCGTAGATCGACGCGATCGCCGCGGCCATCCGCGCCTGGATCAGCCACGATGCGGCCACCGACCCGGGCACGGTGATGGGAAGGGTCAGCACGCCACCGAGCCCGGTGATGAACCCGGCGGTGAAGTTCTTCGTGGTCTCCCAGCGGATCAGCGCGTCGACGCGCTTGTCGTCGTCGGCAAACCCGGCGTCGATGCGGTAACGCTCGGCAAGGTCCGCGGCGCTCGAGAGCGGCGACACGCCGGCGATCGATCGATCCGTGATCCAGTCGGCGAGCTTCAGCGCATCACGCCGCAGGTCCTTCAGTTCCATTCGGGTCAGCGTAGCCCCCGTGCGATCGATGCGTCCGGGAACGATCGCCCCGTGCGCTTCCTCCTTGACTTCGCGCGCGCCCGCGGCACCATGGAAGCGACCGGTCTGGCTGCAGCCGATCCAGAGAAATGCAGCCCATGGAGGGTCATCGGTACCCCCGTGACAATTTGCTGGTGAGCGCGGGTTCGTAGGGAGCCTGCAGCTCGGGAAAGGACCCGTCGCCTTTCGCGGAAGTGCAAGCGTGTATGCACCGACGCGTCGCAGGGGGCGACACACGAGTCCTCAAGGCGTGGGCCAGATCCAGGGCCAAGCGTCTTGACCGCTCCGGCGACCACGCCTCGCCGGGGCGGTCCAGTTTTTGCGCGTTGCGCTTCACGCGTGCCTCGGGCCTGCCGGGCGCGCGTCTCACGCGATGAGCATCGCGTCGCCGAAGCTGTAGAAGCGGTACCCCTCGCGCTGCGCAAGCGCATACAGCTCCTTCAGGCGCTCCAGGCCGACGAACGCGCCGACGAGCGCCAGCAGCGTGCTCCGCGGAAGGTGGAAGTTGGTGAGCATCGCATCGACGTTCCGGAAGGCGTGCCCCGGGGCGATGAGGATCGACGTCTCGCCGCCCCATCCGCCTGCGCCGGCATCGGCGGGAACCGACTCGAGCGCCCGCACCGCCGTGGTGCCGACGGCCACCACGCGCGGCCTCGGCGACTCGCGCAGCATGGCGAGCGTCGCCGGCGGCACGAACATCCGCTCCGAGTGCATCGGATGCTCGCCGAGGGTCGCTGAATCGACGGGCTTGAAGGTGCCCGCGCCCACGTGCAGCACCACCGACTCGCGCCGCACGCCGCGCGCCGAGAGCTCCGCGAGCAGCTCGTCGGTGAAGTGCAGGCCCGCCGTCGGCGCGGCCACGGAGCCCCGCGCCGCGGCATCGGCGTACACGGTCTCGTACTCGGCACGGTCGTGGTCGTCGTCCCCGAGCTCGTGTCGACCCTCCCGGGCCCGCAGGATGTAGGGCGGAAGCGGCGTCCAACCGGAGCGCTCGATCACCGCGGCCGCGTCGCCGCCCTCCGTGCCCGCCGCGATGCGCACCTTCCAGGCCTCGCCGTCGCGCGCCACCAGCTCGATCGCGTCGCCGCCACCCCCCGCATGCGGGCCGACGAGCGGCAGGCGGTCCCCGGCCCGGTAGCGCTTGGCGCGCCGAAGCAGCATGCGCCAGCAGCCGTCGGCGGTGGGCTCGAGGAGGAGCCCCTCGGTGTCGGGCGTCCGGAGCCTCGCGCGCAGCACCGACGAACGGTTGACGATGAGCGCATCGCCGGCACCGATCCACCGCGGCAGGTCGCGCACCTGCGCGTGCTGCACCGCGCCGCTCGCCCGGTCCACCACCATCAGCCGTGCGGCATCGCGCGGGTGCGCGGGCTCCGTGGCGATGCAGCGCTCGTCGAAGGGGTAGTCGAGGAGATCGGTCGCGAGGCCCGACATGCCGTCAGCCCCCCGCGGGCGGCGCACTCGCTGCCGGCGCGGGCGCCGCCAGCCGCGCGCCGCGCGCCCACTCCGCAAACCCCATCACCCGGCCGCCCGCAGGCTGCACCTCGAGGAGCCGCACCGCGCCCTCGCCGCACGCAAGGACGCCGTCGGGATTCACCTGCCCGGGCAGCAGGTCGTGCGGACGCTCCGCCTCCTCCGAGCGCCGAACGGTGAGCACGGTGCCGGACACCGTCATGGCGCACCCGGGCCACGGGTTGAGTCCGTTGATCCGTGCGCGCACGCGCGGCGCCGGGAGCGAGAGGTCCACCCACGCATCCTGGCGCGACAGCTTTCGCGCGCGCGTGGCCCTCGACTCGTCCTGCGCACGGGCCTGCACGGTGCCGGACCGCCAGGCATGGAGCACGGCGGCCACGAGGTCAGGGCCGAGCCCCGAGAGCGCCTCCGCCAGCTCGCCGGCGGTCTGGCGCGGGCCGATGGCGAGCGGCTCCTCGGCGTAGACGACGCCGGCATCCATGCGCTCGGCCAGCGCGATGATGCTGACGCCCGCCACCGGGTCGCCCTCCATCAGCGCGCGCTGCACGGGCGCCGCGCCGCGCCAGCGCGGCAGCAGCGACCCGTGCAGGTTGAGCGCGAACACGTCGTCGAGGAACGGCGCGCCGAGCTTCTGCCCGAAGGCGATCACCACGAAGCACGCGCCCGGCTGCGGGCGGCCGTCGCGCACGGCACGGTCGGCGGCGGCGATGGCGGCGCCGCGAACCACCTCGAGTTCCCCGGCGGCGTTCACGTCCTGCGGCCGCACGAGCGGCAATCCCCGCTCGAGCGCGAACGCGGTGACCGGTGTCGGCGTCAGCTTCTTGCCGCGCCCCGCCTCGCGGTCGGGCTGGCTCACCACCAGCGCCACGCGCCCCGCGTCCGCGAGCATGCGCAGCACCGGCACCCCGAACTCCCCGGATCCGAGGAACACCACCTCGGGGAGCGAGGCCGGGTCCCGCTGCGCGGCGCTTCGGGCCTGTGCGGCGCGGTGCCCTGCCATCACGCCTCGTCCGCCGCGGCCTTCAGGTCGCGGAGCGCGCGCCGGACCCGCAGGCGGTCGATGGGACTCATCTTGTCGATGATGAGCACGCCCTCGAGGTGGTCGTGCTCGTGCTGCCAGACGCGCGCGGCGAAGTCGCTGCTTGTCTCGGTGAATTCCGTGCCGTCCGCGTCGAGCGCCCGGATGGTGACCGTGGTCGGGCGGCGCACCGAGCCCCGGATGTCGGGAAGGCTCAGGCAGCCCTCCTCCGTGGCCTCGAGGTCGCCGGTCACATCCACGAGCACCGGGTTGATGTAGGCCTTGCGCGCCCCGCCCCGCTCGGTGGCCCCGGTCACGAAGATGCGCAGCGACTCGCCGATCTGCGGCGCGGCCAGGCCGGCCCCGTCCTCGGCGTCCATCAGCCGGAACATCTCCTCAACCAGCGCGCGGACCGCGCCGTCGACGGCCCGGACCGGCGCGGCCTTCCGCCGCAGGACGGGGTCCGGGTAGAGCACCACCGGGCGCGTGGCGAGGCGGGGTTCCTCGGGTCGATCGGCCATGACGGGTCGATGCTACGCTACGGAATCACGACGGAGGCAACGCCCAGTGATCTTCGGTTGGCGCAAAGGCGAGTCTGGCAATTCGGAGAAGCCCTTCGAACCGCAGCCCGAGAAGGCGCGGAAGTTCTTCGACCACGCCCGCACGGTGGGCGCGGCCGACCAGCACGAGTACGCGCTCAAGCTCTGGGCCAACGGGCTCAAGTTCGACCCCGGCAACCTGGCCGCCCACCAGGGCATGTACGAGGTGGCCACCAAGTTCCACGCCACGTCGACGCCCGCGGGCGGCAAGGACGTCAAGGAGATCGAGGGGCCCGGCCCCATCGACAAGATGGTGGTCGCCGAGTACGTGTGGATGCGCGACCTCAACAACGTGTCGGCCGCCATCCGCCTGATGGAGGCCGCCGGCCGCGCGGGGCAGACGCCGCTCGGGCAGTGGCTTGCGCCCAAGCTCCTCAACATGCTGCGCAACGCGATGGCCAAGAAGCCCCAGAAGAAGGTCTGGGTGCAGGCGATCGACTACTTCTCCGAGGTGGAGGCGTGGAACGAGGCCTTCGCGGCGGGCGAGGAGGCCCAGCGGCTCGATCCCTCCGACGGCGCGCTTGAGGACCGCATGCGCCAGCTCACCGCCGCGCGCGCCATCCAGCAGGGCGGCTACTCGCAGTCCGGCGGCGGCACCAGCGGATTCCGCACGGTGGTGCGCGACGCCGAGAAGCAGCGGCAGCTCGAGGCGGCAAACAGCATCTCCGGCGCAGGCGGCAGCGAGGAGACGGCCCTCGAGAAGGCCAAGAAGGACTTCGAGGACAACCCGATGTCCCCCGAGGCCATCAACCGCTACGGATCGCTGCTGCGCAAGCGCGGCCAGGGCGACGACGAGGCCCGGGCGATCGACGTGTTCATGACCGGCTTCCGCCGCCTGAACGAGTACCGCTTCAAGATGGCCGCCGACGACCTGACCATCGCGCAGGCACGCAGGGCCGAGCGCATCGCGCGCGAGCAGCTCGAGCAGGCACCGGACAACCCTGCCCTGCAGCAGGCGCACGAGGCCGCGCGCACGCGCCTCCTCGACCGTGAGGGCGAGGTCTACCGGGAGCGCGTGCAGAAGTACCCCACCAACCGCGAGATGCGGGCCGACCTCGGTCGCATCGAGTACGAGCTCGGCCGCTACGAGGACGCCATGGCCGCGTTCCAGGCGGCCAAGGACGACCCGAAGCTCAAGGTGAACAGTGCCTGGATGCTCGGACGCTGCTTCTCCAAGGAAGGCTGGCATGCCGAGGCCGTGGGCGAGTTCAAGGAGGCGCTCGGCGCCCTCGACCTCACGCAGGGCGAGCGCGAGCTCGACATCAAGTACGACCTGATGCTGGCCCTCATGGAACTGGCCAAGCTGGAGAAGTCGGGCGCCCACGCCAAGGAGGCCGCCGACATCTGCAGCGTGATCGTCCGCAAGAACATCGCCTACAAGGACGTCCGCGCCCGCCGCAAGGAAGTGGACGAGCTGGTGCGGACGCTCGGCTGACATGAGATCAGCTGACCTGTGCTCAGCTGAGTTGGGTTCGACGCGCCTCGCCGCGGCCGCGGCGTTGCTCCTCGCGGCGGCGCTCGCGGGCTGCGGAAACTCGCTGATGCCCACGCCCGTGGGTTTCGACAGCGCGGGCGCGGACCCGTTCGCGCAGACCGCGGAGCCGGACCGCGGAGCCACCGTCAGGCTCTTCCTGGCCACCAACCGCTCCGTCCGCGCGCACGCCGAGGGCCCGTCGACGCACTTCGGCAACGACCGCGCCGAGCCGCTGCGCCTCGGGACCCTCGACGTCCGAATCGGCGACGACGGCCTCGGCTGGCCCGACCTCTGCGAGATCTCGCGCCGCGATGGCCGCGACGGCACGCCGCCGGTGCGCATCGAGGCGATCGATGACTTCGGTCCCGTGTGGACTTCCGCCGCGGAACTGCGCACGGGCAGCGCCGAAGGCGGCATCGACGCGGCGGTGCGCGAACGCTTCGCCGCGGCGGTGGAGCGGCAGCTGCAGGACGGCGGACTCGACGAGATGTTCGTGTTCGTGCACGGCTTCAACACGGACATCGAGGGCAATGCCGCGGTCGGCGCATCGCTCTTCCATTACCTCGGCCGCCGCGGGGCACTCGTCCAGTTCGAGTGGCCCTCGCGCAACAGCGTCTGGTCGTACCAAGCGGACAAGGCCGCGGCCGCGGCGTCCGTGCGCACGTTCCGGCACCTGCTCGCCCGGCTCGGATCGGGCAATCGCGTCCGGAAGGTCCACGTGATCGCGCACAGCGCCGGCGCGCCGATCGCGCTCGGGGCCATCCACGAGCTGCGCCTGATGCGCTCGGCAGACCCTGCGCCCGCGGTGCGCGAGGCGCTGCGGCTCGGGCGGCTCGTGCTGGTGGCGCCCGACATGGACCTCGGCGAGTTCCGCGACTGCGTGGCCGACGGCGCCACCGAGGTTCCCGAGCGGACCACCATCTACGTGAGCAGCCGCGACAAGGCGCTCGACTTCTCCGCGTGGATGGCCGGGTTCGCCCGCCTCGGGCAGCCGCTGCAGATGCTCACGCCGCGGCAGGTCGAGTTCCTGGAGGACGACGCGAACGTCGACATCGTGGACGTCGTCGCGGCGGAATCGCGGCTCGGCAGCTGGCTCGGCCACTCGTACTTCCACGAGGACCCCTGGGTGAGCACCGACGTGCTGCTCACGCTCTCCTCGGGCGCGCACCCGCTCGACCGCGGCCTGCAGCGCGACGGCACGCGCAAGGTCTACGCGTTCGGCACCACGTACCCGGAGCGCGCCCGCGAGGCCGCGCGCAGGATCCAGGGCGGCGCACCGGGCGACGCCGCCCCGCCGCCGGGCGGCACGCCGGCGACCGAGGTGCCCGAGCCATGAACGTCCGCGCCGCCGCCGTCATCCCGGCACGCTGGGCCAGCAGCCGCTTCCCCGGGAAGCCGCTCGCGGCCCTCACGGGCACGCCGATGATCGTCCACGTCCTGGAGCGTGCGGCGCGGTGCCGCACCGTGTGTCGCATCGTGGTGGCCACCGACGACGATCGCATCCACCGCACCGTGCAGGCGGCGGGCTTCGAGAGCCGGATGACCCGCGCCGACCACCCCAACGGCACCAGCCGCATCGCCGAGGTCGCGGAAGAGCTCGAGGAGGACCTCGTCGTCAACATCCAGGGCGACGAGCCGCAGATCGAGCCCGAGCTCGTCGACCGCACGGTGGAACTGCTCGCCTCGAGGCCCGACGTGCCGATGGCGACGCTCGTCTCCCCCTTCGCGCCCGGCGAGGACCCGGCCAACCCGAACATCGTCAAGTGCGTGCGTGCCGCCGACGGACGCGCGCTCTACTTCAGCCGCAGCCTGATTCCCTTCGACCGCGACCGCGCCCCCGGCGCCGCGCGCCCCATGAAGCACGTGGGCCTCTACGCGTACCGGCGGGAGTTCCTGCGCACCTTCGTGGCGCTTGCCCCCACCCCGCTCGAATGCACCGAGAGCCTCGAGCAGCTCCGCGTCCTCGAGCACGGCCACGCCATCCTCTGCGCCGAGGGCGAGGCGCACTTCACCGGCATCGACACGCCCGAGCAGTACGAGGCGTTCGTGCGCCGCATGCGCGCCGGGGCTCCGCGGCAGTGACCGGGCCGCCGCAGGCCGGGTTCACTTGCCTTCCGCGCGCTTGACCCACTCCGCCGCACGACGCCTGCGCGCCGGGTCACGGTCGTGCTCGGCCATCGCGCGCAGCCGCGGCAGCGCATCGGAGCACTTGAGCGTGGCCAACGCCTCCCCGGCCGCCATGGCGGGACGCTCCTCGGGATCCTCGAGCATCTTGAGGAGGAAGGCCTCCACCTTCTTGCGCGCCTCGGCATCGAGCCGCGGTGCGACGCCGGCCAGGGCGTCGATCGCGGCCGGCCGCGCCCGGTCCGGGACGCCGAGCGCCGCGCGCGCCTGCAGGCCGGCGACGTCGGCGGCATCGCCGTGCGCCGCCAGGAACCGAGCGGCGGCCTGCGAGATGGACTCCGCGTGGCTCGGCACCGCAAGCTGCGCGCGCACCGCCGGCAGCGCATCCTTGGCCGCGTGCGCCGAGAGCGCGTCGATCGCGCGTGCGCGGACGCCGTAGCTCTCCTCGCGCGGTGCGCCCTCGGCGGGCTCCAGGATCGCGCGGCAGATGGCCACGGCCTCCGCTGCATCGGCCTTGCGCAGCGCACCCACGGCGGCCTCGCGGACGCGCGGGTCCGCGAGCGACTCGCGCGCGAACGCGGCAAGCAGCGCCTTCGACTCGGGCGTCCCGAGATCCGCGACGGCGTCCACCGCGTCGCGCCGGATCGTGTGCCGTGCCTTCGGGTCGCGCACGATCGCCGCGAGCGCGGCCATCGACTCCGGGGTGCCGACCTTCGCGGCCGCGGCAAGCGCCTGCCGCCGCGCGGCAATCGTCGGCGCCTGCGCCAGCGCGCCGAGCGTCCACGCGGCCGGCTGCTCCACCTCGAGCACCTTGAGCGCCTCGAGCCACGGATCGACCCACGCCGCCACGGGCGGGCCATCGAGGGTCGCGGTCACGGTCACCGACTTGTCGCGCATCTCCACCGGCACAACGGTCTCGCCCGATGCCGTGCGCACCCACACGGGCACCGAGATCCGAAGCGCCGGCGTGCGCGCGTCGACCTGCTGCTGCTGCTCCGCCTTCACCGTCAGCACGCGGCGCTCGGCGTCGTAGGAGAGCACCGCCTTCACGCGCGGCGACCCGGGACGGAAGCACCACTGGTCGAAGAACCACTCGAGCCCCAGCCCGCTTGCTTCCTCCATCGCGCGGCGGAAGTCGTGCGTCTCGGCGAGGCCGTTGGCATGGCGCGCGAAGTACGCGCGCACCGCGCGGAAGAAGACCTCGTCGCCGAGCATCCGGCGGAGCATGTGCAGGATCGAAGCGCCCTTCGGGTACGGGTTCGCCGGTCGCCCGAAGGTCTCGCCGGCATTGCGGTAGACCGGGCTGCACATGGCCTCGGGCGCGGTCGGCACGTCATTGCCCGCCACGCGCGCGTTGCCGAGCATGCTGTCCCAGTAGCCGTCGGCCCCGTCGCGGTCCTCCATCCACAGCGCGGTGCCGTAGGTGGCCCAGCCCTCGTTCAGCCAGATGTGCTCCCAGCTGCGGCAGGTCACCAGGTCGCCGGTCCACTGGTGGCAGAGCTCGTGGCTGATCAGCCCGTCGAGGTCGTCCTCGGCGCGCGCCACCGCATCGAGCACCGCGGCCGGGTGCATCGTGGTGACGCTCGTGTTCTCCATGCCGCCCCCGCCGAAGTTGCGCACGATCAGCTGGTCGTAGCGCGCCCACGGGTACTTCTGCCCGAACACGCGCTCGAACACCGCGACCATCCGGTCGGTGCGGGCGTAGGTGGCCTTCGCGTCATCGCCGCGGCCACGCGGCGCCCACACCGTCATCGGCACCTTTGACAGCGGGTTGGGCAGCTCCACGCGCTCGAAGTCGCCGATCACCAGCGACACCAGGTACGGCACGTGCGGCTTCTCCTGCTTCCAGTGCCACATCTCGCGGTCGCCGCGCACCTCGTGCGACACCAGCGCGCCGTTGGCGCTCGCCTGCAGCCCCTTCGGCACCGTCACCACGATCTCGGTGGCCAGCTGGATGTTCGGGAAGTCGTGGATCGGGAACCAGAAGTGGTTGGTCTCGGTCTGGCCCTGCGTGTGCACCTCCGGGCCGCGTGCGGGCGAGACGCCCGGGATCTCGGGCGTCGGCGGGCTGAACGTCAGGCCGTCCACCGGGCGATCCGCGGCGTAGCGGACCTCGATCTCCGTCTCGCGCACCGTGCCGTCCGCGGCCACCGTGAGCGGCGCGGCGAAGCGGACCGAGAGCACCTCGCCGTCGTGCGCGAACTCCGCGACCTTGCCGTCCACCAGCACCGCGTCCACGGCGAGGCCCGTCGCGTCGAGCCGCAGCGCCCGCACCGGCATGCCGATCGGCGCCACGCGCAGCCGCTGCACGCCCGTGAACTTGCCCGACACCAGGTCGGGAAAGTCCAGCTCCAGCCGCATCGACCGGTAGGAGACCTGCGGGTCCGGGGGGAAGTTCCGGTGATCGCGGCCGTTGGCGGCATCGAACGCCCCGCCGCGGCCCGCGCCCGGGCGCAGGCCGAACCCGCCGCGCTCGAAGCGCTCGAGCCGGTGCGCGAGGCAGCCGCAGCCCGAGTCCCACGCGGCCGACTCCGCCGCACGCGCGGCCGACGGCGCGGCAACGGGCCCGGCGATGGCAAGGCAGGCAAGAAGCGAACGCACGCGAGGACGGATGGTTCGGCGAAGGGCCATGCGGGAACCCTACCGCCGGACGCGGTCCACGTTGTCGTGGGCGAATGCGGAAGGCCTCGTTTCCGCAGGGATTCCCGCGGGAAACCCCGATTGATCGGGCCGCCCGCGCCGTGCTACCGTATGCCATGCCCCACACGGATGGCCAAGGCACGCATTCGCGGCAGTTCGACCCCTCCCCGGACCCGGGCGCAGGCGGCGGGTCGCCCGGCTTCCTGGCGCAGTTCGGGGCCTCCGACGAATCGAGCGAGGGCTTCAGCCCCACCCCGCGCGGCTACCAGCCGGGGCGGACCAAGTATGTCGTCGTCATCGGCACGGTGATGAGCGGCCTCGGCAAGGGGATCTTCTCCAGCTCGCTCGCCAAGCTCCTGAAGGACAAGGGACTGTCCGTCGCCCCCATCAAGATGGAGGGCTACCTCAACATCGACAGCGGCACGCTCAACCCCTACCGCCACGGCGAGGTGTTCGTGCTCGAGGACGGCCTCGAGACCGACATGGACCTCGGCACCTACGAGCGCGTCCTCAACCAGAACCTGTCGCGCCGCAACTTCGTCACCGCCGGCCAGATCTACACCGAGATCCTCGAGCGCGAGCGCCGCGGCGGCTACCTCGGGCGCGACGTGCAGATGATCCCGCACGTCACGGGAGCCGTGAAGATGCGCCTGCGCGAGCTGGCCATGACCGGCAACGGCGGCAAGCCCTGCGACGTGGTGTTCGTCGAGGTGGGCGGCACGGCAGGCGACTACGAGAACGGCTTCTACATCGAGGCGCTGCGCGAGCTCGCCTTCGAGGAGGGCCCCGAGAACTGCTGCTTCGTGGCGCTCACGTACATCCTCGAGCCGTCCATCCTCGGCGAGCAGAAGTCGAAGGCCGCGCAGCTGGGCATCAAGCGGCTCATGGAAGCCGGCGTCCAGCCGCAGCTCATCGCCTGCCGAGCCAAGAACCCCGTCACCGACAAGGTGATGCAGAAGATCGCAATGTTCTCCAACGTTCCGATGCGGCGCATCTTCTCGATGCACGACCGCTCGAGCATCTACTCGATCCCCGACGCGATGCGCGAGGGCGGGCTCGACCGCGAGATCCTCTCGATCCTCAAGCTGCACGAGCGCGTCAACACGGTGCAGGAGGACCGCGAGCGCGTCACCTGGAGCGCCTTCACCCAGCGCATGAACGCCCCGCGCGCGCACCGCGTGCGCATCGGCGTCCTCGGCAAGTACGCGAGCCTGCGCGACGCCTACGCGTCGATCGACAAGGCGGTCGAGCACTGCGCCACCGCGCTCGGCGCCGAGGTGGATGCCGAGTGGCTCGACACGAGCGACATCGACACGCTCGCCAAGGCCCGCGAGCTGGTCTCGCGCTTCGACGCGGTCATCGTGCCGGGCGGCTTCGGGATGCGCGGCGTCGAGGGCAAGATCCGCTGCGTGCAGGCCGCGCGCCTCGAGCGCGTGCCGTTCCTCGGGATCTGCCTCGGGTTCCAGGTGGCCGTCATCGAGTACGCGCGGAACGTGCTTGGCTGGGCCGATGCGCACAGCACCGAGTTCGACCCCGCCACCAAGCATCCCGTCATCAGCGAGCTGCCCGAGCAGAAGAAGCTCGAGGGCATCATGGGCGGCACCATGCGCCTGGGCGCGCAGGACGTGCAGATCGAGCGCGGCACCCTGGCGCACATGCTGTTCGGCGCGAAGGACCTGGTGCGCGAGCGCTTCAGGCACCGCTACGAGGTGGAGCCGAAGGACATCAACGCGCTCTCCGCGGGCGGCCTGGTCTTCAGCGGCCGCCACCCGAACCAGCCGATCATGCAGGTGCTGGAGCTGCCGGTGGATGCCCACCCGTACTTCATCGGGGCGCAGTTCCACCCCGAGCTCACCAGCCGGCCGCTCTGGCCGCAGCCGATGTTCATGGGCCTGGTGGCAGCGGCCATCGCGCGCCGCGAGCCGGAGTTCGCGCAGACGGAGTTGGGCCGGCGCTGGGTGCGCTCGGCAGGCAGCGGGTCCCCGGTCAAGGCGTGATCCCCCGCGGGGCGCCTGACGCCGCGACGCCGCGCAGGGCATCGATTCCCGGCGGCAGAACCCCGTTTCGGCGCACCTCGGCCCGCGCTATCATCCACGATCCGCTTGTTCCGAAGGCCGATGTAGCTCAGATGGTTAGAGCGAGGGATTCATAAACCCTAGGTCGGCGGTTCGACTCCGCCCATCGGCACTCCCGACGCCCGCGCTTTCCGCGCGGGCGTTCGCGTTTCGGGGAGCGTGGCTCGGCGTATGTTGTGCGCGTGCCCACCCGCCCCGCCCGCGACCCGGCCGAGATCACCATCGAGCGCGTCACCGTGCTCTACGCGCTCGAGTCGGAGGCCACGCCCCTCGTGGAGCGCCTGGGGCTGCAGGAGCAGGCTGCGGTCGATCCCCAGCTTCGCCCCCGCCACTTCGCGGGCACGGTGGGCACGCTCCACGTCGATCTCCTCACCCTCGGGCGCGACCCCCGGTCCGGTACCGAGCGCGTCGGCACCGACGCCGCCACCATGGGCGCCTACATGGGAATCCGCAAGCTGTCCCCGGACCTCCTCCTCAACGCCGGCACCTGCGGCGGCTTCGAGGCGGAGGGCGCCGCAGTGGGAACCATCTACGTCTCGCGCGGCGATCTCCTGTTCCACGACCGCCGCATCCCGATCGCGGCCTTCCGCCAGCAGGCGGAGGGGCGCTGGCCGGGCACCCCGGCGCCGAGGCTGGCACAGGCCATCGGCGCGCGCGAGGGCGTGGTGAGTTCCGGCAACAGCCTCGACTGCCTGCCCGGGGAGCTGGAGTTCATGCGCCGGGAGCGCGTCTGCGCCAAGGACATGGAAGCCACCGCCATCGCGCAGGTGTGCGTGCAGTGCGGCGTGCCGTTCGTCGCCGTGAAGGCCGTCACCGACCTCGTGGACCACCCCGAGCCCGTGCAGGACGCGTTCCTTTGCAACCTGCGGATGGTGAGCGCCCTGCTCGCCGAGCGCATGGAGGCCGGCGTGCGCTGGCTCGGCGCCCACCCGCGCCGCGCCGGCGACCTGTAGGAACTTTCGCCGCACATGCCGAGCCGAACCGCCGTTGGGCCTACCTTCGCGGCATGCTCCGCTCCAACACCGTCCGAAAGGGCGAAATCGCCGTGCATCGGGCGATCATCAGGTCTCTCGAACTCGGGCAGACACCGCTTCGGCCGTGCGTCGAGGGTGCGCGGTACGACCTCGTCGTCGACCGCGGCTCGGATGGCCTCGCCCGGGTTCAGGTCAAGTACTGCGACCATCGGCCTCGATGCCGGGACGCATATGAACTGTCGTTGACCCGGCACTCGGGAGGCCGGAAACGACGGACCTATCGGTACCTGCAGCATGAGATCGACGCGATCGTCGCGCTGCTTGCCTCCCATGACATGCTCGTGTGGGTGCCCGCCCGATCCCTCGAGGGTCGGTCATCCATCACCCTGCGCACCGCGCCGGCCCGGAACGGCCAGCGGGCCCGGCTTCGGATGGCCTCGGACTACGCATGGTGAGGCGCGTGGCTTGGCGGCTAGAATCCAAACCGCAGCTCCAGTAGCTCAGTTGGATAGAGCGGCGCACTCCTAAGGCGCAGGTCACAGGTTCGATCCCTGTCTGGAGCGTTCGGTCTGGAGCGTTCGGTCTGGAGCGTTCGGTCTGGAGCGTTCGGTCTGGAGCGTTCGGTCTGGAGCGTTCGGTCTGGAGCGTTCGGTCTGGAGCGTTCGGTTCGACCGCGAACGGCCTTCGCTCGCGCTGGCTCAGCCCGCGGCAGCGGGCCGCGCGAGGAGCGCAGACAACATCAATTGGTCACTTGCCGCCGGAGTCACGCTCGGCCTTCGCGCCCGCGAAGTAGACGAGCGCCCAGATCGAGAGGAAGACAACCCACGCTGCGTTGGCAAGGAGGACGGGCCACATGAGGGTAGACAGTATACCCACGCCCCATGCCGGCCCGGCTCGCCCATCCCCGCTTCCACGTGGTGCTCTTCCGGCCCCAGATCCCGAACAACACGGGGAACATCGGGCGCACGTGCATGGCCACCGGGTGCCGGCTGCACATCGTGCGCCCGATCGGGTTCGACATGGACGAGAAGGCGCGCCGCCGCGCAGGACTTGACTACTGGGATGCAGTGGACTGCGTCGAGCACGCCTCGTGGGAGGAGTTCCTCCGCAGGGAGCGGCCGGCGCGGCTCTGGCTCTACACGACCAAGGGCGCGCGGCCGCACTGGGAGGCCGCCTTCGAGGAAGGCGACTACCTGCTCTTCGGCCAGGAGAACGGCGGCGTGCCCGACGATCTCCATGCCTGGGTCGATGCGGACTTCGGCGAGGGCCACCGCCTCACGCTCCCGATGCTTCCCGACCCCCGAGCGCGCAGCCTGAACCTGGCCACCGCCGTCGCGTGCGGGGTCTACGAGGGGCTCCGCCAGCTCGGCGGCATCAGGGGGGATTCGGGATCCGTATAGGATTTCTGAACCATGCGCCCGACCATCGCCCGAACCGCCCGAACCCCCGCACGCCGCGGCATTCGCCCGGCCTTCACCCTCGTGGAGCTGCTCGTGGTGGTCGGGATCATCGGCCTCCTCATCGGCCTGCTGCTCCCGGCCCTGGGCAAGGTGATCCAGCGCGCCAAGAGCACGCAGACCCTGGGCACGATGCAAGAGTTCGCCAAGGCGTGCGATGCCTACTTCCAGGAGTTCGGCGAGTACCCGGCGGCGATCCCCAACGACGTCCTGTACTTCGGGGTCACCGACAACCCATCGGACCCGGTCACGGTGCAGCAGCTCCCGCGCATCACGCAGGCGGAGAACGCGCTGCTGGCGCTCATGGGCGGCTACCGCGTCTCGACCGACGCGGACTACAACGCCTACACGGGCACCGAGGTGACCTTCAACACCACCCCGCCCTTCCGCATCAAGATCGACTCGACGCGCATGGGCGAGGGCCCCCTCAAGAACGGCCGCAAGTACGAGGCGTTCTATGCGCCCAAGGGGCGTGAGTTCGCGAAGGCCGCGGGGCAGATGAGTTCCAACGACGCGCTGCCGGAGACCGCCGGCGCCGGACTCGTTCCCGACCTCGTGGACGCGTGGGGCGCACCGATCGGCTTCATCTGCCAGATGCGGTCGCTGGGCCCGATCGTCCGCAAGAGCAACATCCCCGGGCAGTTCGAGCGCAAGCAGATGGTGGCCTACACCAACAGCACCGCGCTCGGCGACGCGGGCGTCGACCAGACCGACACCGCCAAGGGCAGCGTGCTCTGCACCACGTCCGCCGGCGGCTTCACCGGGGGCGATGCCCGACGCCTGACCCTCGGGCAGCTGCTGCGCCACCCCGGGCTCAACGCGCAGGTCGCGACCGGCGTCACCGTCACGGACGCCGACCGCGTGTGGTCCGGCATCCCGCGCGGCAAGTACTTCCTGTTCAGCGCCGGGCCGGACGGCATCTTTTTCTCGCGCGACCAGGCACGCACGCCGAGCGGCACGGCGATGACCGACATCGTCAGCTCGACCTCCAATCCCGATGGGCCGAAGGTCCTCGAGAAGTTCGACGACATCGTGGTTGCAGGCGGCAGCTGACCGTCAGCGTCCTGACGGTTTGCCGTCGCCCTTGCGGTTCGGGACGTCGGGCGCATCCTCGGGAGTGGCCGTGCGCCCGTCGCCCGCCTTTTCCCTTGGCTTGGAAGCCTTGGGCGCCGCCTGACCTGCCGGCACCTTCGCGCCGCCTGCGCTCAGCTTCTCCGCACCTTTGCGGATCTCCGCCACCCGCGCCTTGAACCGCTGCTGTTCCTCGGGCGTCAGGAGCGCGAGGAACGCATCCTTGAGTTCCTGGACGCGCGGCGCGGAGTCAAGCGCCTCCTTGAGTTCCCTCATCGACTCCGGATCACGCTCGCCGCGCATCGCGGCCTCGAGCGCACGAAGCTGCTCCGCGTTCTCCTGCCGCCACGACTGGACGCGCGCCTCGAAGTCCGTGCGCAAGGAGCGCGCCTTCTCGAGCACCTCGGGGGAGAGCTCGCTCGCGGTCTCCTCGAGTGCCTGGCGCCAGACCTCCAGCTCCTTCCGCTCGGCCGCAAACGCCCCGCGCGCCGCGAACGGACGCTGCCGGGGCCCGGGCGAACCCGCGTCCCCGGCCTTCGGGGGAACAGCGGGCGCCGCCGGCTGCGCGGGGGCGGCCGGCGGCGAGGTTCCGGCCGGAGGCGCGGCCGGCCCGGCCGAGGTTCCGTCAGCGGCCACGGCCGGGCCCAGGACGGCGGCGAGCACGATGGCAATAGGGACGATGGCGGCGGCGGTTGGTTGCATGGCTGATCCTCCGGGCGCAGGCGGCCCGGTGGCCCAACGCGCGGGGGCGACTAGGATTGCACGACTATGGCCCTCTCCAGCAAGCACCTGCACGACGCCCTCCGCACCGTCCAGGACCCGGACCTTGGAAAGGACCTGGTCACCCTGGGAATGGTGAAGGACGTGGTCGTGTCGGGCATGGACGTGCGCCTGGTGATCGAGCTGACCACCCCGGCCTGCCCCATGAAGGACAAGATCCGGGGCGACATCGACGCGGCCGTCCGCGAAAAGGCCGTCGAGACCGGCGAGCCGCTCGGCAAGCTCGAGATCGAGTTCACGGCCGACGTCCGCAAGGCCAACGAGCGCACCCGCGAGGGCGGCAACCCCCTGCCGCTCGTCAAGAACATCATCGCGGTCGGCGCCGGCAAGGGCGGCGTCGGCAAGAGCACCGTCAGCGCGAACCTGGCCGTGGGCCTCGCCCGTTTCGGCGCCACGGTCGGCCTCCTCGACGGCGACATCTACGGCCCGAGCGTCCCGACGCTGCTCGGCCTCGAGGACGTGCCCACGGAGGCGCGCGGCAACATGCTGCTCCCCTTCGAGGTGCACGGCATCAAGGCGATGACCCTCGGAAAGCTCGTCGACCCGGACAAGGCGCTGATCTGGCGCGGGCCGATGGCCCACGGCGCGTTCAAGCAGCTCGCGCTGCAGACCGACTGGGGCGCGCTCGACTACCTGATCATCGACCTGCCGCCCGGCACGGGCGATGTTCCGCTCACCATGAGCCAGCTCTTGCCGCTGACCGGCGCGGTGGTCGTGTGCACGCCGCAGCGCGTGGCGCAGGACGATGCGCGCCGCGCGGTGCGCATGTTCCAGCAGCTCGGCATCCCGATCCTCGGCGTCGTCGAGAACATGAGCCACTTCGTGGGCGACGACGGGAAGGAGTACGACCTCTTCGGTCGAGGCGGCGCGGAGATGATGGCCCAGACCATGGGGCTGCCCTTCCTCGGCGGCATGCCCATCCACATGCAGCTGCGCGCCAACTGCGACGCGGGCACCCCGCTTCGCAACTGGGACACCCCGGCCCTCGGCCGCGACATCGACGGGCTCTGCCAGCGGCTTGCATCGCAGGTCAGCATCCAGTCGCTCGGCGGCTTCGTGCAGCCAACCCTCAGCGTGCGCTAAATCCGCTCCTGGTTAGTTTGGCACCAATTGTTTTCTCCAGAGAAATCGACGGAGGGGCGTTGGAGGCGGGCGGGCGGTTGACGGGGTGTGGGGACGGGGGG
>Ga0172376_10001630_pt1 | contig 28499 bp, 31 predicted proteins | sample Lak35m_FD_121114 | JGI IMG/M metagenome (GOLD analysis project Ga0172376, IMG submission 121114) | Freshwater microbial communities from Kabuno Bay, South-Kivu, Congo - kab_092012_35m | ecosystem: Environmental > Aquatic > Freshwater > Lake | place: Democratic Republic of the Congo: South-Kivu...
GCTTGTGTCGTAGTTGAACAGCATCAGTGAGGATTAACAAATGAAACAGTTTAATAAAAAAGTTCTTTCTGCCACTGTGTCAATGATGATGACATGGGCAGTGTGTGGAAGTATTCAAACTTCGGTTGCGAGTGATATTGAAATTTATAAGGACGCATCTTCGGGTAAAACAACTATTACTTTGATGTTGGATACTTCAGGTAGTATGTCAACTGAGCAAGTGGGGAAAACTGCCTGCGATTTACCTAGTGATATTTCCAGTAATAATACTACTTTAAAAAGTGAGTCATCAGGCACAACTCCCAGCTATACTAAATATTATTGTGAGGTAGATGGAAAGGATGAGCGTAGATTCTATTTTAAAAGAAATGCACGATCAGGAGGGCAATATCAATGGTTTAAATGTGGTATAGGTGATAATGGCACCACTGATAAAGGTCAATGTAACTTTGGGATAGGTACAACAGCACCTCCAAATTTAACTCAATATACTGCACGAAGATTTAATGAGTCTAGTGACTGTAATAATAATAATGATTGTTATTATTTTAAGGATTTGAGGGTGGATGGAGAGAAGTATTATGACCGTTTGACACGATTAAAAGATGCTTTATTTTCATTAATGGATAGCACGCTGTTGGATGAAAAAACAATGGCGATTGGTATTGGAAACTTTTCATCACAAAGTGATCAAAACAATAACTTTACTGCTGCAGATGGTTCAAGTGGTAAAATTCTAGTCCCAGCAGCACTAGTTGACTCAACCCAACGTGATAAAATAAAAAATGCCATTGCGGGCTTAATTGGTTCGAATGGTACGCCAACTGCGAATGCTTATGCAGAGGTTGCGGCTTACATGTTAGGTACAACTACGGACGTAAATTATACCGGTGAAAAAGAAACCTATGTGTATGCAGGTAATGATTATTACGGTGCTTATTATGGTACGTGTACAGCATGGTCTGGTTTAAACTGTAGATCATATAATTCACCTTATATAAGAAGAGGATCATACAATGTACGGGCGTGTAATCTAAATTGGGGCGATAATCGCAATTGTTTGGTTGAAACTGTAAATGTGAACTCAGTAGGAACCGGAATTAGCGGATTTAACAAATCAATTTCTACTTCAAAAACATCGGCACGGTATGCTACCCCATTATCAAGCACTTCCCAATGTAATGGTCAGGGTATTTATTTCTTAACTGATGGTGAACCCAATAGTTCACCAAATCCAGATGTTTTAATGAAGGCGGCACTTGGTAGTAGTGGCTCGTTATTTAGTATACCAGTTACGGGTACATTGCCTAATGGCTCACAATCAGGGCATGGTATGCCTGCAGTGGGTGAGTTCGCCAAAGCATTACGTAATGTGAGATCACCGACATCCACTGTAAATCGTAATCCGCTTGGTATTGAAATTAAGACAGCTGTTGTAGGGTTTGGTTCGGTCTTTGATGTCGATCGTGAGGCAGATGCAAAATTGCCAGAAAGCGAGCGTGTGATTCGTTTGCTAACAGATGCCAAAGGTATAACGCGAGAATATTATAATTGTAGTAAAATTGCTTCATCTCGGGTGGATGCAAGAAATGCTTGTAATTGGGGAGCACGTTCCCATACCTCATTACCAGGAGTAGGAGGATATGGCGAAGGTGGGTTCTACTCTGCTCAATCACCTCAAGATATTATTAATAGTATTGTCAACTTTTTAGGTGAAGTAAAACCAGAGTTTGATCCTGTTGCAACTGGTAGTCCAACTATACCTGTAGACAGTCTTAATCCTATTCAGTTACAACCTTATGGTTATTACGCCTCCTTTATTCCAAAGCCACAAGAAAGCACTCAGTTATGGGTAGGTAATTTAAATAAATATAATGTATATAATGGCGAACTTTTTGATAAGGGAAATTTAATCCGATTGATTAAAACAGACGGTAGTCTAGACAGTAGGGCGGCTGGTTATTGGGAAGACGGTGTTAAGGGGCAACTTAAGCTTCGTGATATATTAGATGCGGAAAATCAAAAAAAATCACAAAGAATAATTTTTACGAATCGTGAAATTACGGGTACGGCAGTACCTTATGCTGCGATTGGAAAAAATAACCAATTATCTAAAGTAAACTTACAAACCTTATTTAGTGAGGGTGTAAGTGCTAATGGTGATCCAATTGGCAAGTTTAAGAACGATCCAGACAAAAACTATTGGTTAAACTTACTGGGTTACAATGTAAAAATTGGTGATAGTGTTAGCCTAGCCTCGTTAGCAGAAACAACTGAGTTGAGACAAGTAGGTAGTGTTATGCATTCCTCGCCTATCTTGCTTACTCAAGAAGGTAAAATTGTAGTAAATGGCTCAACGCTCACCACGACAGGGCGTAAAGATTATTTATTATTTGGTTCTACTCAAGGTATTTTGCATGTGGTAGATGACGAAGGAAAAGAAGTATTTGCCTTTGTGCCGCATGAAATGATGGAGAATCAAAAAGTTGCCTTTTTAACCGAGTCTATTTCTACAGGTGGGAAGTCAAAACTGTTTTATGGCATTGATGCGCCTTGGACAGCACACACCCAATATGTTTCAAAAAGTGATGGAACATTAACGGTGAAAGATTCTGGGCGTAAAGCCAGCGATGAAGAAGATGCACAGAACCTGATTGGTATGCAGTGGGTGTATGGTGGTTTGCGTATGGGTGGCAAAAGTTACTATGCGCTAGACTTAACTGACATTGAAAAGCCTGAATTGAAATTCCATATCAATCCAGATGCAGATAATGCTTCTGCTGCACTCAAACAAATGGGGCAAAGTTGGTCAAAACCGACTCTCGCTTACGTAAATTGGGGCGATACGCGCAAGCTGGTAATGTTTGTAGGTGGTGGTTACGACCCTGTTTATGAAACTCATAATGCAGACCCAAGCTCAACCAAAGGGAATGGTGTGTATATGTTTGATGCACACAATGGCGATTTACTCTGGTGGGCGAGTGATAGTGAAAAAACAGGTGCCAGCCGTTTTACTCAGAATAATGAGTTAAAATATAGCGTTGTTTCACAAATTAATGCCATTGACCGTGATGGTGATGGTTTAACCGATCATCTGTATTTTGGTGACTTAGGTGGACAGGCATTCCGTGTCGACTTTAATAACCGCGCAGCAGACACAGCAAACTTTGCAACACGCGTAGTTCGTCTATTTACAGAGCATCAGGGTTCGGGTTTAAGTCCTCGTTTTTATGAAATGCCAAGTGTGTCTATTCATCAAGATGATGGCAGTTACTTTGCTGCAGTTGCCTTTAGTTCAGGTAACCGTAGCTCGCCGCTAGCGGGTCTAAATTCTACCACGAGTGCCAATGATGCTGTATTTGTGGTGTATGACAATGATGTAGCACGTCAGGACTTGTATAAAACAGGCATCACAATAAATACCGAAGATGAAACCTTAACCCAACTTAACTTTGATAATGGTGTGCCACGTCGTGGTCAAAATAATACCTTAAATGGTGGCTGGAAAGCTTATTTTGATAGTGCAAAAGCAGGCCGTTATAAAGGTATGAATGACCTGTATGCTCTAGATGGTATGCTATACGTAAATGTTTATGATCGTGATGGTACTGGTATTGGCGGAAATTGTGGTGCAGGTGTAGCGGGTGACTCTTATCTGTATCAATATTGTTTACCTACCGGGAAGTGTAATTTCTATTCAGGCACTGGAAATAAGCCAGGTCGGGTAAAACTTGGTGCAGGTATTTTGGGTACAGGTTTGGGTCAGGGTTATGGAAATAATGCAAATACAGTGAGTTTAGTGGTGAATCGTGATGAGCCATCTGCACTGGATTGTAGTTTACCTGCCAATAAAAACTTACCTCAATGCCAGTTGTTTGATACACAGGTAAAACTCAAGCAAATGCGCTGGTATGAGTCGCGTTAAGGGGGGAGTATGCAATACAAGAAAGGCTTTACCCTAATTGAGCTGATGATTGTGGTCGTTGTGATCGCAATCATTGCAGCCATCGCAATTCCGAGTTATGCCGCGTATATTCAGCGTAAAGATCTTGCTTTAGCAAAGCAGGAAGCATTGCGAATAGCGACAGAGCTAGAAAAATTCAAAGCCAAAAACTTCAGCTATAAAGGTTTTGATGCAACCTACTTATATACAGGTTATGTACCATCCACAGGCACTTTAGCAATTCCTGTAGATGGTTCAGATACTAAATTCACCCTTACTTTATTGGATTTAGCCACCAAGAAGCCTTTGTCTATACAAAGAGGCCAAGATGGTAATGAAACCGCAGATTCAAGTTCTGTACGTGGTTTAAACTGGGTGATACGGGTGGAACGTGCTAAAACAGGTACAACCTTAAAACAACCACGTAATTACGATTTATTGTTGACTAGTGAAGGTGTACGTTGTCAAACTCGGACTCCAGATATGGTATCAACATATACTTGTGGGACTACAAATAATGAAAACTGGTAATCAAGAGCGCGGATTTACACTGATTGAACTCATGATTGTGGTAGCTGTTATTGCTATTTTGGCTGCAATTGCGATGCCATCCTATACCAGTTATAAAGTCCGTGTCAATCGTGTAGAGGTTCAAACGGAGCTGATGCAACTCGCGCAGCGTTTGCAAAGTTATAAGGCGATGAATCATAGTTATCGAAATGCAACCTTGGCGAGTATTGGAGGAAGTAGTACATTTCCAAGCCATCAAGCTTTATACAATATTAATTTGGCAATTGATGCATCTAATCAAGCATATACCTTGTCAGCTTTGCCTATTTCAACAGCTGCACAAAAAGGCAATGGTGCCTTAAGTTTAGATCAGACAGGGCGCCAATGCTGGTTTAAAGGTAAGGATTCTCCTCTAACAACAGATACTTGTTCTGCTTGGTCAGAGAAATAAATTCAAACCTGCGGATAAACACTTTTTGATCTTTCATTCAGGGCAAAATTCACGTAAAATACTGCCCTCTATGAAAGGGGTTTGAAATGTATCGATGGTCGATGCAGGGATAATCCGTAAAAACTATAAGGTTGTATCATGGTAGTTATTCGTCTTACTCGTGGTGGTGCTAAAAAGCGTCCATTCTATCAAATCGTTGTAACTGACAGCCGCAATGCGCGTGACGGTCGTTTCATCGAACGTATTGGTTTCTTTAACCCAACAGCGCAAGGTAAAGCAGAAAAACTTCGTTTAGATGCTGACCGTTTTGCTCACTGGGTAGCACAAGGTGCTCAACCTTCTGAACGTGTTGCTTCTTTAGCTGCTCAAGCGAAGAAAGCTGCAGCTGCTGCATAATTTTAAAGAATTAAGTAGTAGGTAGCCCATGACACCAACACAGAATGTGCCCGAAGATCGTATTCAGATTGGACAGCTACGTTCAGCATATGGATTAAATGGGTGGCTCTGGGTCTATTCCAATACAGAACCTATGAGCAACATGTTTGACTACCTGCCTTGGTACATTGAGACCAAAGCAGGTTGGCAAACTGTCGATGTAAAACGTTGGAAACCACATGGCAAAGGCCTGGTTGTCAGCTTAAAAGGTGTGAGCGATCGCACTGCAGCAGACGGTCTGGTTGGCGCAAATATCTGGATTTCAAAATCGCAACTGCCTCAAGCGGGTGTGGATGAGTATTACTGGTCTGATTTAAAAGGTCTAACGGTGTTAGGTCTGAATGATGACGAACAAGAAGTAAACCTCGGTCAAATCCACGAACTGTTTGAAACAGGCGCTAATGATGTGATGGTGGTTCGCGCAACTGCCGAAAGCGTTGATGGCGAAGAGCGTATGATTCCATGGCATAAAGATGTGGTACAACGCGTTGATCTCGAAACAGGTCGTATTTACGTCAATTGGGGCGTAGATTACTAATATTTTTGGAAATACGGGAGTCTGCGATGTTTTTTGCAGTCATTACGCTTTTTCCTGAAATGTTTGAAGCGATTACACGTTTCGGTATTAGCGGGCGCGCAGCACAACGTGAGCTGATGCAAATTCATTGTATCAATCCTCGCGATTATGCTGAGGGTAACTACAAACGGGTGGATGAACGTCCATTTGGTGGTGGCCCCGGTATGGTAATGATGGCTGAGCCACTGGCAAAAGCAATCCACCGTGCCAAAGAACTTGCTCATGAAGCAGGTGCGGTCAACGTACCCGTGGTGTATATGTCACCACAAGGTCAAACCTTAAATGAACCCGCTGTACAAGAATTTGTTCAATATGACGGATTGATTGTGCTGTGTGGCCGTTATGAAGGTGTCGATGAACGTTTAATCCAGAAATATGTCGATCAGGAATGGTCGATTGGAGATTACGTATTATCGGGCGGTGAACTGCCTGCGATGGTGTTATTGGACAGTATTATCCGGAGACTTCCGGGTGCCATGTCTGATGAACAATCCCATGTACAAGATTCATTTGTGGATGGTCTGTTAGACTGCCCACAATACACAAAGCCTGACCATTTTGAAGGTTTGGATGTGCCTGAGGTACTGAAATCAGGTCATCATGCAAATATTGAAAAATGGCGTTTTTTGCAGCGTTATCAGCGTACACTTGAGCGTCGACCTGAACTGGTTGAACAGGCGGAACTGACCAAGCAGCAAAAGAAATGGCTAAAAGATGAGCGAGGGTAAGTAAAGCATTGCTTTACCCGAGCGCAAGGCGAGAAGCTATGCTTCGAGCAAACTAAACTGCTTAATGTAAATTAAGTACTTAAATAGGCTCTTTATGTCTTGAAGCGGTCAAGCATAAAGGGAAAGTTAATCGGGTCTATGCGCTTTAGCCTCTAGCCCTAGTGGATCTCAGACCTCTTCTGACCCACACATATTGGAGATACCCCATGAGCGGTAAGCATCCTTTAGTTCAAGCTGTTGAAAATGCTCAGCTTAAACAAGACATCCCAGCTTTTGCACCAGGTGACACAGTAGTTGTTCAAGTAAAAGTTAAAGAAGGTGACCGTGAGCGTCTACAAGCGTTCGAAGGCGTTGTTATTGCGAAGAAAAACCGTGGTCTGAACTCTGCGTTCACCGTACGTAAAATTTCTAGCGGTGTTGGCGTTGAGCGTGTATTCCAAACTCACTCTCCAATCGTTGCTAAAATCGAAGTGAAACGTCGTGGTGACGTTCGTCGTGCTAAACTTTACTACCTACGTGAATTGTCTGGTAAAGCTGCACGTATTCGTGAAAAGTTACCAGCTCGTAAAACTGAAGCTTAATCAGTTTTATTTGAGTGAAAAAAATGCGCCGTTTGGCGCATTTTTTTTGCTGATGACTTTATAGTCCTTGTAGTTTTAAGCGGTTGGCATGTTGACGATAGATATCGACAGGATCAGGAGAAAAGACTGAACGTAAGGCGAAGAACTGATTGATCACATCTAAATGATTCCAGTTGTAATTGTCACGAATGGTCTTGCCATATTTGGCACTACAACGTGAGACCAAGCCATCATTGTCATTCGGCGCTTGCATCAGTAATCCTGTAGCAGCCAATACCGAGTCTGGATCGAGAATATTGGTTAAGGTTGAATTACCAGAGAACGAATAGAAGTAAATGCCATTGTCGATTGCAGCCCCTTCACCACAAGCCGATTCAGGCATACCGAGTGTATATTTTTGGGCAAAGGTTTTAGAACCTGCCTGACTCAAGCTGATGCCCGCTGCCAGTGCATCATGCGGTAGGGAGTTTGGGTCCTGTTGCTGTGCCCAGACAATGGCCTGAGAACCGAAATTGATCAGACTGACCAAGGGTTGTTCAAGGGGTGTGCCTTGAGCTGAGAGAATTAGATCAGCAACAGGTGAGCCTTTGAGTGGGCTTGAAATGGCGGTGGCAGAAGCGACTTTAGCTGGCGCGATATTGGAAACATAGGCAATGCTGTGTCCACCATGACTGTGCCCCAGTAAATTGACTTTGTTTGCCCCCGTAATCGCTAAAATCTCATCGACTTGTTGTAGCAGTTGCTCACCGCGAACCTCAGAGCTGTTGAATGGGGAAACACGGGTTGCCCATGCATTGGCGCCGTTACGTGCTAAATCGGGTAATATTTGATACCAATAATCCACACCAAGTTCATCTGTACCTGCACGAATCCAGCCTCCCATCCCATGTGCGAACACGAGGGGATATTTGGTTTTGGCATAACTGGAGGTCACATATTTGGCTTGAATTTGTGATGCGCTGGCGTGCACTTGCGTGGTACTCAGCACACAGGTTGATAGCAATCCAGCTATCAAGAGTCCATATTTCATTGATCTTCCTTTTTTTTAATTTTTCTACCGACAATTATCATTGTCAGCCATGAGTATAAAGAGCAGAGCGAAATTAGGTTTTAAAATCCGATTAAATAAAATACAGTGTGTAACTAAATAATTCAAAAAAATCTCTCTGAAGATTGCCCCAGAGAGAATAGAGATATTACTACAGTCCTTGCAGTTTTAGACGGTTGGCGTGTTGACGGTAGACATCGACCGGATCGGGACTAAACAGCCCGCGTAATCCCAAGACCTGATTGACCTCATCTAAATGGTTCCAATCATAATTATCACGGATGACCTTACCAAAATGGGTGCTGCAACGTGCAACCAAGCCATCATTGTCGGTGCTGATATACGAGATTGGTGCAAGCAGGGAGATGGCACTGTCTGCAACATCAATGATATTGGTCACTTGGGATGTCCCTGTCCATGAGTAATAGTAGATGCCATTATTGGAGGTAGCCCCACTTTTGCTACAGTCTGCAGCCAATGCGGTTGTCGGATATTTCTGGTTGAAGACTTGCGAACCCTGTTCACTGATTGAGGTGAGCGAGGCATGCAAATCACTCTTCAACGCAGGATTACCTTCGGCAAAGGTAATTAGTGGCCCAATAATATAATCCGTAGCGATACTCAGGAGCTGCGAACCCGCTTGGTTTGAAAGTAGATCATCAGCCACTTTGGAACCTCTAAAGGTCGCACCGACCCCAGTTAAGGATGCGACATATTGCGGTTTGACGGCTTCGACATAACGAATCGTTGGTCCTCCGTGGCTATGTCCAATCAGGTTGACTTTAGGCTTACCTGTAATGGCAAGAACCTCTTCAACTTGTTGTAACAGTTGCTCCCCACGAACTTCGGTCGATTCTAAAGGCGAGATCTGCGCAGCAAAAGTGGTTGCCCCATTACGGGCTAAATCGGGCAGAATTTGATACCAGTAATCTAAACCAAATTCAGCGACCCCAACGCGGCTAAAGCCAAACATACCATGGGTAAACAATAAGGGATATTTGGTTTTGGCGTAGCTACTTTGTGCAGAAGCATTGACGCTAAGCACGCCTGCGGTGAGCGAGCTGCTGCTGAGTCCAATACAGGTGGCTAAACCAAGTAGTGACATGCTATGTGCTATTTTTTTCGTTTTATACATATTTTCATCCTGAAAAAAGGTCATGAGATGCAGAGTTATTCTGCGAAAGGTAATTTTCCTCCGGCGTCGTGCGTGGTTTCAAAAGTGCTAAGTCGTAATTGTTCTTGTGGATTTTTAAATTGCTGCTGACGTAATTGTGCAATCGCTTGTTGTTGTGCTGATTCACTCATGTGGCTATTCAATATCTGATCACGTTGCGCTAAATAATTATTCACTCGCGATTTCCATTGCCCACGTTCCTGATCCAGTTGCTCCAGACGTTGAGTCGCTTCTGCACCAACCAGATTCATCCGCATTTGGCGAAGTTCGGCAGCAGAACCGCCACGCGCTTTAATATCGCTGGTTAGCTTGCGCAGATCATCTAATTTAGACAATTGTTTTAGATTTTCACGCCAATCTTCAGGCAATTGGGCAAACAGTTCTTTTAATTTTTGTGCTTTTTCTATTTCGCTGAGGGACTGATCCGCCATAATCGACATGCGGTTCAAGGTATATTCATGGTAAATATTCTCTGCACCAAAGAGTCCCTCTATTTCATAATTTGAAAAGAACTGGTTGCGTAGATTCTTAATCAGACCAAAAACCTTGCGATAGTATTCGGGATCTTGCTTGTTTAAATTAGGTTCTTGCAAGTCGCCTAATTGCACACGGTAATCGAGATAGCGATTCCAGAGATCCAGAATTTGGCTTAAAGCAGGCTCTTGATAGTCTTTTTGCAGATACAATGCGAAGTCGTGCTTGATTTGCTCCAGCTGTTTCTCACCATATTGCGTGATGAAATATTCAAAGCAATTTCGGGTTTGTTCATTGACAATTAAATGTTGGCTTTGATCTAAGCTGATTTGACAATTCACTTCAGTATCTTGCTGACTTGGACTGACAAAGGCTTGGGCTAAATTGGAGGATAAGCCTGCTTGGGCTGCGCCAACTGAATTAGAGTCCTGCGTTGATGGCGTGAGGGAATTTGAGGTGGCGTTCGAGCCTGTGGTGGCACTCGGCGCCAACCAAACTAAAAAGCCCAGTAGAATAATAACCACGATGGCGAGTACCAGCCATAATTTCTTTTTTTGCATATCCTATGCCTAACATCCATTTTTAATTTTTATTGGGTTCATCTTGAACTTGTTTTATTGTGCAATGTGAATGCAAATAAACAACAGAAAAGTTGTAAAACTAGATGAGCGGTTGTTAGTATGGCGACAGTTGAAATACGTGTTCTGAGTTATGAAATCATCTGCTGCAAAAATCCAGCGCCGCGCGGTTCATGGGGTATTTTTGTTAAATAAACCCTTGGGTATTAGTTCAAATGCAGCATTACAAAAAGTACGCTGGTTATTGCGAGCAGAGAAAGCAGGACATACAGGCGCTTTGGACCCGCTGGCTTCAGGTTTATTACCGATTTGTTTTGGTGAAGCCACCAAGTTTTCGCATTTTCTTCTGGATTCGACCAAGCGTTACCAGACCACCATTCAATTGGGACATAGCACCACCACCGGTGATGTTGAAGGTGAAGTGCTGTTAGAAGCTGCGGTACCGGCATTGACTGAAGAAAACATTTTAACCGTCCTGGCGCAATTTACTGGTGATATTCAGCAGGTGCCACCGATGTATTCAGCGCTAAAAAAAGAAGGCCGTCCCTTATACGAGCTGGCCCGTAAAGGTATTGAAATTGAACGGGATGCACGCCCTATTAGTATTTATGCGCTGGAGCTGTTAGGGTTTACTGACGATAGCATTACCCTGGATGTGACCTGTTCCAAAGGCACCTATATTCGTGTACTCGGTGAAGATATTGCCAAGGCACTTGGCAGCTATGGGCATCTGACCTATTTGCACCGTATTCAGACCGGGCATTTTGATCTGATCCCAAGCTATACCCTGGACTATCTGGAAAGCCTGAGCGAAGCCGAGCGTGAAGCGCTGTTGCTGCCGGTTTATGCCCCAATTGAGCATTTCCCGCAGGTGCAGGTACCAGAAGGTCGGGCTGAATATTTTTGTCGCGGCATGGAAAGTAATATTGACCATGCGGCGGCAACTCAGGTATTGGTATTTGAGGGCGAGAAATGTTTAGGGCTGGCGGAAATTACCGATAAAAAACGTCTGGTACCAAAACGGGTCCTGAATCTCTAATTTTCATCTGCACTGAGGCCAAGGATTAACCCGATATGGATATTGAAATCATCATCAGCCTCGTGATTTTTGCCTTCTGTGCTGGTGCCATTGATGCCGCAGTTGGTGGTGGCGGCCTGATCCAGATTCCGGCGATTATGGGCGCGATGCCACAACTGGCGCCGGCCACGGTGTTTGGCACCAACAAACTGGCCTCCATTTGTGGGACTGCTTCGGCGGCCTTTTCTTTTTTACGCAAAGTGCAGCTGCCCTGGAAATTGCTGGGCGTGATTGGACTATGTGCCTTTCTCAGCTCTTTCGTCGGCGCCGCCTGTGTGTCAATGATTCCGACCGATATTTTGCGGCCCTTTGTGCTGCTGATGCTGATCGTGATTGCCATCTACACCTTCATGAAAAAGCAGTTTGGCCAGCTGCATGTGCAGCAGACTTTAAACCGTAAAATGTTGCTCTTGGCGGCGTTGGGCAGTGTGCTGATTGGCTTTTATGATGGTATTTTTGGCCCAGGCACGGGCAGCTTTTTTATTTTCTATTTTATCCGTTACTTACAGGTCGATTTTTTGCATGCCTCGGCCTTGTCGAAAATTGCCAATTTTATGACCAATCTGGCAGCGCTGAGTTTCTTTATTCCCACAGGTCATGTGCTGTTTATGGTTGGGGCGATGATGGCGCTGGCCAATATTACCGGTTCTCTGGTCGGGGTGCGTCTGGCCTTTAAATATGGCAGCGGCTTTATCCGGATTGTGTTTCTGATCCTGGTCAGTGTGCTGATTGTGCGCATGGCCTATCAGATGTTATGGTTGTAAATCATTCTCATTATTAAAATTTCCCATACAAATTGCTGCAGGAACCGTCGCACGGGCTTGGCGTATAGTGAATGCTTAGCCTGACCTGTCTGCTTAACAATAATGATGCAACCCGTTGTCGGGTGTTTAAATTTTGGCATTTGAAAGGGTAATAACAACATGAATATTTTTGAAGCACTGCGAGAAAGCCATGAAATACAGCGTGATCTGGCCGAGCGTTTAATCCAGACCTCGGGGGATACACCAGACCGCCGCGAGCTGTTTGATCAACTGAAAAATGAATTATTCGCCCATGCCGTGGCCGAAGACCGTTATTTTTATATTCCACTAATGATGACCGATTCCGGGCTGAACATTACCCGGCATGCGCTGGCAGAACATCATGAAATGGATGAGCTGCTGGAAAAACTGACCGAAACCGAATTCAGCAATCCGGGCTGGCTGGCAATTGCCAAGCAGCTGTCTGAAAAAGTACATCATCATTTGGAGGAAGAAGAACATGGCTTTTTCCAGCAGGCCGGGAAAATTTTGGAAGAGCGTCAGAAAACCGAGCTGGCCAAACAGTATTTAAGTGAATACGGCAAATATAAAGCCATTCAAAAAGACAGTCTGGTCTAAATTCAGGACTTAAAAAAGATGGCTCTCTTGGCCATCTTTTTTTATTCATCTTGTTTGATCTCTCTTTTTGCTTAAGGGCTGACCGCTTTCTTACGGCTGGCTCTTAGAGTCACACCCACTGAGGCCAGCATCACGCAGAATAAAGCGACCCATTGCAACAGGCTGATCTGTTCACCGAGTAACACCAGACCGGTTAGCGCAGCCAGCGCCGGCGATAAACTGGACAGGGTGCCATAGCTGAGCTTGCTTAAATGCTGCAAGGCTTTCAGGTCCAGTGCATACGGAATGGCGGTGGCCAAAATGGCAATGGCGATGGCTTTGCCCCAGTATTGGGTATCGACCAGGGCCGCAGCATTGTGATACAGGCCAATCGGCAACAGGGTCAGCGCAGCCAGACTAATGGCAATGGTGAGGGCATGCATGCCAATATTCTGCTGTACCACGCGCTGCCCGAAATAAATATAGAGGGCCCAGCAAAAGCCGGCACCCAGCGCACAGAGGGCACCAAAGACTGAAAAGTTGTCACTATTGGCCTGTCCCCAAGGCACCATCAGCGCAATTCCCAAAATCGCCAAAAGCACCCAGATATAATCACTGCGCTGTTTAATCGAGAGCAGAGCCAGCCCTAGCGGGCCAATAAATTCCAGACCAACCGCAATCCCTTGCGGCAATTTGCCCAGCGACATATAGAACAGCACATTCATCAGACATAAAGCGGCGCTATAGCAGAGCAGATCTCGCCATTTTAAAAAGGACAGCCGGGAAATAATCTTCCAGGAACGGAACATCAGGCAGATAATAATGGCGGCAAAGCACAACCGTAAAATGGTCACGGTAAGCGGATCGAGCACCTCAAACAGTTGTTTGGCAAAGGAGGCACTAATCTGGTACGAGGTCATGGACAGCACCATGAACAGTACCGACAGCAGTTGAGCATTTTGCATAAGCGCACCACCAACACCGGAGGGTGTCAGCATATTGGGGAGATGCTGCTGATTATAGCAATTTGCTTAAATTTTGATGAGTAGCCGGTCAAAATAAATTCCAGCACTCCACAGCAGGAAGCTCAGTCTGGCCAGATCAGAACCGTTTAACTGGACTGCTGTTTACGCTGCTGTACGGTATAGGTACAGCCAATGGAGGCGGCAATAATGGTGCTTAAGGCCAGCCATTGATTCCAGAGTAACTGTTCGCCCAAAAAGACAAAGCCGGAGAGCGCGGCAATGGCCGGTTCCATGCTCATCAGTGTACCGAAACTGAGTGCGGTCAGGTTGCGAAGTGCAATCATTTCCAGACTAAAGGGCAAGGCGCTGGCCAGGACTGCCAGAGCAATAAAATAGATGAAATTGCCCGGTTCAAATACGCTAACAGGCAGACCATCCCATAAGGCAATGGGTAATAAAATCAGGGTACCGACCAGCATACCTAAACAGACCGTGTGATTCCCGGATACACCCGACGGTTTCTGTCCAGCCACAATATATAAGGCCCAGCAGGCACCGGCGCCTAAGGCAAACAACACGCCCAGACCATCGAGCGGCTGCGCGGTCTGATCAAAAGGAAACAACAGCACCAGCCCAACAATGGCGAGGCCGACCCAAATAAAATCGAATTTGCGCCGGGCATAAAACAGCGCCACGCTTAACGGCCCGATAAACTCAAACGATACCGCAATGCCCAGCGGCAGGCGGTCAATCGCCAGATAAAACAGCATGTTCATACCGGCCAGTGCGGCACCATAACTGAAAATCGCTGGCCAGCGTATGGCTTTGGGCTGAATTTTCCAGAGCTGAAAAATCAGCATCAGCACCAGCGCGCTCAGCAGCAGCCGCATGGCCGAAACGGTTAGAATCGGAAAATTTTCAAACAGCAGCTTGGCCATGGAGCCACTGCTTTGCAGGCTGAGCATGGCAATCAGCAACAACAGCACAGCGCGGAGATGCGGCGCATTTTGAAGTATCGACATAACTGAAATGGGCTGGTTGGGAGAGTAGGGCGATCATCAGATCAATAGCCGCTAGCATAGCATGAACAGATGACGCTTCCATGTCGTGGCTGCGTAAGCGGTCAGCAGAAAAACAAGGCTTATTCACGATTTAAAAAAGCATGAAATAAGGAATTGCGTATTGTTTTCAAAGTGGGAAATAAAAAACCACAGCGCAAGGGCTGTGGTTTTGGGTGTCACTGTCTAATTAAAATTAGAACAGAACACGTACACGGATGGTGCCTTCAACATCATGCAGCATATCCAGTGCTTCTTGTGACGCAGTTGCATCCACATCCATCACCAGATAACCGACATCACCTTTGGTCATTAAGGATTGACCCGAAATGTTGATGCCTTGCTCAGCAAACAGGTTGTTGATTTTAGACAATACGCCTGGAATGTTTTTATGAATGTGCAGTAAACGGTGTTTACCTTCAGTCAATGGCAAGGCAATTTCAGGGAAGTTCACTGCAGAGAGGGTCATACCCTTGTCAGAGTAAGCCACAAATTTCTCAGCCACCTCCAGACCGATATTCGCCTGAGCTTCCATGGTAGAACCGCCCACGTGTGGAGTCAGAATTACGTTTGGAATGTTACGCAGTGGAGAAACGAATTCTTCACCGTTCGCTTTCGGCTCTTTCGGGAATACGTCAACCGCGGCACCTGCAAGGTGACCTGATTTCAGTGCATCCGCCAGGTCTTCGATCACAACACAGGTACCACGTGCCGCGTTAATGAAGATAGAACCTTCTTTCATTTGCGCGAACTGGTCTTTGGTCATGAAGTTACGTGTAGACGGAACATCTGGCACGTGTAGAGATACCACGTCAGCATTTGCCAAAAGTTCACCTAATGAACCGACCTGACGTGCATTACCTAAAGGTAATTTAGTCACTGTATCGAAGTAGATGACTTTCATACCCATGCTTTCAGCAAGCACAGAAAGTTGTGAGCCGATTGAACCGTAACCTACGATACCTAAAGTCTTACCACGTGTTTCGAACGAACCTACAGCAGATTTGTTCCAGCCGCCTGCATGTGTATCTGTCGATTTTTCAGGTACACGGCGAAGAAGAAGAATTGCTTCAGCAAGTACAAGTTCAGCAACCGAACGAGTATTTGAATATGGTGCGTTGAATACCGGAATACCACGACGCATTGCTGCATCCAGATTTACCTGGTTGGTACCGATACAGAAACATCCAACCGCGATCAGCTTGTTCGCAGCTTCAAACACTTCTTCAGTGAGCTGAGTACGGGAACGGATACCAATAAAGTGCGCATCTTTGATCGCTTCTTTCAGTGCTTCACCCTCAAGCGCCGTTTTGCGATAGTCGATGTTGGTATATCCAGCTGCATTCAATGTGTCGATTGCGTTCTGGTGAACGCCTTCTAGCAATAGAAAACGGATTTTATCTTTAGGTAGAGATAGATGTTGGCTCATTACGGCTCCGCTACAAAGGCCAAATTTAGTGGCAGTATCATATCATAGGAGCGGGCAGGAGATACATTCCATTTATGGCTGATCGGTCTGCTATTTCTGTAGAAAATATAAACGCAGGATTCATTTTTGGTTGAATTAACTCTGTATTTTCAAAGCTATATTATCAAAATGATGGTTTTTCTCAGGTTTTACAGAAAAATCGCTTATAATAGCCCCAGACGGCAAAAACCAGCCTCAGGCTGTTGGATTCTTGCCCGTTTTTTATCTTTTACTGTGCTTTGGCATGACTTTAAAATGTACAGCGCCAGTCCGGATAAATCTCTTCTTGTTTAATTCTTGCCAGGTCTGCAAACGATGAATGCTCCAGTCGCTTTAACCCCAGAGTTATTGACCCAATTGACTGCAATTGTAGGTGAAAACCGTATTAAAACTGATGCGGACAGCCTCCAGAATTGGGGTCGAGATCATACCAAGCACTTTGATCCAAACCCATCCGTCATCGTTTTTCCATCGAGCACTGAGCAGGTGCAAGCGATTGTGAAACTTGCCAATCAGTTCAATGTCGCAGTGACCCCATCGGGCGGTCGTACCGGTCTTTCTGCGGGTGCGGTAGCGGCCAACGGTGAAATCGTGGTCAGCATGGACAAGATGAACCAGATTCTGGAATTCTTCCCGGCAGACCGCATGGTACGCGTACAGGCCGGTGTGGTGACTGAACAGCTGCAAAACTATGCCGAAGAGCAGGGCATGTATTACCCGGTCGATTTCGCCTCTGCCGGTTCATCGCAAATTGGCGGTAACATCGGTACTAACGCCGGTGGTATTAAAGTCATTAAATACGGCATGACCCGTAACTGGGTGCTGGGCTTAACCGTGGTGACCGGTAAAGGTGATGTGCTGCGTTTAAACAAAGGCATGATCAAAAACGCCACCGGTTATGCACTGCAACACTTATTCATTGGTGGTGAAGGGACTTTAGGCCTAGTCACTGAAGCGGAAATCAAGCTGGAGCGTCAACCGCAAGACCTGCAAGTGATGGTGCTGGGTGTACCGGATTTTGATGCAGTCATGCCTGTGCTGCACGCTTTCCAGGCCAAAATTGATTTAACTGCGTTCGAGTTCTTTGGTGAACTGGCAATGCAGAAAGTACTGGCCAATGGTCATGTACAGCGTCCGTTTGAAACCGAATGTCCATTCTATGTATTGCTTGAATTTGAAGCGCCGTTTGAGCCGATTATGGACAAGGCGATGGAAATTTTTGAGCACTGTATGGAACAGGGCTGGGTGCTGGACGGCGTACTCAGCCAAAGTCTGGATCAGGTCGAAAGCTTATGGCGTTTACGTGAAGATATTTCGGAATCGATTGCGCCGTTTATTCCCTACAAAAACGATATTTCAGTGCTGATTACCCACGTGCCGGCATTCATTAAAGAAATTGATGCAATTGTGGCCGAGAACTATCCAGACTTTGAAATCTGCTGGTTCGGTCATATTGGTGACGGAAACCTGCACCTGAACATCCTGAAACCTGCCGATTTAAGCAAAGATGAATTCTTTGCCAAATGTCAGGTGGTGAACAAGTATGTGTTTGATACCGTGAAAAAATATGACGGTTCAATTTCTGCAGAGCACGGTGTTGGCATGACCAAAAAGCCATATCTGGAATACTCGCGTTCTGCTGAAGAAATCGAATATATGAAAGCCTTGAAACAGGTCTTTGACCCGAATGGGATTATGAACCCGGGTAAATTATTCGACCTGTAATCAGGCCACTAGAACGAAAAAGCGCATCTCCGGATGCGCTTTTTTTATGGCACTTATCATGTGCAATCTCGTTCAAATTACATTCTGTGCATAGTGTTAAGCGAAAAAAGCCGGCATCATTTTTACAGTGTTGAATCAGTTTGGATAGAGTTATGTTTCGTTTCGCTGCAATAGCAGGACTGGTGATTGCTGTTACAGGATGTGCCACCACCCAGAATATTGTGTCTAAAGTGACACCGTCTGCCGAAACACCGTTGGCACAGGTGTTAAAAGAGCGTCCGGATTTACGTAAACAGCTGGCGACAGTCGAGCTGCGTCAATTCTTTAATAATGTCGAATCACCGACTGCGGCCCAGGTTAAAGTGACTGAAACCGGTTTAATGGATGATTCGGTACGCTCGATTCGCACTATTTACAGTTTTAAACTGGTCGATGGCGACTGGGAAAAAGTGAAAACTGAAAAGAGCTATCAATGTCTGCGCGGCAAAAATACCAAGACTTTCCAGAAGGCTGTATGTCCTTAATCTGCTTGGATCTTTTAATGACTTTGATTGAAAAGCGTAGCTAAACCCTACGCTTTTCTGTTTTTAAAACCGGGGATTTATACTGGTTTCGTTCAGCCGCTCTAGCTGAGTGTTGCTGCCACACGTCCAGCACTTCCTCATCAGAAAAGTCACAGATTTTAAAAATAAACTCTGCTACACTGCGCCCATTGTTATGATTACAGCTTGCTGATCTTGCAGGCTTTTGAGCGCTATGCAAACCACTCCAACTACAACGCTCTCCCGCGCCACCTTAATGTTTCCGCTGGCTTTGGTGCTGTTCGAATTTTCCGTCTATATCGGCAATGATCTGGTACAGCCGGCCATGCTCGCCATTACCCAGGATTTTGGCGTCAGCAGTTCCTGGGCAGCCTCCTCGATGTCGTTTTATCTGCTCGGCGGTGCCTGTGTCGCGGCCATTTTAGGCCCTTTGTCAGACCGTTTAGGCCGTAAAAAAGTCCTGCTGGGTGGGGTATTGTTTTTTGTGGTGACCTGCCTGCTGATTTTATTGACCCAGAACATCGAAAGCTTTTTATTGCTGCGCTTTTTGCAGGGCTTTGGCCTGTCGGTAATTACCGCGGTGGGCTATGCTGCCATTCAGGAAAGTTTTGCTGAACGTGATGCAATTAAAGTCATGGCGCTCATGGCCAATGTATCGCTGCTGGCGCCGCTACTGGGGCCGGTGTTGGGTGCCTTTATGATCGAGCATGTGTCCTGGCACTGGGGCTTTATCGGGATTGCGGCCTTGGCGGCTGTAAGCTGGCTCGGACTAAAAGCCAAAATGCCGGAGCAGCAGCTCAGTATTCCGAAACAGCCAATTGGCTATATCTGGGATGATTTTAAACAGGTACTGAAAAACCGCCGTTTTCTGACCATGACCTTTGCCTTGCCGCTCTTAAGTATGCCGCTGATGTTATGGATTGCCTTGTCGCCGGTGATGCTGGTGGAACAGCTCGGTCTGAGCAGTCTGCAATATGGTCTGGCCCAATTTCCGGTGTTGGGCGGGCTGATTGCCGGGAATTTATTGCTGCTGAAAATCATTGACCGTTTTGCTTTGGGACAGACTGTGCTGATGGGCTTGCCACTCATGTTGGTCGGTACTTTGCTGTTAATTCTTGGTCTGCTTATACCGGATTATTTGATCTGGTGTCTGATTCTGGGTATGACTTTAATCAGCTTTGGTGAGGGCATCAGTTTTTCAATTATTTACCGTTTTGCCCTGATGTCGTCCGAGGTATCGAAAGGGACGGTTGCCGCAACTGCCTCTGTGCTGATGATGCTGAGCTTTTTTGTGGTGATTGAACTGGTGCGCATGCTCTACAGCCATTTTGAACTGTGGGCTTATAGCCTGTCCTGTTTTGCCCTAATTGCCTTGTGGTTTGGTTATCCACGGCTAAGCTTAAAACAGATTATGCACGAACGTGCCGAAAGCGGTCAGTTTTAAGTGGGCTGATCATCTGGCATTTATCAATAGAATAATGTGGCTGAAAGGCCAAAATAAAAGGCATCCAGCAGACAGTAATCTGGTGGATGCCTGATTGGTCGATGATTCTGGAGTTATACTTCGACCTGCGGCTGTGCCATCTTCTTCAGTTTGGCATCAAAAATAAACGGGCCAAACGGTAAAATCGAGGCAATCACACCCATTAAAAATACCTGAATTGACCATTTCTGTTTTTCACAGACCACAAACAGCACCACCAGAAAGGCAATAAACAGCACGCCGTGACCCATGCCGACGTATTTCACCAGAATCGGGTTACCCCATATATATTTCAGTGGCATGGCAATAAATAGCAAGGCCAGAAAAGATAAACCTTCTAAAAAACCCACCACACGCAAGCTTTGGATGTTCATACTCTGCAATTTCCCCATAGATCTAGCTGCAGTGTAGCGAATATTGGTGCAGAGGGCCATGCTTTTTAGTGCGCAGCCCGGTTTTAAGTTTTTGTTTTTTAATATAAATCAGACTATCTTGCTTGGTTTTAGCTAAGCTGTTGATGTTCAAATAAAAGCCTGATAATCAACCGTGTAGCCCCAGATTGCTGTTTAATCTAGGTATAGAAAAAGGCACTCACCGCTATGGATAAGTGCCTTAAAAATCAGAAAACTGTGGATAAGCCGGGGTTTATCCGCACAAGGTTTAGATCACGCCACAGGCAATCCGGTCACCGCCACCGCCTAACGGTTTTGGCGTATCGGCATAGTTATCGCCACCGGCATGAATCATGAGCGCCAGACCTTGTACATCCTGTAATTTCAGACGCGGCGCCAGTAGGGTGACACGTGCCGTGCCATCGGCTGCCACATTCAGGACCGGTAAATCACCAAGATGGCCGCTTAATGGATTGCCATGGTTGGGGGCCTGATTCGGGTTAAAGTGACCACCTGCAGCCAGTGCTGCCTGCATTTTGCCATCTTTTTCTGCTGGGGCGCAGGAGCCGTTTTCATGAATATGGAAACCATGTGGACCCGGTGGTAACTGGGTCAGATTGGTACGAATGACCAGACCTGCAGCACTATCGGTCAGTTGGACTTCACCGAGCTGGGTGCCAATGCCTTGGGCAGAGACCGCATTAACGGCAACGTTTTTACTGGCGCCAATCACGGTATCGGGTGTGGTGGTACAGCCGACTCCGACCAGCGCGGTAAATGCACATAAAGCACCGAGTTTAAAAAGTAGGGGCATGGTTTGCATCCTGTCTTATTCGAATATGTGGCTTCATTCAAACAAGGCTCAGGAGGCAACACAATGCTGTTTGCGTACAGGCGTGTATAAGTTTCTTAATGAAATTTAGCCTTTTGGTGCAGCCGGTCCCTGATCATCGGGCAGGTCATAGGCCATGGTGGTTTTTGGCATCATCATGGCTTCGACTTCATTGGTTTCATGCAGCCATTCACGCCAGATTGGCAGCAAGACCGCTAGAATCACCGGGCCAATAAACAGGCCAATCAGGCCAAAGCTGGCAATACCGCCCAGAACCCCGAACATGATCAGCAGGAATGGAATCTGGGTGGCGCCGGAAATCACCAACGGACGAATCACGTTATCTGCGGTACTGACCACACACACGCCCCAGGCCATCACCCCAATTGCTTCAATGGTTTGCCCCTGCGAGAACAGCCACAGCGCCACCGAGCCATAGGCCAATGGTGGGCCAAACGGAATCAGGGCAAACAGGAAAGTGACAATGGTCAATACCATCGGGTTTGGCACCCCGGCCACAAAGTAGCTGACCCCGGCCAAAAGTCCCTGGGCAATCGCAGTCAAGCCAACCCCGTAAACCACCGCGCGGGTGGTTTCAGAAATGGTATCTAAATAATGATGTACACGCGGCCCGATCACCATTTCCAGCGCTTTACTGACCTGATTTAAAATGGTCTGGCCATCGCGATAGAAGAAGAATAGCGACAGCATGGCAAAGCCGAGTTTAATTAAATTGCGGCTAATTTCACTGAGCAGGAAACGGCCATAATTCAGATGACCCTGAATCCAGACTGAAATCGAATTAATGATGCTGTTCGGATCTTCATTAATTTCACGTAAGGAACGGCTAATTTCTTTACCGACAAAGGGCAGATCGCGGATAAAGTCCGGCACATTCAAATGCCCGGAAAAGACCTGTTTCTGTAATTCGTAATACAGGTTGCGACCTTCGTGCTGCAAGATAAAAATCGCAAAGGTCAATGGAATACCGACCACCAGCGTCACCAGAATCATCATAATCGTGGCACTTAAAGTCGGCCGTGAACCGCACATGCGCTGTACCGACTGATACAGTGGCCAGGTCATATAGGCAATAATGGTGGCCCAAACTACAGGAACAATAAAGTATTTGAGGACATGAAAGCTCAAAAAAATCAGGACAAAAAATAGTCCAAATAGCAAGACTTTTTGTAAAGTGGGCGCGTATTGTTGCACTGAGTTCACTGGCTCATTCCTAAGGTCTTGAAGCATATTAACTGAAAACCCAGCGCTCGCAAATGAACGCTGCGTAAGTTCTGTTAAATATTGAAGCGGGAGTGGAAAGGCAAAAGCCGTTTAATCGCTTCAGCGCTTAGAACCATTGGGCTGGATCATCAATAATCGCATTCAGGACAGGTTGCCACTGATTTTGAATGGTCAGGTAATTTTTCTGGGTTTTATCAAATACGCTTAAACCCTGCATCGCCAGTTGACCATAAGCAGCACGTTCAGAAATCCAGGCCACCGGTTCCTGTTCAATTTTTTCAAAGAAATCACGAATTTCTTTGGAGCTGGCACTGTTGGCCTTGACCCGGTTGGCCAGCAGTAAAATCTGGACCTTGCCTTTACGAATCCGTTTAATTTCCTGCAAATGCTTTAAAAAGCGACGGGTCGAATCAATATCGAAAAAGGAGGGCTGCAGCGGGGTAATAATCGCATGCGCTTCACTAATCAGCTGCTCGGCCTGATCACCAGATAAGGCCCCCGGCGCATCAATAATCAGGTATTCGATATTTTTAGGCGCATCACCGACCGATTTTTCATGACGCCAGTCCAGACTCTGAATGGGAGCGGCGCTTTCTGGACGCTGTTTTAACCATTGTCGTGCAGATTTCTGGTTATCGGCATCGGCCAAGGCGACTTTATATCCTTTTTGGGCTAAGGCGGAAGCTAAACTGATGGCGGTAATGGTTTTTCCACATCCACCTTTTTGATTGGCGACTAAGATTGTTTTCATGACCCTACTAAAGATTTTATTCTGCTCATCCCTAGCATATCATTGTTTGATGTGCTGGAGATGACCGTTGACAAAAGTCGTAGCGCTGCTTGCAAATTTTAAAAAATCAGGAAAACCCCATGTCGATATGGATGGCAATGCTTATAGGCGCTGCAATAGGAGTGGTGCTGACCACCATCATTTTAAGTCATAGCCGCAATGGCCGGATTAAGGCCGAATATGAACAGTATATTGCCGAGCTGGAGCTGGAACATCAGCAGGCACTGGCGCAGGCCCAAAAGCGCAGCGTCAATACCAGCCGCGCGGTGCTCAAAGGTAAAATGGCCGAACAGATGGCACCGATTATGCCGCAATTTGAATACTTGCCCAGCGATGCCAAGTTTCTGGGTGATCCGGTCGATTATATCGTGTTTGATGGCTATACCGACTTTCGGGATGGCGATGGCCGGGCCGAAGATATTCAGGTGGTATTAATTGATATTAAAAGTGGCGGCGCACGTCTGACCAAAGGCCAGCAGGCCATTGCCGAAGCCATTCAGCAGGGACGACTACGCTTTGAAACCATCCGTATTGATTTCGAGGATTAACCTTTTTTGATGACTGAACTTTCTTGTGAATAAAATACTGCTCAGCCTGGCGGGACTGGCCCTGATGATCTGGCTGTGGTCGGAATATTTTCGTGCTATCCCGCATCTAGAGCAGTCAGGGGTGTTAAAGAACTTTGCACTGGAAACTGAAGGACATTTTTCCGGGCAGTATCAGGTCGTGGCAAAACGCTACTACAGTCCGGACCGGCGGGTGATTCATCCGGCTGCACCGGTGGTGGGACATTTTAATGATCTGGCCTATGTCAGCAATATTGATCTGCTGTTGGCCAAAGAAGATTTTAGCGCATCAAGTCAGGCCCAAACGGTCGATTTTGAACAGACCCAGCGCTGCTATCAGTTTCAGGTGCCATCGGGTAGCTCGCTTGCAGCACAACAGGTCATCGCCAACACGCTCAATATCAGCGCCATTGCTGCCAGTGAACAGATTGCCCAGCGCCTGCGCCGTGTTAAAGCCGGGCAGCGTATTGTGCTGCATGGCGATTGGGTCAAGGTGCGTTCAGCCAGCACGGGGCAGTATTTTCAGATTAGTCCTCACCCGCTACCAGCGAACAATTGCCGGATAGTACGGGTGCAGCAGCTTCAAGTACTTGATTAACCGCGTTTAAGCCGGCTTACGCACACGGGCCAGCAGCATCCGCTGACCAATTTTCGGAATACCGGCCGCATCTATTTCGTATTTTTCCTGAAATTCAAAACCGGCCTGTTGTAACAGCAGTGCCAGATCGCGGTTGAGATGACAGCCATCCGCCAGCCGTTTTTGTAGCGGCGTGAGTAGATGCTGCAAGCGTTGAATATATAAATTTTCAGGATGCAGCACATGCTCGACCAGATGCAGGCAACCACCCGGTTTCAGTACCCGATAGATTTCGGCCAGACACTGTTCAATCTGTTGCACGCTGCATAAGGTCCAGGTTGATACCACATGATCCAGACGATTATCGGCAAAATCCAGCTGCTCAGCTTTGCCAGCCAGATGCTCCACCAGAATGGCACTGTCACGAATTCGTGTTTTGGCCAGCTGGAAAATCTCCAGGTTTGGCTCTAACGCATAGACCACATCGACATTTTGGTAAAAGGGCAAATTCAGCCCGGTGCCAAAACCAATCTCCAGTACCTCACCCTCAATTGGCAGCAGCAATTCACGGCGTAAATCCATCAGGCTCGGCGTTTGCATCACCTGATTTAGCAGGTGCGGGAAAATATGCTGTTGATAGAATTTATAAAGCATTGAGATCACATATTTTTATTTAATCTATGTTTATTTTAACTGAGCCGCGCCGGTAAAGACAAAAATGAGACCAAAGGTAACCATTTTCTTACCATTTCTTTATTTTCTGCTGATCAACATCGATTAACATCAAACATATATCTATTCTGACTGAAGGATCTGAGACTCTCATGAAGCTGCGCTTTGGACTTATTTCGCTTATGACGGCCGCCCTGTTACAGACCAGTGCCATGGCATCGGTCGACTATAATATTGCCAAAGGGTTAGCGCCGGCATCTGCTGATCAGTCGATTTCGGTCTTGCAGTCCTTTCGTGGTGATTTCCGGATTTTAGGTTCAAAAACCTATACCGATGATGAGCAGGCCAAGTTTTCTCCGATTGATTATGCCGTGAGCTGGGGCCTGTTTGCAGAGCCAGAAATTGCCCGGCATATTACGGTAAACCAGTACGACCGCTATTTAAACTGGAAAATGGATCGTTTGCCGGTGCCAGCAGAGCAGGCCATGCAGATGGTTTCCAATATGCACATCATTCCGGCCAATCCGAACATTGCCAAACAGATTAAACAGGTCAAACGTGGTGATCTGGTGCGTTTAAGTGGCGAACTGGTGGAAGTTAAAGACAAAGATATGGTCTGGACGTCGTCACTTACCCCGACCGATACCGGTGATGGTGCCTGTGAAGTGTTCCGGGTCAGTTCAATCCAGTGGATTGAAAAAGTAAAACACAGTTAATGTGGCCTGACCGGTAAAATGTAGCGCAGGGGAATGTTGATGAATCATACCAAGACGCTCATTCTCTGTAGCGGGCTGGGGCTGTTGACCCTCAGCGGTTGTGGTAGTGTCAGCACCCCGGTCGATGGCACCCATGTTTATCATGCCGATCAGCAATGTCCGGCACTGTTAAATTTAAAGATCGGGGAAACCCTGGAATTGCGTCTGGCAGAAAATCCGGCCACCGGCTATCACTGGTCGGTGATGCAATATCCGCCCATCTTTAAGCTGGAAACCTTGTATCTACACGCGGATGCAGAAAATGCTCAGCATGACTCCGCGCAGTTAAATGCGGCTGGAGAAAAAACCTTCCGTTTTCGCGCGGTTCAGGTCGGTGAAGGACTCATTCATTTAAAACAGGTCAGGGCGGGAGAACCGCTTCCCTTGGCAGAATGGAAATGTCGGGTACGCGTGGCTTAAGACCTGAACATCAGACATAAAAAAAACCTCTATTTTAGAGGTTTTTCGTTTTAAAGGCTTATTTAGCTGTGAGCGCTTCGCCTTCAAACTGCACACCAGCCCAACCTTGCTGCATAAACTGGCGGATATTCTGGTGATCGGTGGCTTCAGGCGTGGCCAGTACCGCCGCATAGTGTTCAGCAAACAGGCTTAAGGTTTGCGCGTGGTCTAAGCCATTTAATTTGGCAAAACTCAGTACTTTGGCGCTGCCCTGGTTTTCGGTGGCGGCATTGTGTTGCTGGCCATTGCTAAACCCAGTTGGCGTGTGGGTATAACGTGCATCAATATAGGCAATTACATCGGCAAAGTTCGCTTTGCCTGCATGTAGCTGGGCCAATAAATCTTGAGCCATCATGTTCTCAATCCATAGAAAAAATTGGTAAAAGCCCTGCGACAATAGCATGTTTTTTCGCAGGGGTTTAGCTTATTTCGGCCTCAATTTTTGCACCCGGCAGATGAAAAAATCTGCGCTTTGGCCCAACTTGTGGATAAAATGGCAGTTATACACATGGGAATCAACACGATATGAATTGGCTTTGGGTGGCATTGGGTGGAGCAATTGGGGCGAGTCTGGGCTATGGCCTGAGTCTGTGGCTATTTAAGCCTAATATGTTATTTCCCTGGCCGACCTGGTCGGTGAATCTGCTTGGCTGTTTTGCTGCCGGAATATTCTTTGCCTTCAGCCAAAAGTTCCCGGTACTACAACAGGAGCTGCGACTGTTTCTAATGGTGGGTATTTTAGGCGGCTTTACCACCTTTTCCAGTTTTGGGCTGGAAACCTTTCAATTGCTGAAACAGGGACACACCAGCGTGGCATTAATGTATGTGATCTCAAGTGTGATTTTGGGTGTGCTCTGTCTGGCGGTGGGTTTTTATCTGTTTCAAGTGCTATTAAATACGAAATAAAAACAGGAAAATCAAATACATAAAATAAAAAAATGAAGCCTAGCTGGAGATAAAGGTCTAGACTTCATAAAGGATGTGTATGCCAATTTTTTGCTACTGCGTGGCTTAGTCCTTGCTGCGTTTAAAACGGGCAAAGCGTTTATTGAAGCTGGCGACACGGCCTTCATTGCTGGCCTGACGCTGCTCACCGGTATAAAACGGATGCGAAGCACTGGAAATATCTAAAGTCATATAGGGATAGATTTTGCCCTGATATTCCTTGGTCTGCTGCGGCTTCAGGGTGCTGCCAATAATAAAATAGGCATCGGCATTGGTGTCGTGAAACAGCACTTCCTGATATTCGGGATGGATCTCTGGACGCATAACAATTCCTCATGTTTGCTGAATTTTGTAATGTTATAACGTAACAATTAAAAAGTAAAGTCAGCCCGAATGGGTCATTCGGGCTCAGCGTGGTTTTTAATATATGGTTTAAGCGTGTGGTGGAACCAGTTCTTCAAACAGATCATTTAAATTGTCATGCACTTTTAAATGAATCAGATTCCAGTAATGACCCGATACCGTACGGTTGACCATTAAGGTATCGGGTGATGGCTTGAATACATCCCAATATTTTAACGAGGGTTTCATCAGTTCCATACCATCATGATGGGCCGAGTTTTCGGCAAAATCATAATCGGTGGTCAAAGGCCGCATCAGCACTTCCAGCCAGGCCTGATACAGTTCCGGCGGAAATTTGCCTTGCTCGGACAGGGAGTGCAGGGCAGTCAGTTCCTGCTCCATTAAAGCAATATTCTGGGCACGGCCGGCCTGAATCAGCGCTTTAAAATGCTGCACAATGTCATTGGACAAGGTTTTCACACCGCCGTAATCATAAATAATCACGCTGCCATCTTCACGGAAGGCAAAGTTGCCCGGATGCGGGTCACAGTGGAAACGCTTGAGATAGAAAATTTCCTGCCCAATAGCGCGAAACAGCCGGCGCCCCAGTTCATTCCGGGTCGCCAGTGGCCACTGGCTGGCGGTTTCAATACTGTCACCCTGTTCCAGACTTAACGTTAAAATATGCCGGGTCGAATAGTCCTTAAAGACCTGCGGAATAATAATTTTACTGTCCAGCGCCTGA
>Ga0172376_10001632_pt1 | contig 28494 bp, 25 predicted proteins | sample Lak35m_FD_121114 | JGI IMG/M metagenome (GOLD analysis project Ga0172376, IMG submission 121114) | Freshwater microbial communities from Kabuno Bay, South-Kivu, Congo - kab_092012_35m | ecosystem: Environmental > Aquatic > Freshwater > Lake | place: Democratic Republic of the Congo: South-Kivu...
CCGCAACGGTTCCGCCTGCGCATAGGCGCCCCTGGCCTCCAGGGCATCGGCCTGCCGGATCAGCTGCTCCAGTTCAGCGTTGGCAGGCACGGATGCGGCTGGCTTCTGGGCCAGCCAACCCCTGTCAGCCGCTGCAGTCAGCACAGATTCACTGGATGCACGGCTCGCGTTCACCCCCAGGCCGGGCTGTGGTGCCGACAGCAGGCCAGCCGCCGGGTTGCCCTGCTCGTAGGCCACCCCAGCTGCATCGATCCAGCCCTGCACGTCCGCTGGGATCTCGGTGGCCGGGGTTGCTGGCGGAGATCCCTGAGTGTTTCCGGCTGGCTGCCCTCGCCCCGGTTGCCCCTGGGCCAGGGCCGCCCAGGGTTGGCCGGTCAGATCCAGCGTCAGCAGGGCCGCCAGGGCCAGCAGCCGTGAGGCCCTGGGGCTGCTCCCTCGGGCGAGGTTTGCCCCAGCGTTCCTGCGTCGATTGTTCGGCATTGCTGCTTGGGTCTTGAGGATCTGGACGCTATTGACAAATCACGCTCATCTTCCAGCTTCGATGCCTTCAATGGGTCCAGGCCTGACCCTGGCCAGATCCTGCTCTGCTGGCAAATCTGGAATTAATCCGCAGCGATTGTCGATCCAGCGAGCGGCTATAGGTGAGTGGCAGTGTGCTTGCCAGCAGCGCACGGCCTTTGGCAGCCAGGCTTGCAGGCGGTGATTCAAGCATCAACTGCTGGAGCTTCTCAATCCGTTGGCGCACCACCGGATGGCTCGTCTCAAATTCAGAACTCTGGCCGCGAGCCAAAACCTCCATCACACGAATGCAACCCTGTGGATCATAGCCAGCTGTGGCCATATAGCGGTAACCCAATGCATCGGCTTCGGCCTCCTGAATGCGACTGAACTCATTCAGTCTCAGCTGCAGTTCCTGCTTCTTTTTCTTCGCGAGTTCTTCTGGGTTCACATCTCCCCCCAGGCCGGGGATCCGGATTCCGATAAAACCTTCCACTACTCTGCTCAAAAGATTGCCCGCCTGCACCTGCCCGACGCGCGTTTGAATCTCAGCCTGCAGCTCCTTGTCGGCGATCCCGGTGGTCATCGCCTCAAAGGCGGTCTGCTTGGAGATGTGTCGTGCCGTGTGATGAGCCATTTCATGGCCAATGACACAGGCCAGTGCTGCAGTATCGCCATACACCTGATCGTACAGGCCAGCGTAGACGGCGATAAGGTTGCGATCGGCGGCGAAGGCATTCACCTCATATTTTTCTGATGTGATCACACGCCACGGCGAGGTGTCCAATCCATTGGCACGCGCCAGCTTTTCAACAATGCGATAAATATTATAAAACGCGGCTGGGAGTTCCCGTTCGGCTACTTTATAAATCTTGTTCGCGGCCGCCGGGTTTGCCGCCACCTGCTGAGCACGCGCGGGTAGGCCAGGGGCAAGCTGAATCAGCAGAACCGCAAAGACGGAAACGGGTCGGCGGAGGATGGTCGAGACCGGCATGGGACGGCGGCGGGAGCGGGAGCTTGGAGCTTGGAGGAGCACCGACCGATCGGGACACCCCGACCGAGCCGGTCGCAGGATTCTATCCTGCCTCAGGGGCGCAGATTGAACTCTGACTATTAACAAATTGCCATCTTACTGGCAAGAGCATTTGTGGCCAAAACAAAAAAACTTAGCCCTGGCGCCAGAAAGCGCCGGGCACATAAAACGAAGCTCTAGATTAGGCTACTCTGGCTTTTGTAATTATTGCCAATGGCCATTCCCCGGCTCCCCGTTCTTCCCCTTCCGGCGGCCGGAGATCGCTTCCTCGCGGTACTGCAGCACACAGTTTGCGCTGGCGATTACGCCGCTTGATCGGATCGGCAAGACAGGGAGAGACTGCACGGGGGACCGTGGCGGCTGGCGGCTGGCTTGGGCCGTGACCAATCTCCTGACCCCTCTATCGCCAGCAGCGATGCCCCAAAGAGCGCCACAACCACGATGACAGCGGCAGACAAGGCACAGGTGCGCATTAACTCATGAGATTCCTTCCATGAGACACTTTTCATGACAATCCTTTCGTGAGATCCGTTTCATGAAGCACCTTTCATAAAATAGCTTTCATCAAATACTTTAATAGCGTCTGGAGTTGAGCATAATACGCTCACCGCGCGGCAACAGTATCAATGGCTACAACTGAGCCCGCGACGCTGTCGCGTTCGCGCTGGCAACAGCTGGCCCGCTGAGCAGGCGTGCCGAAAACAGAAAAGGCCCGGGCATGCCATGCTCAGGCCAGAGGCAAGCTCGAACCACAGAACCCTGCCGCCGCAGCGGCGTCCCAGAACCGATGCAACCCAGAATCCATCCACTCCTGGATTCAGGCCAGCCATTGACCAGGGGTTGCATCGGCTTCCTGGCTACACGATTGAGGTGTAGATGAAGTCCGCAGTCGTCAAGGAGCTTGCTGCATCCGGCGTCACAACTGCGAGCAACGAGTTGCCGGCCGCCGTTCCGGCATTGTATCTGATCTCACCATTGAGAGTGTTCACAAAGATCCCGGGTGCGGAACCAAGGCTGGTTCCCGTCAACCCACGGCCCTTGAAGAAACTGCGAGAAGCCAGTCTGGCTCCTTCAGAGCTGCTTTCAAACGCAAGGCCCGTGATCCCCCCTGTCACGGCATTGCTCCAACCACGATCCAAGCCGTCAGACAGCCCAAACGTGTCATTGTTGCCTGATGCAGAAGGAGAAAAATCGGTAATGATATCGCGAGCACTGCGGCTGGTCAGGTGGATGACATCATTGCCACGGCCTCCAGTGATCACATCCACACCATTACCACCGATGATGGTGTCATTACCGGCACCCCCATCGATCGTATCGGCGCCGGCACCGCCGAACACGATGTCATTGCCGCCGCCGGCCTTGATCAGGTTATCGTTGGCATCACCCCGAATCTCATCATTCAGGCTGCTGCCGACTACATTTTCAAAACCACGGATATCAAATCCAAGGCGAGTGCCAAACACGTCGATTCGGCCCGCCTCCAGGTTGATGCGGATACCGGTCGCCGGAGCTCCAGCATCTGAAACATCGATTGTGTCTCCAGCGCCATTGGTGGCAACAATCCGCTCGATGCCGATCAGCCTGTCCTGCTGGCCGCCCTGCTTTGCCACAAAGCCAAACGGCTTCAGGATGATCGGTTGGCTCTGCTGATTGTAGTAGACCGTATCGTAGCCATCGCCACCTTCATAGATATCGCTGCCATTGCTGGCGATGATGTCATCATCACCGGCTGCGGCGATCACGTTGTCATTGCCCGCTGTCGAAAAGAGAACATCGTTGCCAGCGGTGCCGAAAATCCTGGCCATTGTCGTTGGGGGAAGTGGGTGTGCAGTCGGGCGGCTCCGCCAGGCGGGCCGTCCATCCCCCCCTTGTTCGGACCTTGGGGCGCTGATTCCAGCCGCCGGGTCCGCCCCCCCGGTCGGTGCGGCAATCCTCAGCACCGCGCCAGCACGGCGTCACCACGGCGTCACCACGGCGCCAGTGGCCGTGGTCGTTCGTCGGCCCTGAGCGGCAAGGAGTCCCAGTAGTACAGGCGGCGGTACTCCTCGCTGCTCTGTGGCGGTGGAACTCGGCCGCGGTGGCCGCCAACGGCTCAGCTCGACCGACGCCGCGGCGCCGACGTTGGTAGAAACGGAACCATCGATGCCGACGCCATCGTGAATTCCGACGCGGCAGATTCCGACACGACAGTTTCCGACGTGACAGTTTCCGAGCGCATGCATTCCGATGCCACAGGCCGCGACCCCACGGGCTGCCCCCCATCAGCTCGCAGCGCCACAGACAGCAGCGCCCCCGATCGCGGTCCCACCGATCGCGAGGCCCCAGCCGGCCGGGTGATCGCTGCCGTCGCCACCCACACCCCGGCCGTGGCGGCAGCCGGCCAGAGCCGGCGCGGCTGTCGCCTGCTGCTGCTGCGCCATGGTCTCGCCGAGGAGCGCCAGCCCGGGTGCAGCGATGCCGAGCGAGCCCTGAGCGAACGGGGCCGACAGCGCACCCGGGCGGTGCTGGAGCAACTGGTGGCCCGCGGCCTGGCCGCCGATCGGTTGCTCAGCAGCCCCCTGCGGCGCGCTCACCAGACGGCGGAGATCGCCGTGCACTGCGGCCTCGCTCCGGCGCTGGAGCTGGCGCCGCAGCTGCAGCCCGGTGGCGACCTCGACGCCGGCCTGCGCGTCTGGCTGGCAGCGCCGGAGCCGCCACGGCGGTTGCTGCTGGTGGGGCATGAGCCCGATCTGTCCCAGCTGGCGGCCCGGCTGATCGGCGCCCCGCCCGCAGCGCTGCGCCTGCGCAAGGCGGGACTGATCCAGCTGCATCTGCCCGAACCGATCAGCAGCGGCGGGGCGGAGCTGGAGCTGCTGCTGCGGCCGGCCCTGCTGCTGTCCTGAACCAGACGACGGCACGGCCATCAGCGCTACGGCGCCGGCGGCGGCCGGCGCGTAGGTTCAGCGCAACAGCGTTTGTCTGCATGGCGGCCAAGAGTGGTGCGAGCCCCCACCAGAACGAGGTGACCCCCCCGGAGTCGGGCGCCCCGCCGGTCCGCGGCGCTGAACCGATGCCGACACCCGCGGCGCCGGCGCCGTTTCGGCCCGGTCTGGAGGGGGTGCCGGCCACCCAGTCGGCGATCTGCGATATCGACGGTCAACGGGGCCTGCTCACCTATCGCGGCTATCCGCTGGAGCAACTCGCCAGCAACAGCAGCTTTCTGGAGACAGCCCACCTGCTGATCTGGGGCCAGCTGCCCACCATCTTCCAGCTGCGCGACTTCGAGCGGGAGGTGCAGATGCATCGACGGGTGAGCTTCCGGATCCGCGACATGATGAAGTGCTTCCCCGCCGGCGGTCATCCGATGGATGCGCTGCAGGCCAGCGCTGCCTCGCTGGGATTGTTCTATTCGCGTCGAGCGCTGGATGACCCCAAGTATGTCTTTGATGCTGTGGTCAGGCTGATTGCCAAGATCCCCACGATGGTGGCGGCTTTTCAGTTGATTCGTAAGGGCCAGGATCCGATTCAACCCCGTGATGATCTTGCTTATTCTGCCAATTTTCTCTACATGCTCACCGAGCGGGAGCCGGATCCGGTGGCGGCCCGCATCTTTGATTCCTGTCTGATCCTGCACGCCGAGCACAGTCTCAACGCCAGTACCTTCAGCGCCCGCGTCACCGCCAGCACCCTCACCGATCCCTACGCCGTGGTGGCCTCCGCCGTCGGCACCCTGGCCGGCCCGCTGCACGGTGGCGCCAATGAGGATGTGCTGGAGATGCTCGAGCAGATCGGCTCGGTGGAGGCGGTGGAGCCCTGGCTGGATCAGGCGATCAAGGCCAAGAAGAAAATCATGGGCTTCGGTCACCGCGAATACAAGGTCAAGGATCCTCGCGCCGTGATCCTGCAGGGGCTGGCGGAAGATCTGTTCCTGCGTTTCGGCCACGATCCGATGTATGAGGTGGCGCGGCGGATGGAAGCGGTGGCGGCCGAGCGGCTGGGCCCCAAGGGCATCTATCCCAATGTGGATTTTTATTCTGGGCTCGTGTATCGCAAATTGGGCATTCCCCGCGATCTGTTCACGCCGATCTTTGCGATCGCCCGCACCGCCGGCTGGCTGGCCCACTGGCGCGAACAGCTGGGGGCGAACCGTATCTACCGGCCGACCCAGATCTACACCGGCTCCGGCGAGCGCAGCTGGCTGCCGCTCGAGAACCGCCCGGCGGCGGTCTGAACCACCGCCAGCAGCAGCCCATGCCCCAGCCCAATGCTGCGCTCGGCGCCCTAACGTCGTCCGCATCTGTGCCATCTGCCATGCTGCCTCCAGCAGTCGTGACCCCGGGCCTCGATCTGCAGGCGAGCTTCGTCGACCTGCTTGAGGGACTGGGGCTCAGCTCCGGGCTGGCCCACCTGATCTGGTTGCCCCTGCCGATGCTCACGGTGCTCGTCGCCGCGGTGGTGGGCGTGCTGGTGAACGTCTGGCTGGAGCGCAAGATCTCCGCTGCGGTGCAGCAGCGCATCGGCCCCGAGTATGCCGGCCCGCTCGGTGTGCTCCAGCCCCTGGCCGACGGCCTCAAGCTGCTGTTCAAGGAAGACGTGATCCCGGCCCGGGCCGACGGCCTGCTGTTCACGCTCGGGCCGGTGCTGGTGCTGGTGCCGGTGATCCTCTCCTGGCTGGTGGTGCCCTTCGGTCAGAACCTGCTGATCAGCAATGTCGGTGTCGGCATCTTCCTGTGGATCTCCCTGAGCAGCATCCAGCCGATCGGCCTGCTGATGAGTGGTTATGCCTCCAATAATAAGTATTCTCTGCTCGGCGGCCTGCGGGCGGCAGCCCAGTCGATCAGTTACGAGATCCCCCTGGCCCTGGCGGTGTTGGCGGTGGTGATGATGAGCAATTCACTCAGCACTGTCGATATCGTTGCGCAGCAGAATGGAGCCGGTCTGCTGAGCTGGAATATCTGGCGCCAGCCGGTGGGTTTTGTGATCTTCTGGATCTGCGCTCTGGCCGAGTGCGAACGCCTTCCCTTCGACCTGCCTGAGGCGGAGGAGGAACTGGTGGCCGGCTATCAAACTGAATATTCCGGTATGAAGTTTGCTCTTTTCTATCTGGGCAGCTACATCAACCTGGTGCTTTCTGCCCTGCTGGTCTCGGTTCTCTACCTGGGTGGCTGGGGCTTTCCGCTGCCGGTGGAGTGGCTGGCCGGCTGGCTGGGGCAATCGGTCGATGCCCCGGCTGTGCAGGTGATCACCGGTACCACCGGCATCGTGATGACGGTGCTCAAGGCCTATCTGCTGGTGTTCTTCGCCATCCTGCTGCGCTGGACGGTTCCGCGCGTGCGCATCGACCAGCTGCTCGATCTGGGTTGGAAGTTCCTGCTGCCGATCGCTCTGGTCAACCTGCTGGTCACCGCCGCTCTCAAGCTCGCCTTCCCGGTTGCCTTCGGCGGCTGAATAGCCGCCGCCGCTCAAGCGACGATCCCACTGTCGGCACTCGTCAGTTGAACGGCCAGCCCGCCATCATGGGCTGAACCCCGCCTGAGCCTCTCCCCTTCCCCCTCCTGACGCCATGTTCGGTTTTCTCAAGAAAGTCGGTGAGTACACAAAGGATGCGATCCAGGCCGGCCAGTACCTCGCCCAGGGCCTGTCGGTCACCTTTGACCACCTGCAGCGTCGTCCGGTCACGGTTCAGTACCCCTACGAAAAACTGATCCCCTCGGAGCGTTATCGGGGGCGGATTCATTACGAGTTTGACAAGTGCATCGCCTGCGAAGTTTGCGTGCGCGTCTGCCCGATCAATCTGCCTGTGGTGGATTGGGTGATGAACAAGGCAACCAAGAAGAAGGAGCTGCGCAATTATTCCATCGATTTCGGGGTGTGTATCTTCTGTGGCAACTGCGTTGAATACTGCCCCACCAATTGCCTCTCGATGACCGAGGAATACGAGCTGGCCGCCTTCGATCGTCACAGCCTCAACTACGACAACGTCGCCCTCGGTCGTCTGCCCACCAGCGTCACCACCGATCCGGCCGTGTTCGCGCTGCGCGAGCTCGCCTACCTGCCCCAGGGTGTCATCGATCCCCATGGCGTCGCCGCCGATGCACCACGGGCGGGCAGACTGCCCGAGCAGGTGCTTGCCAGCCTGTCCAGCACCGCCCCGTCCGGCACCGCCCCGTCCGGGGCAGCCGCCTCCACCCCGGAGCAAGGAGCTCAATCCTGATGACGATCGCCTCCACCACCCAGCAGATCTGCTTCCTGGTGCTTTCGACCACCCTGGCGCTGGGATCTCTGGCTGTTGTCCTGCTGCCCAACATTGTCTATTCCGCCTTTCTACTGGGCGGCGTTTTTCTCTCGGTTGCCGGTCTCTACCTGCTGCTCAATGCCAGTTTCGTGGCTGCCGCCCAGGTATTGGTCTACGTCGGTGCCGTCAATGTGCTGATCCTGTTTGCGATCATGCTCGTCAACAAGCGCGAAGACCTCGGCGCCATTCCCGGTCTGCTGTTGCGGCGCATTCTCTCCGGTAGCGTCTGCGCCGGCCTGTTCGCCCTGCTGCTGCGGGTTGCCTTCACCACCCATTGGGCCCTGCCCGGTCCTGTGCCGGTCGGTGAAGATGCCACCATCCGCATCGGCGAGCACTTCTTCAGCGACTACCTGCTGCCGTTCGAGCTGGCGTCTGTGCTGCTGCTGATGGCGATGATCGGCGCCATCGTTCTGGCCCGACGCGATGTGTTCAGCACCGATGTGATCACCGGCGAACCGGCCGATCAGGGCCTGCTGGAGAAGGCCCGTACCCCCCTGCTGCTGGAGCGCCGTGGCGCCGGCAGCAGCACCACCACCCTGGCGGAGCCCCGTTCATGAACAGTTCAGCCATTCCTCTGCAGGCCTTCCTCGCCGTTGCTGCCCTGCTGTTCTGCACCGGTGTCTGGGGTCTGATCAACAGCCGCAATGCCGTTCGCGTGCTGATGAGCATCGAGCTGATGCTCAACGCGGTCAACATCAATCTGATGGCCTTCTCCAGCTATCTCGATGGTCAGCTGATCCGCGGCCAGGTGTTTGCCATCTTCGTGATCACCGTCGCCGCCGCCGAAGCGGCCGTGGGCCTGGCGATCCTGTTGTCCCTGTATCGCAACCGCGAAACGGTGGACATGGAGAAGTTCAACCTGCTGCGCTGGTGATCCTCACCAGGCGATCCGGCGGGCCGCCAGGGATCTGACCGCCTGGTGATCGATCCAAACCGGTCGCCGGCTGTGGCACCGGCTCGGATCCGTCGCCAGGCTGGATGCCGATTGCCGCGCTGGTCATGCGTCTGCAGCAGGTCTGGCTGATTGCCCGCAGCGGCAGCCTCTCCGCTCAGCGGCAGGCACGTCGCTGCGCCGAGGAGCTGCAGGCCGATGGCGTCCAGGTCTGCGTCGCCAGCAGTGGCCTTGCCGCCAACCCCTTCCCCGGGCTGCTGGCCACCGAGCCGCGCCTGCCGGATCTGGCCGTGGTGCTGGGCGGAGATGGCACCGTGCTCGGGGCGGCCCGCCACCTGGCCCGCCATACCGTGCCGATCCTGAGCTTCAACGTCGGGGGCCACCTGGGTTTTCTCACCCACGACCGCAGCCTGCTGCAGCCGGATCCCAGTGATGGCACCAGCCTCTGGCAGCGCCTGCGGGAAGACCGCTTCGCGCTCGAGCGACGCATGATGCTCGAGGCTCGCATCGATCGCGGCGATGCCGCCGCCGGCGCTGGCCCGCCGTCCAACCCGGCGGTCGCCGATGCCGACAGTGCCGGTCCCCATACGGCCCTCAATGACTTCTACTTCCGCCCCAGCCTCGATGAGGAGTCACCCACCTGTGTGCTCGAGCTCGACATCGACGGCGAGGTGGTCGATCAGTACCGCGGCGACGGGCTGATCATCGCCACCCCCACCGGATCCACCGGCTATGCGATGGCTGCAGGCGGGCCGATTCTTCATCCCGGCATTGAGGCGATCGTGGTCAATCCGATCTGCCCGATGAGCCTCTCCAGCCGCGCCATCGTGATCCCCCCTCGCTCGCGGTTGACGATCTGGCCGCTGGGGGAGACCAGCCGCCGGGTGAAGCTCTGGAAGGATGGCGCCCACGCCTGCCTGCTGGAGCCGGGCGATCGCTGTGTCGTGCAGCGAGGTCCGGATCCGGCGCTGCTGCTGTTGCTGGAGCAGAGCCCCTCCTACTACCGCACCCTGACCCGCAAACTTCACTGGGCCGGCAGTCTCACCAGCGTGGAGCCCTCCCCGAACTGAGGCCCACCCGCCGCACTGGCTCAGACCCAGGCTCGGGTCTGCCTCAGCCACGCCTCTGCATCCCCCAGACATCCCGCGGCATCCCCCGGCCGCAGCGCCGGCCCAGCCCCTGACCGCGGTGCGGCCGGAAGCCGGGAGATCAGCTCGGGGTATCTGCCGGGCTGCGGCATCGCCCGCTGCAGCGAGGCCTGCCGCCGGGCGGGCCGCGCCGCCCCGCAGCGGTTGTTCCAGAATCACGCCTGCCCTCGCATGCGCCGCCGATGGCGATCGAGATCGAGATCGAGCGTCGCTTCCTGGTGATCGGCGAACAATGGCGCCACCACTGCCTCTGGCAGGTCCGCCTGCGGCAGGGCTACATCAGTGGGCAGCAGGACGGACTGACCGTGCGGGTGCGCACCAGCGAGGCGCTGGCCCACAGCGATCAGCCATCGCTGCAGGCCGCCGCCGCTCCGGCCCTGGCCGCGCCGCCGCCCGCCGGCAGCGGCGACCCGCACGAATCAACCGCCGCCGATCCAGCGGCAGCGCTGCCATCGATCGCCGACCTGCAACCGCAGGCCTGGCTGACCCTCAAGGCCCCCGCTCCCCCGCCGGAGGGGGGGGTGGCGGCCGGCTCGCCCCGGGCCGCCGCTGGGCCGCTGGTCCCCACGGCGCTGGCCCTCAGCCGGCTGGAGTTCGAATACGACATCCCGCTGGCCGATGCCCGGGCGCTGCTGGCGCTCACCAGCCATCAGGTGGTCAAACAGCGCTTCGGTCTCGATCTGCCCGGCGGTGACTGGGTGCTCGATCGGTTCGAGGCTGCCAATGCCCCGTTGGTGGTGGCTGAGGTGGAACTGGCGAGCGCCGATCAGGCGGTGATCCTGCCGCCCTGGTGCGGCCGGGAACTCACCGGCCTGCCCCAGCTCAGCAATGCCGCCCTGGCGCTGCGGCCTTTGGCCCGGTGGTCGCAGCAGGAACGGCAGGAGCTGCTGGGAGCGGCGGCATTCAGCGCTGCTGCCGCTTCGGCTCCGTTCCCTCCAGGGAGCAGCAGTTGAAACCATCGCGGCAGATCTTGCCGTGATCCATGGCCCAGTTGAGCAGGGCGACGCGATTCTTGGCGCCGGTCTTGGTGAAGATGTTACTGACGTGATTGTCGACCGTGCGCTTGCTGATCACGAGCCGCAGGGCGATCTCCTGATTGGTGAGACCAACGGCCACCAGTTCGATGATCTCCTGCTCCCGCTCGGACAGAGCGTGGCGCGGGCTCAACCCGGAGCCCCCGGGAGCACGGGATTCCGGCGCTCCATCGGGATGGCCACGATCAGCCATGGTCGCACTGCGGATGCCATCCCGACTGTAGGCAGCTCTCTGCTGCATGATGGGGGCCGATCAAGGGGGGTGGGCCGCTGCTGCGCGAGGCACTGGAGAGCGGCGAGTTCGCCATCACCGCCGAGGTGACTCCCCCGCGCGGTGCCGATCCCAGCCGCACCCTCACGGCCGCCCGCGCCCTCCGCGGCCTGGTGCATGCCGTCAATGTCACCGATGGCAGCCGGGCGGTGATGCGGATGAGCAGCCTGGCCGTATGCCGGCTGCTGCTGGAAGCGGGCATCGAGCCGGTGTGGCAGATCACCGGCCGCGACCGCAACCGCATCGCCCTGCAGGCCGATCTGCTCGGGGCCCATGCCCTCGGCATCCGCAATGTGCTCTGCCTCACCGGCGATCCGGTGCGGGCCGGCGATCAGCCCTCCGCCCGAGCGGTGCATGAGCTGGAGTCGGTGCGGATCCTGCAGCTGGTGCATCGCTTCAACCAGGGGCTGGATCCGGTGCAGGGCCTGCTGCCCGATGGCGGCACCACGCTGTTCGCCGGGGCGGCGGCCGACCCGCAGGCCGGCAGCTGGAGTGGCCTGGCCAGCCGCACGCGCCGCAAGCAGGCGGCCGGTGCCCGTTTCCTGCAGACCCAGATGGTGATGGATGCGGGCGCGTTGCAGCGCTTCGTCGAGCAGGTGGCGGCACCGCTGGGGCTGCCGGTGCTGGCGGGGGTGTTCCTGCTCAAGTCGGCCAGGAATGCTGCCTTCATCAACCGAGTGGTGCCCGGCGCCTCCATCCCCGAGGCGATCATCCAGCGCCTGGCCGCTGCCGTCGATCCGGCGGCGGAGGGGATCGCCATCGCCGCCGAACAGGTGGCCAGCTACCGCAGCATCGCCCAGGGCGTGCATCTGATGGCGATCAAGGCCGAGGAGCGCATCCCGCTGATCCTGCAGCAGGCGGGCCTGGCGGCGATGGCCCCGGGCAGAAGCCGCTGAGCGGCAGCGGCAGCGGCGGCAGCGGCAGCAGGAGCAGTGGCGGTAGCAGTGGCAGTGGCGGCACCACAGCAGTGCCGGCACCAGTGGCGTGGCAGCGGCGGCGGCAGCAGTGGCAGTGGCAGTGGCAGCAGTGGCGGTGCCGACGGCAACGGCAACGGAAGCGGTAGCGGCGGCGGTAGCAGCAGCGACGGTTCATGCCCCAGCATGGGGCTGACCCCTGCATCCTGTTGCACCATGGCACCCCGAGGCGGCTGGCAGGAGTTCAGCCACGCCCAGAGCCTGGCCCGCCCGGATCCGGCCACCCCCGCCACCCCGAAGAGCCAGCAACGGGTGCGGGTACAGCGCAGCAAGGCCGGCAAGGGTGGCAAGACGGTGACGGCGATCACCGGGCTGGAGCTGCCGCAGGCCGAGCTATTGCAGCTGCTCAGGACACTCAAGGCGGCGGTCGGCACCGGTGGCACCTGCAAGGAGGGCGTGATCGAACTGCAGGGCGACCAGGTGGCCCCAGCCCTGGCGGCCCTGGAGCGGGCGGGCTTCCGTCCCAGGCAGGCGGGGGGCTGAGCACCGGATGGGCCCGATGACGCTCGGCTGGGGCGGCGCCGGTCCGATCGAGCCGATCCGCAACCGCCTGGGCAAGCTGGGCGGCAGTTGACCCCAAGGGCTCCATGGTTTGCCATCAGGCCCAGAGCCGACAGGCCGCGATCGGGCCGGCCGCCCCCCCTGCCCCGGGCCGGGCCGGGCTGCCTCTGGCGCCGGGGCCGGACCGGCTGCTGCGATGGCACGGCCGGATCAGAACTGGGCTGAAGCAGTTGTTCTGCGCTGGCGCCGAGCCTCTGGTGGCCGCCTCCCGGCCGCTCAGCAACGGGGCGACCCCGGGCCAGGCGCAGGACAGGCCGGCTGCCGCCGGGGGGTGGTGGCGAGCGCTCAGGCCCGCTGGGGCGCCGATCGCTGCGGCGCCTGCGGCCGCTGCCTCGGTCGGGGAAGTGATCGCCAGTGATCAACCGGGCTGGAGGGCATCCCCAGCCCGGCCGCACCCGGCCCTGACTGGCCCTCTGGCCGCCCTGGTGCAGCGGATCACCCCCCTGTTGCTGCTGCTGAGCCAGTTGCCTGGCCCGCTGGCACCTGGCCCGCTGGCGGCGGTGGCGGCCAGCGTCAGCCCCGGATGCGAGGCCGCCCAGTCGCTGGCCCAGCGCCAGGAGCGCCTGCTGCTGCGCCAGCTGCCGCGGCTGGAGGTGCTGCTGCTCGCTGAGATCCACACCAGCGTCGCCGATCACCTCTGGCAGCTGCGCAGCCTGCAGCTGCTCCATGCCCGCCGCCCGCTCAGCCTGGCCCTGGAGATGCTGCCGGCGCCAAGGCAGCCGCTGCTGAGCCGTTATGGCGCCGGCCAACTCAGCGATCAGGCCTTCCTGCAGCAGGTGGAGTGGCAGCAGGTGTGGGGCCATGACCCGGATCTGGTGCTGCCGCTGCTGCGCTGGGCCCGGCGGCAGGGGCTGCCGCTGCTGGCGATCAATGCCGAACCGGAGCTGGTGCGCAGGGTGCGGCGCCAGGGGCTGGAGGCGATTGCGCCCGAGGCACGCCAAGGCATCGGCACCCCGGTCGCGGCGCCCGCCAGCGAACGCCAGCGGCTGGAGGCCATCTGGCGCCTGCATCGCCTGCCGGCAGCGGCCGCCGCCGCTGATCTGGAGCGGTTCATCGCCAGCCAGCTGCTGCGCGAGCGGGCCATGGCCGAGGCCATCGCCGCCGCACGCCGCCAGGCCCCCGAGCGGCTGGTGGTGGTGCTGATCGGCCAGGGGCATCTGGAGGGCGAGGGTGGTGTGCCGCTGCAGCTGCGGGATCTGGGGCTGACGCGGATCCTGGCCCTGCGCCGGCCGCCGCAGCCGGCCGGCTGCGGCCCGGCCCCGGCCCGGGCGCGGCTCGGCGCCTACCTGGAAAGCGAGAACGGCCGCGTGTGGGTGCGGCAGGTGGCGCCGGGATCGGCGGCGGCGGCGGCTGGCATCCGCCCCGGCGACCGGATCCTGGAACTGAACGGCACGGCGGTGGATCATGCCGGCCAGGTGATCCGCGGCGTTCGCCTGCATCCCACCGGCCTGCCGCTGCAGCTGCTGATCGAACGGGACGGCCGGCGATTGCTGCTGCGCCTGCCGCTGCCCCCTTCCGAGGAAACCCGGCAGGCAGGCAGAGAGAATGGGGTCTGGAGCCGCCCGCCGTCTCTCCCCCTCGCCCAGAGCTCGCCATGACCGCCGCCCCGACCAACCCCGCCTACGGCGCCATGACCTCCCAGGGGGCTGCCACCAACATCGTCTGGCACCACTCCACGGTGACCCGCGGGGCCCGGGCCCACCAGCGCGGCCACCGCAGCGCCATCCTCTGGTTCACCGGCCTTTCCGGCGCCGGCAAGAGCACCCTGGCCAATGCGGTCAATTCAGCCCTGTTCGAACAGGGGCTGGCCTGTTATGTGCTGGATGGTGACAATGTGCGCCATGGGCTCTGCAATGATCTCGGTTTTTCCGATGCCGACCGGATCGAGAACATCCGCCGCATCGGGGAGGTGGCGAAGCTGTTCCTCGATGCCGGCGTGGTGGTGCTCACCGCCTTCGTCTCGCCGTTCCGGGCCGACCGCGACCGGGCCCGGGCCCTGGTGGAGGCGGGCGATTTCATCGAGATCCACTGCGCCGCTGATCTGGAGGTCTGCGAACAACGCGACACCAAGGGCCTCTATGCCAAGGCCCGCGCCGGCGTGATCCAGGAGTTCACCGGCATCTCCAGTCCCTATGAAGCACCGCAATCGCCGGAACTGCGCATCGACACCGGCCACCAGGATCTGGAGACCTGTGTGGCCCAGGTGCTGGGCTATCTGCAGACCCAGGCGGTGATCCCCGCGGAGGGATGAAGGCACCCCGCCGCGTGCAGGGCTGCTTCCAAGGGCCGGTTTCGCCAGTCGTGCGCAGACCACCGGCACCATGCGTGGGCATCAATCCCAGGTGCTGCAGGGAGCGGGTCAGGGCTGCCTCAAAGTCGAGCTCTCCGCGCCGAACTGCGGCTCAGGGACAGGCGGTCGCAGGATCGAGCGCTGTCGATGCCTGAGGAACCTCTGGGAAACCCCTCCAGGGCGCCGGTCAGAACGCGGAGATCCCAGTCGCTGCATGGGGGGCAGCCCGCGAGCGCGATCGGTTTTCCAGCGCTTCCCCAGGGCTGCCCGAAAGTCTTGATTTCACCTTGCCAAGGCCAGCCTTGACGCGTGCGGCTGCCAGTCAGGCCCTGTCCCGATCGGCTTCAGGCATGACATCTGCGAGCCTGAGTGGCCTTTCGTCTGGACTTTCAGGCAACCCTGAGAGCTTCCCTGAATCTCCGCCGAGAAGACGCAATCCTTGTGGCGGACTTTCCGGTAGCCCTGAGGAGCGGGTTGACCCCTGCGCTGCGGCCGCAGCCCTCGCGACGAGTTTGCCTCAGCCCTGCCGCCGCGTGCGATCTGCCGCAGTCGGGATCTCAGCTGGCCATGGCGGCTGAATGCATGGCCGCTGAATCACGAACTGCCGCAGGATCCAGCGCTGTCGATGCCTGAATCTCGGCGTCAGATTTCAGTCCTGCGACAAGACCTTGAGGCAGGCCTGGAACGGAGCGGATCCGGCCCGACCAAGAGCAAGAGTTCGCTGAAGCGCCCCGGCCTGCCTCTCCCTGGGGCGCCGGCAACGGCAGCCAGCCGGAGGCGGGGGCTGGGCTGGCTGCCCTGGCTCGGACAGTGGATCCGGCCCGACAAAAAAGCCCCGCCGCAGGCGAGGCGATTGGCGATCGTCCGGGAGGCGATGCCAGGGGAAGGGGCCGTGGGCTACATGAGTACCAGGAAGGGTCGCAGCGAACGGCTCCACTTCGCCGCCCTCTCCGAAGCTCTGCCCGTGTGCCGTCCTGCAACTACGCAGTGGAACGGAGGGACCATGGCGGCCCCTGGGCATCGAGCGGGGAAAGGCTTCTCGTCCCCTCGTCCCCTCGTCCCCTCGTCCCCTCGTCCCCTCGTCCCCTCGTCCCCATCGGCAGGTCCTGAATCAGGCCCAAACATGCGGGACAGCATGCGAGAGGCCAAGGGTTTCGATCGGAGCGCCAGCAGTGCCAGCGCCAGCAGTGGCGACGGCACCGGCCGCGGCAGCACCGGTTACGAAGCCCGTACCCGCGGCAGCGTGGCGCAAGGTGGCGAGGGGCCGAGGCACAGAGCTTTGCTCAGAGCCTCGACCCTTCTGCGGCGCCGATCTGCAGCGCGCGGATTCAGAGCCGCTCAGCCGCGAGCCCTTCAGCCCAGCGCCTTGGCTGTGGCCACCACATTGTCGACGCTGAAGCCGAACTTCTCCAGACACACCGGGCCCGGTGCAGAGGCACCGAAGCGATCGATCGACACCGTGGCACCCTCGAAGCCGGTGAACTTGTGCCAGCCGAAGCTGCTGGAGGCCTCCACCACCACGCGCTTGCGGCAGGCGGCGGGCAGCACGCTCTCGCGGTAGCCGGCATCCTGCTCCTCGAACAGCTCCACGCAGGGCATCGACACCACACGCACATTCACACCGTCAGCGCGCAGCTGGGCGGCGGCCTTGGTGCAGAGCTCCAGCTCCGTGCCGGTACCGATCAGGATCAGATCGGGATTACCCTCGGAATCCTCCAGCACATAACCCCCCTTGGCCACAGCGGCGGCGCTGGAGTTGGCCTGGTTGGCCATCGCCTGACGGCTGAGGATCAGCACCGTGGGCCGCTTGCGGCTGGTGACGGCCACCTGATAGGCCCCCATCGTCTCGTTGCCGTCGCCGGGGCGAAGAACCAGCAGATTGGGGATCGAACGCAGGCTGGCCAGGGTCTCGATCGGCTGGTGGGTGGGGCCATCCTCACCCAGGCCGATCGAATCGTGGGTGAGCACATAGATCACACCCAGCTCACTGAGGGCCGAGAGGCGCATGGCACCCACCATGTAGCCGGCGAACACAGCGAAGGTGCCGCCATAGGGAATCAGGCCGCTGCCGTGATAGGCGATGCCGTTCAGGATCGCCGCCATGGCGTGCTCACGCACACCGAAGTGCAGGTAACGGTTGGCCTCAGCGCCCTTCTGGAAGCTGCGCTCGCCCTTGATATCGGTGAGGTTGGAGTGGGTGAGATCGGCGGAGCCACCGATCAGTTCCGGCAGCTGAGGACCGAAGGCATTGAGGGCGTCATAGCTGTGCTGACGGGTGGCCTTGCCCTTATCGGCGGCGGTGTAGCTGGGCAGGGAGGCATCCCAGCCCTGGGGCAGCTCACCCCGCAGCATGCGTTCGAACAGGGCCGCCTCACTCGGATAGGCGCTGCGATAGGCCTCCAGACTGCTGTTCCACGCGGCTTCGGCCGCCTCGCCGCGGCTGATCGCCTGGCGCCAGTGGTCGTAGGCATCCTGGGGCACATCAAAGGCGCCGTAGGACCAATCGAGGGCCTTGCGGGTGAGCTCCGCCTCATCGGCCCCCAGGGCGGCGCCATGCACACCGGCGGTGTTGGCCTTGTTGGGAGAGCCGTAGCCGATCGTGGTGGTGACCTTGATCAGGCTGGGCTTGTCGGTGACCGCCCTGGCCGCCTCGATGGCGCGGTGGATGCCCTCCACATCATGGTTGCCATCGGCCACATGTTGCACATGCCAGCCATAGGCCTCATAGCGTTGAAGCACATCCTCGGTGAAGGAGACCGAGGTATTGCCGTCGATGGTGATGTGATTGTCGTCGTACAGAGCGATCAGCTTGCACAGGCCGAGGTGACCGGCCAGGGAGGCGGCCTCACTGGCCACGCCCTCCTGGTTGCAGCCATCACCCATCAGCACATAGGTGTAGTGATCGACGAGGGTGTGACCCGGCCGGTTGAACTTCGCCGCCAGATGGGCCTCCGCGATCGCCAGACCCACCGCATTGGAAATGCCCTGGCCCAGGGGACCGGTGGTCACCTCCACACCGGGGGTTTCAAAGGTTTCGGGGTGACCGGGGGTCTTCGAACCCCACTGGCGGAATTGCTTGATGTCTTCGATGCTGACCGATTCGTAGCCGCTGAGATGCAGCAGGGCATACAGCAGCATGCAGCCGTGGCCGGCCGAGAGCACGAAGCGATCGCGGTTGAACCACTTCGGATTGCGCGGATTGTGGCGCAGCACCTTATCCCAGAGCGCAAAGGCCATCGGGGCGCAGCCCATCGGCAAGCCCGGGTGCCCTGAGTTCGATTTGTTGATCGCATCAACCGCCAGGAAGCGGATGCTGTTGATGCAGAGACTCTCGACGGAGGTGGAAGGAGCGACGACCATGGCTGGGGGGGGAGGATGGCGAAGGGATCAGGGAAGGCCGGACGAGCTCTCGGCATGCCTCCCGGCGCGCAGGGCGGATCGGGGAATTCCGCTCAGTTCATGCGACGGAAGGCGAGGCAGACATTGTGGCCGCCGAAACCGAAAGAATTGGAGAGCACAACCCGTACGTTGTGCTCGCGGGCCACATTGGGCACCACATCCAGATCACAGGCGGGATCGGGATTGCTGTAATTGATCGTAGGCGGCACCAGGTTATGGCCAATCGCCAATACCGCAGCCACCGCTTCGATGCCACCGCTGCCGCCCAGCAGGTGACCGGTCATCGACTTGGTGGAGCTGACCGGAATCCGATAGGCGTGCTCACCCAGGGCGGCCTTGATCGCAGCGGTTTCATTGCTGTCGTTGGCCTGGGTGCTGGTGCCGTGGGCGTTGACGTAATCCACCGCCTCGGCCTCCAGCCGCGCATCGCGCAGGGCCAGGCGCATGGCCTCGGCTCCACCGCTGCCTCCCGGGGCGGGCGAGGTGATGTGGTGGGCATCGCAGGTGGTCCCATAGCCCACGATCTCGGCCAGGATCGTGGCGCCGCGGGCCCGCGCCTGGTCCAGCTCCTCCAGCACCAGCACCCCGGCGCCCTCTCCGATCACGAAGCCATTGCGTTCGGCATCGAACGGACGCGAAGCGGTGGCGGGATCATCGTTGCGGAACGACAGTGCCTTGGCGCTGGCGAAACCGGCCACGCCCAGGGGGGTGATCGCCGATTCGGCACCACCGCAGACCATGGCATCCGCCAGGCCCAGCTGAATCTGCCGGAAGGCATCGCCGATCGCATTGGATCCGGCGGCGCAGGCGGTGGCCACGGCGCTGCTCGGGCCCCGTGCCCCCAGGGCGATCGCCGTCAGGCCCGTGGCCATGTTGGGAATCATCATCGGCACGCAGAACGGACTGACCCGGTCGGGGCCGCGTGCGGCCATCACATGGGCCTGGGTCTCCATCATCAGCAACCCGCCCACGCCCGAGCCGATCGAGACTCCGACGCGATGCCGATTGTTGTCATCGATGACAAGCCCTGCAGCGGCGACGGCCTGCCGGGCCGCCACCACACCGAACTGACAGAAGCGGTCCCAGCGCTTCGCCTCCTTCGGCTCCAGCCAGCCGGCCGGCTCAAATCCCTTCACCTCAGCAGCGAAGCGGCAGGCGTGGCGCGCCGCATCAAACAGGCTGATCGGCCCGACGCCATTGCGCCCGTGGCTCAGCCCATCCCAGTAGGCGGCAACGTCATTGCCGATCGGTGTGACCGCGCCCAGGCCTGTGACGACGACGCGGCGGAGTCCCTCCACCATCGGGCGCCTCAGGACTTGTTGCCAAGGATGTACTTGACGGCATCGCCGACGGTGGCGATGCCCTCGGCCGCCTCATCGGGGATCTCGATGTCGAAGGCCTCCTCCAGGGCCATCACCAGCTCGACGGTGTCGAGCGAGTCGGCCCCCAGATCGTTCTGGAAGTTCGATTCGGCCTTCACCTCACCGGCATCGACGCTGAGCTGCTCGGCAACGATCGAGCGCACTTTCTCGAAGATCTCTTCCTGGGACATGGCCGCGGAGTCAGAGGCCGCATCCTACGGGTCGCCCCGTCGCCTCCCCCGGCCGGTATGAACAAGGGTGACGGGCCGATGCCCCGCACGCTGACCGCGGCGGGACCTTGGGTACGTTGGGCGCACGCCGTCCCCCTGTTCGGCGGCATCCCGGATCAGCGAGCGATTTCCCGGCGATTGCCTCTCCCCAGGCAGCCGTTCCGGCGCATCGGCCCCGGGCGCGGGCACCAGCCCGCCATCGGCCCCGTCCGGCAGCGCTCGGAGCCACATCCCGCTGCAGCTCCCAGCCGCAGCGGCGATCCCGCGGGCCATCCCCCCGCCCCAGGTGGTGCCACCGGAAATCCGCATCCGCCGCGGCATCCGTCGATCATCACCCGGCGTCCGGCGCTCCGCTCCGGCTCCCCGCTTCCCCTCCACCGCAAGAGACCCCGCTCCGAGGCTCATGTCCCACGCTGTTAAGATCTACGACACCTGCATCGGCTGCACCCAGTGCGTGCGGGCCTGCCCTCTCGATGTGCTCGAGATGGTGCCCTGGGATGGCTGCAAGGCGGGCCAGATCGCCTCATCCCCCCGCACCGAGGATTGCGTGGGCTGCAAGCGCTGCGAGACCGCCTGCCCCACCGATTTCCTCAGCATCCGCGTCTACCTCGGCGACGAAACCAGCCGCTCGATGGGCCTGGCCTACTGAGCCTTGGCACGGCCTGCTGAGCCTGGGGCGTCCCGCTGCCCGGGGCGTCCCGAATCGCTGTGATCTGCCGGCATGGGCCCGTTCATCAGCAACCTCGCGCGAAACCCCCGGACTTCCGGCCGGGGAGGGAGAGCCACGGGAGAGAGGCGGCTCGATGCCGCTGATCAACCCGTTCCGAATCCCGCCGGTCCCGTAAGGTGCAGGGATGCAGCGAGCCTTCAGCTACCGCTTCTACCCGACGCTCGGGCAGGAATTTCTGCTGCGTCGGATGCTGGGTTGCATGCGCCTGGTCTACAGCCGGGCGCTGGCTGCTCGCCGCACGGCCTGGGCGACGGAGAGCCAGTCGATCTCCTATCTCCAGACCAGCACCATGCTCACCGCCTGGAAGAGGCGGCACGATCTGGAGCTCCTCCACGAGGTTTCCAGCGTCCCGCTTCAACAGTGCCTGAGGCACCTCCAGACGGCATTCTCCAACTGCTTTGCCAGGCGGGCCAACCACCCGACCTTCCAGCACAACGGCGGCTCTGCTGCGTTCAACCGTTCGGCCAGCCGTTCGGCCTTGCGTTGGTGTGATCGGCAGTTGTTCCTGGCTCAGTGCTCGGAGCCGTTGCCGATTCGCTGGAGCCGGCAGATCCCCGAGGGCTGCAAGCCGTCCAGCGTGACGGTTTCGCTGTCGCCTGCCGGGCTGGCGGTTGCAACCTGTGGAGCGCCAGCAAGACCAAGCTCGAAGCATCGGGGCAGGCAGGGGCAATCAGGAAGACTCAGTTGTGAAGCTGGGCATCTCCGCCGTTTACGGCGGCGAGGAAGTGAAAAGCTCGTGCCCGGCCCCCGCCGGGCTTTTGTCTGGCTGTTCCCCCGCTGACGGTTTCTCCATGTGCGGCATCGTTGCCCTGATCGGTTCCCGCGAAGCCACCCCGCTGCTGCTGGAGGGCCTGCGCCAGCTCGAATACCGCGGTTACGACTCCGCCGGCATCGCCAGCGTGGATGCGCAGGGTCTGCATTGCCTCAAGGCCGAGGGCAAGCTGGTCAACCTCACAGCCCGCTACGAACAGCAGGGGGCCCCGGGCCAGTGCGGCATCGGCCACACCCGCTGGGCCACCCACGGCAAACCGGAGGAGCGCAATGCCCATCCCCATCTCGATGGCAGCGGCAGGCTGGCGGTGGTGCAGAACGGCATCATCGAAAACCACAGGCCGCTGCGGGAGGAGCTGCAGGCCGAAGGGGTGACCTTCCACTCCGACACCGACACCGAGGTGATCCCTCACCTGATCGCCCGCCGCCTGCGCCAGCTGGAGCATCAGGGGCGCAGCGCCGAGCCGCTGCTGCTGCTGCAGGCGGTCCAGGAGGTGCTGCCGCTGCTGCATGGCGCCTATGCCCTGGCGGTGGTCTGGGCCGATGCCCCCAGCGCCCTGGTGGTGGCCCGCCGCCAGGCGCCGCTGCTGATCGGCCTCGGTGCCGGGGAGTTTCTCTGCGCCAGCGACACCCCCGCCCTGGCCGGCTTCACCCGCACGATCCTGCCGCTGGAAGACGGCGAGACGGCCCTGCTGACGCCCCTGGGCATCGAGCTCTACGACGAGCGCCGCCGCCGGGTGCTGCGCAGCCCCAGCCTGTTGAGCGGCAGCGAACACGTGGCCGACAAGCGCAGCTTCCGCCACTTCATGCTCAAGGAGATCCATGAGCAGCCCGAAACGGCGGCGCTCTGGGTCGCACGCCACCTGACCGCAGCCGGATTGCCCGCCCTGCCTTCGGCGCAGGGGCTGTCGCTGGTGGCGCTGCCCCTGGATCCGGCCGTCTTCGAGGGGGTGGAACGGATCCAGATCCTGGCCTGCGGCACCAGTCGCCATGCGGCACTGGTTGGAGCCCATCTGCTCGAGCAGCTGGCGGGCCTGCCCACCACGGTTCATTACGCCAGTGAGTTTCGCTATGCGCCACCGCCGCTGGTGCCCCACATGCTCACGATCGGCGTCACCCAGTCGGGGGAGACGGCCGACACGCTGGCAGCCCTGGCGATGGAGCAGGAGCGTCGCCGGATGAGGGCCGATCCCGCCTATGCGCCCCGGATGCTGGGCATCACCAACCGGCCGGAAAGCTCGCTCGGTCGTCTGGTGCCCCACATCCTGGATATCGGCGCCGGCATCGAGGTCGGGGTGGCCGCCACCAAGACCTTCCTCGGACAACTGCTCGCCTTCTATGCCCTGGCGCTGGCCTTCGCCGAACGCCGCGGACCGATCGACGGCGGGCCGGATCCGGCCCGGCTGCAGGCGCTGGTGGAAGAGCTGCGGGGCCTGCCGGGCCTGCTTCAGCGGCTGGTGGAAGACCACGACCGCCGCTGCTGTGAACTCGCCCACCTGTTCACCGACACCCAGGACATGATCTTCCTGGGTCGAGGTATCAATTATCCGATTGCGCTGGAAGGGGCCCTGAAGCTGAAGGAAATCAGCTACATCCATGCCGAAGGCTATCCGGCCGGCGAGATGAAACACGGGCCGATCGCCCTGCTCGATGCCCGTGTGCCCGTGGTCTCGATCGCTGTGCCGGGTTCCGTGTTCGACAAGGTGCTCTCCAACGCCCAGGAAGCCAAGGCCCGTGATGCCCAGCTGCTGGGGGTGGCCCCCGCCTGCGCCGACACCGAACAGCTGTTCGATCTGCTGTTGCCGCTGCCGCCCGTGGATGAGCTGCTCAGCCCGCTGCTGACCCTGATCCCGATGCAGCTGCTCAGCTATCACATCGCCGCCCACCGCGGCCTGGATGTGGATCAACCCCGCAACCTCGCCAAGAGCGTCACAGTGGAGTAGGTGGGGAGGGGGAAGAGGGTGGAGCCAGGGCCTGGGGCACCTGCGACATGTGCTGGGCACTCGGGCAATCCACGGTCGCAGGGAGGATCTCCATCCAGTGTCTGCGACCTGTGCTGGCCACTCGGACTCAACAGCAGGGCTGCCTCACCGTCGAGATTTCCGCTGGTAATGGCAGCTCAATGACGAACTGCCTCAGGATCCGGCGTTGTTGATGCTGGAATTGCGGCGGAAGAGCCAGCCTTGCGGTGGGACTTGCAGATCGCCCTGGGTTGAATATCGGGGCTGGCCTCACAATCGGGCTCTCTGCCCGAGGCGGCAACTGAACGACGAACTGCCCCAGGATCCGGCGTTGTTGACGCTGGAATTGCGGCGGAAGAGCCAGCCTTGCGGTGGGGCTTGCAGATCGCCCTGGGTTGAACCCGCGCCACCGGGCCCGCGCCGGGGGGGATGCAGGGCTGATTCAAATTCGGCGCGGGGGCTGCGGCCAGGGCGCAGGGGGACAACCCGCTGCTTGCAGCGCCTGGGGCGCTGAGGCTCCATTCCCGGTGCCCGTGTCGTGCGCGACTGGCGAAACCGGCACTTTGAAGCGGACCTGGGGGGGGATGGCTGGCTGGATCTGATCGGCAGCCCGCAGAGCGGATCAGGCCTGCGGCGTGCTGCGATCGCTGCGATCGCTGCGGCCGTAGCGATCTTCGAAGCGAATGATGTCGTCTTCGCCGAGATAGGGGCCGCTCTGCACTTCAATCATCTCCACCGGAATCTTGCCGGGATTGGAGAGGCGATGCCGGGAACCGAGGGGGATGTAGGTGCTCTGGTTCTCACCCACCAGCTCCTCCACACCATCCTTCTCGACCACGGCGGTGCCCTTGACCACGATCCAGTGTTCGGCGCGGTGATGATGCAGCTGCAGCGACAGGCAGCCACCGGGATTGACGACGATCTTCTTCACCTGCCAGCGATCCCCTTCGGTGATGCCGTCGTAGGAACCCCAGGGGCGATAGATGCGGCGATGGGCCTTGCTCTCCGGGGCTCCCGCCCTCTCCAGCAGGCCCACGATCGCCTTGACCTCCTGGGCGCGCTCACGCTGGGCCACCAGCACCACATCATCGGTCTCGACCACCACCAGGTTCTCCACCCCCAGGCCCACCACCAGCCGATGCTCGCTGCGCAGATAGCAATTGCGGCTGTCCTCGCTGATCACCCGACCGCGCAGCACATTGCCATCCTGATCCCGATCGGCGGTCTCCCACAGGGCGCTCCAGCTGCCCACATCGCTCCAGCCGGCCGCCAGCGGCAGCACAGCGCCCCGCTCGGTGCGCTCCATCACCGCCACATCGATCGCCACATTCGGGCAGGCGGCGAAGGCCTCACGCTCCAGGCGCTGGAATTCCAGATCGGTGGCCTCATGGGCCAGGGCCGCACGGCAGGCGCTCACCACCTCCGGTGCCAGTCGCTCCAGCTCCGCCAGAATCGCACTGGCACGAAACAGGAACATGCCGCTGTTCCAGGTGAAGCGACCGCTGGCCAGGAACTGCTCGGCCGTGGCGCGATCGGGCTTTTCGACGAAGCGGGCGATCGGCACCGGCTCCTGCCGCAGCGGCTCTGCCGCCTCGATGTAGCCGTAGCCGGTCTCCGGCGCGGTGGGCACGATGCCGAAGGTCACGAGCTGGCCCGCCGCCGCCGCCGCCCAGCCCGCCTCCACCGTGTCGCGGAAGCGGGCGGCATCGCGGATCACATGATCGGCCGCCAGCACCAGCAGCAGCGGATCGTCCCCGGCCCGGGTGGCCTGCAAGGCGGCGATGGTGACGGCCGGGGCGGTGTTGCGCCCGATCGGCTCCAGCAGGATCGCCGCCGGCACCACACCGATCTGGCGCATCTGCTCGGCCACGATGAAGCGGTGATCCTCATTGCAGATCAGCAGCGGCGCGGCCAGCTCGCGCAGGCCCTGGAGCCGCAGCTGGGTCTGCTGCAGCAGGGTCTCCTCGCCGCTGCCGGCCAGGGGCCAGTACTGCTTGGGATAGGTGGCGCGCGACAGCGGCCACAGGCGGGTGCCGGTGCCACCGCAGAGGATCACCGGGACCAGGCGGGCAGCAACCATGGCAGGTGTCGCAGCAACGACTCGGGATCGCCCCATTCAACCGGAGACCCCCGGCTCGAGCGCTGTCGCCCAGGCCGCCAGGGGCGGGCCGCCTGCCGGTCGAGCCAGGGCCGAGCGGCTGCCTGGTGCCGCCGCTCCAGCACTCCAGCACCCAGCATCTCGGCATCTCGGCATCTCGGCATCTCGGCGTCTCGGCGGCGTCTGCGGCGCCGATCCCCGCGGCCGGATCGGGCCCAGCCCAGCTCTGCCCTGCCCCAGGGCCACTTGAAAGTGCCGCTGGCGCCAGTCGTGCCTGACACGGGCACCACGGGTGGGCTGCAACACCCCAGGCGCTGCCAGGAGCGGGTTGCCCCCCTGCGCTTCGGCCGCAACCCTCGCGCCGCAGTTGAATCAGCCCTGACGCTGCGGGGGCCGCGGCCGGCGGCGCTCAGAGCTCCAGCAATCCCGGTGGTGGTGTCAGGCCGATCCAGCCCTGCTGCGGATGCACCTCGGGCACGATCGCCTCGACAAATGGGATCAGCAGCCGCCGGCCGCCATCACCCAGGGCGATCTCGAGCAGATCGTTGCCGCCGTGGAGCAGATCGGTGACGGTGCCGATCGGTGTGGCCTCCGGCAGCAGCCGCACCTCCAGTCCGATCAGATCGAGCAGGTGAAACTCGCCGGGCTGCAGCGCCGGCCGATCGGATGCCTCCACCAGCAGGTGATGGCCCACCAGCGCCTCCGCCGCTGTGCGATCGGTGATGCCTTCCAGGCGCAGCACAAACAGGTCCCGGCCGGGCAGCTGGCGGCCGCAGAGCAGCTGCACCGCCCGCACCTCGCCCTGGCGGCAGCGCAGCCAGCGGCGGCCGGGCCGGGTGAAGCGCTCGGGGAAATCACTCAGCGGCAGGGCTCGCAACTCGCCCCGCAATCCCTGGGCCGCCACCAGGCGCCCCACCTCCAGCAGCGGCGGCGCGGCGGTCGGGATGGCCCCGGACGGCGAGGGGATCGGATCGGGCATGACATCCAGAGACAGAAGACGGGGCGGGACCGCGGTCGCGCGCTGCCGCGGCACCGACAGCGATGACGCCGGCTCCCGATAATGACGCCATTGCCGCCGCCCTCCCATGGCCAGCGCCCCGATCCTGCCCGGCTCCACGGTGGTGGTGCGCGACCGCAGCTCCATCTACAACGGCTACCGCGGCTTTGTGCAACGCATCAGCGGCTCGCGGGTGGCGGTGCTGTTCGAGGGCGGCAACTGGGACAAGCTGGTGACCCTGCCCCTGGCGGCGGTCGAGGCCTCCTGAAGCCCACGGGCAGCCGGCACCACCCGGCGACCGCTGCCAGCACAGCCCCCGGCTCCGGCCCGCCCGGCGCTCAGTCCGGCCTCGGCAGCGGCTGGGCGGTCGCACCGACCCCCAGGCTCAGCAGGGCCGCCCGGGCGGCCTGCTGCTCGGCCTCGCGGCGGGAGCCGCCCCAGCCCTCGGCCGCCAGCGGCTGCGGCAGGGCCGGCAGCCCCGCTGCTTCCAGGCGCACCCAGCACTGAAAGCGGCGCGGATCGCCATGGGCGCGGCTGCGCTCCTGGCAGTCGTAGCGGGGCAGCCCCAGACCACGACCCTGGCTCCATTCCTGCAGGGCTGATTTCCAGTTGTGGCGCAGGGGATCGGCGAGCAGTTCGCGGCTGTCGCGCTGCCAGTGGGGGTGGAGCCAGGCCTGAACCGCCAGCAGGCCCCCCTCGGGGCCGCCCCAGCCCTGGTAGATGGCGCCCACCAGCGCTTCGCAGCATTCCGCCTGCACGGTGGCGCAACCGGCCCGATCGCCGGCGGCCATGGCACCGAGATGGATCAGGGGCAGCAGCTCAAGGCGCTGGGCCAGTTCGGCCAGCCAGCGGTCGCTCACCAGCTGGGCCCGCAGGCCGGAGCACTGGCCGACACTCAGGCGCGGATGCTCCGTCTGCAGAAAGGCGGCCGAGGCGAGGCGCAGCACCGCATCCCCGAGGAACTCCAGCTGTTCGTGGTTGCGGCCGAGGCCGGCGGAGGTGTGGCTGAGGGCCTCCTCCACCAGGCGCAGGCGCCGCTCGAGCACAGCGGCGGCCACGGGAGGATCCGCGCCGGGATCGAGACCGAGGCGGCGCAGAAACTCCAGCAGCTGACGCCGACGATCAGGCGACATGGCAGGACGTGTGCTGGCTGCATCATCCTGCCCAGGCCGGGCGGCCTTGCCGCAGCGAACCGGACGACCGCCGCATCCCGATCCAGGCTTCAGCACTCGCTCCAGGCTCCAGTGTGCCGTCCTGGAGCTACACAGTAGAACGAAGGGATCATGCCGGCCCCTGGGCGTCGAGCCGGGCAAGGCTTCTCATCCCCTCATCCCCATCGGCAGGCCCTGAATCAGGCCCAAACATGCGCGACTGCACACTAGCCCAGCCGGCCGGGCGGGGGCCGCTGCGATCGCCATCCCGGCTGGGTCGGGCAGCATGCGGCGAGGGCCTGGCTGCAGCGCCAGTTCAGCGCGACCGCCGCCAGGAGCTCACGGGCGACAGCAGGGGCAGCGGCCGGGGCCTGCGGGAGTGCCGTCAGGGAAGGGATAGATGGCGCTGGGCCCGCGGCGGCGAGGCATCGCCTTCAGGGCCTGGGGCGGGGGAGGGAAAGCAGGACGTAAGCCGGGTTCTGTTCTCCGCGACCGCCCACAGGCGGCCGCGGAGGGTGATCATCTGTCTGGGACCGCCGTTACCGACGGCCTCAAGCGGCACGCAGAAATCGGGACGGGGAAGTCGACCAACCGTTGTCCCTGGGCCTTGCTCCCGGCCGGGGTTTACCGAGCCGGCACCTCTCGATGCCGCTGGTGCGCTCTTACCGCACCCTTGCACCCTTGCCTGATCCCCGCTCCGCGCAGGCGGCGCCGGGGCCATCGGCGGTGTGTTTCTGTGGCACTGTCCTCACGGTCACCCGCACTGGGCGTTACCCAGCAGGCCTGGCCATTGGGGAGCCCGGACTTTCCTCAACCGG
>Ga0172376_10001633_pt1 | contig 28480 bp, 35 predicted proteins | sample Lak35m_FD_121114 | JGI IMG/M metagenome (GOLD analysis project Ga0172376, IMG submission 121114) | Freshwater microbial communities from Kabuno Bay, South-Kivu, Congo - kab_092012_35m | ecosystem: Environmental > Aquatic > Freshwater > Lake | place: Democratic Republic of the Congo: South-Kivu...
ATCAACATTCCAACAGTGCTTGAGCCAAATCCTGAGCACTTTGAAAACGGTCCCCCGGTAGTGGTTCGGTCACTCTCTCAATCACCTTCTGAATTTTCGGTGTAATGGTCGGAACGTTTTGCACATCAAAACAAAACCCCTTACCCCTAGGACGAAAGAACTTGAGAGGATTTTGTCCAGTCAATAAAAAAATCAGGGTTGGTCCTACTGCATACAAATCCGACTGGGTCAGCGGTTGTCCCCTTTCCTGTTCGGGAGCGCAGTACCCCTCAGCACCAATCCTTGTTCCCGATCCAGTGCCAATTTCCTTCACAGCACCAAAGTCCAAAACCACAATTCGATGATTACCATTTCTCACTATCAGATTAGCTGGTTTAATATCCCGATGAATCAAAGGTGGGTTTTGAGAATGAAGATAATCCAGAATCTCACAGGTTTGGACCATCCAGGCGATCGCCTGGGTTACCGTTACCGATCCACCATAGGATACAACTTTTTCCAAATCCTGTCCCTGGATTAATTCCATGGCCAAGAATTTTTTCCCCCCTTCCACAAAAAAATCATAATATTTAGGGATTCCCGGATGATGGAGACATTTAAGCGTATTTGCTTCTCTCTCAAATAGCTCCTGAGCTTTAGCAATTACGCTCATGTCTCTGTTCATTTGTTTCAAAACTAAAAGTTGTGGCACTCCTGTAGTTATACCCGCACTGTCCCAAGCTAGATAAGTAGTACCCATGCCTCCCTGTCCTAAAACACGTAACACTTGATAATGACGTATTTGTTTAATAATAGATATGGGTTGACCACAGTGAACACAAAACATGTTATTGGGTAAATTGCCTTCATGTTTACAAGCTAGGGGTGAGACTTGACCTGTAACTTGTGGTGTCATCCAAGAAGGATTGGTCAAGTTGGGTATACCTTGTATTTGGAATCGTACTATAGGACCACCCTGTGCCAACTGGAACAGGTAATTATCCATCAACCTACATTTTGAAGTTAGCACACCATTGACAAAAGTCCCATTTGTCCCCCGACTAACTATTTGCCAGCTATCAACATCTCCAGTTTCCGGGAGTTTTTTCAGTTCTAAATGATACCTTGAAACTAAGTTACTATGTAATACTACGTGATTATCTACAGCTCGACCAATGCGAATGAGAGTGGCATTCTCGAAACGCCATTCTTGGACTGGAGTTTGGTATTGCGGATCTAAAAGAGTCAGGATAACCAGCATGATTAATTATATAACTAATTATACAAATATAGATAAGTAATACACACTAACAACTTATTAATTTAAATTTATCATTCATTTTATTTTTTGTTTCAATCGGTACAAAATAGTATTTTTTTCCACCTGAGTCAAAATTTCCTCAATTACAGTATTAGCACCCAACCTTCCCCAGGTGCAGCCATTTTCTAAATATACTTGTGCGGCTTTTCCTACAGCATAAGCACCATAAGAGGCCACACCGGACTGAGCCATGGCACCACCAGCAAAAGTAGTAATGTTTATAGAACCTTCACCAGCTACTGCTGCTGCATTTTTACCCATACCTAGAACTAAATTACTAGCTATTTCTGCAAGTAATAGACCACCAGAGCTCAAGAGGATAGTTTTTAATAACCTAGTTGCTTCATAGCTAGTCATAGGGAGAGAATATAATCTAGCCAAAGAACGAATTAAAGCCAAATCAGTAATTAGACCACCAATAACATCTAAAAAACCAATGGGATTTAGAGCAATAGCTAAGGCCTTATATTTACAGAATCGCCAAATCAACCCCTCCGCTTCTTGTTGACGAAAATACAAAGTTTTTTCCGCCATAATTGCTTCCGATTCCCTAGCTTGTACCAGTGCATTCAAAGCCAAAAGCGATCGCCCTTCTCGATTTAGTATATTCAGAATAGTTTGCTTTAGCTCTTGCACTTGAGGTTTGGGAGTTTCCCATTCATAACTTATCCTACCATCTGCATATTCCACCCTCACCTCCATAGGTGCAGGTTCAGCGGACACCATCACAATTTCATCTGGTAATAATGGATCACTTTCCTGATCACCCGTAGCTGCTCCTAAAACTTGTAAATTGTGATAAATTGTGCTTTTATCCGTATCTGGATACAAATCTATTTTATTGAACACTAAAATCAGAGGTTTTTGAGCTTGTCGTAATTCTAGTAAAGCTTGGTACTCCGTTCTAGTTATATCTCCGGATACCACGAACAGAATTAAATCAGCTTGTTGTGCCACAGTGCGAGCCATTTCTCCCCGAACTTCCCCATTGATTTCATCCAAGCCAGGAGTATCAATTAATTCAACACACACCTTAGTACCCGGTTGCCAACGGAGGGAGCGAGGCCATTGAGTGACACCATTAAGAGGTCCTGTTTCCAGGATTTTTTCCCCCAGGAGGGAATTTAACACAGCGGACTTACCACGACTGACCAGACCAAAAGCAGCTATTTTGATCAGATTTGAGTCCAGCTTGTGCAGAGTAGCATTGAGGATTTCCATTTGAGGTTTAATCAAACTTGCCAAATCTGGTCTAGACGACAAGTGTCCTGACTTACGAAGATAGGCATACCAAGATAGAGTTTGTTTGATGCTGGCACGAGCGCGATTTAGATGGGTTTCTTGGGAAACTACTCGCGACTGAAATTCCTGCATTGTGGACAATTTTAATAGGTGACCGAATAAGTTTAGTTTATCATGTACGACAAAATCAGTCGGTTAAAAACAGTCCCCAGGTAGGGGTTAATTCAACCTTTCCTGAAATGACGAATCGCAAACCTAGAACGGTTATTAAGGCAACCAAGCTTCATCTAAAAGCTGCTCCAGAGTAGCAATAGGTTGGCAAGGAAATGTATCCAAAGGCAATTGGGAGCGCTTGGATGCAATTTTTCTTCCATCCAAATAACAATCGCTGAGTACTTGTTCAGCAAATGTGTTTAAACTAGGACTACGCTTTAACAAACGATTGATTTGCAATCGAAAATTGAGGATTTCTGCTTCCCAATGGCCGCGATTGCGCTCTAATTCAGATTCCCAATAACGCCACTTCAATAAATGCTCCCATAATCTGATTAATAAGCTTTCCAATTTATTTTTCTCTCTTTGACTCAAATCCAAGACCTCTTCTAACAAATTATCCATATCCAGACCGGCAAAGTTTTTGGATTGGAGTTGTTTAGCCGTTTCCAGCGCCCAAAGATTATAATCAAGTTCGTAGAGCTGTGTGCAAGTTGATACTAACTTAGCATGTTGATTTTTCATTTTACTCCCCCATTATCGGCCTTTTGATTTAAAATAAATTTACAAGAAAACCAAATGACCTACCATAGAACTCAATCCATCATTGGCAAGTCTTTGTATGAGTCCGATTTCTGGTTATGGACTCAGGATACCATAGCTAAGCTCAAAGCTAGAGATTTTGACCATCTAGACCTAGAAAACTTGTTAGAGGAGATTGAAGCATTGGGGCGATCAGAAAAAAAAGAGCTGGCCAGCACAATTGATACCATGCTCAATGCCCATTTTTGGGAATAGCGATCGCAAAAGGCATAAGCTTTGTAAAGAAATGTAAATTAAGTGCCATATCCCCTTGACTTATGCAAGAAATCTGATATTGTTTAAGCCATGAGGTGATTAACAGCCTTGTATCCAAATAAAATATAAGCAAAACAATAAGGTGCAGAGCTTTGACGGTCTACATGATCTCAGTTCGTACCAACCAGACTCACCCACAGCTACGAGAGTCGAGTGGCAAGGTTTTTCTGTCTCAATTTTAACATATAACCAATAATCACCCACGGTAAAACCAGTCGGTTTCAACCGACTTGAGCTTTGAGACCGGGAATCAATTCCCGGCCTCCCCCACAGACAGTCTCCAGGGGTGGGTTAATTCAAACGAGTCACGGCTAATTGCTTGGCGATCTCGCGAGTGCTTTACAAGCTCCTGTATGGAGTGCTTCGCGAGCTCCCGTAGGGAGTGCTTCGCAATCGCACGTACCACGCAAAAATGCGAGGATCGCTCCTAAACTTTCTTGATAAAACCTGGGAAAATTGTGCCAACTAACCGATAATTGATAAAGCTAGAGTTTCCGCACTTTGATTGAAGACGATCGCAGAAAAACCCCTAAAATAGGGTTGGGAGCAGTAGTTTTAAAAAAAGGAGTGAATTATGATCGTAAAACTTCAAGAAATTTGGCAAGATATTGACACTTTACCAGAGGATGTCCAAATTCTCATACTGGATTTCATTCGGTTACTAAAAAAATGTTATTCATCAACAGAATTAGAAAATAACAAAGGATGGCCCCCAAACTTTGTTGATAAAACCTGGGGAAGTTGTGCCAACTCACCGATAATAATTGATGAAGCTGGAGTTTCCGCAGAATTAGACGATAAATTGGAAGGAATGTTTAATTTTTAATTAATCAAGTGTTATACTTATTAGATACTAATGTTATTGCTATTTACTTGAATCAACGTTCAATTAATTGCTTGGCGATACCCTGTAGGGAGTGCTTCGCAATCGGCATTTATATTATATCCTGTTGGTTTATTGGGTTTCGTGCCTCAACCAAACCTACGATTACCCACGACAAGACCAGTCGGGTTTAACCGACTTGAGTTTTGCGAGCTCCCGTAGGGAGTGCTGCGCAATCGCCCTTAGGGAGTGCTTCCTGATCGCCCATAGGAAGTGCTTCACAATCGCATTTATATATATCCCGTTGGTTTGTTGGGTTTCGTATTAAACTCAACCTACGATTACCCACGGTAAAACTAGTCGGTTTACGGGTAATTCCCTTTAAGTATTTCTGCAATTTGTATGTTGATTTTAGGAAAGGAAAGGGGAAAAATTGTACCTGTTTCTATGGTTAATTCCGATGTGTAATTATTATTAACCAAATCTCTGAATACCTTTAATTGTAAGTTGTTCAAGTAGACCACCCAATATTCTTTAATACCAGATTCTGCATATATATCTTTTTTTTCTCCTAAATCTTTACTAAGGGTTGTTTGGGCAAATTCAATAATCCAAAATATATCTTCTGGGTAAGGATGATGTATTAAATATTCTTTACCTAATGGTTTGACAATGGCAAGATCTGGTTGGGGTTCCGAATTGTTAGGAAGAGTAATAGGTTTGGCATCTCTTATTTTCACCTGGTTTCCTAATAGGTTTCTCAAATATTCCCCTACTTCAGTATTGTAGTAAGCATGAGCTTCTCTTTCCGGAGTCATGACAATAATTTCCCCTCTTAGTAGTTCTACTGCTTCACCGTCAAATACTCCACTATCGATCGCCTGATGGTAAGTTTCTGTTGTCCATTCATAAGTAGTTAATGCCATAATATTTACCCTTACATTTCAAGTATAAGTGCGGAGAAAAATGTCCGGTTATGGATTTAGGGATATGATAGCATGAGTTTGGGTTTCTTATATGAGGTTAATTAACTATGGAATCAGAATACCGACAACGTCGTGAACAGGTAATGGCAAAAATTAGTGGGGGAACCGCAATATTCCGAAGCGCTCCCACAGCTGTCATGCACAATGATGTCGAGTATGTTTATAGACAAGATAGTGATTTCTATTATTTAACTGGTTTTAATGAACCGGAAGCAGTCGCAGTTTTGGCACCTCACCATGGAGAACACCGCTTTGTATTATTTGTACAACCTAAGGATAGGGAAAAGGAGGTGTGGAGTGGTTATCGTTGTGGGGTGGAGGGTGCTAAGGAAATTTATGGCGCGGATATAGCCTACCCTATCACTGAATTGGATGACAAGCTACCACAATATTTACAAAAGGCTGAACGGATATATTATCACTTGGGGAGGGATAGTCATTTTAATGATAGGATGATTAGACATTACCAAAATTTACTTGCTACTCGTCCTAGAAGGGGCACTGGACCGATCGCTATTGAAGATACTGGACCTATTCTACATGGTTTAAGGTTACATAAAAGCAACTTTGAAGTAGATCTAATGCGCCAGGCAGCGGATATTGCTGTGTCAGCACATAACCACGCGATGAGTATTGCTAGACCTGGCAGTTATGAATATGAAATCCAAGCGGAAATAGAACACATTTTCCGCTTGCAGGGTGGTATGGGTCCTGCTTATCCTTCTATTGTCGCAGCTGGTAAAAATGCTTGCGTTCTACACTATATAGAAAACAATTACCAAATGCAAGAACAGGAATTGTTACTAATTGATGCTGGTTGTGCTTATAAATATTACAATTCAGATATTACTAGAACATTTCCTGTAAATGGTAAGTTTACACCAGAACAAAAGGCTTTATATGAAATAGTACTGGAAGCACAAAAACAAGCAATTCAAGAAGTCAAACCGGGCAATGGATTTGATGCACCTCATAAGAAAGCAGTACAGATTATTACAGAGGGGTTAATCGAGGTGGGTTTACTTAAAGGAGAGGTTAACCAGCTCATACAGGAAGGAAAATATAAACAATTCTATATGCACCGTACTAGCCACTGGTTAGGACTAGATGTACATGATGTTGGTGTTTATCAACATGGGGAAGTTCCACAAGTTTTACAACCGGGACAGGTATTAACCATAGAACCAGGTCTTTATGTTGTGCCACATACCCCACCCGCTGAAGACCAACCCCCTATTGATGACCGCTGGGTGGGAATTGGTATTAGAATAGAGGATGATGTGTTGGTTACCCCTCAAGGAAATGAGGTCCTAACTGCGGGAGTTCCTAAGGAAATTTCCGATCTACAACGAACCTGAGCGCTAAATTGGTAACGGTCAACTATCTGCTATGATTGACCTGGCTTTACTAATTTTTGCGGGAGCTGAAAATGGGCAAGAAGTATGATGTTTATGGTGTGGGTAACGCTCTGGTAGATATAGAATATGAGGTGTCTACTGATTTATTGGAAAAGTTACACATTGATAAGGGTGTAATGACACTCTTAGATGAAGAAACTCAACATCATATTTTGGAAAATCTCCAACACCTGGATCATCATAAGAGTTGTGGGGGTTCAGCAGCAAATACGATGGTAGCTATTGGACAACTGGGAGGTAATCCTTTTTATTCCTGTAAGGTGGCTAAGGATGACTTTGGTAAGTTCTACATTCAAGATCTACTTGATTGCCATGTGCAAACTAATCTCCAAAATGCTGATTTACAATCAGGAGTTACGGGTAAATGTCTAGTCTTGGTTACCCCCGATGCTGACCGCACTCTCAACACCTTTCTGGGAATCAGTGCGGAGTTTTCTACCCAGGAATTGGTTCCGGAAGCAATTACAGCTGCTGAATATTTATATATCGAGGGTTATTTAGTTACTTCCCCCACCGCTAAAGCAGCAGCTATTCAAGCTAGAGATATCGCTATAGCTGCTGGTGTGAAAACTACCATGTCTTTATCGGACTATAATATGGTACGATTCTTTGGGGATGGTCTAATAGATATGATTGGACCAGGTCTGGATTTTATTTTTGCTAATGAAACTGAAGCTCTGGGTTTGGCACAAACTACGGATTTTCAGGTGGCTATAGATAAAATGAAGCTCCTTAGTCGCGGGTTTGCTATTACTCGCGGATCTCAGGGTTCTATAGTATTTGATGGCGAACAGTTAATTGAAATCCCCGCACCCCCAGTTCATGCTGTGGACACTGTTGGTGCAGGAGATATGTATGCGGGGGCTTTTCTTTATGGTATTACCCACGGAATGAGTTATCCCTTAGCGGGAAAGTTGGCATCCACCGCAGCTTCTCAAATCGTCACGGTCTACGGTCCTAGATTGCAAACTCCTCAACTGGTGCAATTGCTCCAAGGTTTCTCCACTGCTGTTTAACCACCAGCAACTGCAGGAACAATACTTATTTCGTCTCCATCTTTGAGAGCTGTTTGTGTACCGTCTAAAAAACGAATGTCCTCGCTGTTTACATACAAGTTTAAAAACCTGCGAGGAGTTCCTTCCTCATCGCGCAATCTACCCTTAATCCCGGGAAAGGTTTTTTCTAGGGTGTCTAATAATTCGTTTACACTGCTACCGCTACATTCTACCACCGCTTGGTTATTGGTCTCTTTTTGTAGCATTGTGGGAACTAAAACTTTTATGGCCATAGTTAATTTTTGGTTGCTTAGTTGGTTCGTTAATAAATTTAATTAGTTTTTAGTTGGTTAGTTGCATTAATTAGGCATTAATCCAAAAACCAACACGTCATTCCGATTTGATAGAAAATCCAATTAAACAAGTACTTGTTGCCATTCCAGACGATCTAGAGTGCGAGACCTCTCTAATGCCCGCTCGAAACTGTCTAGTTTAGCTTCAATGGTCAGCGGTTCACCTACGTAACCCTGTAATGCTTCCTGGGTTTTCAAACCGTTACCAGTGATATATACCACTGTTGTTTCATCTGGATCTATTTTACCAGCTTCCACTAATTTTTTCAACACGGCAATGGTCGTACCACCCGCAGTTTCTGTGAAGATACCTTCGGTTTCTGCTAGTAGTTTAATGCCTTCGATAATTTCGTTATCATTGACTGACTCTATATTACCACCAGTTTTCTGGGCTATCTCTACTGCGTAAACCCCATCCGCAGGATTGCCAATGGCAATGGATTTGGCAATTGTATTCGGTTTTACTGGCTGGATAAAGTCCCTACCTGCTTTAAATGCTGTGGCAATTGGTGAGCAACCTTCCGCTTGCGCACCACTAAAGCGAACTTTTTTACCTTCTACTAAGCCAACTTCTGTAAATTCTTGGAAGCCTTTATAAATCTTGGTGAATAGGGATCCAGAAGCTAGGGGCGCTACTATATGATCCGGTAATTGCCAACCCAGTTGCTCCGCAACCTCAAACCCAAGGGTTTTAGACCCTTCGGAATAATAAGGACGCAAGTTAATATTCACAAACCCCCAACCATGGGTATTAGCTACTTCTGAACACAAGCGGTTCACTTGATCGTAATTCCCTTTCACAGCCATTAATGTGGGACTATAAATTAAACTCCCTAATACTTTACCAGCTTCTAAATCAGCAGGAATAAATACACAACAGTCTAAACCAGCATGGGCCGCGATCGCTGCTGTGGAATTGGCTAGGTTGCCTGTACTAGCACAGGAAACGGTTGTAAAACCTAGCTCCCTAGCTCTGCTCAAAGCCACGGATACCACCCGGTCTTTAAAGCTCAGGGTGGGCATATTCACCGCATCATTTTTAATATAAAGTTTATTTAAACCCAGGCGTCGCGCTAAACGGTGAGAACGTACCAGGGGGGTCATCCCTGTCCCCACATCTATATAGTTCTCTGTGGCTACGGGTAAAAACTGACGATACCTCCAAATGGAGTTGGGACCAGCTTCAATAGTCGCTCGACTTACAGACTGACGCAAAACATTATAGTCGTATTTCACTTCTAGCGGACCAAAACAAAGCTCACAAACATGTGTGGCCTTCAGTTCATATTCCGCTCCACATTCCTTACATTTCAGAGCTTTTAATATGCTAGGATTGGCTGTGTTTAGATTTGCGATCGCCTGAGTCATAACTACTTTTCCCCGTATATCCATTAACTATAAAAAAAATACTAACATGACTCAAATTACTCGTCAAACATACCCGACTAAAAAAGTCGGATATGCTAACCACCATTGACTGGGGGGATGAGTACGACTTCATCTCCGTGGTTGAGGATGGTGTCCGGATCTACAAACATTAGGTTAATGCCAAATCTGGTAAGATCACGCCATTGACTCAGTTGGGGATGTTCCCAGATCATGCGATCGCAAATAGATTTAACGGGTGTATGTGGAGGAAATTCCCACTCCAGTTCTGTCACTCCGTAGGCTTCTTGGTAGGCGGCAAATAGCTTAATTTTGACCAGAACTAAATTTGAGGACATAGGTATATAAATATATATTTAATCTCCACCAGCTTCTCCCCACTCGCGAATAGCGGGAAAAACAGAAGAATAATCATCTTCTGGATAAGACATTTTCATAGCTGACTGCAAGATATATTTTACGCCCTCAATGCTGCTGAGATTCAAACCTAGGGATTTAGCCTCGCTAATAAAGAGATCTATTTCTTTGATTAACTGTTTAGTAGGTAAATTAGCCTGAGTATAATTACCATGTAACATGCGACTCAGATTTTGATCGAAAGTGGGTGCATAGAGTTTACTCTCCCGCAGGACACGCATAAATAATTCCGTGTCTATATTCTGTAACTGAACAAATGCTAAACTGAGAGCGAAACTAGTGGTCAGGGAAGCAATGAGCTGATTGAGCGCGAGGGTGAGGGAAGATGCGGATCCCACCTCCCCCACATAAACAGGATTAGGTCCAAAATGGGACAATAAATTAACGTGGCGTTCATATTGTTCCCTTTCACCACCCACCATAACAATCAGCTGACCTGTTTCAGCTTCGGGAATGCTACCCAGTACGGGTGCTTCTATGTACTCACCACCTGCTGCAACTACAGCATTACGGATTTCTTGACTTTCTATGGGAGCAATGGTGCCCATTTGGATTACACTGCGTCCTGATAAGGCGTGCCAAGAGGTATCCGTAAGCAGTAGATGATAAATAGCAGCGGCGTTAGAGAGCATAAGAATAATACAGTCAGCAGCACGAATGGCTTGACGGGGTTTGACTGCAATTTCTGCACCTGCTGCTTGAAGAGGTGTTAATTTTTCTGGGGTGCGATTATAAGCAATTAGTTCAATATTAGCTGCTAATAACCGTTGAGCCATTGGTAGTCCCATCAATCCGGTTCCCAGAAATGCCACCTTCATGTTTTGTGTTCCTTTGCTAAATTCTAAGGCGTAGTTACTGTTTGTTGACTGTTGATTTTTAGATATCAAACTCCAAGAAATTAGCCTCCAGCTGCAAAAGTTGCCATAATTACAACTGAAAGCAAAAGTCCGGGGGTAAGTAGGGTGACTAAAACAATCAAATCATGGGTACTCATAGTTATTTACCAAGGTTTAGATTATAGGTAGATTATAGCTACAGCAATTAACACTGCTATGTTAACCATTAACCTGTCAAAAAACCACTGGTGTGATAAATCCCTGGAGGGGTAACTGACTTTGGGTGGTTGTGAGTCCTTTGCTCTGTACTAAAACCCCAAAATTGCCTAATCCTTCTGGGGAAATTAGTTGATGTAGAGCTTCCCGACGTTTTAGCAGTTGTGATAGGGGGTGTTGTTGATAGGAGAGGGCGGATATTCTATCACCTAAACCCAAAGCCATCAAAAATAATCCTTGTTGTGTCCAACCCACGGGATTTAACCCACACCGTTTACCCCAGTTTTCTAAAGCTGTGAAATCTATATGGGTGGTAATGTCTTGTTCTCCCACTTTGATATAGGGGTTATGGTGGTAACGGTGTTGGTAGTAGCACTGTAATGTCCCTTGAGATCTTCGAGGATGATAATATCGAGTTGCAGGGTAGCCATAATCTATTGTTAGCACATAGCCGCGCTGTAAGCAGTTAGCCACTATACTTAACCAGTCTAAAGCAGCTAGGTTGATTTCACTGCGATAATTTTCTGGATAAGCATTTTGACTGATGTCAATTTCCACCAACTGTAGATATTCTGCTAGTTTGGGTGTGGATGGTTCCCCTACTACCTCCATAAATTCTATGGGGTTGCTTGCTCTATAGGTCACATAAATTTCTTGTAATTTGCCTTTTTCTAAAATGAACTGATGAACGGGGAAAGCATCCACTAGTTCATTGGAAAAAAAACAACCTACCATCGAACCAGGTAGAATTTCTGGTAGATCTAACCATTGGACGGAAAATCCCTCCAATCTTTGTTGTTGTTCCCATTTTAATTTGGGGGATTTCTCAATAATAATATATTCTATAATTTCCCAAAAGTCTGGATGGTGATTTTTTAAAAACTTGAGAATCTGGAATGCCAAAACACCTGTTCCTCCACCCATTTCTACCAGGTGAAAAGGTCTAGGTTGATCTAAATTCTCCCACATTTGCAAAAACTGTTTGGCAAGTAATTCACCAAAATCATCACCTAAACTGGGGGAGGTGAAAAAATCACCACCTGCAAAACCAATTTGCCCTGAATGGCTAGAATAATAGCCATATTCACTATGATATAAAACCAAATCCATATACTCTGCAAAAGTAATACGTCTCTGGTCGCTGGTGTCAATATAATCGGCAATAATTTGATATAAGGGGTTGGCTGCTGTTCGACAATTTCTGGACATAGCTAGACATTCCTTTCTGTCTGGGTACTTTTTCGGGCATAACTGTAACCGTCTTTGCGATGAATAGGCTTGTTTAATTTGGTCGGTTTGACCAGTCCTTAGCAATGTGTTCCTCGACAATCAAAAACAGGCTTGTCATGGCGTTAATTTCCCCATTTCCCCAATCCAAAAACTATCTGTCAACCGAACCCATAATCACGTCAATACTACCGAGAATAACCACAATATCCGCTACCTTAACACCCCGTAATAAACCAGGCAGAATTTGCAGATTGTTGAAGTCAGCAGGACGAATTTTCCAACGCCAGGGGAAGACATTATTATCACCCACTAAATAAATGCCTAGTTCTCCCTTACCACTTTCCACACGGGAGTAAATTTCCCCAGCAGGAATTTTAAAGGTGGGAGCAACTTTTTTGGCCACATATTGATAATCAAAGCTATCCCATTCGGATTTAGGTCCAGCCATTATGCGTTTCGCTTCTAAATTCTCATAAGGACCACCTGGCAATCCTTTTAGAGCTTGCTTGATAATTTTTACGGATTCGCGCATTTCTCGCATTCTTACCATATATCGAGCAAGACAGTCACCTGCGGTTTCCCACTGTACTTCCCAGTCGAAATCGTCATAACACTCATAATGGTCCACTTTCCGCAGATCCCACTTCACTCCCGAACCCCTTAACATCGGACCTGAAAGACTCCAGTTAATGGCTTCTTCCCGGGTAATTGTCCCAATTCCCTCAATCCGACGACGGAAGATAGGATTGTTGGTAACTAACCTTTCGTATTCATCTACTTTAGGAAGGAAATAGTCACAAAATTCTTCACATTTATCTACCCAACCATAGGGTAAATCCACTGCTACCCCACCAACCCGGAAATAGTTGTTGTTGACCATGCGATAACCTGTCGCTGCTTCCCATAGGTCATAAATCATTTCCCTTTCCCGGAATTGATAAAAGAAGGGCGTTTGGGCACCTACGTCCGCCAAGAAAGGTCCAAACCATAATAGGTGGTTGGCAATACGATTTAACTCTAGCATAATTACACGAATGTAACTGGCTCGTTTGGGAACTGTAATACCTGCTAGTTTTTCTGGTGCATTGACTGTTACCGCTTCGTTGAACATCCCCGCAGCATAGTCCCAACGACTAACATAGGGAACATACATAATAGTTGAGCGGTTCTCGGCAATTTTCTCCATCCCCCGGTGCAAATAACCAATGACGGGTTCGCAGTCCACTACATCCTCTCCATCTAGGGTGACTATTAATCTCAACACCCCGTGCATTGAGGGGTGATGAGGACCCATATTTAGCACCATCGGTTCCGTGCGGGTTTCTATTCTACTCATGGATTTTCTCCCATTTTTAACAGTTTGTATTGAACCCCTGCTAATTCAGATGCTATTGACCTGCCCAATTTTAGTTTGTCAGGACAGCAGGATTGCAGTTGTACTTTTTGGACTTGATGTTTTTGCTTCTCTCATTTTGCCACTCTCGGAGGATTTTAGGCCTAGGTTTAAATCTATTAAATCTATTTAAATACCTAAATTGGGAGTTGGGCCCAATCTAAAAATCCTGGTTACGAACCTCTAAGGCATATTTTTCTACAGCCTTGGTAATCTCTTGCCGTAAATCTGTATAAACTTTGGCAAATGGTGGTTGTTTCTCAGAAAGCCCTAAAACATCTGAAGTAACTAATATCTGGCCATTACATTCTTGCCCCGCTCCAATTCCAATAGTAGGAATACTCAATTCTTTTGTGATTTTAACTGCTAAGTGACTGGGGATATGCTCTAAAACCAGAGCAAACACACCCGCCTGTTCTAGGGCGATCGCCTGATGAAAAATTAGGTCGGCGGTCTGGGGGGTTTTGCCTTGTTGTTTGAGACCCAATTGATGTATGGATTGTGGGGTTAAACCCAAATGACCTAGCACGGGAATACCTGCTTGTACTAATCTGGATATGATATCAATCATGGCGGGATAACCCCCTTCTAATTTTACTCCCTGGGCTCCTGTTTCTTTCAATACCCTCCCCGCTGACTGCATGGCTTGGGCTATACTTTCTTGGTAGGTTAAAAAGGGTAGGTCTACTACTAACAAAGCTCGTTTAATTCCGCGCTTTACGGCTTTGGCATGATGGATAATCTCTTCTAAGGTCACAGGCAAGGTGGTTTCATAACCCAGAATAACTGACAGAGAATCCCCCACCAGAATTAAATCCACCCCAGCAGCATCTAACAGTTGTGCGATCGCATAGTCCCAAGCGGTCAAAGCAACAATAGGTCTTCCTTGTTGTTTCCACTGTTTTAATTGCTGGGTGTTAATTGGCATAATTGTTTCAAAGTAGGTAGATGGTAAAAAAGAAAGAAAAGTTAAAAATTTCTTCTCATAAGAAATTTAAATCTATCAATTCCAAAGATTGAAAGAATAAGTGATCCAATTGTTGATATATTGTGGAACAGGTTACCAAAAGTGCTGGTTAGCCAACCCCAACTAGGAGGGTATTATACTCTAATATTCCACAACAGTTAGGTTATTGGTTAGGTTCTCGTGGTACCAGTGGCGCAACTTGAGGAAAATTCATCAAATTCCCCAAAGAGCAAAACTCCTCTTGTTGAGGATTGTCCAAAATTCCGTCCTGTGCAATTTTTGTCCCCCGGTTCTCTTGATCCAACCAGTAGCAGCTGAAATTTCCACATTCTACGAGTTTAGGGGAGTAGTGGGAGACTAACGTAGTAAAGTCCCCAAACAGTGCCTTGTGGCCATAAAAACTGACTATTATATAAGTTTTTCTTATACAGTTGATGAGAAAAGGATCAAAGGAGAGAGTGATAGGAAGTGGCACATAACGTGATTTGATATTAGAAAGAGTGACTTCTTGGAAGAAAAATATGTCTTACGCGCAAACGAAGACTCAGAGCAAATCTGGGTATCAAGCTGGGGTTAAAGATTACAGACTAACATACTACACGCCCGATTACACACCAAAGGATACAGACCTTTTGGCTGCATTCCGGATGACACCCCAACCTGGAGTTCCCCCCGAAGAAGCAGGTGCAGCAGTAGCAGCTGAATCTTCTACAGGTACTTGGACAACAGTTTGGACAGATCTATTGACTGACCTAGATCGTTACAAAGGACGTTGTTACGACATCGAACCAGTAGCAGGTGAAGACAATCAATATATCGCTTATGTAGCGTACCCCCTGGATCTATTTGAAGAAGGTTCCGTAACTAACATGTTTACCTCTATTGTAGGTAACGTGTTCGGATTTAAGGCCCTACGCGCCCTGCGTTTAGAAGATTTACGTATTCCCGTAGCTTACCTCAAGACGTTCCAAGGACCTCCCCACGGTATTCAGGTTGAGCGCGACAAGTTAAATAAATATGGTCGTCCTTTATTAGGTTGTACCATTAAACCCAAATTGGGTCTCTCCGCTAAAAACTACGGACGTGCAGTATATGAGTGCTTGCGCGGTGGTCTGGATTTCACCAAAGATGATGAAAACATCAACTCCGCTCCTTTCCAAAGATGGCGCGATCGCTTCTTATTTGTAGCGGAAGCTATTAAGAAGTCTCAAGCAGAAACAGGTGAAATCAAAGGTCACTACCTAAACGTTACAGCTCCTACCTGTGAAGAGATGCTCAAGCGTGCCGAGTTCGCCAAAGAACTAGAGATGCCCATCATCATGCACGACTACTTGACCGCAGGATTCACAGCTAACACAACCCTAGCTCGTTGGTGTCGTGATAACGGATTGTTATTACACATTCACCGTGCTATGCACGCCGTAATTGACCGTCAAAAGAACCATGGGATTCACTTCCGGGTACTAGCTAAAGCCCTGCGTATGTCTGGTGGAGACCATATTCACACCGGTACCGTAGTAGGTAAATTAGAAGGCGATCGCGCGATCACCATGGGTTTCGTGGATTTATTACGTGAGAATTACGTAGAACAAGACAAATCTCGTGGTATTTACTTTACCCAAGACTGGGCTTCCATGCCTGGGGTAATGGCAGTAGCTTCCGGTGGGATTCACGTATGGCACATGCCAGCTCTAGTAGAGATCTTCGGAGATGATTCCGTACTACAATTTGGTGGTGGTACCTTAGGTCACCCTTGGGGTAATGCACCTGGAGCCACAGCTAACCGTGTAGCCTTAGAAGCGTGTGTTCAAGCGCGTAACGAAGGTCGTAACTTAGCCCGTGAAGGTAACGACATTATTCGGGAAGCTGCCAAGTGGTCACCTGAATTAGCAGCTGCTTGCGAACTGTGGAAAGAAATCAAATTTGAATTTGAGACAGTTGATACCGTCTGATCTAGTGCAAAAGTGCAAGGATGAAGCAATCATAACCTCATCCTAAAAATTGCATTATTCCTTTTATCGAGGGGACGGTTCAAATATGAATTTGCGGGAAATTGCCAAAGAGACTGCCAAAACTCTCCAGAGCTACCTAACATACCAGGCGTTGAGGATAGTATTAGTGCAGTTGACCGAAACTAATCCACCCTTGGCGGTTTGGCTACATAACTTTTCTGCGGGAAAGGTTCAAGATGGAGAGAGATACATCGAAGAGCTGTTTCGAGAGAAGTCGGATTTAGCCTTGCGGATTATGACAGTGCGGGAATACATTGCGGCAGAAATCACAGAATTTTTGCCAGAGATGGTACGGACTAACATACAGCAAGCCAACATGGAGCAGCGTCGTCAACATCTTGAGCGAATAACCCAACTAAGCGTATTTGAACCTCACCCAGATAACAATTTAGATAACCCAGCTGGTTGAAGAATTCTCCATAAAACCAGCACAATCAGTAGTAAACTATAGCCACAGAGCGTTTAGCTATGCAAACCTTACCAAAAGAGCGTCGTTACGAAACCCTATCCTATCTTCCTCCCCTGTCGGACGTGCAAATTGAGAAACAAGTGCAATACATTTTGAGCCAAGGGTATATTCCTGCGGTGGAGTTTAATGAGACTTCTGAACCTACAGAGTTTTTCTGGACATTGTGGAAGCTACCCCTGTTCAACGCCAAAACCACCCGTGAGGTGTTAGGGGAAGTACAGTCTTGTCGTTCTCAATACAGCAACTGCTACATTCGGGTTGTGGGTTTTGATAACATCAAACAGTGTCAAGTATTGAGCTTTATTGTTCATAAGCCTACCAGATACTAATATGTAGGAGAGTTAGGGGATTTAATTCTCTATCTCATCACGCCAACCCCCCTTACCAAGGGGGGTGTCAATACTTACTTGATGTTAAGCTAGTTATAAATTAATTCCATGGAATTTGCCAAGTAAATTATCAAGTATGGATAACAACCTAATTATCATTTATCTTTCAGTATTTGTTGGGTTACTTTTGTTTGCGGCCATTAGTGTTTTTCGTCAGGTTCTCAAAACCCGCAAAACTGAAAACTCCCTTGCACGCTTAAACAATAAATTGACGAAGGAAAAGGGTTCCGCCCAGGAATATTACGAACTAGCAAGTATTTATTCCGAGAAAAAGGTTTTTAGCCAGGCTATTACCCTTTACCAAAAGGCTATTAAAGCAGCTGAAGAAGAGGAAGAAAAGGATATTGCTCCTGTATATAATGCCCTAGGTTATGTTTACTTCTGTCAAGACCAATATGATTTAGCTATTAGACAATATAAAGAAGCAATCAAGTTAAAACCAGACTATGTTACTGCTTTGAATAATCTTGCCCACGCCTACGAGAAGAAAAAGCTCCCCTCCCAAGCCTTACAAACTTACCAAGAAGCAGTTAAATTCAACCCGAGTAATTCTATTGCCAAAAGACGTATTCAGTCTTTGAAAAGACTGGTCTCTAACTGACTCCGACTAAAGCGGTACTTGTCAAGAGGTTTAATAGGGACTCTTCAACCAACCTTGCGCCATGTAATCAGCTATTAAGTTATTCACTCTTGTTCTTAGGTCATCATACTGCAATCCTTTGGGCATCACTATTGATAATGGCTCTACTGACAGTCTGTCCACTAGTATTTTGTATTGGCTATATTGTGGTTCTATCCAACCTTGGAATACAGTAGAGTCTGCTGCACAAGCGTCTACTTGACCATTATCTAATAGTTTTTTGGCTTCTAGGTAAGAATTCACGCCCACCAACTCCCCTTGGGGAATAGCATATTTAACATGGGGAATAGTGCTGGAATAGTTGAGTACGCAAATCCGACGGTTATTGAGGTCTGATAGTTTTTGAATAGCAGGGTTTTTTGTCACTATAGCTGTGCCATCATAGTAATAAGGTATACTCAAGCTAACTATGCGGGAGCGAGATGGAGTAGCAGTGACTCTTGCTATGGCTAAATCCACCTTATGGTTGAATACTGCTGGTAGACGTTCAACATTAGTTACCGGTTGGAATTTAACTTGCAATTTAACCCTGGAACTTGGGGAATCACCCAACAAGTCCCTAGCCAAACGTTTAGCCAAATCAATTTCCAGACCCTGTAAATTGCCCTGTTTATCCCTAAATGCTAGGGGAGGAGTGTTATCCTTCACTGCAATGGTTATGTACCCCCTTTCTTGAATTTCCTGCATGGTTGCTGCCAAGCTGGTATTTATTGTGCCAGGTAGGGGTAAAAGCACGCAGGAAAAAAGTAAGATAGTTAGGGGGAGGAAACTTAACGAAAAAAGGAAAAATTTCATTGGTTTGGATCATGGTTTGGTAACCATTTTGCATCTAATATTTGCTCTAAAGTGCCCATGGGAATTTCCGGTAAACTACTTAAAGGGATTTGTGATTTATCCGCAAATATTTCCCTAGCATCTTGGTAACATTCTAACAGAACTTCATCCAGATAATTTTTCAGACTGGGACTCTCTTCCAGCTCATCTCGGTGCACGAAGAGAAATTCCTCGCGCACTTAACTAACTAATTACCTTTTACAGAACTGGCTAATTCAGCTACCTTAGCAAAAGTAGTAGGGTCTAACACTGCCAATTGTGCTAACATTTTCCGGTTCAACTCCACATTAGCTTTTTTCAAGTTGCCAATTAACTGACTGTAGCTTAAACCCTGTTGTCTAGAAGCAGCGTTAATTCTTGTAATCCACAAACGACGAAAATCACGCTTTTTCTTTTTTCTATCTCTATAGGCACTTCTGAGTGCCTTCATTACCTGTTGATTAGCAGTTCTAAATAGGGTAGAATGGGATCCACGAAAACCCTTGGCTAATTTAAGGATTTTGTTGCGACGGTTACGAGCAACATTACCGCGTTTTACACGAGTCATTTTTACTTTACCTGGATGATTTCAACAATTTCAACAACTTTAACTATTTCAACTATGGTCTAGCTATTAACTAAATAGCTAACTAATTCCAAAGTTGACAAGACTTATAGATAGGGCAACATTAAGCGCACATTATCTTCATCCCTTTCGTCAACAACTGCCATTTTTGACAGACTACGCTTCTTGCCAGATGTTTTATGTTCTAACAAATGGTTTTTGAAGGCTTTGCGACGCACAATTTTACCGCTACCAGTAACGCGGAATCTTTTTGCTGCAGCTTTTCGGGTCTTGAGTTTAGGCATGGTGGCTAATAATTGACACAATCCCTTATTATATATCATGGAAGCTAAAATGGGAGAATTAAAAATTAGGGAGGATATATATATAATGTTTGATTATACTAAGGCAAAGCAATTCTATCTGGATAAACAAAGGTCACTTCAAGATGAGCGTCACCTTCTTTGGCAAAAGGCTAAACTGGACTCGGAAAGAATTGTCACCATGATTATTCAGGAATACGCGCCTAAACAAATTATTCAGTGGGGGTCGGTTTTAGCGCCAGAACATTTCTCCTCTGTCTCTGATATTGATTTGGCAGTGTTGGGTATTGAACCTTTGGTTTTTCTTCGCTTGTTTGCAGATGCAGAAGCTATGACTAACTTTTCTTTAGATTTGATTCGTTGGGAAGATATTCATCCTGCTTTTCAACAAATCCTCTTGCTTAAGGGTAAAGTCATTTATGCATCATGATAGTTTACCGGTTCTAATTGCAGAAATTGAAGAGAGTCAAAAGGTATTGACAGATTTGGAAAAATTATATAATACCTACAAACCATTTTTTACCGATGAGAGCAAACGAGATATTCGGGATGCAGTTTTGCTGGCGGATATCTTTTGTAATACTTATACTTGTTTAGAAACTATATTTCTACGCATCTCTAGAGAATTTGAAAACCACCTGGATGATTCCCAATGGCATAAAGAACTGCTGCGCAAAATGCGGATTGAGATTCCCGGAATTCGTCAAGCTCTTTTGTCCCACCACTCCTACCAACTATTGGATGAGTTACGACGATTCCGTCACTTTAAAAGATATTACTACGATTTTAACTATGATTGGTCTCGTTTGGACTATTTAGCCAATATTTATGAAAGGGCAATAGCTCTGGTCTTTAATGAATTAACAAGCTATATAGCTTTTTTACAGAACTTGATTAACATTTAAATCGAATATTAGTAGTGTTGCCATTATTGTTGGGTGGAGAAAACCCAACAGCCAATTTACCAGATATGACCAAATTATGTGGGGTTATATTGTATAACTACATATTGTATTAATCCCTCAACTCATATATATAAATATGAACAATAAGAAAAAATTATATTTATGGGATGGTAAAATAAGTTTTTTTGTGGTCGAAGGGGTAAAAATGTGGTATTATGAAGGTTAATTACAATGGAGTGTGATCACTTGTAAAAAAATTGCACAGATTTCCATTATCAAAGTATCACGTCCAAGAGACAATAGTCAACCCCTACCATTGAAAAAAAATCGGCGCGTGGGTAAATAGATATCCTCTTCTTCGGTCTTAGTTTCAAGCTCCTCACACATAGCGAAAACTAACGTGAACCAAATCTTAAAAGTCTCTCTTTGTGAATGTTGAGTATACTGGGGGGAATGTCGATCAGTCTCCTGAGGTTTCCTCAGTCAGCTTTACTGAACCAATGCTTAATTTTGCTATATATATACCTGTTAAAATCAGAAAAAATGCTATCCAATTAAGAGGGCTCAATTTTTCTCCAAAAATTACCCAAGCGAATAAAGCTGTTAGCAAAGGTTCAATGAGCATTAAAAGCGTCACAAAACCCGAAGAAAATTGCTTAAGATTATGAATTAGTAATCCCTGTCCTATAATTTGACACAAAACCCCTAGAGAAATAACTGTGAGCCAAGTTTGCCAAGAGGTTGGAAATAATTGGGTTTCAGTAGTTAATGTAATTAAGAAAGTAAAGCATCCACCCAATAAGCAAGTCCGCAGTAATATAGTGGAGGCTGAAAATTTGGAACGAAGATTTTCTCGAACTAGATAATTGAGAGCATAAAAAACAGCAGATAGAAGAGCTAAACAATCACCATAAAGGGAGTTAACTGCTTCTTGAAAATCTCCAAAACTGATGATAGCTACCCCAATTATTGCTAACGTCATTCCCAATACAAACTTATAATCAAAACGTTGACCAAAGAACAGCCATCCACCTAATACAGCAAAGATAGGGGTGAAATTATGGAGTAAATTAGAATTAGCAACGCTAGTTTGAGTTAATGACAAAGCCCAAAGAAAAATAGTAGCCGTTCCTAATACTGATGACAAAAGAAAAATTCCCCAATCTTTCAACTGAATGGATTTATTCGGGTTAGATGAATTATTCATCCCATATTGAGTTCCTTCCCACAGAGCCAAAACAATTGTAGCTATGTAATAACGATTAAAACTAGTTCCTGCTGGTCCAAGTTCGTTTTCGCTCAGTCGAGTAAAAATTGCCCCAAAGGATAAAATAAAAACTCCTAATAATAACCAAACAAAAGCCCATGAAAATGAATAGTTTTTGGTACTATTTAGTGGTAAACCTGGTTGCTCAAGCATAAGTTTTGAAAGATATTTTATTTGTCTGTTGTATAAAGCATTATACTCGCTACAGGAAGATAATTATAGCTTACTGAACCATAACAGTTAAACTTGAACTGGATATGGCGGTTATCCCTAGAATGGTATAAAATAAGCTAGAAGTATAAGCCCCACGCTCCTACATGCTTAATAATTTAGTAACCGTATCTTAATCAGGTGTATACCGCCATATTTGCTTATACTGTCAGGGCTACAAAAACAGCTTTTAATTCCTGCAGATAGCGGTTGTTAGACCGCTTACCCCTGCCCCAATTACTAAAATATTGACATCATTATGTTGGTTTGGCACTATCTTTACCATAATTGACTTTTACCTTGCCTAAGCACTAGATTTAATTGACTCTCCGCTCTATAGGTAGGGGCTTTTTATTTTTTGGGAAGACCAATCCCATTCAAGTTTTATCTAATTTTGGGAAGACTACAACTAGAAATTGTTAATAAATCATAAAGAAAATGGAGTGTGAGCATTTGTAAAAAAAGTGCACAGATTTCGATTGTCGGAGCATCACGTCCAAGGGTCAATAGTCAACCCCCCCCATGGAGAAAAAAATGGGCGCCTGGGTAATTGAAATTAATGGCGATCGCATACTAAGGGAAAACTGGTTTCCGGAACTTGAGGAAGGTGAACAATACTATGAGTGTTTATGAAACGGATTTTTACGCCACAACATCAAGCTAAGGCTATAAAATGGGAACAAACTTTGGATGAAGACTTTTTTCCCACTAAGAGTAAGTAGGTGGGTGGAATTCAATATAAGATGAACGTAGATTGGGTGGAGTAAGCTATGTTTTTATCATGTCCTACAGCAATTTTTCTCTAGACAAAATTGAAGACCAGTTGGGAATAAACATCCAAGAGTGCCCATACCTACTTAAAGATGTCCAACCCCAACCTGTTAGCGATCGCCTTAAAGATACGTTGGAATATAACCTACCTCTAGCGCTAGAAATTGGGACAGAAAAGGCGCGATCGGAAATGATTATAGCTCCAATTTTGATTGAGGTGAGGAGAACTCTTGGTTCGGAGATCAGTTTGTTTTCGGGGAGAGAATTTAACATTGATTATAAGCTGGGATTAACCGGATTTTGTGACTTTTTGGTTAGTCGCTCACCTTCACAGTTGATTATCAAAGCTCCAGCGGTTATAATTGTGGAAGCCAAAAATGATAATATTCAATCTGGACTAGGACAGTGTATTGCCCAAATGTATGCAGCACAGATCTTTAACCAGTCACACAATGCTTCTATTAATGCGGTCTATGGTAGCGTGACAACTGGAACAAATTGGAAGTTTCTTCAATTAGTTGATAAAGTGGTCAGTGTAGATGTTAACGAGTACTTTTTGAATGACCTGAGTTTAATTCTTGGATTGCTCAGAGCCTTTATTACGGGATTATGAGAATAGGGCTATGGAGGAGTTATTACTGTTAAGTAAATTAATCAAAGAACAAGATTATAATCAAGCTTTGGAACTTGTCGCTCAGCTTGAAGAAATGTCTCGAGAAGATAAATTAAGCAAGATTTACGCTTATACAGTAATATTGTTAATACATCTAATCAAACAAGAAGCGGAAAGTCGCACTACTCGGTCTTGGGAATTTTCAATTTATAATAGCAGTAAAGAAATCAAGAAAATCAATAAGCGCAAAAAAACAGGAGGTTTCTATGCTAACCAAGAGGAGCTAGAGGAAATCTTAACCGATGCTTTTGATACTGCTATTAAGAAAGCTGCACTGGAAGCTTTTGAAGGAATATATTCATACCAAGAGCTAGGTGAAAAGATTAATCCGCAAGCTATTAAAACCAAAGCAATGACCATGATGGTGGAAAAATCATAGCGATCGCCTACCCGGTGCGATCGCTATTTTATAGGACAGTGTGATTACCAAAGATGGGAAAAATTCTGCAGCGATATAATTTAGGAGATAGGAAGAAAGAGGAAGGTGAAGAATACTATGAGTCTTTATGAAACAGATTTTTATGCATGGACGCAACATCAAGTTAAAGCTATAAAAGAGGGTAAATGGGAATTTTTGGATTTACCAAACCTGTGGGAGGAGATAGAAGCTTTGGGGAGAAGGGAAAAAAAGGAGCTGAGAAACCGCTTGGGAGTTTTGCTGGGACATCTGCTCAAATGGGAGTATCAAGCAAAATTCAGAGGTAATAGCTGGTTAGCGACGGTTCGAGAGCAAAGAAGGGAAATAAAAGCCCTTTTGGAAGAGAATCCCAGTCTCAAACCATATACCAAAGAAGTCCTTCTTGCAGCATATCAAAATGGGTTAGACCTAGCTGTACGTGAAACTGGGTTTTCTTATGACCTTTTTCCCGAATCCTGTCCTTATTCCTGGGAACAAACTTTGGATGGAGACTTTTTTCCCACAGAGAGGACGAAGTAAAATTATAGGAATTCCTCAGATTTATGTCTTTATTTAATGCAGCTTTTGCACAAAATCCTAAACCATTTCTTAAATGGGTAGGTGGTAAGACTCAATTAATTAATGAACTTGATAAACTAATTAGTTATCATATATCTAAGTATAATACTTATACTTACATTGAGCCATTTGTTGGTGGGGGGGCAGTATTATTTTATATTTTATCAAATTTTCCCCAAATAAATAACATTATTATCAATGATATTAATTCAAATTTAATAAGTACCTACAAGCTAATAAAGGAGGATTACAGGAAATTAGTTTTGGTGCTTGCAGAAATTGAAAAAACTTATTATAGTCTCACCTCACTTGAGAATAAACAACAATTTTACTTAGCCAAAAGAGATGAGTTTAATCAAGAGGATAGTGAGTTTTCTCCAGTTAATAAAACTGCTCTAATGCTGTTTTTAAATAAAACTTGTTTTAATGGTTTATATCGAGTTAATAAAAAAGGTAAGTTTAATGTACCCTTTGGCAAGTATAAAGAACCTAAAATTTGTAATGTAGATAATATTATTTCGGTCCATTACCATTTACAAAATGTTAAAATTTTTCAAGGAGATTTTATAGAAACTATAAGATATGCCCAAGCACCAACCTTATTTTATTTGGATCCTCCTTATAAACCGATTAATGATACTTCGGCATTTACATCCTACTCTTTGGAAAATTTTAATGACCAAGATCAACTTAGACTTAAAAATTTTTGCGATCAAATACATATCAATGGACATTATTTTATCTTGAGCAATTCAGATGTTAAAAATTTCAATCATGAAAATACTTTTTTTGATGACCTTTATCAAGGTTATAATATTAGGCGAGTGAAAGCTAGACGGAATATTAATTCTAAAGGTGATTGTCGAGGTGAATTGTTTGAATTGCTAATTAGTAATTTCTAGATTAGCAATTTCTATATACCCTTTCATGATCACTGGTTAGGGAGCGGTGATTCCAGAGGTCAAATCTGATTTTTGGCTTTGATTTGTAAGTACCTTTCCACCAATTGCTCGGAAATTTGATTTGCTGGTGCATCCAGCACTAAAACCCCCTGTTGTTTCAACTGGGCAAAAGCAATTTCTCTTTGTGATATTAAGTCTAAAGAAACAGCTCGATTATAAGCCTGTGTTAAGTCTTGACTAAAAGTATGGGCTATTTGATCAATCCCAGGATCCCTGAGTGTTACACAAAAAGGTAGATATTGAGGCACTAGTTTACATAGCGCTACTAGTAGTTCACGGGAAGCAGTAACATCGACTAAATCAGTAATTAACACTACTAGACATCTACGAGTCTGTTGTTTTACTACGTAGGTAATGGCATTTAAATAATCAGACTCCACTAATACTGGTTCAATAGGTGTAAGTCTGTCTATAAGTCGATTGAGGTGATTTTGTCCTCGTTCTGGGGGTATCCAGGTGTGCACCTGGGAGTCAAATAGCCCCACTCCTACGCGATCGCCCCTATGTAATCCTGCTAATGCCAAAGACAATGTAGTATTTAAACCCCAATCATATCGTTTTAACCCTTGTACATTAGCTGTCATTAATCTACCACGATCTAGTAATATAAGCAGAGTTTGTTCCTGTTCTGGATCCAGAACTCTTACTAGGGGACTCATATTTCCATAAGCACGTCTAGCTGTGGCTTTCCAATCAATTAACCGCAGGTCATCCCCCATGCAGTAATTACGGAGTTCAGCAAATTCCGTTCCCATTCCCTGTTGACGCAATTTAGTGATAGATCCAGAAGATTGTAGGGTTAAACGAATAGCGAGGGATCTGAGTCCTAACAAATCAGGATATACCTTAACCATAGTTTTTTGGGGAATTTGCCAATTGTCCCACCCTAGAGCCCAATTTCCCAACTGTCGAACTTGAATACTTCCCCACCAAAATTCTCCCCGTTGATTGGGTCTAATGGTATATTTTACTTCCTGAGTATGATTTGGGGGAAGGTTAACCAGGGCTATTTCATTCTAAATAATTGCTTGAGTGTGCTAAGACCAAAACAGGCAAATCTTTGTGCTTGAGCCATATTTTTAAAGTCATGAGAACGGTAAAGATTTAGAGCTAAATTACGAGCTATAGCAAAAATTTGAACTAATCCATTAGTACGAATGCGAGAATGATCTTCTCCTTGAGTTACATCTCGAACATAATGCACTTTGTTTTCAACATCCCAATAGCTGCGAATCTTTTGAGCAAAAGTATCAGCAGTAGCTGTGAATGAAGCAATATAATAACGAGTTTCAGTTTCAACTTCTATGAAATTCTGCTTGATAATTTGACGTTCAGACTGGACTCGAATTACTGTCTCTAGTCCTGGCCATTCACATTGACCTTGATACTTGCAGATACTAACAGTACGTTTTTCGATTCGACCATGACCTTTGTTAATTTGTAAGTCTGTCTGTTCTGGCTGAAAATTTGCTTCCACATCTTGAAGTAGCCCAGAGTGATTACCTTTCAATGCACCGATGTAGTCATTACCACTATCCACAATCAACTGGCAAGTTTTTTTTGAGTATTAATAGCATCAAAGGCAAAGATCACTCCTTTTGCCGCTATTTGTGTGAGCATCGGTGGTAAGGCTGTAATTTCATTACTTTTACAGTTTACTTGATATGGTTCTAAAATCAGTCCTCTTTCCACTATATAGGCAGTTACTAACATAATTGCTGGATGTGCTTCTGAATTAGGATTGTCAGTTTCTAGCTGATAAGAACCGCGTAGTACCTTACCATCCACTGCGACCATTTCTCCTGGTAAGGGTTGGATATCAAAGAATCTGGCTAATCTGACTGAGTATGCTTGATAATCAGTTTGTAGTAATACACGGCGAATCGCGCTGTATGATGGCAATCTATTCTTTTTTGGTCTAAATAAAGTTATTAATTCATCTCTATAAGCTTTAATCCAGTCCCCCATTGCTAGGAAACCTCTGTTGCCTGCCACAATCGCCAAAGTAAATAATGCTAGACACAGTGCTTTTTCATGGCGTTGTCCTGCGGTTCTTCTGGGGTCTGGTAAATCTGTGAATACTTCTAGAATTGCTATTTCTGACATTTTTCCTGTTTATAGATGCCTAGATATCTCTACCATTTTATCCTCTCTTTTAGAATGAAATAGCCCTGAGAAGGTATACCACCGGGAGCGAGTTTTGTAGTGTCCTGGCACAGTCGCCAACAACAAACAGAAAACTGGGAAAGTTTTCTCCATAGAGAACATCACCTGGGGGGACTATGGGGAGTTGGCTACGGGCGCATAATTATCCAGAATATTAACTAATTAGTGTAGGTATAAAGGGAGTGCAGATGACAACATCATTCTATGACCTAGACCAAAAGGTATTAGCAGAATTAAAGAAAGGGGCTACTGATTTGAGTGCCATAGAAAAATGGCAAGGAAAAGCCAGTGGTATAGGCGAATATGTTTCTAGTTGGGGTGTTGAAAGGTTTTGGGCCCTTTCTCGGTCACCCAAACTAATTCACGGTGAATTACCGGATGGTGTGGAAGGAACAGATGAGCAACGGCGCTATTTTGCCTGGGGAGTAGCCAGGGTAACTTTATGTCAAGTAGTGGGTTCTGAATTGGGAATAAGGGCTAATATGAAGACAGAAGATTTTCAAGCTAGATATGCCCAGCTAAATTTCAACCAACAAATATTAGTTACAGAAATGCTACTAGAAATAGCAGATACAATCCAATTTTGGACAATGCGTCTAAAAGACACTCTGCAAAGTAATACAAGGTAAGAATCAATTCAATCAATTATAAAAACACTGAGATAAAACTATGTCATTACCAACAGAATTACCCAAATGGTACAGAG
>Ga0172376_10001635_pt1 | contig 28471 bp, 25 predicted proteins | sample Lak35m_FD_121114 | JGI IMG/M metagenome (GOLD analysis project Ga0172376, IMG submission 121114) | Freshwater microbial communities from Kabuno Bay, South-Kivu, Congo - kab_092012_35m | ecosystem: Environmental > Aquatic > Freshwater > Lake | place: Democratic Republic of the Congo: South-Kivu...
AACACCCCCCCCACCACCACCGGCGCAAACAACACCGCATCCTCATCCCCGCGCCGCTCCTCCCACTCCCTCAAGAACGCCTCAAATTCCAAAGCCGCGATCCACCCGCCCGCCAACAGCTTCCTCGCATAGCGCGGAAAGAAGTCCTCCGCCCACCCCCACAACTCATCCCCCGGCCGCGCGCACCGCGCCAACGGCTTCATCTCCAACACCTCCAACCCCGCCACCCGCGCCATGCGCGGAATGCGCCCCGCCACGAACGCATCCCCCCCATGGTGCGCATACATCGCGCGCAAGCCCCGCACCAGCGCTTCGAATCCGCGCGAACGCGGCACCAAGGCGATCCCCTCGTGGTGGTAGTCCTGGATGCACACCCTTCCACCCGGCGCCACCCATTTGGCGACGCGCGCCAACTGCAGCTCGGGCTCCGGCACGAAGCTCCAGAACCAACGAGCGTGGACCGCATCGAAGGAGTCGGGCGCGAACTCGACCTCCTGCAAAGCACCGAGCCGTGCTTCCACCTGCGCGCAGCCCGCACGACGCGTTTCATCGCCGAGCTGGTCGAGCCATGCCGCCGACGCATCGAGCGCCACCACGCTTCCCTCCGCGCCGACGCGTCGCGCCAAGTCGACGGTGACGAGCCCCGGCCCGGAGCCCAGTTCCAGCACGCGCGCGCCCGGTCGCAGATCGAGGGCATCGAGGCACTCGCGCGTCCAATCCGACCACGCCGCGTGCTGGCGGCGCAGGCGCGCGAGCTCGGGTTCGTCGACATGCAGGGGATAGCTGGGTGAACCCATGGTGACCGCGAGTCTAGCGGCACGCTCGCCTCGCTGGTCGCCTCGCGTTCTAATGCGCGACATCATGGCGAGCCTCTCCGTCGACGACCACGACCGCGGCAGCGCAGGCCTCGTGCATGTCTATCCTGTCGTCTCGCGGCGCGCTGGCGGCGTGTCGGTCGGCATCAACCTCAACACGAACAACGCCTGCAACTGGCGCTGCATCTACTGCCAAGTGCCCGGCCTGGTCTACGGCGATGCGCCGCGCTGCGATCTGGCGCTCCTCGAACGCGAGCTGCGTGGCTTCCTCGAAGGCATCGTGCATGGCGACTACCTCGCGCGCCATGCGCCCGAGGGCGCGCGCGAGTGGAAGGATGTCGCCATCAGCGGCAACGGAGAACCGACGAGCTGCGAGGAGTTCGGATCGGTCGTCGAACTGGTGGCGCGGATCCTCGCGGAGCTCGGGGTCGTGGGACGCATTCCGATCGTGCTCATCACCAACGGGTCGCTCGTGCATAGACCAATGGTGCTGGCCGCGATCGAACGGCTGGCGCAGGCGGGCGGACGCGTCTGGTACAAGCTCGACTCGGCCACGGACGCGGGTGCGGCGGCCTTGAACCACAACCGGGCCGGCCACGAGCGCGCGCGCGGCAACCTCGAGTTGGCGGCGCGCGCCTGCCCGACCTGGATCCAGAGCATGGTGCTGGCGCGTCGGGGCCAGCCACCGAGCGCAGCAGAAGCGCAGGCGTACTTGGATCTCGTCGCTGATCTCGTCGCGCGCGGCGTGCCGGTGCGCGGAGTCATGCTGTACGGACCGGCTCGCCCATCGCACCAACCCGAGGCACCCGAGCTCGGCCCGGTGCCGCGCGAGTGGCTGGAACAGCACGCGCGCGCCATCGAGGCGCTCGGGTTGCCGGTGCAGGTGTCTTGGTAGCCGGTTCTTCGAAGGAGCACCTCGCCAAGGGTTCTTCGGCCGAAACTTGACCTGCGGGCACCTCGGCGGTTCTCATGCTGCACCATGGACCGCCCGTCCATCGCCACCCGAGCCCGAGACTTGCACGCGCTCCGCATGACGCTGGTCCGCGAGTGGCGCGGCCTCGCGCTGGCTTGCGCGATCATCGCGGTGCATCTCGCCGGCGCCGCGCACCGCGCCTTCGAGCGGCATGTGTTGTGCGCGGACCACGGCCAGTGGACGCACGCAGAGGCTTGCGAGCAACAAGCAGCCGCGAACCTCGAGCTGGCAGACGCCGTCTCGTGCGTCGCACCGCACCAGACCGACTTGGCGAGCGCCTCCTGCGCCGACGACGCGGCCCAGAACGAGACGGCCCAGAACGAGACGGCCCAGAACGAGACGGCCCAGAACGAGACGGCCCAGAACGACACGGCGCAGGACTCCACGTCGCACGCAGTCTCATGTCCTGCTCAGCTCGACGCCAGCCGAGGCCGACCCGCGGGCGAGCACCACCACTGCCTGCTCGTGTCCATGGCCAGAGTCGACGGCCTTGCGCAGCTCGAGCGGTGCTTGCCAGCGGCTCCCGCGCTCGAGCGCGTCGCACCCTTCATCCGACTCGCGGAGTCGGCGCATCGTTCCGTCTCCATCTTGCATTTGGCGCCCAAGCAGTCGCCGCCCGCCGCCTAGTCACGCTTGATCCTCTTGGTCGCCGCCGCGCGCGGTGGACCTTGGGATCCACCTCAAGCAGGGCGCCGGCCGCGAGCCCGCGCCCGCCCGGGGACCATGACCCCCGCCATGTCCGTTCCGCTCGTCGCGGATGGACCCGCCTCGCGCGCCCGGCGCGCATTCACGCAACCACCGCTCCTCCACGCAACGCTTCGTGGCGGCGCCCGCGCGTCCGCCACCCACCAACCTACATGAACCAGCTCAATGTCCGCGGCCTCGCCGCCGCGCTCGTTCCCGCCATCTTCGTGCCCGCCACCCTCGCCTCCGCGCTGCACGCCCAGGCCGCGCCCGCTGCAGCCCAAGTCAAACAGGCTCCGGCTGGCGGATTCACGACGCCCGGCATGCCCGCGCGCTCGGCCATGCCTCAACAAGCCTCCGACGCCTCCGGCCAGACCTCGGGGTTCAGCAGCGTCTTCAATCCCGCCTTCGCCTTCGTGGTCGACACGCTGGCGGACTACTCCGATGGCGATGGCGAAGATGGCCTCGAGCTCTCCCTGCGCTCGGCGGAGCTGTCCGCCAAGTCGTGGATCGATCCCGACGCGTGGGCCTACTTCGTGGCCGTGGCCGAGGAAGAAGGCATCGGCATGGAGGAAGCCGCCATCCACTACAAGGGACTCGGCGACACCCACACGCTGCGCGTCGGCCGCTTCTTCCTCGACTTCGGCAAGCAGATGCAAGCGCATGTGCACGACCTGCGCACCGTCGAGCGTCCGCTGCCGCTGCGCGCCTACCTCGGCAGCGAACTGGGCGGCGACGGCGTGCAATGGGATGCGTGGACGCCGGGCGGCGAGACCGGCGCGTTGCGCTGGTCGCTCGGCGTGTTCGGTGCGATCAACACGGAGAGCGAAGATCTCGAGGACCTTGGCATCGAGCGCGATTTCGGTGGCCGCAAGGATCTCGGCGACCTGGCCATGACGGCGCGCTTGACGAGCTTCATGGACGTGGGCGAGCACTCCACGCTGCAGCTGGGCGCGTCCTGGCTGGGCATCCCCTCGTTCGAAGCCGAAGGCGGAGCAGTGGCCGCCGAGGAGCTGTCGCAGAACGTGGTCGGCTTCGACGCGACGTTCGGCATGGGCGCGGACGGCGAGGACAAGTGGACCTTCGGCACCGAGTTCCTGTTCGCCTCCGGCGACACGACCCTTGCTCTCGACGGAGCCGAAGACCTCGCCGTGGACGACAAGGGCCTGACCGGCTTCTACATCTTCGGCGACTGGGCCTTCGAACCGAACCAGTCGGTCGGACTGCAACTCGCCAACGCCGAACTGCCCACCGCCGGCAATCCCGACGCCAGCGAGATCGACATCTACTACACGCGCCAGTTCAGCGAATACCACCGCCTGCGCTTCGCCGTGCGCCAGGCGAGCTTCGACGAGGAGGACACCTTCGCGCTGCTCGTGCAGTACACCGGCTTCGTCGGCGCGCACGCGCACGGCGTGAACTGGTGAGCACCATGCGCCGCTTGTTGATGTGCGCAGCCGCGGCCTTGCTGGCCGCCTTGCCGACGCACGCGGCCGACAAGCTCAAGGTGGTCGCCACCATCCCCGACCTCGCCTCGATGGCCATGGCCATCGGAGGCGAGACGGTCGAGGTGGTCGTGCTCGCCAAGGGCTCGAGCAACCTGCACCAAGTCACGGCGCGTCCATCGCACTTGGTGGCGATGCACAAGGCCGATGTCTTCCTGCAAGTCGGCCTGTCGCTCGAGACGAGCTTCGTGCCGGCGTTGCTGGAGGGTTGCGGCAACGCGCGCATCCAGCCGGGCGCCAAGGGCTTCGTCAACGTGTCCGAGGGCTACGCGGCCCTCGGCGTGCCGACGGAGGTGTCGAGGAAGGACGGCGATGTGCACCCGCACGGCAATCCGCACCTGAACCTCGACCCGCTGGCGGGCGAGCACATGGCGCGGCGCATCCACGCCGGGCTGGTGGCCAACCTGCCGGCGGAGTCCAAGCGCTTCGACGCCGGGCTGGAGGCGCACCTGAAGCGCCTCGCCGAAGCGCGCGCGCGCTGGGAGCTCGCCGCCAAGGAATGGAAGGGCCGCCGCGTGGCGGGATACCACAGCGACTACGACTACGTCGTGCGCGCATGGGGCCTCGCCGACGCGGGCAGCATCGAGGAGAAGCCGGGCATCACGCCCACGCCCGGCCACCTCGCGCGCATGGTGCAACGCTACAAGGAGCAGCGCCCCGTGCTCGTGCTGGTCGCGCCGTGGTCGAACAACTCGACCGTGGCGCGCGTGGCGGAGCAATCCGGCTGTGCCGTGTGCGAGTTGCCGAGCCGCTGCGATGCGGAGGGCAAGTTGTTCGACTGGATCCACATGATGGACGAACTGCACGCGCGGCTCGCCAAGGGCTTCGGCACGCACTGGCCGCCAGCGCAGCCGCCCCCCGCCGCCTCGGGCGGAGTCTGACTTGCCGCAAGGCGAAGCCAAGGTGCTCGTCGAGGCGCGAGGCGCCAGCTTCGGCTGGGCCTCGCGCCCCGTCGTGGGACCGCTTTCGCTCGTCGTGCGGCGCGGCGACTTCCTCGCCATCGTCGGCCCCAACGGTTCGGGCAAGTCGACCTTGGCGCGCGGGCTGGTCGGCTTGCTGCCGGCCCTGTCGGGCGCGTGCTCGTCCTCGACGACGCGCGTGGGCTTCGTGCCCCAGCGCGAGGCGCTCGATCCGGTCTGGCCCATCACCGTCGAGGAGGTCGTGCGCACGGGCGCGGCCGGCCGCTTGTCCGGTTGGCGCGGCTACTCGAAGGCGCAGCGCGATGCCGTGCGCGCGCGCATGGTCGAGGTGGGCGTCGACGAACTGCGCGCCAAGCCGTTCCGCTCGCTGAGCGGCGGCCAGCGCCAACGCGTGTTGGTGGCGCGCGCGCTCGTGGCGCAACCCGAATTGCTCGTGATGGACGAACCCACCTCGGGCGTCGATCGCGAGGCGGCGCTGGTGCTGCGTGAGCTGCTATCCGCGCTGGTGGGCGAAGCGGGGCTCACCTTGATCGTGGTCACGCACCAATTGGAGCTCGTGCGCGGCGCCGCCACGCGCGTCCTGCGCATCGAAGGCGGACGGGCGCGCGAGGTCGAGCCTTCCCAACTCGACCGCGTGGGCGCGGACCTTGCCGAGGGCGCCTGATGGACGAGCTCGCCATCGACCAAGTGGGCCTCCTCGAGCAGGTGTCGCTCTTCCGCTGGGCGCTCTGCGCGGCCTTTGCATGCGGACTCGTGCTGCCCTTGGTCGGCGTGCAACTCCTGCTGCGCAAGACGAGCTTCCAGGCCATCGCCTTGCCGCAGTTCGCCTCGGTCGGCATGGTCGCCGGCTACCTGGTGCTGCCGTGGTGGATCGACAAGTTCGGCATGGGTGGCTTGAGCGTCGACCAGGCGCTCAATGATCCGCACGCGGGCACGAACTGGCATCTCGCGTGGGCGGCGGGCGCGGTGTTCCTCGGTTCGTGGCTGCTCGTCCTCGCGGCGCGGCGCGGACCGGCGGGTCTCGAGCCGGTGCGCGTCGCGGCGGCCTTCGCGCTGGCCTCGGCCCTGTCGTACATCCTCGGACGCCTCTCTCCGGTCGGTCGCGGCCATGTCGACGACCTGCTCGCCGGCGAGCTCCTCGGCGTCGGCGTGCACGAGTTCGAGACGATCGGCGTGGGCCTGCTGGTCGTGCTGCTGGCCTTCTTGTGGACGCGCAACGACCTGTTGGCCTGCGCCTTCGACCCGGAGGGCGCGCGCGTGCTGGGCAAGCGCGTGCAGCGCTGGGAGCTCGTGCACCAGGCGCTGGTGGGCTTGTCGGTGTCGCTGTCGACGCTGATCGTCGGGCCCGTGCTGACCTTCGGCCTGCTGGTGCTGCCCGCCTTGGCCGCGCGGCCTTGGGCGCGCTCGATGCGCGGCTACTGGTTCCTCGCCAGCGCGGCGGGACTCGCGGCCGTGGCGCTCGGATCGTTCGCCAGCTTCGAGTTGGACCTGCCGCTGGGGCCGGCCATCACCGCCGCAGGGGCGCTGCTGCTCGCGCCGCGCGGTTGGCGCAAGCTCGATTGAGGATGCGCCGGGCGGCACGGCGCGCGGCTGTCAAGCATCCTTGACAAGGCGCGCCAGTTCCGCCACGCACTCGTCGATGCCGCGCGCCGAGGTGTCGAGCGCCAGGTCGCAACTGCGGTACAAGGGCTCGCGCGCCTTGAGCAAGGCCTCGAGCTCTCCCATGGCGCGCGGCCTGTTCGTCATCGGCCGCAGGTCGCGCTGGTCGACGACGCGCTGGTAGTGCTCGTGCGGCGCCGCCTTCAGCCACACCGTGGTGCAGCCCTCCTTGAGGCGCGCGAAGTTGGGCTCGCAGGTCACGATCGAGCCGCCCGCCGCGACCACGCAGCGCCCGGCGGACGCGAGCACCTGCTCCAACGCCTCGGCCTCGAAGCGGTGGTAGCCCGCCTCGCCATGCGTGCTGAAGAGCTCCGACAAGCCCATGCCGGCGAGCTGCTCCACGACGGCGTCGAGTTCGACGAAGGGCGCCTCCAGCTCCAGCGCGAGCCGCCGGCCGAGCGTCGACTTGCCCGCCCCGCGCAGTCCCACCAGCGCGATGCGACCGTCGCGCCGCCCACCGTCGAAGGAAGGCAGGAGCGCCGAAGCTCCCAGGTGCAACTCGCGCCCGAGCGCCGCGAGGGTCAGCACCGACAAGTTGGCCCGCCCCGCCTCCACCTCCGTCAGGTGGCGGCGCGACAACTCGACTCGCCGCGCCAGCTCCGACACGGACAAACCAGCTTGGGTGCGCGCTTGGCGCAGGCGGCGTCCCATTTCCTTCAAGAATCGGTTGGCTTGTTCCATGCGAAGGCTATCCTGAGCAGCAGAGATGGCTAGTCATGGCGGTATGGGAATTCTAATTCCCATATGGTCCGTGTCAAGCTAGATCGCCTTACGCCACGACCTCTGCCCACAACGACCGCTCCGCCGATGGCCACGACCACCCACGATCGCCCGCCCGTCAAGCTGCAGACGCACCCCTCGCAGTACAAGCACTGGAAGCTCGCCGTCGACGGCGAGGTGGCCACGCTGACCATGGCGGTCGATGGACAAGCCGGCGAGCGCGAGGGCTACGAGCTCAAGCTGAACAGCTACGACATCGGCGTCGATGTCGAGCTCGCCGACGCGGTGCAGCGCGTGCGCTTCGAGCATCCGCGCGTGAAGACGGTGGTGTTGACGGGTGGCCTGGATCGCGTGTTCTGCGCCGGCGCGAACATCGTGATGCTCAGGTCGAGCACGCACGCCTTCAAGGTCAACTTCTGCAAGTACACCAACGAGACGCGCCTGTCGATCGAGGACGCATCGCGCCGCTCGGGCATCAAGTTCCTCGCCGCGCTCAACGGCACCGCGTCCGGCGGCGGCTACGAACTGGCCCTCGCCTGCGACGAGATCCTGCTGGTGGACGACAGGAACAGCGCCGTCAGCTTCCCCGAAGTACCGCTGCTCGGCGTGCTGCCCGGCACGGGCGGACTCACGCGCATCACGGACAAGCGCAAGATCCGCCGCGATCGCTGCGATGTCTTCTCGACCATCGCCGAGGGCATCAAGGGCAAGCGCGCCGTCGAGTGGAACCTAGTCGACGGGCTGCTGCCGCTCTCGAAGTGGAAGGAAGGCGTGGGCGAACGCGCCAAGCAACTAGCGACCAAGGCCACCACGCGCGCCAACGAACCCGTGGCGCTCGAGGCCATCGAACCCGAGCTGTCGCCGCTCGCCGGCGGCGAGAAGCTGCAGTACCGGCACGTGGCGCTCGAGTTGGACCACGAGACGCGCGTGGCCAAGCTCTCGATCCACGCGCCCGACGCGGCGCCGCGCACGCGCGCCGAGGCTCTGGCGCAAGGTTCGTCGTGGTGGATCCTGCGCGCCATGCGCGAGCTGGACGACGCCATCTGCCGCATGCGCTTCAACCACCTCGACATCGCCTTGGTGCTGGTGCGCTGCACCGGCTCGGCCGCGACGCTGGTGGCGACCGACGCCTTGCTCTCCGAGGACGACCACGGCTTCGTGGGCGAGGTCCAGCACCAGGTGCGGCGCGTCCTGAAGCGCCTCGATCTGACGGCGAAGAGCCTCTACGCGGTGGCCGACGGCGGTACCACCTGGATCGGCACCTTCCTCGAGATCCTGCTCGCCTGCGACCGCAGCTTCGTGCTGGTCGACGATGGCGCCAAGGTCGAATTCGGCGTGACCAAGGCCAACGCCGGCCTGCATCCGATGAGCAACGAACTGTCGCGCCTCGCGACTCGCTTCCACGGCACGCCCGAGGCGGTGGGAGTGGTGCTGGGCGCCGGCGACTCGTTCGACGCGCCGCGCGCCGACGAGCTGGGGTTGGCGACCTACGCGCCCGACGCGATCGACTGGGACGACGAGCTGCGCCTCGCCATCGAAGAGCGCTGCGCCTTCTCGCCCGACGCCTTGACCGGCATGGAGGCCAACCTGCGCTTCCCCGGCCCCGAGACCATGGAGACCCGGATCTTCGGCCGCTTGTCGGCCTGGCAGAACTGGATCTTCCAGCGCCCCAACGCGGTCGGTCCGCGCGGCGCCTTGCAGTGCTACGGCACGCCCAACCGCCCCGAATTCGACCACCTGCGCACCTGACGCGACCCGCAGGGCGCAGCACCAACCGAGTCGCACGCAACGAGGAACCCGACATGGCCGGCATCGACTACTCGCAGAAGATCCCCAACAACGTGGAGCTCTCCTCCGACAAGCGCCTGCAACGCGCATTGGAGGAGTGGCAACCGAACTACATCGAGTGGTGGAAGTCGATGGGTCCCACCGACTTCAACATGAACGACGTGTACCTGCGCACGGCGGTCAGCGTCGACGCCGACGGCTGGGCGCACTACGGCTTCGTCAAGATGCCCGAGTACCGCTGGGGCATCTTCCTCGAACCCCAGCAAGCCGGACGCAAGATCGGCTTCGGCGACCACATGGGCGAGGACGCGTGGCAACAAGTACCCGGCGAGTACCGCAACTGGCTGCGTCGCCTGATCGTCACGCAAGGCGACACGGAACCGGCGAGCGTCGAGCAGCAGCGCCTGCTCGGCCACACCGCGCCGTCGCTCTACGACCTGCGCAACCTGTTCCAGGTGAACGTCGAGGAAGGCCGCCACTTGTGGGCGATGGTCTACCTGCTGCACACCTACTTCGGCCGCGACGGGCGCGAGGAGGCGGAGGAGCTATTGCAGCGCCGCAGCGGCAACGCCGACCATCCGCGCATCCTCGGCACGTTCAACGAGCCGTGCGAGGATTGGCTGAGCTTCTTCTGCTTCACGATGTTCACGGACCGCGACGGCAAGTTCCAGCTGCTGACGCTGGCCGAGTCGGGCTTCGATCCGCTGGCGCGCACCTGCCGCTTCATGCTGACCGAGGAGGCGCACCACATGTTCGTTGGCCAGACCGGGGTCGGGCGCGTCATCGAACGCACCTGCCAGGTCATGAAGGAGCATCCGGGCGAGGATGTCCGCAAGTTCGGCGCCATCCCGCTGGACATCATCCAGAAGTACATCAACTTCTGGTCGAGCTCCTCGACCGACTTGTTCGGCGCCGAGGTCTCGTCAAACTCCGCCAACTTCTTCGCGGCCGGCCTCAAGGGCCGCGCCTACGAAGAGCGCCAGGCCGAGCACAAGGCGTTGGACCAGACCTACGCGATGGAGCGCTTCATCGACGGCAAGCTGGTCCACGAGGACGTGGCGCTGCGCAACGCGATGAACGAGGTCCTGCGCGACGAATACGTCAAGGACAACTTGAAGGGCATCCAGTACTGGAACCGCATCTGCGAGAAGTACGAGAACCCCTACCGCTTCTCGCTGCCGCATCGCCGCTTCAACCGCAAGATCGGCGAGTACTCGGCCGGCCGCTTCGACCTGCTCGGCGACCAGATCTCGGAGCAGACCTGGAACCAGAAGTGCGCCGACTGGTTGCCGACCGCGCAGGACAAGGCCTACGTCAAGTCGCTCATGCGACCCGTGCTCGAGAAGGGCAAGATCGCCTCGTGGGTCGCTCCGCCGCCCAAGGGCGTCAACGACCAGGCGGTCGACTACGAATACGTGAAGCTCTGAGGGTTCCCATCCGGGGAGGGCGACCTCGTCGCCGCCCCCGACCCTCCCCCGGCCCCGACGCGGTCCCATCCCGAGCCGGGGCCGGTCCATGCCGCGACGCGCCGAATCGGGATCGCGCGCAGACCGGAGCCGCGAGGCGCTACACTAGGTTTGAGAATCAACGGCGCCCACTCCGGACCGGCATTGGCCTAGGCGGCGCAGCGACCACGATGAACGACCCCAACGACGCGCTCGCGCGCGAGATCTCCGCCGCCCTCGAAGGCGTCAACCTCCAGGCAGTCGACTCGGGCTCCAAGCCCAAGGGGCGCGGCACGATGCGCGGCGTCATCGCCGGCATCAGCGGCGACGACGTGTTCGTCGACCTCGGACCGCGCATGCAAGGCGTCATCTCGCTGCGCGAGTTCGAGTCGCCGCCCAAGGAAGGCGCCACGCTCGATTTCGAGCTCGCGGGACGAGAGGACGAGCTGTGGAAGCTGACGCGGGTGCGCGAGCGCGCGCCGGTCGCCTCGGTGTGGGAGGAGTTGCAGCCCGGCTCGCTGGTCAAGGTCAAGATCACTGGACAGAACACCGGCGGCCTCGAGGCGCGCGTGGGCAACGCCTCCGCGTTCATCCCCGCCTCGCAGGTGTCGCTGGGCCGCGAGGACAACCTCGCGCAATTCATCGGCCAGAACATGGAGGCGCTGGTCGTCGAGGTGAACCCGGAGCGCCGGCGGGTCGTCTTGTCGCGCCGCGCGCTGCTCGAGAAGGAGCGCGACGTGCTGCGCCAGGAGGCCGTCGGCAAGTACCACGTCGGCATGGTCGTCAAGGGCCGCGTCGCGCGCGTGGAGTCCTTCGGCGCGTTCGTCGACCTCGGCGGCGGCCTCGAAGGCCTGCTGCACGTCTCGAACCTCGCGCACCGCCGCGTGGAGAAGGCCTCGGAGCTCGTCAACGTCGGCGACACCGTCGAGGTGCAGATCCTGTCCATCGACGAGGGCGGCAAGCGCATCGGCCTCGGCAGGAAGCAGCTCGAGCCCGACCCGCTGGACGAGCACGCCGCGCGTCTGGTGCCCGACAGCGTGGCGACCGGCAAGGTCGTGCGCGTGATGGACTTCGGCGCCTTCATCGAGATCGCCCCGGGCGTCGAGGGCCTCTTGCACGTGTCGCAACTCGGCAAGGACCGCGTGCGCCGCGCCAGCGACGTCGTCAAGGCCGGCGACGAGCTGCAGGTGCGCATCCTCTCCGTCGATCGCGCGCAAAAGCGCATCGCCTTGACCCGCCTCGATCCGCGCGGAGCGCTGATCGGCTCGGAGGATTCCGTCGACGCCTCGGTGATCGACGCCGCGTTGAAGGCCGCGGCGCCGCGCCCCTCGGGCACGAACCTCGGCAATCTCTTCAAGGCCGCCCTCGACAAGAAGGGCAAGAGCTGAGTGTCGCGCTGGTCGCCGGCGCTCAGGCGACCGGGGGCAGCATCAGCAAGGCCTCGAAGGGCGGCCAGTTGTGGATGCGCCACTGGGCGCGCGCCACGACCAGGGGTTCGCCCTCCTCGTGGCGGAAGGCGGGCCGCGTGTTGGCGCGCACGCCTTGGCAACCTTCGCTGCGCACCTTGACCTGCCCCACGCCGAGGTCGCGCACGGCCGCGTCGAAGGCGCCGCCGATGAAGTTGCCGACCTCCATCATGGCGTCCTTGGTCGGGCCGTCGAGCGTGGTCGCTCCGCGCCGCGCCTTGACGCCCTCGTCGGGGGTCATCATCAAGTACCCTGCGATGCTGATGGCCTCCGGCAGCGGCACGACCAGCGCGCCGTGCACGATGCGCTCTCCGACCTGCAGTCCGAGCTTGAAGGAGATGTGCACCTTGCCCCGGCCCTCCACGCGCTTGTCGGCGCGCTCGACCGAGGTGGTCGTGATCTCGATCTCGCGGTCGGTGATCATCGACAAGTCCTGGGCCACGCGCGCCAAGGCACCTTCGACCAGGCGCTTGTCGAGATCTTGGTGCGTCGTCGTCGCGGCGGTCATGAGTCCCTCCTGAGGGCCACGGCCAAGGTCCCGCCGCGCACTCGCCACAAGAGCGCGCCCGCGGGAGCAGGCGCCGACTGCAGGCGCGGGACGGAGAGTCGCGCGTCGCCGTCGGAGCCGAAGGCGCGCGTCTTGAGCACGCCCGCCACCATGTTGGCGCATTCCTTCAAGGCGTCGGCGACCTCTTCGGGCCCCAACGGATCGTCGGGCCCGAGCATCAGGAGTCCGCGAGCCAGGTCCTCGGCGCCGGACTCGTCGCAGACGACGCTCAAGACGCCGCGATGGGCACCTTGGAATTCGACCTGCGCGTGCAGGCGGGCCTCGGGCGCCGCCGCGTCCGCGCCCAGGCAATCGCAGCCGCCCTCGACCATGGTCGTGAGCACCTGCTGCACCGAGGCGCGCAAGTCATCCGCCAGCGCGCCGGCGGCCCGTGCTTGGTGGTCGTCCACGGCGGTTCAACCCACGAAGGGTTCCAGGGCCGACCGGATGGTCTCGGGCGTGAACGGCTTGCAGACGAAGCCGTTGGCGCCTTCCTCGAGGGCGTTTGTCAAAAGTCCTTGACCGCTCTCGGTCGTGACCATGATGATCGGCAGCTTGTCCTTGGCGTGCGACTTGCGGATCGCCTTGACGAACTCGAGGCCGTTCATCTCCGGCATGTTCACGTCCGACAGGACGAGGCCGACATCGGGATGCGAGGCAAGCTGCTGCATGCCCTCGACGCCGTTGCCTGCCTCGAGGATGTTGTCGACGGAGATCTCCGCCTGGCGCAGCACGCGCATGATGATCTTGCGCATGGTCGAACTGTCGTCGACGATCAGGAGCTTGTTCATGGGCTTGGTCGTGGTGGTGGTGGTTGAGGCGCAGCCGGAAGCGTCCGGCCCCACGACCCTTGTTTCGTCGCCGCGGGCCGCGGCGCTGCAGGGAAAGAAGGCGCAAATGCGCAAGCGGCCCCGGGCGGAAGGAAGTTCCGACGCGCGCGCGCGGGGCTGCCAGCGCGCGACGCGCGAGGGGAGCGGCGCAGCCGCAGGTCGGCGGCGCCGCTGGCAGGCTCGCTCAGTAGCTCTCGGCGGCCGAGGGGAAGCGGCGACCCTTGACGTCAGCGACGTAGTGCCGGAAGGCGCCGACCATCTCCTCGCCGATCTGCGCGTAGCGCCGCACGAAGCGCGGACGGAAACGCGTGTAGAGGCCGAGCATGTCGTGCGTCACTAGGATCTGCCCGTCGCAGGAAGAGCCCGCGCCGATGCCGATGACCGGGATCGACACGCTGGCGGACACCTCGGCGGCGAGGCTGGCTGGGATCTTCTCGAGCACCAGCGCGAACACGCCGGCGTCCTGCAGCGCGCGCGCGTCGCGCCGCACTTGCTCGGCCTCCTGCGGCTCGGTGGCGCGCACCTGGTAGGTTCCGAACTTGTGGATCGACTGCGGCGTCAGGCCGAGGTGCCCCATCACGGGGATGCCCACGTCGACGATGCGCTTCACCGTGGCGCACACGTGCTCGCCACCTTCGACCTTGACGGCCTCGACGCCGGCCTCCTTGACCATGCGTCCGGCGTTCTTCAACGCCTCGTCGGCGTTGACCTGATAGCTCATGAAGGGCAAGTCCCCCACGACCAGCGCGCGCTCGGCGCCGGCGGCGACCAGTCCGGCGTGGTAGAGCATCTGCTCCATGGTCACGGAGACCGTCGTCTGGCGCCCTTGCACGACCATCGCCACCGAGTCGCCGACGAGCAGCACATCCAAGCCGGCCTCGTCGAGCAGCACCGCCATCGTGTGGTCGTAGGCGGTCAAGGCCGCGATAGGCTCGCCACGCTCCTTCATGCGCCGCAAGCCGGCGGTCGTGACCTTGCGCGTGTCGGCGGGCTGGCCCGTCCCCTTGCGGTCGTTCATCGTCGGAACACGATACCAAGAGCCGCGCGGTAGGGCGCCAGCGACGGGGCTCAGCCCTCCGATTCCAGCCAAGCGACCGCCGCGCGCGCGCCATCGAGGGCCGCGCTCATGATGCCGCCGGCCCAACCCGCGCCTTCGCCCACGGGCAGCAGGTTCGCGCAGCCGCGCGCCCGGAAGCTGGCGCGATCGCGCGGAATGCGCACTGGACAGGCGCTGCGCGTCTCGACGCCGACCAGCAGCCCTTCGTGGCCGGCGAAGCCCGGCACCACGCGGTCCCAAAACGGCAGGGCGCGCGACAACGCGTCGACCACGCGCGACGGCAGCAGCTCGTCGAGGCGACCCGGCGTCGCGCCGAAGCGGTAGCTGCACTCGAGCGATCCCACGCTCGGCCGCCGGGCGAGGAAGTCGGCTGCGCGCTGCGCGGGCGCCGCGTAGGTCGAGCCGCCCGCCTCGTAGAAGCGTCGCTCGATGGCGCGCTGGAAGGCGATGCCCGCCAGCGGCTCGTGGCCGAAGTCCTCGGGCCCGAAGGTCGCCACGAGCGCGGCGTTGGCCCAGCGCGAGCTGTGCGTCGAGTTGCTCATGCCGTTGGTGCACAGGTGGCCGGCCTCGTTGATCGAGGCCACGATGCGCCCACCCGGGCACATGCAGAAGCTGTGCGCCGAGGCGACCGCGCCAGCGGCGCTCGATACGAGTCCGTAGCTCGCCGCGCCCAAGGCTTCCGCCTCCGGACCGGTCCCGTGGCGCGCGCGGTCGACGAGCTGCTGCGGATGCTCGATGCGCACGCCGAGCTGGAAGGGCTTGGGTTCCACCACCACGCCGCGCGCCATCAGCATCTCGAAGGTGTCGCGCGCCGAATGCCCGGGGGCCACGACCACGAGATCGCAGGCGTGCTCGCCCTCCGCCGTGCGCACGGCGCGGACGCGCGCGTGGTCGACGACGAGATCGACGATGCGCGCGCGAAAGTGGAAGGTCACTCCCAGCGCCTGCATGCGCCCGCGCAGGGCCGGCAGCACGCGGTGCAGCTTGTCCGTGCCGATGTGGGCGCGCGCGTCGTGCACGATCTCGGGCGGAGCGCCGCAAGCCACCAACTCCTCGAGGATCGGGACCTCGAGCGGATCGTCGACGCGGGTGTAGATCTTGCCGTCGGAGTAGGTGCCCGCCCCACCTTCGCCGTAGAGCAGGTTCGACTCGGGATCGAGCGCGCCCGTGCGCTGGAAGCGCACCAAGGGCTGCGAACGGCGCTCGACCGGATCGCCGCGCTCGAAGAGGTCGACCTTCGCTCCGTTCCTCGCCAAGACGAGCGCCGCGAACAGGCCGGCGGGCCCGCAGCCCAGCACCGCCACGCGTGCGCCCCTGCGCGTCGAATGCACGCGCCCGCGCTCCAGCGAGTCGCGTGGCGGCGCCTCGAGCACCCGCCCGGACTTGACCGCGCGCGACAAGGCGGCGGAGCGATAGGCCGCGTCGACCACGAGGTCGGCCTGCAGCACGAAGCGCAGGCGACGAACGCCGTCGCGCACGCGCGCGTCGAGCGACTGCTTGACCATGCGCAGGCCGCGCAGGGCGCCCGGCTCGATGCCGGCGGCCACGCACAGGAGCTCACGCCGCTGGTGCTCGGCGACGAGCACGCCCGTCTCGACTCCCGCGACTCGCCAAGTTCGTGTGGCACCCTGCTGCACGCTCGGCATTCTTCCGACTCCGAGCCGCGCCTGCTACCGTGCGTCCCTCGAAGGCATGACGAAGCCGCGCAAGCAGGGTTCGAAGGAGCGCTCGAAGCCGCGCACGGAGGCATGCGCGCGCCTGCAGGGACGCCCGCGCGCCTCCGGCGCCAAGGCGGCGCTCCTCCAGCGATTGCTGCACCCCGAACGCGCACGCGCGCCGGCTGCGCGACCGATCGTGCCGCTCGTGCCGGAAGATCCCGCGCGCGCGTCCGTGCCGCAGGAGTGCCTGCGCGCGACGGCGCTGCTCGAGCGGCGCGGCGCATGGCACGGCGAATGGGCCGAATTGGATCCGTCCACTTTGGGCGCGCGTTGGGCGAAGGGCGAACCACGCGACCTGCAAGTCTTCCTCGAAGCGTGCACGGCGCGTTGGCAGCGCTGCGAACCAGTGGTGCTGCCAGGGCTGTGGAGCGAAGTCGTCGAGGAGGCGCAGGACGAGCTGGCCGAGCGCGAAGGACTGCGCCAACGGCTGGCGGCCTCGGGTGGATTGCGCGAGTGGCTGGAGGAGCGCTTGGCGGAGGACGAGTCCGGCTTCGAGGTGCTCGGGCGCTCGCGCGAGAAGGCCGATCCGGAGCGGGACATCGAGAAGGTGCGCGTGGCGCCGCGCGACCGTTCCGGGCGGCCACCCGTCGGCGAACTGTGGCTCAAGAGCGGCTGGCTCTCCACGCACGAAGCGGACGCCTCGCTGCGCCTGCGCGCATCCTTCGGCGTCGAAGGCCAAGATGACGCCTCGCGCGACATCGTTCGGCATCGCCTCGTCGCGCGCCTGTGCGAGCAACTGCTGCCCGAGGCGGCCATGGTCGTCGACGAGCCGTTCCTGCGCGAGTTCCTGCGGCGGGCGACCGGCGTCGAGGTGCTCGCGACGCAGCACATCGCCTACTGGAACGCGCCCCAAGGCGGGGCGTTGTTCCACCACGACGCCTTCGCCGAGGACGAACTCGACGATGGAGCCCATCGGCAACTGGGTGTCTGCTACGTGCAGCTCTCCGGTCGCACGGCTTGGCTCGCCTTGTCGACCGCCGAGTTGGCCGCGCGCGTGCGCGAGTTCGACGCCGAGCTGCGTCGTGGAGCGCTGCCATGGGTGGCGCGCAGCCTGCACGGACGAGGCGCCGAGAAGAAGCTCGCCGAGCTCGTCGCGGACCAGGCGCGACTGGTCGAGGAACTCGCGCTGCCCGGCTGCGGCGCGCTGCACGACCTCGTCGAGCGAGCGCCCGAATTCACGAACCTGCTGGCGGAACGCGGACACGCCTTCCTGTTGGAGCCCGGCGATGGCATCCTGCTGCCCAACCGCGGCTTGCATTCGACCTGCATGCACTCGGTCTGGTGCGCCGGCGACGAGATCGCGTACTCGTTGTCGTTGGCGCTCCGGCCCGACCGCGCCGCTCCGACGGGCGACGCCAAGGCCGAGCGCAGGGAACGACGCGAGACGCGCCTCGCCAAGGCGCGCGCGCGCCGCGCCGCCAAGATCGCACGCCGATGAAGCTAGCCACTCCGCCCCTCGCCGCGCTCGATGCCGCGCTCGTCGACCTGCAGCTGAAGCCGGCCCAGCTGCGCACGCCCGATGGAGGCTCGGGAACCACCGCGGCCTGCGAGGTCGAAGCGCGCGCGCTCGTGGAGTCGGCTCCACGGCTGCTCGAACTCGCTGGCGAGGACGCGTTGCTGGTCTTCGTGCGCGGTGCGTTGGCGCGCGTAGACGCGGCGCGGCTGCGCGAGGCACTCTGGCCGCGGCTGCATGTCTCCGCGCACTACCGGCTGTCGCAGCAAGGCGTCGCGCGGCAGGAGCTGGGCGGCTCGCGCGACCTGCGCAAGGCCTGCGGCCTCGACGGCACGCTCGTCGTGTGCGGCCAACGCTCCAAGGTGCTGTCGCCCGAGACGACGATCGCCAAGTTCGACGCCAACGCCAAGGGCTGGGACGGCGACCCTTCGCAACCCGGTTGGGCGCACCACCGCTGGATGCGCAGGTTCGTGGGCGTGTACGCCGACGCCTCGCGCGCGCGGCGCGTGCTCGACTTCGGCAGCGGCGCGGGCTGGTGCGGCATCGAGGCCGCGCTCGCCGCACGGCGCGCGGGTGGGCGGCCGCACCTGGCGCTCTTCGACCCCTCGCCCGAGATGGTGCGCCGCGCGCTGGAGAACGCCCGCGCGGCCGGCATCGACGATGTGGAGGGCCGCGTCGGCTTCGGAGCCGAGCCGCCCTTTCCCGCCGCGGGCGAGGCGCCCTACGACCATGTGGTCTCCTCCGGCGTCGTCAGCTTCGCGCCCGACGCCGAACGCTTCGCCGACGGCTTGGCCCGCGTGGTCGCTCCAGGCGGGACGCTGGTCTTCGGCGACGTCAGCTCGGCCTCGCGCGGCGTCAAAAAGCGCCGGATGGGCGAACCCCTCGTCGCCGTGCGCGAGATGAACGCGCTAGACCTCGCAGGCGCGCGACGCTTGATGGAGGCGCGCGGCTTCCAATGCGTGCGCGGCTCGCACTACCAGTTGAGCGACCCCTGGCCGCAACTAGCCCACCACGGCGAACGGCGACTCGGCGCGTGGTTCGGACGGGCGATCCTGGCGCGCAACCGCTCGGCGGCCGAAGCCGACAAGCGCGCGCCCGGCGATCCCGCGCGCTTCGATTCCTGGGTCGCGCACTTCGTCAAGCAAACTTGACAGGAGCGCGGCGAGCGGCGCCGCCCCCTCCTCGTCCAGCGCGCCCTCGTCCAGCGCCCTCGTCCAGCGCCCTCGTCCAGCGCCGTCGCTCAGCGCCCTTCGAGCGGCACGAGCAGGCCTTGAGCCGTCTCGCGGTCCTCGGGCGCGTGCTCGAGGATCCACGCCGCGGCAACGCGCCACAGCTCCGTCTCGTCGAGCACTGCGATCGTCTCGCCGCCGCGCGCGCGCGCGGCCGACCATTCCGCCTCGCCGACGGCGTGGATCGCTCCGGGCGGCAGCGCGGAGCGCGCGGCTTCCAGAGCGGCCTCGTCCAACTGCTCTGGCAAGGCTGGCGCGCTCCACCACCACGAGCGCGCGAGCTCTGCGCACGGGGCGCCGGCGAGCCGCTCGTCGCAGGGCAGGACCGCGACCACGCGTCCCAGCACGCCGTGGTTCACGCGCGCCGCCGTCTGCAGGCCGGCGACCAACACGGGCTCGGGCGTCTGGCGCGGCGCGCACAAGGCGGGATCCGCCTCTAGGGCCACCAACCAACCACTCCAGACCTGCGGGGCCTCGAGGCGCCAAACATGGTCGTAGGGCTTTTGCAGCGTGAAGGGCGCCGCCGCGACCAGCCGCAGCACGCCGGGCGCGGCCTCGAGCGCCCCACCGCCAGCGGCGATCTTGCGAGCGTCGCCATCCTGCGCAGCATCAGGCGCGGGCTGGCGCTCCGGCAGGCGCACGGGAGCGGGTTCCCGCACCGCCCAGGTGGCGGCGGCGACGAGCAAGCAGGCGGCGGGCACGTGGAACAGGGCCTTCTTCATGGATCCACCTCCAGCGCGACTTCGTCCAGGCCGATGCGGCCGTTGGACACGAACTCCAACTCGATGCTGCGTGCGTCGGTCGCGTCGAAGGCGGGTTCGCTGCGCAGCAGTGCCTCCAAGTCGACGCGAATCGTCTCGAACTCGTTGGCCCAGCCGGTGCCCGTGCCGCAGGCGGTGCGCTGGTAGGGTTCGGAGATCCCCATCGACAGCGCCGAGGCGCGCACCACCGCGCGGCGTCCGGCTCCGTCGCGCAAGGCCACTTCCATGTCGTGCTCGCCTAGCACCGCCGTGGTCAGGGGATCGCGCGTGGCCTGCGCCGCGCGCAGCGACACGTGCGTGTAGCGCCGCAGGTCGCGGCCGGCTGCCGGCAGCTCGAAGGTCAGGCGCTGCCCAGGCGCCGAGTCGAAGACGATGCCGGCGCTGACATCGCCCGGGCCCGCCAGCGTCATGCCGTTCATCGGGTCCCCGGCCAAGTCGGTGAACACCGTGTCGTTGTCGTTGAAGACGCCCTCGACGAGTCCCGTGACCGTGGCCACGAGGCTCGTGCCGGAGCTGGTCAAGTTCGTGGCGGGGTTGGTCTGGAAGTCGTCGACGACCAGGCGCCGCGACGCGGGCGGACGGAACATCAAGTCCACCACCAGGCAGGGCGTGCTCGGCAGCGAGAAGCCGCGGAAGCCGTTCCAGTGGCGCCACAAGCACTCCTCCACGATCGGCTCGCCGAAGAGGTGGTGCTTCACCATCGGCAGGAAGTAGGCCTTCATGACGAGGTGCGTGTCGGTGCGCGACAACTGGCACGGACCGGTGGCCACCGTGCTGGCGGAGCCGTTGTGGAACGCGCCGTGGCCCGCGCCGTGCAGCGAGATCGAGTAGCGTTCGAAGTTGGCGCGCTCGTGCAGTTGGAAGGTCTGGCACAAGTCGCAGTCCGCGCAGCCGTTGACATCGGCGTCCGCGCCGCCGGTCCACAAGGAGTACGCCACGCCCAAGGCCAGCGAGCTCGTGGGACCGAGGAAGTCGGTGGGCGCGATGGACGAGACGAGCTTGATGTCGGAGAGCTGGAAGTTGACCGGCGCGTAGGCGCCCGTGCGGATGCGGTTGTGCGCGTGCGCGACCCCCTCGCCGCCGCGGCTGTGGCCGATCCAGGCGATGCGCGTGCGGTCGATCTTGCCGGCCAGCACGCCGCCGAGCACGGTCGCCTGGTTGGCGAGCAGGTACTCGGTGTTCGACAAGGTCGTGGTGCTCGCCGACACGATGCCCGGCACGGTGTTGTTCGTGTGCGACATCACGATGCAGCCCCACGAGGCGAGGTGAAAGCCGAGATGGTCGTACCACTGGTAGTTGTGCCCGTTGCCGTGGCTGACTACGACCAGCGGACGCGGCCCGAGCTGCGCGATGTTGGCCGGGTAGTACACATCCTGGCCGAGCCAAGTGCCGGCGCTGTAGATCTGCTCGACGACCTGGTAGGGCCCGTTCAAGGGCGCCGTCTTCAAGAGCCCCGCGCCCGGAGCACGCCCCGCGCCATCGATGCAATCCCCGCTCGACAGGGTGCCGTCGCGGTCGACGTCGACGACGATGTCGAGCCCGCGCGACAGGCGCTCTCCATCGCCGCCGAAGATGTTGCCGGGGTCGAGTTCGACGACATTAGCGGCGAAGCCGACTTGCACGAGGTGCGTGCTGGGCCCGCCGCGCAGGTCGACCAGCGCGCGATTGGCGAGCCACTGCGCGTCGTCCTTGTGGTCGACCATGTACAAGTCGACCTGCAAGCCCGCCAGTCGCGCGATCTGCGCTTCGTCAAGCGCCAAGGACATCGAAGATCCTTCCCAGAAGGCGTCGACGCGCTCGGCCCAGGGAGCCGCGGGCAAGGCGCGCGCAGCCAGTTCCACGTAGTGCACGCCGGCGATCTGGCGCGCACCGGGAGGCAGAGCTTGCGCGCTGGCCGGCAGGGCTTGCTGGGAGGTCGCCGCTGGACACACGAGGGCCAACGCGGCGCAGGCCGGCCAGCCGAGGGAAGACTGCTTGTGGATCATGAGCTGCGGATGGGGCTGCGGAGCCCCTTCAGGGAAGGTTAGATGCAAAGGACGAATCAAGCAGCATGAAAGTGCCCGCGCCCGGGCACGAAAGAGGAAAAAAGGAACCCGAAGCGAGCCCCAGGTGGCCAGTTGGACCTCTGGACGCGACCTCCTCGTGGACGAAGCGCGCCTCCGCGCGAGACGTCTCAGCCGCGCGCGAAGGCGCCCGCCCCGAAGTCGATGAGGCGCACAAGCACCGAACGCATCTCGCTGCGCCTCACGATGTGATCGACTTGGCCCTTGTCGAGGAGGAACTCGGCCCGTTGGAAGCCGGGCGGAAGCTCCTGCTTGATCGTGCTGGCGATCACCCGCGGCCCGGCGAAGCCGATCAACGCTCCGGGTTCGGCCAAGGTGATGTCGCAGACCGAGGCGAAGCTCGCCGTCACGCCGCCCGTCGTCGGATTCGTGAGGACGCAGATCGAATAGCCGCCAGCTTCGTTGAGGCTCGCCAGCGCCGCGGAGGTCTTCGCCATCTGCAACAAGGAGAGCATGCCCTCGTGCATGCGCGCCCCACCCGAGGAGGTGAAGATCACGAGCGGCAGACGCTCGCCACGCGCGAGGTCGGCGGCCAAGGAGATCTTCTCGCCCACGACTTCGCCCATCGAACCGCCCAGGAACGAGAAGTCGAGCACCGCCAGCACGACCTTGCGGCCGTGAATGGCGCCGATGCCGCAGATCAGCGCTTCCTTCTGGCCGGTCTTGGCCTCGGTGCGCTTGAGCTTGTCGGCGTAGGGCGTCGCGTCGTTGAAGCGCAGGCGGTCCATGCCGGCCAGGTCGGCCCAGCGCTCCTCGAAGCTGTTCGCGTCGAGCGTGGACTTGACGCGCTCGCGGCCGGGCAAGGTGAAGTGGAAGTCGCAAGCGGGACAGACGCGCTCCCGCTCCTCGAGTTCCTTGCGGTAGATCGTCGCCGCGCACGACTCGCACTTCAGCCACAAGCCGCCGGGCAGCTCCTTGCGCTTCCAGCGCAGGCGCGAGGGCTTGTCCGCGGGCTCGACCGCCTCGGGCTGCTGCTTGTCCTGGCGCGCGGGGTCCGCGTCCTGCGGCCGCTCGGAGGGAGGCTGGGCGAAGTCAGGCGACATGGGATCCTCGTTGGGCCGCTTGCGCGGCCAGCAGGCGGAAGCGCGCGATGGCGGCGGTCATGTCAAGTTCGCTGTACAAGGCCGAGCCTGCGACCAGCGCGTCGCAGCCCGCCTCCACGCACGAACCCAAGGTGGAGGCGTTGACCCCTCCGTCGATCTCGACGATGCCGCGCCAACCGAGTTGGCGCAAGCGGCGCGGCTTCTCGAGTGTCTCGGTGCGAAAGCCCTGTCCTCCGAAGCCAGGCTCCACGCTCATGACGAGCACGAGGTCGACGACCTCCAGCAGCGGCTCGATCACTTCGATCCGCGTGCCGGGGCGCAACGACACGCCCACGCGCGGCACTCCCGCGTCGCGCACGGCGCGCGCGGTGTCGCGCGCCTCGTCGAGGTCGGCGCAAGCCTCGACATGGAACGTCAGGACTTCCGGACGGGCCTTGGCGTAGCGCTGGATCCAGTCGATCGGGCGCTCGATCATGAGGTGGACATCGAGCGGGATGGACGCGGCCTTGGCCACCGCCTCGACCACCGGCGGGCCGATGGTGAGGTTGGGCACGAAGTGGCCGTCCATCACGTCGATGTGGTGCCAGTCGGCCCCCGCCGCCTCGGCGCGGCGCAGTTCCTCGCCGATGCGCGCGAAGTCGCACGAGAGGATCGAGGGAGCGATGCGAACGGTGGGGCTCATCGCGGCGTGGCGGGGAGTGTAGCAAGCGGGCCCCGCGAGGGACCGGCGGGGCCCCTCTGCGGCCGCGCAGGCGGCTCAGGCGCGCTTGAGGGCCGCGATGCCGGGCAGCACCACTCCCTCGAGCAGTTCGAGGCTCGCGCCGCCGCCAGTCGAGATGTGGTCGATCCGCGAGGCGAGACCGAACTGCTCGACGGCCGCGACCGAGTCGCCGCCACCGACCACGGTGTAGCCCTCGCAGGCCGCCACCGCGCGCCCGACGGCTTCGGTGCCGCCCGCGTAGGCCGGCCACTCGAAGACGCCCATCGGACCGTTCCACACCACCGTCTTCGCGCCCGCGACCACCTTGGCGTAGGCCGCGCGCGTCTGCGGTCCGATGTCGAGCCCCATGCGGCCGTCGGGGATGCCCGGGCCGCACACCAGCGCCTCCGCGTCGGCGGCGAAGCGCTCGGCGGCGAGATGGTCCTCCGGCAGGTGGATGGCGACACCCTTGTTGCGCGCCTTCTCCAGCGCGGCCTTCACCGCGTCGAGCTGCTCGGCCTGCACCAGGCTGTTGCCGGTCTTGACGCCTTGCGCAGCGAGGAAGGTGTAGGCCATGCCGCCGCCGACGAGCAGCGCATCGACCTTGTCGAGCAGGTTGTCGAGCACCTTCAACTTGTCGGCGACCTTGGCGCCGCCGAGGATCGCCACCACCGGGCGCGCCGGTTCGTCGAGCACCTTGGAGAAGGCCGCGATCTCCTTCTCCATCAAGCGGCCCGCCGCGCTCGGCAGGAGACGCGCCACGCCGCACACCGACGCGTGGTCGCGGTGCGCCGCGCCGAAGGCGTCGTTGACGAAGCAATCGCCGAGCTTGGCCCACTCGGCCGCCAGCGCGGCGTCGCCGCCTTCATCGCCGGCGTGGAAGCGCACGTTCTCCAAGAGCACCGTCGTGCCGCGCGGGGCGGCGGCGATCGCTTGTTGCACCGCCGGACCGGTCGACTCCTTCAGGCGCAGCACCGGCGAACCGAGCAGCTCCTGCAACCGCGCGCCCATCGGCTCGAGCCGCATCGACTCGACCACCTTGCCCTTCGGCCGGCCGAGGTGCGACATCAGCACCGGCGTCGCGCCGCGCGCCAGCAGCTCCTTGATCGTCGGCAACGCCGCGCGCACGCGCGTGTCGTCGCTGATCGCACCTGCCTCGTCCTGCGGGCAGTTGAAGTCGACGCGCACGAGCACGCGCCGCCCTTCCACCTTGAGGTCGTCGAGTCGCGCCGCGTCGAGCTTCATGGGCCTGTCCTTCCGCTGTGCGCGCTCAGAGCGCGGCCATCTTCGCGGCCAGGTCGACGACGCGGCAGCTGTAGCCCCACTCGTTGTCGTACCACGACACGACCTTGACCATGTTGCCGGCCATCACCATGGTCGACTTGGCGTCGAACAGGCTCGAGTCCGGGCAGCCGATGATGTCGGCCGACACGATCGGGTCTTCGGTGTAGCCGAGGACGCCCTGCAGCGCGCCGTGCGCCGCCGCCTTCATGGCCGCGTTGACCTCGTCGACCGTGACGGCCTTCTTCAGCACGCAGGTCAAGTCGATCATCGAGCCGTCCGGCACGGGCACGCGCATGGCGACGCCGTCGAGCTTGCCCTTCAGGCCCGGCAGCACCTCGCCCACCGCCTTCGCGGCGCCCGTGGTGGTCGGGATGATCGACACCGCCGCGGCGCGCGCGCGGCGCAGATCCTTGTGCGGCAGGTCGAGGATGTTCTGGTCGTTGGTGTACGCGTGCACCGTCGTCATCAAGCCGCGCTCGATGCCGAAGCACTCGTCGAGCACCTTCGCCACCGGCGCGAGGCAGTTGGTCGTGCACGAGGCATTGCTGACGATCTTGTGCTCCGGCTTGAGCGTCGCGTCGTTGACGCCGAGGACGATCGTGGCGTCGATCGCGTCCTTGGCCGGAACCGTCAGCAGCACCTTCTTGGCGCCCGCCACGAGGTGCTTCTCGCAACCCTCGCGCGAAGTGAACACGCCGGTCGACTCGACCACGATGTCGATGCCGTTGGCGGCGTGCGGCAGCTGCGCCGGATCCTTGACCGCCGTCACCGGGATCTTCCTGCCGTTCACGACCAGCGCGTCGCCGTCGGCCTTGACCTCGCCCTCGAAGCGGCCATGTACCGAGTCGTACTTCAGCAAGTACGCCAGCGTCTTGGCGTCGGTCAGGTCGTTGATGGACACGACCTCCAGTCCCGGGCGGGAGCAGGCGATGCGGAAGACATTGCGGCCGATGCGGCCGAAGCCGTTGATGGCGATCTTGGTTGCCATGGGCAGTGCGAGGGACTGTGCTTGCGGGGTGGGTGCGGTTCGGGCGGGGCCCGCGGCCTTCGAGCCCGTCCGAGCCCCGGCAGGCGACCACGCGGGACGCCTGCAGGCCTGGGGACGGCCGCCAGCTTGCCGCGGACTCCCAGCGGGGCTCCGAAGACATCTTTTTGGCGGTTCGAAGGGCGCAAAGTAGCGCGCTCGGCCGATTGCTTCAACGCGCCGACGGACTGCCCCCCAAGGCGCTATCCTCACCCGTCCTTCCCCATGTACCAGATCCCCCGCGCCGACCCCTTCCCCCCGCAGCGCTGGGCGGCCTTGGCACGGGGCGCTTTGTTGAGCCCCGAGGAGCCCTTGGTGGTCGCCCTTTCGGGGGGCGTGGGTTCGTCCGCGCTCTTGGCGCTGACCGCGTTGGCGCGGCCCAAGCCGAGCGTGATCGCCGTGCATGTGCGCACCAGCTCCGAGGCGACCGACTGCGTCCAGCGGCTCGCGGCCGAGTTGGCCGTGCCTTTGACCGTGCTGCCTTCCGCCAGCGACCCGCTCGGCTCCGTGGCGCGCTGGACGCGTGCGCAGGCGCGTACGCTCGTGCTCGCGGGCGATTGCCGCCTCGTCGGCACGGTCGAGCGCCGCCCCGGCACGCCTATCGCCGCCGCGCGCGAGCACCTCGAGGGCAGCGCCATCGCCCGGCCGCTGCGTTCGCTGCCGCGGGGCGAACTGGCCGCGGCATTGCGACTCGTCGCGCTGCCCTTCGTCGACGAACTCGACGCGGCCGCGTTGCGCATCGTCGCCGACGGCGTGCAAGCGACCTTGGTCGGTGGCCGCGAGATCCTGCGGCTCGATGGACAACTGTCCCAGGCGACCGCGGCGCTCGTCTGGGATCCACCTGTGCACTGCGCCGCGCGCCGTGGCGTGGCCGATGCGTTCGTGGGCGGCTGCATCGATCGCGGCGCGCTGCTGGCGCTGCCGCGCGCGCTGCGTCGTCGCGCCTTGTGGCGCCTGCTGCACGAGGCCTTGGGACGCGAGCTGTCACCCACCCAAGTCGAGTCCGCGCTCGAGTTGCTGTCGCGCGGTCGCACCGGCCGCCTCGCCATCGAGCCTGGCTTCGTGCTGGTCCTGCGCGCCGACCGCTTGCACCTCGAGCCTCTCTCCGCGCGGCGCGGTCACGACCCGCGGCAACTGCTGCTGCCCTTCAACTCGGCCCTGCCGGCGAGCCTGGGAGCCCCGCTCGGCCTGCCCGGCGAAGTCCAACTCGACGACGGTCGCAGCATCCGCGCCAGCTTGCTCGAGCTCGCCGCCGCCTGTGCGCCACTGGCGCGCCAGTTGTCTGTCGAGCTCGACGCCAGCCGCTTGCCCGACCGCTTGTCGGTGCGCTTCCCGCGGGCCGGCGATCGCTTTCATCCGCTGGGCTGGCCTCAAGAGGCCTCCCTGGCGAGCTTCCTCGCGGCGTCCGGCGTGCCGCGCGAAGGACGCGCGCGCGTGCCGATCGTGCTGGCCGAGGAGCGCGTGGTGTGGGTGGCTGGGCTGCGTCCCGCCGAATCGGTGCGCGTAGCTTCCGGCACGCGTCGTCGCGTGCGACTCGACCTCGTGCACCCGCTGCTCTCGGAAGAGGGCTCGACGGCCGCGCGCCGGTGACCGAGCGGCCGCGCCGTAGTACCTTGGACGGCCTGCCGGTCCGCATGCAACCTCGACTCGAGCCCGCAGTCCTCGCGTGCTTGGAGCGCAACCTGCGCCAAGTGCGGGAGCGCATCGCCGCCTGCGCGCGCGCTGCCGGACGCGAGCCCGACGCGGTGGAGCTGGTGGCGGTGACGAAGACCGTCGGCGTAGCGACCTGCCGCGCCTTGGTCGAGCTTGGAGTGCGCGCACTCGGCGAGAATCGCGCCGAGACGCTGGCCGACAAGCAGGCCGCGTTGGCCGACTGCGCTCCGGCGCCGAGCTGGCACTACATCGGCCATTTGCAACGCAACAAGGCGCGTCGCGTGCTGCAATCCGCGGCCGTGGTGCACTCGCTCGACTCGTTGCGCCTGCTCGAGGCCGTCGAGCGCATCTGCGCGGAAGAACGCCTGCCGCGCCGCGGGTACCTGCAGCTGAAGCTCTGGCCGGAGGACTCCAAGGGCGGAGCCGACCCGGCGGAGCTCGAGCAGCTGCTCGACGCCGCGGCGCGCTTCCGCTGGCTCTCGCTCGAGGGTTTCATGGCGATGGCGCCGCACATGGAGGACGAGCACGCCGCGCGCCGGGCGGCGTGCGAGGTCTTCGAGCGCTGCGCCGAGCTCGGCCGGCTGCACTCCGCGCGCTTCCCGGGCGGTTGCCGGTTGTCCATGGGCATGAGCGGGGACTACGATCTCGCCATCGCCGCCGGCGCGCACGTCGTGCGCGTGGGCAGCGCCCTGTACGAAGGACTCCCCGACTCGGCGATTCCCGCCACGGGGCTCCCGAGTGCGGGGCTCGGCGCGCATGAAGCGCGCGAGGGCGGCGCGGACGGAAGGTTGGCAAGCGGAAGCGAGGACGCGACTTGAGCGCAAGATTGGTGCTGGACATCCACGGAGCGGGGCTCCCCCCCACTCCGCTGCCCGAGCACGGCGCGCTGGTGGTCGGCTCCGACGCGCGGCGCGCGCAGTTCGTGCTCGCCGCCCCCGGCGTCGATCCCGTGCACTGCGCCTTCGTGCGCGCCAAGGACGGACGCTGGGCCGTCAAGGACCTCGGCTCGGCCGGTGGCACGCACCTCAACGGCCAGCGCGTCGCGGCCGCCGCCATCAAGCACGGCGACAAGGTACGCCTCGCCGGCGTGGAGCTCGTGGTGCGCGATCCAGTGCAAAAGGACCTCGCCCCGGC
>Ga0172376_10001640_pt1 | contig 28361 bp, 40 predicted proteins | sample Lak35m_FD_121114 | JGI IMG/M metagenome (GOLD analysis project Ga0172376, IMG submission 121114) | Freshwater microbial communities from Kabuno Bay, South-Kivu, Congo - kab_092012_35m | ecosystem: Environmental > Aquatic > Freshwater > Lake | place: Democratic Republic of the Congo: South-Kivu...
TACAAGCACACAATATTTTCAAGGATGGAATGGCAGCACCTGGACTAATATCAGTATCACAGGACCACAGGGACCACAAGGCCCTACAGGTATAACTGGCCCACAAGGACCACAGGGACCACAAGGCCCTACAGGTATAACTGGCCCACAAGGACCACAGGGACCACAAGGGCCCAGTGGGGCTGCGGGAACTATAGGGGTAGATGGGGCGACTGGCCCACAAGGACCTCAAGGACCAAGTGGAGCCAGTGTCACAGGCCCGCAAGGACCAGAAGGACCCCAGGGACCATCAGGACCTGCTGGATCGGGAGGCGGAGTCACCCAATATGACCACGGTTCGGTTAGTGGAACTATAACACCAGATATAAATTCTGGAACCGTTCATCTAATGACGCTTAATGGTAATCTAACGGTGAATAGTATATCAAATATCACAACAGGTGGTATGATTATGCTCATACTCACGCAGGATGCTACCACAGGCACAAGAACACTTTCTTCTACTATGAGATTCGCAGGTAATAATCGAGTATTGACATCAACAACTTCCAGTGTGGATATTGTTAATATCTATTATGATGGCACAAGATACCTGGCTTCTCTAAACAAAGGATTTGTCTAATGATTTTTAATCAGAATCAAATGGGTCGAATGATCGGTCAATATATGTGGGCTACAGGGGCTTCGAGTACGACTCCCAAGGTCAGTGTATATGACATCGAAACTCGAGCAGTAGGCACATATACCGTAGTTAATAATCTTTCTACATCTACTTCTGTTGGTATTCCTACAACAGGATTTCCCACTACATTTAGATGGAATCCCAATGGAACTACATTGGCAGTAGCCTATAGTGCCAGTCCTTATATATGGTTCTTTAATAAAATAGGCAATGGATATACTAAATTAGATAATCCCTCTGTGATAGGTAATAAGGCAGCACAGAGTTGTGCCTGGCACCCCAGTGGCGATTTCTGTGTGGTAGGTTTCGAAAGCAGTAGTAATAACGGTCAAATAATGTGCTATGAAAGATCAGGTAATACCTTTACTAACACAGGCACATTCGATACTGCTATTACTTCTACTATCGCTGTTTATGCCTTGGCTTTTAATCCACAAGGAGATACTTTAGCCGTAGGAATGACTGCTGCTCCTTACTTGGCAGCATATAAATTCGATAGAACTACCAAGTCATTTACTAAAATAGTCAATCCTTTCGATACTACTCCCACTGCTCGTGTTGATAGTGTTAGTTGGAATCACGATGGCAGCAGTCTGGCCGTGGCTTGGTATGCTTCTCCCAGAGTCTATGTGTATAATCGCAGTGGAGATTCATTTACTAAAATTGCTAATCCTGCTACCATACCCACAGGCAATGGCACAGGTGTAGCCTGGGGCGGCACTAATAGTGAATATCTTTTAGTGTCACACGAAGTTAGTCCCAGATTGGCTGTTTATTATAGAACTGGAGATGTCTTAAACAAGGCCGCGAATCCTGCTCTTCTACCTCCTAATAACTGCACGGGTGGTGATATTAGTGCTGATGGTAATTTTATTATTTGCTCAATTTATCTAAATCCCGTCAGTATGTATCGTAGAGATACAGCCACAACTAACACCTGGATAAACATAGGACAAGGCACAGGAACTCCCTCTTATGCTCGACATCCTCATATCTATCCGGCAAATAATGGACAATGAATTATGATATACAAAGATACTTTTTCAGGTAATGGAACACAGACCACATTTCAATTAAGCGGACAACCTATTCATCCCAGTGAGGTAATTGCTATGGTTAATGAAGGTCTCCAAGTTTATGGACAAAACTTCCTAATCAATTCATTTTATATAACTTTCTTTCCCGCCCCTAATCAAGCCGAAAATAATATTGTAGTTGAATATGATGGAGAGCATTATGGCTAAACGACTAACCTTATCTGACCACATAAAAGAATGTGAATACCGTTATCAGGAAATCAATCGTAGATTGGATAGTTTAGAAAAGAAAGTTGATGGTATCTCAAATCTCATAGAAAGTGTTAAGACACAGATCATAACTCTTGCTATAAGAAGTGCTATAGGTATATTAGTCGTAGTCTGTAGTGCTGTGTTAGTGATTAAACACTGATGGAGCGTCTTTGGATAGAAATAAACTGGAAGAAGTGGTTGAGCAGTATTATGTTCGCGATATAAAATATGTGAAAAAATCCTGGGATAAACTATCACATAATGAACGCATAGATGGTAGTTTATATTTCAAACCTAAACAGGAACGATCCTGTGAGATATGCTCAAAATCTGTTCGAGGACAGGTATTCAATATAGCCATAATGAGAGATTGTATTCAAAGGCAGTGTAATATCTGCGGATTTATCACAAAATTAACTACTAAATCAGGATCTTGCTAAATAATATTACTGACGAGAACAGGCTCTCATAATCCTTATATAATAATAAGTTCTCCGAAGTTATTTCTCAAATCTCCGACGGGCAAGGTTTAATAAATGAGAAATACGCTGAACATAGACCGTTCGGCACAAGCAGTAAGGGCCCTTGCAATGAGGGCTCGGTTTATATAACATATCAAATCCTAATAGTTTAGCAACTTCCCCCGAGAAATCGGGGGTTCTCTTTTAAACTGACTAAATAATAGTGCTAAACGAAAGGAGATAAAATGGTTAAGCAATCTGAATCTATGCCTAATAGGGGTGTAGAGTATAACATAAAGATAACAAAAAGAAAACATAAAGATAACATAATAGAAAGGAATTCCTTTCTCGTTGGGGATGAGGCAGATGCCTCATCAGGTATCTCTGACCCCAGTGTCCTGGGTCGCTCCGATAGGACGAAGTCCTCTGAAGTAATCTCTTGTGGGTATCCACACTCTACACCCCCCTCCGATTTAATCAAGGAAGAACAGGTTAAAACGGCTATGCTCCAGTTATTCAAAAACGGCGAAAGCAACTATAAACTTAAGTTAAGATTAAATCTAACGGATAATACGGATGTAGATTTTATTGCTAAACTAACAACAGATAGAAGAAACTTTAGAAAATATCTACCCGAAGGTTGTGAAGAATGGTTCGTAGGTTGGAGCGATACACAAGCCCGGGCTATAAAACAACAATACGGTGTAAGGTGTTATAGAGGTAAGTTTCATCTCGCTCAACCTTTTCAACGAGGCAAAAAGGTGCTAACTCAAATCGAACCCTGGAGTCAATGTGTAGTCTGGTATGATCCGGAAAATAAAATCTGGATGACTATTATACAGACCTACGAGTTTGCCTTATGTAGAGAGTTATCCGATTTAGGTATAAACCTAAATCAGTCAAGAAATAACCTACACAGACAGGATATCTGGAGAAATCCTCGATTCGATATTAGACAGCGTCCTCGAACCTGGGCAGAAACCCGAATGAATAAAAATGAATAAAAAAGATATTGACTAAATAAATAAAGATGCTAAAATAATACAAAGGAGATTATATGTCTATAGTTAAAAATATTCGATTAGTAGAATATGCTAATGCCCGTAGAAATCAATGCTATATGAATGCTATAAACTATCTATATGAAACCGGATTATACAGAAATCCAGACTATGAGATAGTATCCGGATACTATGGAGAAAATCCTAAAGAACATTTCTGGATAAAAAATACAAGAACTGATGAGCATTTCGAAATCACAACTCGAATGTTATTTCGTCCTTATATAGAGGATCCCCAAGTCAAAGAACGGTGGGAATCAGAAATGAGTGAGGAAGAATGAAAAAGACCAATAGAAAACCTCTAATACAGGCACCGAAGCCCTTACCGAAAGCACAGCCCTACAAGGCCCCTTATCCTTCTAAATCATTGAGTATAAAACAGGCCGAAGTGTGGAATCTCAAACTATCCTCTGCGGAATATACACAGCGTAGATTGACTTTCGGTGAATATGCCAATGTTATGATTAGGGATGTGCCTACTGATTATATAAAATGGGGAATACTCAACCTCAATACAACCTGGGCTGAAATGTTCGCTCGAGAACTACAGCGTAGAGAACCAGAATTTAAGCGAGTCAATACCTAAAGCACCGAAAAAATCAATTCTACACTAAATAAAATACCCGAAGGAGAAAAGGTATGAAAATAGATTATGTAGAATTGACTGCTCCGGATTTAGAACACCTAATAACCGTTAGTCAGTGGATGGTAGATTACAAGTATAAGGTCTTAAATTCTATTAATTGGCAAAACTTTCAAACGAGATATTTGCCTGGATTAGTAGATAGTTTAAGAGATAATAAGTTTAAGGTAGTAGATCCTAATAAAAATATTCTGCTCTGGATTATAGATAATATCGAACACAGCCGAAGAATAGTTCCCGGACAGGCTCGAGATGAATGGCAACTATTAAGTGAAATGAATCAGGTCAAACCTCTATTAGAAAGACTGCGTGCCGCAGCAAAAGGCAGTAAGGAATATCGAGAATTATTAGCAAAAGAAAAACTTAAAGATCTATTTAAGGTTGAATAAATATAATATAGGCAAAGATTATGAAAAAGATTAAAAGAAAATATAGTAGCCGTTATCAAAATCCCTTGTGGCGTCCCTGGCTGCGTATTAGACAACAGGTCCTAAATCCTAATCATCCTAACTATAATCCAGATAGACCAGTAGAAGGATTAGATAATTTCGAATACTTCGCCAGTTGGGTTGAAGACGAAATAGGCTATAAACCCAGTGATCGATATAAGTTCTGTATAGTAGATCCTGATCTGGGCTGGGTGCCAGGTAATGTTAGATATGATCTACCTCGTGATATCACTATTAGAGCCATAGGTAGATATTTTGTAAAATATCGTAATAAGGTTAGACCCGTTTGTGAAATAAGCGATCTTACCGGAATCAAATATGCCACTCTTGTGAGTAGAATTCGAGCAGGTTGGCCAGATAAGGAAGTGGTAAAACAGAGATGAGACCAGAAAAATATTCGGGCTGGGAAAAACAGCGAAGAACTGCTTTTCATAGACAGAGAGCACAGGCCAAGTTTCGCAATGAAGTCTGGCTCTTGACCTATGAAGATTATTGTGTATTCTTTCCCACTGAAGAAATGTTTCAGCGTAGAGGCAGAGGTAAAGATAGTGTGTGTTTAAGTCGTATTAATCCCACACTGCCCTGGACTATGACTAATAGTATGCTGATGACCAGACATCAACAACTATGGTGTAAGAATCGTCGTAATTTCAACTTACCAGTAGATGATGTTATTAGAGGAGAAGTTCCGTGCTCGATGATATAGAAGATCCCCTAACAAGAATAGAACGAATCGAACTCACACTCAAACACAATTTAGAAACCGTTGCTCATATTCTCAATCAACAGATTAAGATGTCAAATTATATGAAGTTTCAAAGCGAAAAGATTCAGGATTTAGAACTCTTAATAAGAGAATATGATCGCAGACTACAACTATTAGAAGGTACCATACTATGAAAAAAGCCGCTATCCTGCGAGACCCACAAAAGGTTGATCACTATGCCATCGAACTACAACTTACCAATCAGCAGACCGCCCGTTTCACTTACTCCAATAAACGAACTGCTCGAAACCATTATGACGAAATTATCGTTCGGGGAATTGTGGGCGGCGAGGCAGTCAAGGAATGCGTCTTTAGGGAAGTTTATGACGCAAAATCCTGATTGGGTTATTATATATGCCTATGAGTTATATAATAACGCCGCTGGCGATATTCTACTGAAACAGGCCAATCAAGAAGATTTTATCTATCAAATGGAACTACAGGCCTATGCTATTAGAAAAAACTCTGCCACTCATACATTAACCCTATTATTAGGCCTACCCATCGCAGAGGTATATCAATATGAATACTGAAACAAATACCAAAACTACTGAACCTACACCTCAATTCTTACCTCCTCCTGGTTATCTACCAGAAAATTCAGACTATAGAATTAATCTGGAAGGATTAGTCAATGGTATGACCATTATAGGTGAATGTCGGTGAAAGACTGCCGTAAAGAGTTCATAGTTGCCTATACACAGAATGATCAACAACTATACAAGCAGATTCGAGCCCGCACTGAAGAAAGTGCTCTCTATAACTTTCTACAAGAATACGGGGATTATGATTGGATCAGTCCCGCAGACACAGAACACAAGCAGGAGTGTTATGAGCAGTGATAACTACCCGCTGACTCAAGGTATCCCTGGGGGAAGGGTTTCTGCTCCCTACTAAAGTATAATAGACTAATCTCTGTATATTTGTTAAAATAAACAAATACAAACACATAGAGGATTACGATGAACTGGGCTAAACTTAATGATCAACTGGATCAAATTCTAAAACTTATATTCGGACTGGCTATAATAGTGGGTTGTCTTTATATATTTGTTCCAGGTAAGAGCAAAATAACCACAGAGTGTATGACAAGCCCGCAAACTGAAAAGATTGCTCAATATATTAAGGCTACACAATATCCTACTTATGACCTACATACTATAAAGATTAGTCATTGCCTATCTCAAGCAAAATGAAATATCTTCTTCTTTGTTGTCTCTTAATAGCAGCCTGTTCAGATACGGGCTGTTCCGTAGAAGAATACACACAGAGAATAAACGGCGAACTACAACGCTGTTCCTCATTTCAATGTCCTAACTCACCGAAAGAAATAACCTGTAGAAAATAAACCGTCTAAATCTCCGACGGCGGGCTGAAATAACCTATCGCCCGGGGGAGCGAGCCCGAATCCCCCTATTTCTTTTTTTCGAGCAATTTATTATCTTGACTAAATAACAATGTTATTATATAATAACTATGTAGCGGGAGAGGTCCTGCTATAATAAAAATAGGAGATTTAGATTGAGAAAAGAAAATATAAGATTTATAGGTAAGCCGATAGATATATCTATAATAAGAAACTATCTATATAAGGAGTTAGATTTAGATTCGAAAAACTTACCGAAAGACGGAATGACCGCTGTCTTGCGACAGATACCTATAGATAGATTGAAAGAATGTAGAAAATATATGAAAGAGTTGATGAAATCCGAATATAAGAATCTGAAAATAATATATCTCGGACCCCGTCCTCCTTATAGATATGCGGTAGATGAAAAAGGTGATTTAGTAGATAAGACTGATTTATTTCGAATATTGAAAAGCGGTAAGGACATTATGAGATCTCGAATATCGAGACAATATTTCTGTCTGAAGCATCAAGCAACTTCTTTTAGTATATATTTCTATCCTGACTGATAAGAAAAGCCCGATTATTTCGGGCTTTTTTTATGATTGACTAAATAATAATGTTATTGTATAATAACTCTGTAGCGGGAGAGGTCCTGCTATAATACAAATAGGAGATTTAGAGATGACAACTTGGGAAGATTTTAAGTTTATATGCTTTAGTCAAGATGTTGATGTTGAAGTTATTGAAGCCTGCCGTGAATTTATTGAAAATGATCATCATATAAAAAATAATTGGCATAGAGATAGTCATATTGTTAGCAGTGATCTTGGTTATGCTGAATTAGGTGATATTGTGTCAGTAGAACAGGGATTATTCGAAATTAAACAGGCAATTTATTGGGGCATTTGTGATTATGATAGTCTGGGCAGAAGCAAAGAAAAAATGTTATTAAAGAAATTAAAAAAAGATCCAGGTAAGCATATTAAAAGATTAGTATTAAAAACTTATTGGTTAGCAAGATAAGAAAAGCCCGAAAGGGCTTTCTGTGATTTAAATCTATGTTTAACACGGTGGCTCTTACCGTCCATCCCCTTGTTGTTCGATACATTAATTATACACTAAAATATAATCTTTTCCTAATGGTTTATTTGCCGTTGAGTAAATAACAGATGTCAGAAAATACACCTAAAAGAAAAGAACCGAAAACCGGTACTAAAGAAGTAGAAGGCCGCATAGTAGGTCGAGATAAGAAAGTTATCCCTCCTGAAGAAGTATATAAACTGGCCCAAATCGGTTGTAAGGATATTGAGATTGCTGCGTGGTTCGGTATTGCTGAAGACAGCCTTCGCTATAACTTTGCGGTAGAACTCGTAAAAGGTAGAGAAAACTTAAAGCAGACATTGAGGCGTAGTATGATTGCTAATGCTCTAAAAGGTAATGCTGCTGTTCAAATATTCCTTGCGAAAAACTATTTAGGTATGAGTGATAATCCTATTGACACTGAAGCAAATAATCCCCTGCCCTGGACTGACCTATAATGAATATTGAAATGTTAGAAGTTAAGGTTCTAAAACCTTATGATCGTAATCCCAGAAAGAATAAGAAAGCAATCGAAACCGTTAAAAGAAGTTTAGAAGAATTCGGATGGCGTCAGCCTATCGTAGTAGATAAGGATATGATTATTGTAGTAGGACATACCAGATATGAAGCCGCTAAACTATTAGGTGTTAATCGTGTTCCTGTTGTAGTTGCTCGAGATCTAACCCCTGAACAATGCCGTGCCTATAGAATTATGGATAATAGAAGTAATGAAAATGCCGAATGGGATTATGAACTGCTTATAGAAGAATTTAGGAATTTAGAGAATATTGATTTAGAACTTACCGGTTTCGATCAAAAAGAAATAGATAAACTATTAGGTGAAGAAAATACTATCTATAATAAAAAGGTAGATAGTCCCTTATATACTCCTCGAGGTGATGAACCCGCTTTAGATAGTTTATATAATCTTGAGCGATTCCTGAATCTTATTGATGATATAAAATCTGCTGATATTCCCGAACAGATAAAACAATTTTTAATCTTTAGTGCTCATAGGCATATTGAATTCGATTATGAACTTATAGCCGAATACTATTGCCACGCAGTACCAGAAGTTCAAAAATTAATGGAAGATAGTGCTCTTGTTATTATTGATTTTAATCGTGCTATAGATTTAGGTTATGTTAAATTAAATGATGATTTAAGAAAGTGCTATATTGATGAATATGGAAATCAAGAAGGTGAATGATTTCTGTGCGTTTATTCTAACACACGGCAGACCTAACACGGTTAAAACCTATAGCAGTCTGCGTCGTCAAGGCTATACTGGTAGAATTATTTTAGTAGTTGATAATCAAGATCCTACACAAAAAGAATATGTTAAGAAGTTTCCCGATGAAGTTTATATTTTCGATAAACAACGGGTTATAGATTATACTGATAGTGCGGATAATTTCGGACCACCCTATAAGAGTGTGATCTATGCTCGTAATGTCTGTTTCGATATTGCCCGTGAATTAGATATTCCCTATTTTATTCAGTTAGATGATGATTATCAAGACTGGCACTGGCGTAAGGATCATAAAGATCAATGGGGATATAATAGAGTTCGCAATTTAGACCGTATATTTCAAGCCTTATTAGATTTCTACAAAACTACTCCTGTTCTAACCGTGGCTCTTGCTCAAGGAGGTGATTATATAGGAGGCACACAACCTTCTACCCCGCCCTATAAGCGTAAGGCTATGAATAGTTTCGTCTGCGGTTTAGAAAGACCTTTTAAATTCACGGGTCGAATTAATGAAGATGTGAATGCCTATACATTATTAGGTAGTAGAGGTAATATATTTTTAACTACTATGCGAGCCTGCCTTCTACAGACTACGACTCAAAAGAATGCCGGAGGTATGACTGATTTATATCTTGATCAAGGAACTTACGTAAAGAGTTTCTATACCGTTATTCATCATCCCAGTAGTGTCAGTGTAGGTGTATTAAAGGATAGAAAAAATCCCAGACTGCATCATAATGTGAGGTGGCGAACTACAACACCTATGATTATTTCTGACAGATATAAAAAATACACATAATTATTAGGAATTCTAATGGATCATTTTTATCAAGATATACAAGGATGGAGCGATGGTATTGATCAGGTATATAAACACGCAGTTGAATTAGTGCCTAAAAATAGCACCAGGCCCTATCATTTCGTAGAAGTAGGAACCTGGAGAGGACGCAGTGCTGCCATAATGACCGTTGCTATAATTAATTCAGGAAAAAATATAAAATTCGACTGCGTAGATACCTGGCGAGGTAGTCAAGATGAACCTGAACACCTTAATGATCCCAGTGTTATATATGATACACTATACGAAGAATTCTTAAAGAATATGAGTAAGGTTGAAGGACATTTTAATCCTATTCGTTTAGATAGTATTCAGGCAGCAGGGCTATATGAAGATCAAAGTCTTGATTTCGTGTTTATAGATGCTCAACACGATTATGAAAGTGTTAAAAAAGATATATTAGCCTGGATGCCTAAAGTGAGACCTGGTGGTATCATAGCCGGACACGATTACAATCACACAGGGGATTATTGTGTAGGTAAGGCTGTTAGAGAATTATTTTCTCAATTCGAAACACCCAGTTATTGCTGGTTAGTAAGACTATAAGTGAATGCCCTTATCCATACCTCAACAGACCATAGTATCAAGCCCACACAGATTTAAGGTAGTCATAGCCGGACGCCGTTTCGGTAAGACTCACCTGGCTATTAGACAACTCTGTTATTATGCTCGCTTACCAGATCAAGAAGTCTGGTATGTGGCACCTACCTATCGTCAGGCTAAAATGATTACCTGGAAGAAACTTAAACAGAGATTATTAGACCTACGCTGGTGTAGAAAAATAAATGAAACTGAATTAAGTATTCAACTTAAAAACAATAGTATGATTAGTCTAAAGGGTGCGGATGGTGATGCATCAAACCTTCGTGGTATAGGACTTAATTTTCTTGTTATAGATGAATTCGCAGATATAGATCCTGAAGCCTGGTATGAAACACTGCGTCCTACCTTGAGTGATCGTATGGGCCACGCTATGTTTATAGGCACACCTAAAGGTCTTAACTGGGCCTATGATCTTTATAGTTTAAGTGATGAATACCCCGCTGAATGGGCTCGTTTCACTTTCAAAACCGTAGAAGGTGGTAATGTCAGCGAAGAAGAAATAGAAGCCGCACGACGCACATTAGATATAAGAACCTTTAGACAGGAATATGAAGCCAGTTTCGAAACTTTCTCGGGTCGCGTGTTCTATGCCTTCGATAGAAACTATAACATTAGAACTCCTGACAGTCTTAAATTAGATCAACTACATATCGGAATAGATTTTAATATAGATCCAATGAGTGCTGTCATAGCAGTGCGTAGAGGTGATGAACTTTGGGTTATAGATGAAATAAGAATATTAGGATCTAATACAGATGAGTTAGTGCAAGAAATAAAAAACCGTTATAGTAATAGTAGCATAATAGCCTACCCCGATCCTGCCGGAGCACAGCGTAGGTCAAGTGCGGGGGGTAGAACTGATCATACCATATTGAGATCTGCTAATTTTAAGGTATTAGCACCTCACTCACACAATGCCATTAGAGATGGAGTGAATGCTGTTAATGCTAAATTACGCAGTTCAACGGGCATATCTACTCTGTTTATCAACCCCTCTTGTAAATACATAATAGAATGCCTGGAGAAACTGACCTATAAAGCCGGCACCAGTATTCCAGACAAAGATTCAGGATATGATCATATGGCTGATGCCTTAAGGTATATGGTGGATTATTTGTTCCCTATAAGAACTCAAAATCATCAGCCCGAGATTCGAATGTGGGGTCATAAATTAGGCAGTCAAGTCCCACAAAACACATTTAGGAAAATGTAAATGGCCAGTAGTAATTTTACCCTACAGCAAGATTATATAGCACTATCAACCACACATCAACTCTATTTAAAATATAGAGACAGATGGGAATTTCTCTATGAAAGTTATGTAGGTGGTAAGGAGTACCGCGATGCAGGACATCTTACTCGTTATCAATTAGAGAATGATGGTGAATATCAGAAAAGATTATATAACACACCTTTAGATAATCAATGTCAATCAGTTATTCAAACCTATATTAGTTTCCTCTTTAGACAGAATCCAGATAGAGATTTCGAATCCTGGGCGGGACGCTGGGATGTAGAAGCATTTCTCAAGGACTGCGATTATGAAGGTCGCAGTTTCGATGATTTTATGAAACAGGTCGCCATCTGGAGCGGAGTATTCGGACACTGCTGGGCTATATTGACCAAACCCAATGTAGGTGCTACTACGCAGCAGCAGGAGATGGAAGAAGGTGTCAGACCCTATATAAATCTTATGACACCTTTAGTGGTCAGTGATTTTACCTGGCGTAGAAAACCCACAGGTGCCTATGATTTAGTCTATCTAAAATATGTAGAAGAAGTTATAGATCGTATTCAGGTAGTTAAGATATGGCGTCCTGATACAATAGAAACCTGGGAAATGAATCAGATCGAACGAACTGCTAATATTCGCAGCATTGAGCCTAATGATTTAGGTCTAATACCCGCTGTGTTAATCTACAATGAGCGTAGTATAGAAAAAGGCATAGGCGTTAGTGTTATTAATGATATAGCAGATGTTCAAAAAATGCTGTATAATATGAACAGCGAAAATGAACAGGCAATTAGATTAGGCACACATCCTACATTAGTAGTGCCGCCTAACGCACAGGTCGGAGCAGGAGCAGGAGCACTTATCATATTAGAACAGGGCAGTGATCCTGGACTTAATCCCTATGCGTTAGAATTCTCAAGTTCAGCAGTGGGCAGTATTCACTCTACACAGGATAAACTTATTCAGGCCATTGATCGTATGGCTAACACAGGTGGTATAAGAGCCACTGCCTCAAGAGAAATGAGTGGTGTGGCATTAGAAACAGAGTTTCAACTATTAAATGCTCGCTTATCTACCGTGGCAGATAATTTAGAATTAGCCGAAGAACAGATATGGAAAATGTTCGGTATCTATCAAGGTCTAACCTGGGATGGAGAAATTAAGTATCCAGATAGTTTCAATGTTAGAGACACAAATAGAGAAATACAAGAATTAGTCAGTGCTAAATCTGCTGCTACTGATGCTCGTGTTCTACAGGCAATTGATCACGAGATATTAGAAGTATTAGGTGAGGACGCAGATCTTATTATGCCTGAATATGTTTCCTTAAATGCGGAAACCTTACCTGCTAAACCCCTATTCGAAGCACACACTATGATAAATCCCGAAACCGGGGATGAAGTTATAGCAAGAACAGAAGAAGAACACATAGCCTATATGGAACAGGGCTATATTCACGTAGATGATTAGTAAGGAGAAATAAAATTCCTCTTAAAAAAGGTTATGGCGAACACACTATCGCTAAAAATATTAAAACAGAAATAAAAGCAGGTCGTAGTCAAAGGCAAGCAGTGGCCATAGCCCTGTCAGTTGCTCGTGAAGCCGCACCTAAATCACAGAAGTATCGTTTCACTTTTAAAGGTAGGTAGAAAATGAATATATTAAATCTAAATAATAGTCAAGTAATTACTCTGGCTGCTAATGCTGCTACATCAAGCACAGCAATACAGGCCTTAAACTTTCAAATAGTCAGTCAAGTTGGCATTCATATTGCTGTAGGAGCCAATCCTACTGCTACAACTTCTACTGCCTATATTCCAGCAGGTGTTATGACACAGCCTATTAGTATAGGTATGGGAGAAATAGTTAATGTGTTAAATGCTACTGCAACAGCACCAGCAAAGGTAACGCTATTTTACTAAAGGAGAATTATTATTATGCCAGGTAATCGTGGTAAGAAAAAAAAGCCAGGTCGTAGAGGCTAATTGGTTAGAATATTTCAGGAGCATACGGAATGTCTGCCCCTGGAGCCTACCTGCCTTTAAGAAAGACCTTATAGAAATAGTTAGATGGCAGGGATATAGAATCGCATTAGAGCCTCCCATAGAGGCCAGGGTCTATATCTGTGATCTCAATCCCCGCAGACTTAAAAAATTAGCCACTGATTTAGAAAATAGAGATACACTAAATGAATGGTTATGGAGTCATCCTGATTTCGCTAATCATTCTACTCCTCATCCCTGCCTCATACAACAGAATAGACAAAGACTCGCAGAATTACGCACAAAATACAGCAAAAAATCCAGTGTTCAATAAATAGTAATCACAAATACTTTTTATGAAAGGCGAGGCAACAATGGCCGACACAGAAACATTGGCAAATGACGATACTGGATCGTCTGATAAACAAGACCAGGCACAGAAGACATTCACTGAATCTGAAGTAAATGATATGATGGCCAGAATGCGAAGCAGTCTGACTAAAAAACTATCTAAACAATATGAAGATTTAGGAGATGTGGAAGAACTGCGACAACTCAAACAAGAATCTGAACGCAGACGCACAGAGGAATCTAAAAAGCGTGGTGAGTTCGATAAGATTATTCAAGAGTTAGCAGAAAAGAAAGATCAAGAAATTCGTAAAAGGGATGATATTATACGCAATTATACCGTTGATATGCCGTTGGTAGATACAGCCGCTAAATTAGGTGCTGTGAATCCTACGCAGGTCAAACAACTGCTGAAACCTTTTGTTCGAGTTAATGATGCGGGTGAAGTAGAAATTATGGACGACAAGGGATCTACTCGTTATAGTGATAAGGGCACGCCCTATCAAGTAGAAGATTTAGTTCGTGAATTTTTAGATACCAACCTACACTTTCGTGCCGCTGGTCCAGCAACAACCAACAGCCGTAGTAATATCAGCAACCTTCCTGCGAAAATTGATCCTACAAAATTGAATATGCGTGATCCTAAACAGCGTGAATTATATCGCGAAATGAAGGGTCGATAAATTAACTTAAAGGAAGGATAATATAATGGCTAATCAAGCAGATTGGAATACCCAATTTTACGCAAACTTCGTCACTGATGCGGAATTTGCGGCCTACGAAACATCAGTGGCTCGTAATCTTATGAAAGTCTTCCCCGTTCCTATGAATGCGGGTAAGGTTGCTCAAGTTCCTATCTGGGGACAGGGAGTAGCCCAATTAAGTAGTGTTATCGGTGAGGGAACGGCCTCTACAGCAAGAGATACTACATCAAGTCAAGCACTGATTACATTAGATGAACACATTTATTATAGCCGTGTCACAGATATGCTTAAGGATAGTGCCTATGGTGATGTAATGGCCCAATTAGCAGAAGTATCTGGTCGTGCTATCGGCGAAAGTTTCGATACCACTGCCTTTGCTGCGTTCGATAGTTTCTCAACTGATATCGGTTCCACAACTACAGAACTAACCGTAGAACTTATTATGAAGGCTGCTGCAACTCTGCGTCAAGCCAAGGTAATGGGTCCATACTACGCAGTTGTTCATCCAGGATGTGCCTACTATCTAAAGAAACAACTAACCACAACTCTATCATTTAATGGCACTGCTGCTGCAACAGCACCATTTACTGCTGTCCCAGCATTAAGCGGTGTAGGCAATAATGTTCTATTAAGCGGAGTAATTGGTAGTATCGGGGGGGTCACCGTTATAGAATCGCCATTAGTCAAGGCCAGAACAGATGATCCTGCTTCTGCTGCTTTCATTAACGGTGTGTTCGCACCTACAGCAGTGGGCATTGCAGAGCGTGGCGGTCTAACTCTTAACACACTATATCTACCAGCGAATCGTGCTACAGATATGAGTGTGGTAGCAGTTATGGGTGCCAGTGTTCTACAGAGCACGCACGGTGTTAAGATCACTGCGGAAACAGATTTAGATTAATAGAGGAGAACAGCAATGGCTTTTATTAGTGATAGAACAGGCGTAGTAAGTTTCTGCGACTATACGGATTGTGTTAGCAGAGATAGTCGTGTCTTCGAGGCTAATGAAATCATTGCTGATGCCGGATTAGTAGATGATGAAGATGGTTTCGGCGAGCGAGCCACACAAAAGATTCTTTATATGATAAAGGATACAAACTGGTGGCAGGCATATTTTCTCGTAGCGGATAAGGGCTCAACAAATGTTAGCACACAGGGACTTATAGATGTTCCTGTGCCAAATGCTAATAAGTTTAAGGCTCGTATTCAAGACTGGACAGATCTATGTGTATATCTTGTGTTATATGAATATCTACTGCCCAAGGTAGCAGATTTCAGTAATGAAGATAACGCAGAATATCGTAAGATAGGATTTTATCAGGCTAAATTCGGGACATTATTTCGCACATTAATTGATGCGGGCGACTGGTATGATTTCGATGGCACAGGTATTATTACCAATGCCGAGAAGATGCCCGTTCGTGTTAATCTAACCAGAGTAAGATAATGAGAGCAGGTATTATATCAGGGATTACCACAGCCATAGCAACACTGACTCAATTCTCAATTAGTCAGGAATTGCCGTGGAGTCAAAATGGGCAACCCCTATATAGAAAAAATATGAAGAAAATCTATGTTGATCAAGAATTTCTCGAACAGGGCACATTATTTCCTGTATTGAGTGGTTCGGAAGTCTTCGAGAATCTTTATACCTGTAGAGCCTATCTTGCCTTGGACGCTAAAAACCCTCCCAGTCAAACTGATTCGGCTGTTCTACAAATATTAACCGCAAAGAGTAGCACAGGTGTAGTTAATTTCGATGAAGAAAGTGATTACTCTGTGGAAATGGACGAAGATGTGATTGTCTATACCTTCGAGTATAGAATTCGCGTCGCAACAACATAAGGAAAAATAAATGGCATACATCAATGTTTCTGGTGTTAATAGTCAGGCTACTCTACAAATCTCAACTGCTACGATCTCAACAACCAGCAGCGGATATGTAGTGCCAGCCTTACAAGACATCACTATCAACAATGCTGTGGGAACTTTTCAATGGAACCAATTAGATACTTTCAGTACCAAAACCGTTCCTACCCCAGCAAACAACAGCATCAGCGGAAACTTTGTGCTTGATGACACCACATTCTTCACAGGATCAAATGGTGTTTCAGGTATCTTTAGTCTAACCAATAATGCTACCTTGGTATATTTCCGTGTCTATTTTAATGGACGCAGTTCAGGTGCCAAGTATGTTAGTGGATCAGGTTATCTAACAGGATTAGCCCCAACGGTGAATCCTACAGCCCCAGTATGGGTGTCTCCAATTACTCTCGCAGTAGATGGTGATATCACTTCTGGCACCGTATAAGGTAATCTAAAAAGGTCGAGAATAGGGGCTCTTAATGAGCCCTTATTTTTTATGCTCGATAAGTATTGTTATAGATTAAAGGATATATAATGGATCTAAAAGATTATTCAGATAGGGACCTCATAGCAAGTATGGAGGCCGAAATCGCAAAAAGCCTAAATGAACTGCGTTGCCTACAAGGTGATGCTGAAAAGATTAATAGTAGATTGAAGTTTGCTCTATTAGCACTTCACATCGTTAAAGATAGAAAGGACCAAGCATAATGGAATTAGCGAAGTTAGCAAAAAAACCCCAGTTAATAGAAGTAGTCATAGATGACGAAGAAATCCTTCAGGAATATGGTGAAGCCATTAGTTTCTGGATGAGAGACCATCTTGACATAATGACCTATTTCGATTTTTATCGTAGTCAGAATGTTGCTGACACTGAACAATTTAATCGTGTATTATCAAAGATACTATTAAATCAAGAAGGTCATCATATTCTAAAAGAAGATGAAATACTGCCTGTAGATATTACCTTGGCAATCTTAACCAGGATTAATCAAGTTCTGGGAAAGTCAAAAACCAAGTTATCGACAGAGGAAGTTGGGAAACAGCAGTAATGATAACCGTAGGTAATCTGGCAAAGACCTATCATATGCTTCCCAGTGAAGTTATTGATAGAGCCACTACCTATGACATTATGATAGCAGATGTAATGATGACTTGGGAAAATCATAAAAATAATCCTGATGATCCCGAACTATATAACGAACAAGATTTAATCAATATTGTTCAAAGGACAAAATCGTGAGTGGTGAAATAAAGAGTAGATTAGATAAACTTAATTCACTTCTAAAAGAAGATGAACTGGCTGATTATGCCTTTAAAAGATTTAGATACTATACACCTAAACGAACCGGTAATGCCTTCCGTAATACTAAACTGCGTAAGAATGAAATACAGACAAATTATGATTATGCTCGTGTATTAGATGAAGGTCGTGGATTTAGAGATGGTCAGATGCGGGGTAGTGTTCAGGCACCTAAAGGTATGAGTGAGCCTGCTACCAATGACCTAATCAAATATATAGAAAAGATCAGTAAAGGATAACCTATGGCAACCGTAGAGAATTTTATCTTAAGAATAAAAACCGATGGTGCGGATAATATTAAAAAACTCGCCACAGATGTCAGTGCGGCCACAGACCGACTTAATGGACTTGCTGCTGCTATTCCATTAGCAGCAATGGGAGCATTTGTAGTCAGTGCTTTGCGTATGGCCGAAAGCCTACAAGATCTTTCAGATGCCACAGGTATTAGTGTAGCAAGAATAGGTGCATTTAGTAATGCTCTACAAGAAGCAGGAGGTAAGGCTGAAAATGCTGAAAGAGTAATCACATCTTTCTTTAACACAATCGAGGCTGCTGCTGATGGTAGTCTAAAACTACAAGAGGCCTTTAAGAAAGTAGGTGTCAGTTTAGATGACCTGCGTAATTTATCAGAAGCGGATCTATTAGATAAAACCGTTCAAGGTCTTGCTGCAATGGAAGCAGGATCTGAAAGAACTCGTTTAGCCACTACCTTATTGAGTAGAGCATTTCGCAGTATAGATCCCGCTGCCTTTGCCGAAGCACTACGCACCGGTGATTTTACTAAACTGGAACAATCGGCAAAGAATAGTGCTGAACTTATAGGTAATATGGAAAAGGCCTATAAGAATCTACAAACAGCAGCATTAGAAGCACTGAATCCTATATTAAAAGCATTAGGTGATCAAAAATTAGGTGCGGACAATGCTGCTCTCGCTATAAAAATTGTAGGTATCACATTAGGTTTAGCCTTCGGGGCCAGTATAGCAAAAAGCATTTATACCATCAATGGTCTTTTAGGTATAACAGCAGGATTGAGTAATCTAATAGGCAAAGGGCCTTTAGGTATGATAGCAAAATTAGCCGCAGCAGGAGGAGCAGCAGCGGCAACTGGTATTGCTATAGAAGAATTAAGCAAGCGTAATGATGAATTAGCCCGTAGTGCTGAACAGGCTGCTGCTGCTTTAGATTTCCCTACTCCTGCTCAACCTACGGGTCCAGCGGGTCGAACCGTTATAGAAGCCATAAGTGAAGAAGAAAAGGCACGCAGAGAAAGTGTTAAAAGAATTGCTGCCAGTAGAATAGAAGCAGAAAAGATAGCCAGTCAGACTGCTGCTGAAAATACTCTTAATCTTGCTCTACAGAGTGCTGATGCTATACAAAAGGTTGAAGCCACAAAGGCTCGTGATCTTGCTAAAATTAATAGCGATACACAGGCTGAAATTGCTAAAATGTCAGCAGAGATTCGTAGCAATGACAAATTAAGTGCTGCTCAAATTGCTACTGAAATAGCAGAAAGAACAAAGGAAATAGAAGGTAAGGCTGCATTAGAAAGAGTTAAAATAAATGCTTCGGCTGCTGAACAGATTAAGAAGATAAACACAGACCTTTTAGTTCGACAGGTCAAGGATCAACAAGAATTAGCACAACAATATGCTGATGAAATTGCTCGAGGCACAGATGAACTACAAAGACAAACCAGTCAAGCCTATGAATTAGCACGCAGTTATGCTGAATCTGTTCAGATTGCTCGAGAAAGATCTGACATAGAATATTTTATGCGTAATAATAGAGAAGAAGATCGCAAATTAGCATTAGAAATAAATCAGATAGAAACCAGTCGCATACAAAAATTAAGACAAATTAATGCTCTAATGATGGATCCTGCCGATAGACAGCGTGCTATAGATTCTATAAATTCCACAGCCGAAATAGAAAAGGCTGCTGCGGAAGAAAGACGAGACAGAACCATAGCAGAACAAGAAGATTTCGCAGCAGGATGGGAACGAGCCTGGAATGTCTATGCTGAAAATGCTCGCAAGGCCAATGATCAAGCACGCAGTTATGTGGATATATTCACAAGAGGATTCGAAGATAGTTTCGTAAGATTAGTTCAAACGGGCAAATTCAGTTTCAAAGAATTAGCCAATAGTCTAATCGCTGAATTCGCTCGTGCTCAAGCCCGCAGTATATTAGGCAGTGTGTTTAGAATTATCACAGGTGGTATGACTATTGACCCCAGTGGTATAGGTATTACCGCAGGTGATAGTCCTTTCAGTGCCACAGCAGCAGACATATTCGGACGCAGAGCAGGTGGTGGTCCTGTGAGTAGAGGTCGAGGTTATATGGTAGGTGAAAACGGTCCCGAACTATTCATACCTGCCAGCACTGGCAGTATTATGAACAATGCTGACACAATGAATTTAGGCGGTGCAGGCACTAATATAACCTACAATATTCAGGCTGTAGATGCTGCCAGTTTCAGAGCATTAGTGGCTCGTGATCCGCAGTTTATCTATCAGGTCACAGAAACAGGTCGTCGTAGTCAGCCTACAAGGAGATTAGCATAATGAGTATTCAGGCAATTATTAACTCTGCTCAAACAATGGAGTTCGATCTCCGCAAGACCATAGGTCAAAGTATTAGCCGTAGTCAGCGTATTAAAACTGCTGAAAGAGCCACAGCACAACCTTTCGTAATTACTATTACTCCTACAGCAAGATTTAGATTTAGTGAAAATAGAGGTATATTAGAAACTATAGTGGCTGCGGATCGTAATACTGAAACACAGGTCTATATAGGTTCGGGCAATTTAAGTTATATAAATGAATATAGAGGAAATTATTTTACCATAGGTGGAGGCTGTGTGCCAAATGCACCTAAAATTGTTAATTTCACAGGCACCACGGTCACAATGAGCATAGAATGGGATGGTATAAGTTTCGGTTGTATATTTCCGGGAACCGCAGAATACCTTAAAGCCGGTGATTGGATACAGCCCACAAATAGTCGTTATCCCTATATAGTCACTGCGGATGTCACCACTGCTGCCACTGAAACAGGCACACCTTACAATACTTCTACCTTTACTGCCACGGTTCATAGACCCTTAATTACCAGCGAAGGTATCGCAGTAAATGGGCAAACCTTATTATATGGTACTCAAACAACTATGCGTGTGTTAGTCAGTCAAATACCCACATATAGACTGCGACAAAAAGACTGGGCAGAATTCACAGATGATTTCGTATTGATTGAGAAAGTAATATGATAACCTTACCGGCAACCACAGAGACCAGTGTCAAACACTGCGTTCTAATCAAGATGACGGTGAATACCGGCACTTATACTATTGCTAATACCTATGGTCCTATAACGGTAGGCGGAACTACCTATTTAGGTTTAGGACATTTTTTAGGATTCGCAGAAATACAGGATGACCTACAGGCCACAAATAACTCACTACAGATGAGTGTCAGTGGCATACCTAAAGATCCTGGTGAAGCAGGATTAGGAACCTATAGCAGTTATGTTAGCCTTATTCTAAATACTCCGCTTAAAGGTAGTCGTGTAGAAATCTACAGAGCATTTATAGATCCAGATTTTACTATCAATCCAGACAATGTCAGTTTAAGATATGACGGTTATGTGAGCAATTTCACTATCAGTGATAATCAAGATCTACAGAGTAGAACAGAATCTTATACCTGTCTCCTAACCTTAAGTTCTATACACGCTATTTTAGAAAGACAGATCGCAGGACGCAGAACTAATCCCACAGATCAAAAGGCCTTATACGCAGGTGATACTTCTTTCGATCGTGTTCCAGGATTAGTCAATACACAATTCGACTTCGGCAAACCTGTGAGTAGTGCAGGCGGCACCGGAGGCGGACAAGGTAGTGGTCCTCCACCTCAAGACTATAATGATATTAGGGACGCGGGTTAATGATTAGAAATCTCGAACGCAGTGATTTTAGACAGGTATTCGAATTACTGACAGAATTCGCTGGCGAAACAGGCTTGACTAATTTAAGTCAGGAAGAAAACTATGATTATGATCATATACAGCGTATTCTACTGCGTTGTTTATCTGGTGGTATAAACTATGTTGCTGTAGATTCTGATAAAATAGTGGGATTTATTATGAGTATTCGTGTGCCGGATATATGGACACCACGCACTATCTATCTGCGTGAATTAGCCTGGTTTGTTAATGAAGAATATCGTGGAACAAGTATAGGAGCACGGTTATTTCATCAGTATAAAAAATCAGCAGAAATCATAAAGAATCAGGGCGAAATCGCAGGATTTACCGTGAGTAAAATGGCAAATTCACCTGATTTCGACTATGAAAAGCGTGGGTTTAAGTTTATTGAATCTACATATATGATTGGAGATTAAAGATGCCTATTTTTACCGCAATAGGGGCTTATGTAGCGGCAGCAGTCACAGGTGCTACATTTGCCACGGTAGGAGCCGCTATAGCCGCAGGAGCCTTTGCTTATGCTGCTATTGCCACCGTTGTTAGTGTAGGGTTAGCCTATGCTACCTCAAGATTAATTAATGGTCCGGGCTCAAGAGGTGGTGCCGGTATTCAGGATCAAGGCGTTCGTGTTCAACTTCCTCCCGCAACAGAAAACAAAATACCCGTTGTCTATGGTCGTGCCTTTCAACAACCAATCATAACAGATGCCAAGTTAAGTGATGATCGTCAGAAGATGGTCTATACTTTAGTATTAAGTGAAAGAACTTCAACCTCAACCTTTACTTTTAATGCGGTATATTGGAATGATCAAAAACTAAACTTCGCTGTAGATGGATTTACCGTAGAATCAGCAGATGTTCAGGATACAAATGGTCCTACTACCGCAACTACTCTGGCTAATTTAGTTAAGGTCTATGCCTTTAATGGTGGTAGTGATAGTTCTTACAATGTGGGCATAGGTGGAGGTGCTGTGCCTTCGGTTAATGCCTATGATTTATTATCAACCAGCACAACCTACGCAATGTCAGATTTAGTATTTGCTGTAGTCGAACTAACCTACGATAGCACTAAAGGAACTACAGCCTTACCTACAATGACCTTCGACATTACTAATAGTATAAGCAATCCTGGTGATGTCTGGGTTGATTATATGACAAATAGTCGTTATGGTGCGGGATTAAACACAAGTAATCTTGATTTAGACAGCGTCACAGGCACAACCTCAACCAGTCTGCGTAGTTGGTCTAATCAGATTCCAGATAATCAGTTTAACAATAATGGAACCACATCCTCACAGGTCAGATACACAATCAATGGTGTATTAAACACAGGTGATACCGTTAAAAATAATATAGATCGTATTAATCTTGCGTCAAGTTCCTGGACCAGTTATGATCATAAGACAGGTAAGTGGGGCGTAATCATAAATCGCACTGCCACAGCAGGCGAACTGACCAATGCCTTCGTATTTGATGATGACAACATTATTAGTGATATCAGTCTTACATCAACTAATTTAGAAGATTTATATAACGCTGTAGAAGTCAGTTATGCTAATCGTAATGCTCGTGATCAAAGCGATTACTACAAGGCAGCGATACCTCAAGCAGATAGAAATAATTTAGAACCAGATAATACTATGCGTATGCGTCTGGACCTTGTGAATAACGGTATTCAAGCAGGTCGCATAGGACTTATCGAATTAAATCAAAGCCGTTATGATTTAGTAATACAATTCACAGCAGATTATTCCGCTTTAGTCTGCGAAGTAGGTGATGTTGTCAAGGTCAGTAATCCCATATATGATTTCAATGAGAAGTTATTTAGAATTACTCGTGTTAGAGAAACAGAAGGTGAGGATGGCGGATTAGCAGTGGAAATAACTGCTTTAGAATATAACGACGCAGTTTATAGTGATGAAACACAGACCGATGCTGAAGATAAACCTAATACAAATATTCCTCCCGCTAATCTTATACCTGCTCCTATTCATACCAGTTCAACTATTAATCTAACCACATTAGATATAGAACTGGGCGTCACAATTCCCGCAGGTAGCCCACCTATAAGTGCTGTTGATTGGTATATAGAACTATTAGACAATCCGGGCGTTTATGATTGGCTGACTCGTGCCTGGCCCAGTGGCGATCAAGACTTCGTAGAAGGTGATGTGGTTATAGGCTATTGGAGTGCTCCTGCTCTACCACAAGATACCTTATCATTTAAGGCTCGCAGTATTGTTCTTTATCCTAATCTACAAAGCCCGTTCAGCACTGCGACCAGTATATTCAATACCTTCGGTTATCTACAAAGTGGTGCCACTACCTATGCTGAAAATGTTATGGTTAATCAGGCTACCGATGGTGTAGAATATTATCTAACAATGGCAGATAGTATTGGCACCTATACAGCCTTAAATGCTAAAATTGAATTAAAATATATTACCAGTCTAATTAGTTCAACAGAAGATTATCTCTACACACCTAACCTGGATATTGATAATACTCTAACCTGGAATACCTATGTGATTCCGCCTCCTACAGGATCTACCAGCACATTCTTACGCAATGATGGAACCTGGAGTATTCCACCAGGTGGAGGTGGTGGAGGTACCGGAGCAACTGGCCCTCAAGGACCTCAAGGCCCACAGGGAGCAACCGGACCACAAGGACCAAGTGGAGCCAGTGTCACAGGAGCAACGGGACCTCAAGGACCTTCTGGACCTACAGGAGTTAGTTCAACTACCACAACCTGGGATAATGTATTACAAAAAACAGGAGCAAGCGGACCTACCATTATTCTTTTAGGAAAAAATGCTCATACAACCAGTACTGCTGGATCTATAGGAGTTATCGGTTTAGGAGAAGAAGTATTTTTTAATGGTAATAATACCACAGGTAGTATTGCTATAGGATATAGAGCAGGTAGAGCGGTAGGTATAACCGGAAGTCTTGCTGATCAAGAAAGTAAAATTAATATTGGATATCTATCTCAAGGAAGCGGTGCCCGTTCTGTGGCAATAGGAAGACAGACAAGTGCTTACGAAGATGCTGTTAGTATCGGATATAGAGCAGGTTCTACAGCAGGCACCACACCAACGGTAGAAGTAGGTAAAGGATCAATTAGTATAGGTCGTGATGCTAATACCAATTCTCAATATTTGTCAGAATATAAAATTGCCATAGGTTATGAAGCAGGAGCACTATCTACGGTAAGATATCCTGTTGGATCACCAGTATATGCTTCTCGAAGTATTGCTATAGGTTATAGAGCAGGAAGGGAAGGCACAAATGATTGTATTGCTATAGGACCTTTCGCTGCGGAAAATACACAAAGTGAATATGCTATTGCTATAGGATATGGAGCAGGACAATACAATCAGGCAACTAATTCGATTGCCATAGGAGCATTAGCAGGACAAGTGGGCGGCGGCGGCGGTAGTATTTTCATAGGATATTATGCTGGACAACAATCAACAGATCAAAATTCTATTTTCATAGGATTAAATGCTGGAGCATATACTTACGCTAATGCAGGCGGATCAGCAGGTGAATATAATGTTGCAATAGGCAGCAGTGCTGGCCAGTTTATGACAGGAACTTACGCTACTGCAATAGGAGCCTCTGCCGGAGGATATTCAACAACAGAAACAACGGCTATAGGATATTTTGCGGGAACTTATCAACAACCTTATAGTGTGGCTGTAGGAGCCCGTTCTGGTTATAGTCAGGAACCATATAGTGTTGCTTTAGGATTTCGTGCTGGTAATATTTCAGGATATAATTTTACTCAACACGCAAATTCTATAATAATAAATGCCACAGAACAAGGAACAACCTCAACTACAACCAGTAGTTTCTATGTTCGTCCTATTAGGGCACATACAACTGACACAGGATTAACCAGTCTTTACTACAATGCTGGCACAGGTGAAATAAGCACTGGTAGTTTAGTATCTGGAGCAACGGGACCACAGGGACCACAGGGCCCACAGGGTGCTACCGGTCCCCAAGGACCACAAGGACCTCAAGGCCCCAGCGGAGCCAGTGTCACTGGAGCAACGGGACCTCAAGGCCCACAAGGACCTCAAGGACCACAAGGTTCAACCGGACCACAAGGACCTCAAGGACCAAGTGGAGTCAGTGTCACAGGAGCAACGGGGCCAGAAGGACCTCAAGGCCCCAGCGGACCCGCAGGTTCAGGTGGAGCAGCATCAGTATATAATCACGGTAATGTCAGTGGCACAATCACTCCGGACATAAACAGCGGAACCATACATCGTATGACACTTATAGGTAATATTACCATAAACTCTATAACAAATATTACTACAGGTAGTCAGATGTTGATTGTGATGACACAGGACGCTACTACTGGAACAAGAACTCTGTCATCTACAATGAAGTTCGCAGGTAATAATCGAGTATTGACATCTACTACTGCATCAACAGATGTGGTGGCAGTATTATATGATGGAGTAAATTATCTGGCATCATTAAACAAGGGTTTCGTATAGTAAATTCAAATCTATAAGTAAATACCCTTAAGAACTTCTCGATACCGTAGTGTCGAGATTTTACGACTTATCTGGAGAATCATATGGCTAATGGTGTATTAAAATGGAGTGAATTTTTAGGAGGACCAGATCAGGTCATCATAGAAGAAATATTCCCTTCTACTCAAAGAACTCTACAATATAATTTCAGTCAAAATATCGCAAGTTGGGTCTTTCACGCAGACTATCAAACATTAGTGGTTGATGAGATTGCCTATACAAGAGATGGTGATCCTAACTTCGCAAATAGCACCGTTATAGGATTTTTCACTGCCAGTGTGATTACTACCAGTACGAATATATCTGTTGTTAATACTGCCACAGGTTTAGTTAATATAACCGTACCCGCTAATATGTATAGCGGACCTATCTACGCAGATGCACGAAAAAATGTGCCTATAACCGTAGTAGGTGTTAGTTGGACTGATGCTGGCACACCCGCCGCAACAAATACGCATAGATGGGCTTTTATTCAGTGCTATGAGCCCGGAGTTCAACCTACCGATCCCACACAGGCCGCAGGTTATACTGCTATAAGTTAAAATGAGTATCACATTCACCATAACCGAGGTTGTCTATGGTTTCACTGCTACGATTGTGCCTGCTGCATCATTCACGGTCAGTGTTGATGACACACCTATTACCGTTAATAATACACAAACTGAAGTCAGTGTGGCTACAACTACTACTGAAGTCAGTATAGCCACATCAGGTATTGTTAGCATAGCAGCAGGCCCGCAAGGCCCCCAAGGTCCCCAGGGATCACAAGGAGATGCGGGACCACAAGGACCAACTGGACCCAGTGGAAGTTCGGGCACTTCGGGTTTAGATGGAGCAACAGGCCCTACAGGACCAAGCGGACCCAGTGGAACAGGTGCTACGGGCCCACAAGGACCACAAGGCGGTATAGGACCACAAGGACCAAGCGGACCCAGTGGAAGTTCTATAACTGGACCTCAAGGACCTCAAGGTAGCACAGGCCCACAAGGACCAAGCGGACCAAGCGGAGCCAGTGTCATAGGACCTCAAGGACCACAGGGGCCAGAAGGACCTCAAGGAGTCGCAGGACCTCAAGGCCCTCAAGGACCAGAAGGAGCGACTGGGGCAACGGGTCCTCAAGGACCGCAAGGTGTTCAAGGTAGCACAGGACCTCAAGGACCATCAGGACCAGAAGGACCTCAAGGTAGCACAGGCCCGCAAGGCCCACAAGGACCATCGGGACCTACTGGAGCAACTGGCCCTCAAGGCCCACAAGGACCTGGTGGTAATATAGGACCTACAGGACCACAGGGACCATCAGGAGCCGGACTACCCGCAGGTGGCAATACCGGAGAATATTTAGAAAAGGCTTCTGCTACAGATTATGATACGGTATGGACTGACCGTGTTAATGCTAAAACAATATATGAAACGGTTAAGAATGTCAGTGGAGGACCTTTACCTAAAGGCACACCTGTTTATCAAGTAGGTATATCAGGAAATACTCCTACCGTCTCGGCTGCTCGTGCTGATGATCTTACAAAATCACCTGCTATAGCAGTATTAGATCAAACTATTGCCGATGAGGCAGAAGGAAGAGCCTTAATTTTAGGTGAGATAAAAGGTGTAGATACCAGTGCGTTTCAAACAGGAGACAATGTCTATTTGGCTCCCGCAGGTGGATATACTAATGTTGCTCCTACAAGTTCAACCTATCTACAACAATTTTTAGGCATTGTCTGGCGTGTTGATAACACAAATGGTAGTGGTTATATAACGGGCACTGCTATAGAAGATAGTTTCCGCTGGAATACAAGCACACAATATTTTCAAGGATGGAATGGCAGCACCTGGACTAATATCAGTATCACAGGACCACAGGGACCACAAGGCCCTACAGGTATAACTGGCCCACAAGGACCACAGGGACCACA
>Ga0172376_10001641_pt1 | contig 28361 bp, 24 predicted proteins | sample Lak35m_FD_121114 | JGI IMG/M metagenome (GOLD analysis project Ga0172376, IMG submission 121114) | Freshwater microbial communities from Kabuno Bay, South-Kivu, Congo - kab_092012_35m | ecosystem: Environmental > Aquatic > Freshwater > Lake | place: Democratic Republic of the Congo: South-Kivu...
GCAGGCGGGCCAGGCGACCTAGTCCCTGCGCGGCCACAGCTGGTCGCGCTCGCGGCGCATCTCCAGCAGCAACCGCTCGAGCACCTCGGCCTCGTCCAGCGCCTCGATCGTGTCGTGGTTCAACTGGCACACGGCGCACACCGGGCGGATGCCGCGGTAGCTCATGATGTCGGCGGCCTCCAGGGCGATGTCCTCGATGCCGTAGTCGGCGGCGCGCGCGGGGATGCCGTCCTCGGTGAAGCCGAGGAACAGCTTCACTTCCGCGCTGGTGCGGCGGCACAGGTAGCAGCGATCCTCCTGCCCGCTGCGGTCCAACGCGGAGAAGTACTCGTGGAAGCGCTCGTCGAGTCCGCTCACAACAACTCTCCTTCGGGCACGCGCTCGAAGCCCAGCGGCGCGTCCTTGCGGCGCGTGAAGCCGTAGACGAGCTTGACCAGCGGACCTTGGAAGTGGCGGCCGAGCCGCGCCAGTTCCTCTCCCAAGCCTTCGGGGTCCTTGAACTTGGGCGGCACTACGATCGCGGCGACACCCGAGCCGTCGCTGGCGCGCGCGCACGCGCGCACGTACCGACCCTCGTTGCGCCCGACCTCGACCAGCTCGACGCCCAGCTCGTCGGCCGCCTGCGTGCGCAGATGGTGGACGATGAAGTCGACGCGCGCGTCGTCGACGAGGCGCGGCAGGTCCGGCACCACCGATTCCGTCCACACCTTCGCGCCGCGCCCGGCCTGCAGTTGCGCGGCATGCGGTTGGATGTGCCGGAAGTGGAAGGCGAGGAAGCGATCGGCCACGCGATACACGCCGCGGCGCGAGCGCAGCGGATCGGTGTCGGTCACGGGCACCTCGCGCTCGACGAGGCCCATGTCGCGCAGCGTCGTCAGGTACTTGTTGGCTGTGGGCGAGTCGACGCCCGCCTCCAGGGCGATGTCGCCCACCTTGTCCTTGCCGCGCGCCACCGCGGCCAAGAGCGAGGCGTAGGTCGACGGGTTCTGCAGCTCGCTGCGCAGCAGGAAGTTGACCTCGTCGTACAGGTAGCCTTCGGGCCGCAAGCACTCCTTCACGACGTTGTCCTCGAGCGGCAAGTCCTCGTCGAAGCGCCGCAAGTAGGCCGGCATGCCGCCGAGGATGGCGTAGGCCTGGATGCGCTCGTCCAGCTCGCGCTTCGGCAGGAACTGCAGCGCCTCGGGCGGGCTGAGGGGCTCGAGGCGCAGTTGCGCCGTGCGTCGTCCAAACAGCGGCGAGCGTTCGGCCAACACCTCGCGCTCCATGAACGAGACCTGCGAACCGCACACGACGAGCATCAGCTTGGACGACTTGCCGCTGGTGTCCCAGAAGCGCTGGACGAGGGATGTCAGGCCCTTGGTCGCCTCGCACAAGTACGGGAACTCGTCGAGCACCAGCATCAACCGCTCCGTGCGCGCGCGCTCCACCGCGAACTTGAGCGCCGCGCTCCAGTCGGGGAACTCCAGCGAGGCGATCGACGGATCGGCCAAGGCGTCCGCCATGGCGTCGCGCAACGCGCGCAGGTTGTCCTTCTCGCGCACCTGCGCGGCGAGGAAGTACACGGCGCGCCGCCCTTGGCAGAAGCGCTGCAGGAGCTCGGTCTTGCCGACCCGGCGTCGGCCGTAGAGCACGAAGAACTCCGGGCGAGGGGAGCAGTACAGCTCGTCGAGGAAGGCCAGTTCGCGGGTGCGGGCGAGGAACATAGGGTCAATATACTTCGACGTATAATAAACGGAAGTATAATCATTTCCTGTAGTGGACGAGTCGCCCACAGCGGGCGGCTCGTGGATGCAAAGCCTTTTCAGTAATGGCTTTGAGACGCTGGCGCGGCTCAGGACACCCCATCCCGCGCCAATTCCTCAGCCGTCGCCAAGCGCGCGGTCGTGCCGGGTGGCGCCTCGTACCAGCCGGGCTCCACGCCCTCCTGCAACTCGTCGCGCACCTTCAGGATCGTGAACATCCCCGACATCGTGATGATGCCGTGCGGACCGCGGCTGCCCATCATCGGCAGGCTGTTGGGCGGGGTGAGTCCGGCGTGGTCGCCATCGGCCACCATGTCCTCCTCCATCGCCGCGTAGGCGGGAACATGCGCGTACAGCGCCTCGTCGATGCGCGCGAGGTCGACGCCGGTCGTGTTGGGCAGGCCGTGCCCCATCTGCGTCATCACATGGTGGGTCATGTGGCAGTGCAGCGGCCAGTCGCCCGCCTGGTCGGCGACGAACTCGATCGTGCGTGTCGAGCCGGTGGGGACGAGGATGCTCGTCTCGCGCCAACCGCTCGACTCGGGCAGTTCGCCGCCATCCGTGGCCATGACGCGGAACGAGTGCCCGTGCAGGTGGATCGGGTGGTGGCTCATGGCGGACAAGTTGGCGAGCCGGATGCGCACGCGCTCGCCGCGCCGCGCCACGAGGTTCTGCGTGGCGGGGTGGATCTTGGCGTTCATGGTCAGCACGTTGAAGTCGACCATCTCGTTGGGATCGGGGCGGCGCGCGCCGGGCTCGATCTTCCACTCCGACAGCAGGATCGCGTAGTCGCGGTCGGGCGGAGGCGTGCGCTCCTCCTTGGGATGGACGATGTACAGGCCCATCAAGCCCAGCGCTTGTTGCGTCATCTCGTCGTGGTGCGAGTGGTACATGTACGTGCCGTGCTGCAGCAGCTCGTACTCGTAGACGAAGGTCTCGCCCGGCTCGATGGCGCGTTGGTGCAGGCCGCTGACGCCGTCCATGCCGCTCGGCACGACCAGGCCGTGCCAGTGCACGCTCGTCGCCACGGGCAGCTTGTTCGTGACGTAGATGCGCACGCGGTCGCCTTCGACCGCCTCGATCGTCGGGCCGTGGACACGTCCGTTGTAGCCGTAGCAGCGCGCCGCGAGGCCGCGCGCGAACTCATGCTCGACCTCCTCGGCCACGAGGTGGAACACCTTGACGCCTTCGACCATGCGCCAAGGCAGGCTCGCGCCGTTGGGCGTGACGACTGGTCGCCGCGGGCCGCTCTTCGGCGGCGCTCCGGGGTGCTCGATCCCACGTCCCCTCGTCGCGTTCGCTTCGGGGTCCGCAGCCTCCCGAATCGAGGGCGCTTCGTCGAGTCGAGAGGCGGCGCGCAAGGCGGGGGCCGCGGCCGCCGCCACCAAGGTGGCGCGCAGCAAGTCGCGACGTGTGCTGGTCATGGCGTGTGGGTGCTCCAAGGAAGGGTGCGCGCCGCGGGGGCGCTCATGGGGGTGGGCATGCGGGTCAATGCCCCGCGACTTCGTCCGCCGCGTCGTAGGCGCCGTGGTCGGATGCGTCAGGCGCGAGTCGCGCGCGCGACAGGCTGCCGGCCTCGAGCTCGGCGAGGTCCAGCCGCGCGAGGCGCAGCTCGTGGCGCAGGCGCGCCGCTCGGCGCTCGGCCTCGAGTTCGCGGATGCGCGCGCGCAGCACGTCGAACGCGCCCACCTGCATCGCGTTGAAGTTGCGCAGCGTCTCTTCGACGAGGCGCCGCTCGGCCGGCACCAGCATGGTGCGGGCTTGCAGTTCCGCTGCGCGCAGGCCGCGCACGCGTTCGCGGAAGGTGCGCGCCGCCGAGCGCACCTCGACGGCCAACACCCACAACTCGTGCTCGGCCTGCGCGAGTCGGGCTCCGGCCGCCACGCGTGCAGCCGAGCCGCCGTCGGCGAGCGGCAAGGCGAGCTCGAGCTTGGGACCCAGGCCGAAGGAATCGGAGCCAGCGTCCTGCTTGGCGGCCAAGCCCACGCTGGCGTCCGGGGAGAACGACTCGACTCCGGCGATGCCGGCCGCCTGGGCCAAGGCGTCGAGCCTGGCGCGCGCGACCGCGAGGTCGAGCGACGCGGCCACCGCCCGCGACTCGATGCCGGCGAAGTCGTCCGCCCGCTCTTCGACCTTGGTCGTCGCGAGCTCCCAGTCGATGGATTCGCCCCACAAGCCCGTGGCGCGGTTGAGCGCCTCGCGCGCCTCGAACCACGCTTGTCGCGCGTCGAGGTGCAGCGCGGCGCGGCGCGCCGTGGCGGCGGCTTGGCTGGCGGCCTCGGCCGGCGTCGCGTTGCCCGCGGCCACTAGGTCCTGCATGAGTTCCTCCGCGGCGCGCGACGCGGCGAGTTGCGCGGATCTCTGGTCGAGTTCGGCGCGCGCGAGGCTGGCCTTGGCGTGCGCGCGCCGCGCGTGGAAGGTGGCGTCGACGAGCATGCGCACCACCTCGTGCTCCAATGCGCGCAGTTCGGCGTCCGCCTTCGCCTGGCGCAAGCGCAGCGAGACGACTTGCCACACGGGTTGCGCCAAGCCCAGATCGACTTCGGTGCCGTCGTCCAGCTTCACCAAGCTGGCGTCGAGCGTCGGAGTGGCCCAAGCCGCCGCCGCCACCGCATCCGCGGCGCCCGCGTCGAGGCGCGCCAGTCGCGCCTGCACGCCTTGGTGCAATCCCAGCGCGAGTCGCGCGCAATCGTCTTCGTCCAATCCGTTGTGCAAGAGCTCCTGCACCCTGCACGGCGCGTCGATGGGCGGCGCGGCCGGCGGCCAACCAAGTCGCTGCGCGGTCGCCTCGCCGACGCGCTCGCGCGCTGCGTGCGCCGAATCACGGGCCGACAAGCATGAAGCCGCAAGCAAGCCCGCGGCCAGGATGAGCGTGCGCAGTTGGATCACGCGACTCGAGGCGCTCATCGCCCACCGCCTGCTGCGCTGCTTCGGGCTTCGTCCAAGCTGGTCGCCGCGGCGTCTCCTTCAAGTTGCGGCACGGGAGCCTCGTCGGCCTGCGACGAAGCTGGATGGTCCGGGCCAGGTTCCGGCCGCGCTGGCACCGCCCGGCAGCCCATCAGAGCCGAGTAGACGACGGCCAATGCCAAGCAAAGGTGCGCGCGCGAGTTCTTCTCCAAAAGTGCTCGCATGTCACTGCTGCCCGAGGCCGCCGCCTTTGACGCCCTCGCCCGCCGCACCCTCGCCCTTGGCGCGTTCGGCCGCCTCCTTCGCGCGCAAGGCCTCATCCTGCTTGGCGCGGATGTCCAAGGCCTTCTGCAAGGACTTCTTGGCGTCCTTCTTGTATTCGTCGAGCACGCGCGGCGACGACAAGCGCACGAGGCGGCCTTCGTGCACGACGATGGTGTTCTTGGCCACGGCCTCGCCCGTCACGGGACAAGTGGCGTTCTCCACATCGAACAGCTTGGGATCGAGGAGCTTGGCCAATGTGGCTTGCGCGTCTTCGACTGCGCGCGCGCCAGCCTCCTTGTCGGCCACCTTGAACTCGCGGCCTTGCAGCAGCACGAGCACCGGCTCCTTGGGCGCGCCCTCGCCCTCGAGCTTGCGTCCCGTGACGGGGCAGACGGTGTTCTCGATCTTGGTCGTGGTCGGGTACGAGGCCTTGTAGTGCGGTTCGACATCGCTCTGGATGTCCTTCACGCACGCCTTGCAGCAGATGTAGATGCGCCCGTACTTGGTGTCGGTGTGCAGGCGCGTGCTGATCGGCTTGCCCATGACGGGGCAAGTTGGATTGGGCCAGGCGGGCACGACCACTTCGGTCGCGGCTGGCGCGGGCTTGGCGGCGTCTTGTCGCGCGAGTGCGGATGAGGGTGCGGCGGCGAGCGTCGCGGACGCGACGACGAGAGCGACGGCAAGAGCGACGACGGGAAGCAGATAGGAGAGGATGCGAGCGTGTGCGAGTTGCATGGCGATTCCCTGGCATTCGTGGAGTGGAGCCGTCGCTGCGACTGGACGGCGAGGTGGAGCGGCGCGCACGCGCACGCTCGCGCGCGTCGGTCGGGCGACGCGCCAAGGTCGGCGCCAAGGCTTGCTTGGCGCATCCACGAAGCTCACAAGCGCAATGGGGCGCCCGGCGTGCCGGGCCGCTCGCCGGGAGCTGGTCCTGGCGCAAGCGTGCGCAGGTCGTCGACGATGCGCGGGAAGCAAGCAGGTGGCAGGCAGGCGCGCGCGAAGACCGGCGCGAGGCGCGCACCCTTCCACGCGGGCCAGGCGCAGTTCCGCGGGCACGGTTCGTCGTGCGACGGACTCTCGACGGTGCAGCAGCACTCCGTCTCGCGCGCGGACTCGTCTTGTTCCGAGGTCGTCGACTCGACCGCGCAGCACGACTCGTCTTGCGCTTCGCCCGTGGTCGCATCCGCGGGCACCATGCAGCACGCGTCCGCCTCGAAGCTCAAGGCGCAGCCGCACAAAGGCAGCGCGATCCCGGACGGAAGGATCCATCCAGGCAGCAAGCACGCGAAGAGCAACCAGCGGACCAGCATGGCGGTGGCGCGTCTTCGCGCCCTGCGGCGATTCTATTCCAAGCCTTGTCATCCTGCCATTCAGGACGGTTCAGGGGACGCGTTGATCCGCGGAGTGCCGTCCTGGGCCGCCAGCTCGGCTCTCCACGCTCGTCCCGACGGCCTTGCGGGTCCGTGCGCGCTTCAGGCGGGCGGCGGCGCGAGCGCATCCGCCGGCGCGGGCCCTGGCGCTCAGGGAGCAGCCATTCGGCTGGTGTGCGCCAGTCGCGCCAGTTGGCGGTCGTGCAGGCGCGGCAGGAGGATCAAGGCCGTGCTCGCGCCGATGGCGCACCACAACATGTCGCTCTGCGTGTCCCAGGCGTAGCCTTGGGTGCCGAGGAACGCTTCCGCCGCTTCGCTGGACACGAGCGCGGCGGCCCATTCGATCAACTCGTAGACCGCCGACAAGGCCAGCGCGAAGCACAGGACGAGGAAGGCCAACCAGCCACCTTGCTTGAGCGGCGAGGTGCGCACGATCAACTCGCGCGCCAGGATCGCCGGGCCGAAGCCCTGCCAGAAATGCCCGAGCTTGTCGTAGTTGTTGCGCGACTGCTCGAACCACTCGCGCACCCATTCGCCCGCCGGCACCAAGGCGTAGGTGTAGCGTCCGCCCACGCACAAGATGACCATGTGGATGGCGGCGACGAGCCAAGCGAGGCGTGTCAAGGGAAAGCGACGCGTCGTCGCCAGCAACACGACGAGGCCGACCATCGCAGGCATGGTCTCGAGCACCCAAGTCAGGCGATCGTGCGGCTCGATGCCCGACCAGAGCAGCACGGCCAGCACGATGGCCGCCAGCCAGGCGCGGAAGGCGGCGTCGCTCGCGATCATTGCTCGTCCTTCCGGCGGCCGCGCGTGTCGAGCGTGCGCTCGACCTTCAGGTGCAACACGCGCTCCAGTTCATCCTGCACCTCGCGTCCCTCGAGGATCCCCAGCGCCCTCGCGATGGCCTCGAAGGTCGACAGCCGCTCGGCTTGCGGATGCTTGCGCAGTTCGAAGCGTCGCGCCGGACCATCGGGCAGGCGCACGGCGACGAGCCGCGCCAGCGGCGCTTCCTTGGTCGCCATGCGCCGCGTCTGGCGCCAGTTGCCGTCCGGCACCACCAGCGTCGCGGGACGTGCGCCGACCAAGTCGCGCGTCAACTCGACCGCGCCTTCGACGGGGGACAAGAGCAGTGTCGCGCGCCCGGCCTCCTCGAGTCCTTCGTATTGCACGCGGTCCTCGGGCAGGCCCACGGCGCGCAGCTCTCCGCGCGCCAAGGTCAACGGCACGAGCCGCGCCGTGCCCGTGGTCTTGTGCACCTCGCGGCGATGGACGAGCACCACCACCTTCGTGCGGGTCTCGATGCGGCGCGCCTCGTCGCACAAGCACATGGCGACCGGCAAGGCGCAACGACCGCAGCGCGGCGCCACCGTGCGGCTTTGGAAGGGCGCGATGCCCTCGGGCCTGTGTTCGTGCGCGTCCGACTCGTGGCCCACGCCGCGCATCCTACGCGCGGGGCGATCCCGAGGTCGCGTCCCATCGACCGCGTCGCGCGGCTAGGATGCGCGGCATGCGCCTCGCCTCCGTCTTGCCGAGCTTCGCCATCGGCTTGCTGGCCGCCTGCGGGCCGAAGGAACGCGCAGCCGAGCGAGCCTCCGGCGCCCCATCCGGTCCCGAGTCCGCGCCTCCCGGCATGGCGTGGATCCCGGCGGGCGAGTTCGACATGGGTGGCGTGGGACCCTTGGCGCGCGCGGACGAGTACCCCGTGCATCGCGTGCGCTTGTCGGGGTTCTGGATCGATCGCACCGAGGTGACGAACGCGCAGTACGCGGCCTTCGTCGCCGCCACCGGCTACACGACCGTGGCCGAGCGGCCCATCGACTGGGAAGTGTTGCGGCGCCAACTGCCCGAGGGCGCGCCCAAGCCCGACGAGTCGCAGTTGCAACCGGGTTCGCTCGTCTTCGTGCCGCCCGAGGCGCGACCGGACTTGGCGGACTACGCTAGTTGGTGGCGCTGGACGCCCGGGGCTTCGTGGAAGCATCCGAGCGGGGCGGGAAGCACCATCGTCGGCAAGGACGACGAGCCCGTGGTGCACATCGCGTTCGCGGACGCGCAGGCGTACTGCGCGTGGGCCGGCAAGTCGCTGCCCACCGAGGCGCAATGGGAGCGCGCGGCGCGTGGTGGACTCGACGGCCGGCGGAACGCTTGGGGCGACGAGCCCATCGACGCGCGCCGCGCCAACACCTGGCAAGGCGAGTTCCCCGTGTCGAACACGCGCGCCGACGGCCATGTCATGGCCGCGCCTGTCGCGAGCTATCCGCCCAACGGCCACGGCTTGCACGACATGGCCGGCAATGTGTGGGAATGGTGCTTGGACCTCTACGCCGAGGACGCCTACGCGCAAGCCGTGGCCGCCGCCCGCGGGGAGACCTTGGTCGATCCGCGCGGCCCCGCCCAAGCGCGCGACCCGCGCAGCCCGCGTTCGCAGGACGCGCGCGTGCAGCGCGGTGGCTCGTTCCTGTGCAACGACTCGTACTGCGCTTCGTACCGGCCGAGCGCGCGCATGTCCTGCGCGCCGGACACGGGTTCGTCGCATGTCGGCTTCCGCTGCGTACTCGAAGTCCCCTGAGGAAGGGCATGGAAGGACCGGCACGCCGGCCGTGGCTTGCAGCCGATGCGAGCCGCGAACGACGCGTGGCCGGCGGTGTTCCGCCGGCCACGCGTGGCGTCATGGAGGCGAGGTCGATCAGGTCGCTGCCTTCTCCGTCTTCTTGGGCGCGACCCAGAAGCGCCCATCCGAGACATCGACCACGGCGACATGCCCGCGTTGGAGGCGACCGGCGAGGATCGCGTCGGCGAGCAGGTTCTGCACGTGCTTCTGGATGGCGCGCTTCAAGGGACGCGCGCCGTACTCGTCGCTCCAGCCGAGCCTCGCGAGCTCGTCTAGCGCCGCCACGGTCAGCTCGAGGCCGATCTCCTGCTCGGCGAGGTGCTTCCCGATGCGCGCTACCTGCACGTTGGCGATGGCGCGGATCTGCTCGGGCTTGAGCGCGTCGAACACGAGGATCTCGTCGAGGCGGTTCAGGAACTCGGGCCGGAAGTAGCCGCGCACCTGATCTTCGTGGCGCAGGTTGCTGGTCATCAGGACCAAGGTCTGCGTGAAGTCCACCGTGCGGCCCTGGCCGTCCGTGAGCCGTCCATCGTCGAGCAACTGCAGCAGCAGATCGAACACATCGGGGTGCGCCTTCTCGACCTCGTCGAACAAGAGCACCGCGTGCGGCTTGCGGCGCACGGCCTCGGTCAACGCGCCGCCCTCCTCGTGGCCGACGTAGCCCGGAGGCGAGCCGATCATGCGCGCCGTCGAGTGCTTTTCGCCGTACTCGCTCATGTCGAGGCGGATCAGGTTCGACTCGTCGTCGAAGAGGAACTCGGCCAGCGACTTGGCCAGTTCCGTCTTGCCGACGCCGGTCGGGCCGAGCAGCAGGAACGAGCCCAGCGGGCGCGTGGTTTCCTGCAAGCCCGCGCGCGCGCGGCGCACCGCCTGCGCGATGGCCTCCACCGCGTGGCGCTGGCCCACGAGGCGCGCGCCGATGCGATCCTCCATCTGCAGCAGCTTCTCGCGCTCGGTCTCCAAAAGCCGCGTGGCCGGGATGCCGGTCCAGCGGCTGACGACCTTGGCGATCAGCTCCGCGTCCACCGCCTCCGGCAGCAAGGCGCCCTGCGCCTGGGCTTCCTGCAGCTTGGCGACATTGGCCTCGAGGTTCGACTGCGCCGTGGGAAGCTCGCCGTAGCGGACCTTCGCCACGCGCTCGTAGTCGCCGTCGCGCTCCTTCTTCGCGGCTTCGTCGCGCAGCGCCTCGATCAGCGCCTTGCCGGCGCGGATGGCGACGATCAGCTCCTTCTCGACCGACCAACGCGCGCGCAGCGCCGTCGCCTCCTCCTTCAACTCGGCCATCTCGCGGCCGATGGCGGCCACGCGCTGCTGCGCTTCGCGGCCCTCGTCGCGCGCGATCGCCGTGCGCTCGATCTCCAACTGGCGCAGCTTGCGCTCGACGCCATCGAGCTCGCTGGGCAGCGAGTCGATCGCCGTGCGCAGTCCGGCGGCCGCCTCGTCGACGCAGTCGATGGCCTTGTCCGGCAGGAAGCGGTCGTTGATGTGGCGGTCCGACAGTCGCGCCGCGGCCATCAACGCCTCGTCCGTGATGCGCACGCCGTGGTGCACCTCGTAGCGCTCCTTCAAGCCGCGCAGGATGGCGACCGTGTCCTCGACGCTGGGTTCGCCCACCAGCACCGGCAGGAAGCGCCGCTCGAGCGCCGCGTCCTTCTCGATGTACTTCTTGTACTCGTCGAGCGTCGTGGCGCCGATGCAGTTCAGCTCGCCGCGCGCCAAGGCCGGCTTGAGCATGTTCGCCGCGTCGACCGCGCCCTCCGCGCCGCCCGCGCCGACCAGCGTGTGCAGCTCGTCGATGAACAAGACGATCGAGCCTTGGCCGCGCGCGATCTCCTCGAGCACGGCCTTGAGGCGCTCCTCGAACTCACCGCGGTACTTGGCGCCCGCCAGCAACGAGCCGATGTCGAGTGCCATGACGCGCTTGTTCTTCAAGCCTTCGGGCACGTCGCCCGCCACGATGCGCAGCGCGAGCCCTTCGGCGATGGCCGTCTTGCCCACGCCCGGATCGCCGATCAGCACCGGGTTGTTCTTGCGCCGGCGCGTCAGCACCTGCATCACGCGCCGGATCTCGGTGTCGCGCCCGATGACCGGATCGAGCTTGCCTTGCGTCGCGGCCTCGGTCAGGTCGCGCGCGTACTTCTTCAAGGCCTCGAAGCTCGCTTCGGGGTTGTCGGTCGTGACCTTGCGGTCCCCGCGCACCTCGACCAGCGCGGCTTCTAGGCGCTCGGCGCGCAACCCGCGCGACGCCAGCAGGCCGGCGACCTCGGGGCCGCCCTTCTTCGCCAGCGCGACCAGCACGTGCTCCGTGGAGACGTACTCGTCGCCGAGCTTGCGCGCGTACTGCTGGGCTTCGAGCAGCGTGTCGTTCAAGGCGCGCGAACCGACGAGCTGGCCGCCGCTCGAACGCGGCAGCTTCTTCAGCGCGGCGCGCAGTTCGCCCGCGAGCGCCTTCGGCTCGAGATCGAGCTTGGCGAGCAGGGCCGCCGTCACTCCTTCGGGCTTCTCGAACAGCGCCACGGCGAGGTGCGCGGGCGTGAGTTCGGGATGGCCTTCGCCTTGGGCGAGGAGCTGGGCGTCTTGGAGAGCGGTCTGGGTACGGATGGTGAAACGGTCGTTCATGTGGTGTCCCCCCTGGACGTCGGCCCTCTAGGCAACGCGCGTGCCAGCGGTGGAATGGCCCTGGCGGGGTCAAGAAGAGGGGGTGCCTCAGGCCTGAAACGCCAAAATGACACCAGAACATGTCAGATTGGCGGTTGTTTGGCGACATGGTGACATGTAGAAAATCTTGAAATACATCTCGACATGGCGTGATAGCGTGAACTAGACTACGCCAGCATGAGCGGCGACCCCTCCCTCCCGAGCTACACCCTCGAGCAGTTGGCCGAGGGCTCGGGCATCCAGGAGCGGACCATCCGCAGCTACATCGCGCGCGGACTGCTGCCGCCGCCTGACGGCCGCGGCCGCGCCGCGAGCTACGGTGCCGAGCACCTGCTGCGCCTGCGCTTCATCCAGGCTGTGCGCGTCGCCGCGCGCCCCTACGAACTGCCGCTGGCGAAGATCGAGGAGCTGCTGCAGACCCTGCCGCACGAGCAGGTCGAGCGCATCGCCAAGGGCGAGGAGCAGGTGCACGCGACCTTCGTCGACCAACTCGACCCGTTGTTGCTGCGCCGCAGCCGCGCCGAGCGCGAGCTGCCGCCGGATCTCGAAGCCTCGCGCGGGTTCCCGCACGACGCGTTCGGTGGGATGGAGAAGCGCTCCTTCCGCAACCTCTCGGCGTCCGTCGAATACTCGGCGCCCGAGCCGCTGCTCCCCGCGGGCAGCCACCTATGGAGCAGCATCGACGTGACGGCGGATCTGCGGCTGTCGATGCGCGGCAGCGACCCGGCCACCCAAGCGCAACTCGTACACCTGGCGGCGCGTTTGCGCAGCTGGCTGCAAGCGGGGCCACCGCGGTGAGCCCTCGCGCTTGATGCGGAGCTGACGCTCCGCCCTTGCCGCGCTCCACGCGGCGAGTCCTCGACGAAACGCACAGGCGTGTGCGGGCGCCACCGGTCTGCCCGTGCAACAGCCTCCAGAAGCCTCGACCGGCGATTCTAGGCCTTCACGAACCTCTCCGAATCAGGAACAGCACCACCATGACGCACCAGCCCGATCGCAAGGACTTCGACTTCAACGCCCGCTTCGACCTGCCCGTGTGCGACACGGCGGGCGGCCGGCGGCATCTGATCCTCGAGTTGCGCACGCCGCCCCGGCCGGAGCAGGCATCGCGCCAGCCGCTCGATCTCGTCTTCGTCATCGACGCCTCCTCGTCGATGGCGGGCGACAAGCTCGAGGCGGTCAAGCAAGCCCTGCAACAGGTCGGGGCCGGCTTGCGCGACGACGACAGCATCTCGCTGGTCAGCTTCGCGAGCGACGTGCAGGTCCACTTGGTCGCCGCGACCGCGCAACATGGCCATCGCGCGCTGTTCGTCCGAGAGGTGCAGGCGTTGTCGCCGCGCGGCAGCACCAACCTCTCGGGCGGCTGGCTGGCCGGCGTCGAACTGGCGCTGTCGCAGGCTGGCGCAGGACGTCGCCGCGCGCTGCTGCTGCTCTCCGACGGCCAGGCGAACCTGGGCGTGCTCGAGGCGGAGCAACTCTCGCAGCTGGCTACCGAGACGGCGCGGCGCGGCGTCGCCACGACCTGCGTCGGCGTGGGTGCCGACTACTCCACGGTGCAACTGGGCGCCATCGCGGACGCGTCCGGCGGACGTTTCCACCATGCCGACACGCCGGAGGCGATCGTCGCGGTGTTGACCGGCGAACTCGGCGAACTCGCGGAGGTCGCGGCCGAGCAACTCGAGCTGCAGCTCGTCGTGCCGCAGGGCTTCGGCGTGCAGGTGCTCGTCGGTGCGCCGACGAGCCACTCGGACGGTGTGCACCGCGTGCAAACGGGAACCGCATACTGCGGGATGACGCGCACGCTGGTGGTGGCCATCGATGCGCCGGCGCGCGGCGCGGGCTTCGTGCAGGAGGTGCGGGCGACGCTGGTCGGGCGCGACGCGTCCGGCGCGCCGCTCTCCTTCGAGGCGGGAGCTTCCTTGTCGTTCGGTGATGCACGCGGCCTTGCCGCCGGCGAAGCGGAAGTGCTGCTCGTGGCGCAGCACATGTCGGCCTGGATGCGCCAGCAGGCGCTGAACCACAACGAGTCGGGCGCCTACCACAGGGTGCGTTCCTTGGCGAGCGAGCACATGCAGCGCCTGCGCCTGCACGTGGGACACGTTGCTTCGGCACGCATGGTGCTGGACGGGCTCGACATGCAGATGAAGGCTTGCTACTCCCCCATGGAGGGGCGCGCGCTCAAGGAGAAGTTCGTCCTCAGCCGCAAGGAGCTCTACCAGGAGCGCGAGCTGCGCCGCGAGCAGGGCGACATGTCCTGACGTCGCAGGCCGCCCGCGGATCGCACGGTCCGCGGGCGGCCGTACTCTGCTGCCGCGAGCTTCGGCCTCCACGTCCACGTCCATCATGCGCACCTGCGTCCATCCGCTGCGCTTCCTCGACGGCCATTCCTTTCTCGAGCTCGACGGCGAGCTGTGGCTCTGCGACACCGGTTCGCCGCTGAGCTTCGGCCGCACGTCGCGCGTGCGTGCCGGCGGCCTCGAGGCGCAGGTGCCGGCCGACATGCTCGGCCTCGACGCCGACACGCTCGGCGGCTTCGTGGGCCGGCGCATCGCGGGCCTCTTGGGCGTGGACGTGCTCGCACGCCACGACTGGATCCTCGATCTCGACGCGGGCACGGCCACGGCGGGGGACAGGCTCGAACTCGCCGGCGCGTCAACTGCGCTTGACGACTTCATGGGCCTGCCGATCGTCTCCGTCGACATCGGTGGCCGCGCGGTGCGCATGGTCTTCGACACCGGCGCGCAGCTGTCGTACTGGGAGGACGACGCGTTGGCGGCGCATCGCGTGGCCGGCGAGCACGACGACTTCTTCCCCGGGCTGGGCGCGTTCCGCGTGCAGACGCACCACGTGCCGCTGCACCTGGCGGGGACGCCCCTGATGACGCGCTGCGCGCGCTTGCCGCGGCTCCTGGCCCTGACCCTCTCGTTGGCTGGAGTCGCAGGCGTGCTCGGGAGCGAGGTGCTGCACGACCGCGCGGTCGGCTGGTTCCCGCGCCGCGGGGAGTTGGTGCTCGGCCCGCGCGGTTAAGCTCGGGCGCCGCCTTCGTGCTCGGGCGAGGTCGTGCCGACTTCGGGAATCGGGGATAGTTGAAAGCTCGCGCAGGGCGCGGCGCAGGCCGTCGCGCTCGGTGCGCGGCGCCGAGGCGTTGGCCCGCTGGACGACGGCGATCGACGCCATCGCGTCCTCGGAACGCTACGCCGGACAACGCTGGCCTTCGGGAGCGAGGCTAGTCCCCCAGCTCGGCTTGCTGCCTCTGGAAGAGAATCCTCGCACGGGCCTGTGGGAGTTCCTTTTCGCGGTCTCGGGCGAGGAACCCGCGCGCTCCGCCGATGGAGCGTGCTTGCGCGACGAACAGGGCCGCCTCGTGCTCGACGACGAAACGGGCGTGGTGCTGGTCCTCGTCCCCGGCGGTCGCATGCCGCTGGAGCAGGGCCTGCGTAGCGACATCCCCGAGACGCACTTCGAGTTCGCCAAGCTCGACTTCGATCCGTTCTTCCTCGCCAAGCACGAACTCACGAACAGCCAATGGGACCGCGTCTCCACGCGTCCGTGGTTGTCCGGGCCGCTGACCGAACCATCGATGCCCGCCAGCGGCATGAACTGGCTGGAGGGCCGCGCCATGGTCGAGCGCCACGTCGGATGGGTGCGCCTGCCCACGGCGGCGCAGTGGGAGTACGCCTGCCGCGCCGGAACGCGAACGCCATGGTGGACGGGAGCCGACGAGGCGCTCCTCGTGGAGGCCGAGAACGTCAAGCCGCCCGGCAAGGAGGCGCGTCCCTTTCGCCGAGTGGGCCTCGGTCCGGCCAATCCATGGGGCTTCCACGACATCCACGGCAACGTGTGGGAGTGGTGCGCCGACGCGATGCTCTTGCAGTACGAGCGGCCCAAGCTGACCTCGCGACCCGGCGACGGCCTGCGCGAGCGCGAGAGCGCGTCCTACCGGCCCATCCGCGGCGGGGCCGCCGGCTATGGCCCGGCGGAGGCGCGCTCCTACTTCGGCACGGGCCTGCCCTTCGCGCACGGCGTCTCCGACGTCGGCATGCGTCTGGCGCGACCCGTGACGCGCTGAATCGAGTCGGGGCTCAGGGGATCCACTCGAGCGACAAGCCGTTGCTCAAGTTGAAGCTCGAGCTGGTGCAGAAGGTCGCGGCGTTGCGGTAGTAGGCCTGGTAGCGCCGTGTGCCTCCCGTCGCGGACACGCCGCCGACCACCGAAAGGCGCGGGTCGCCCGCGACGCCCGCGCCGAAGGCGAGTTGGCCTGTCGCGTCGGCCTGACGCCCGCCCAGTCGCACGACGGATCCGCCCAGGCAGCGCAACCCGTCGCCCAGCACGACGCCGAAGCCGCCTCCGGCCGCGTCGATCGACTGCAACAGCACCACAGGCGCGTTGGGCGGCAGTCCGATCGCGAGCAGGCCGACTCCATCGCGCGCCACGCTGGCGAGTCCCGTGGCCGCCAGGCGCGCGCCGCGCGGATCCGCCGAATGCCTGCAGCCGCGGCGGGACGCGCCGAAGTTGCCGCACGGGCATGGCGCAGCGCTGCCGTCGCCGGCGCAGAAGGTGGCGGCCGAGCCGGGCACGCGGGCCACGAAGATGTCCATCGCGCCGTTCGTGTCGTTGGCGACGAGGTCGCTGGCGGCGCTTTGGAATGCGATCCAGCGACCATCGGCGCTGAGCGCCGTGCGCGTCGATTGTCCGTTGCCGCTGGCGACGGAGGGAGTGCGGCTGATGAGATGGGTGGCGCCCTCGGCGCGGTCGCGCACTTGCACGTCGCGCTTGCCGTTGGTGTCGCCGGGCGCGAGGTTGGGCGCGTCGGAGTTGAATGCGACGAGGCGTCCGTCGCGCGACATGGTCACGCGTCCCGTCAACCCGAATGCGGTCGGAGGTCCCGCCGTGCCGGGCGCCCCGGTCGAGCTCGTGTCGATGCGTTCGATGCTGCCCGTGGCGCGTTCGAGCACGAAGAAGTTGCGCAGGGCGTCGGTGTCCTCGCTCACGAGCCCGGGATCGCTCGAATAGAACCCGATCACGCTTCCGTCATCGGAGATGGATGGATAGGTGGACTCGTGCAAGGACGGTGCTCCCGACAGTGCGCGTGCAGCGACATCGGTGCGGCCGAGCAACCTGTCGCGCCACACCACCGTGCTCAAGCCGGAGACCGCGCCAGGCACGAGGTTGGTGGCCGACGTGATGTAGACGACGAAGCGGCCATCGCCGGAGATGGCCGTGGCGGAGGGATCCTCGAAGCCGATGGAGCTGCTGTGCCAGTTGGCCTGCAAGCCGGCATCATCGACGCTGACGAGGTCGATCGCGCCGGTGGAGAGGTCCGCCACGAAGGCGTCGTAGTGGCCATTCACGTCGCCCAAGGGGGGCAGCAAGTCCTCGGCTTCGCTGTAGAAGGCGACGTGACCGCCTTCGGCGGAGATCGACGGGCCGTAGGAGTTGCCGGAAGCCGCGGATCCGGTCGTCGGGTGGCCCGCGGCGACCAGGCTTGCAAGGCGCGTGCGTCCGGTCGCGCGGTCGCGCACGTAGATGTCGTGCACACCGTTCGTGTCGGGATTGCCGACGAGATTCGTGGCGATGCTCGCGAACGCGACGAAGCGCCCATCGGCCGAGATGGAGGGATGGAAGGAGCGTCCATCGCCCTGCGCGCCCGATTGGTCGGCGACGCTGACGCGTTCGGTGACTCCGAGCGTCCGATCGCGCACGTAGACGTCCTGAACACCGTTCGTGTCGCCGGCGACCAGATTCGAAGCGGAGCTGGCGAAGGCGACGAAACGGCCGTCGGCGGAGATCGCCGGCGCTCCCACATCACCCGTGGTAGGACCACCGGAAGGGTCGACCGTGAGCAGCTCGATGGCTAGTTGGGCGCGCGCGAGCGAAGCGCAGCCGGCGACCAATGCAAGCGCGACCAGCAGGCGTACCATGCCGAGCACCCTCCGGGATCCGTGGGGGACGGATGCGACCGCGGCCGGCGCATAGGCGCAGGCTCCACGCATCCGGAACCGAAGCTACGCCCCACTTCGCGAAACTGTCAAGTGCTCTGGACAGTTCCGGTCGCTTGGCCCGCGGCCGGAGGCTCCAGCTCAAGTCGCCTGGTCGATCCTGCGCGCCAAGGCGCGTCGCGCCGACCAGCCCAGCCACGCGAACAACGCCGCGCTGGCGCCGAGGGCGAACCACAGGCGCCACCACTGGTCCGCGTCGGCTTGGGAGTCGAAGGCTGCCAGTTGCGCACCGGCGAAGCACACGAGGGCCGTGCGCGGCACGGCGCCCAAGGCGCTGCCGAGGAGGAAAGCCGCGAAGGGCACGCGGGCGGCGGCGAGCAAGACGTTGACCAGCGCGAACGGCACGATGGGGGACACGCGCAGGAGCGTGGTCGTGGTGGCCGCGCCGCGCGGGTCGGCCGCCAAGGCCGCGTGGATCGCGGCGGCGCGCGGCGAACGCGCGAGCCAAGCGGCGAAGCGCTCGCCCTCGAGCCGCGCAGCCAGAGCGTGGCCCAGCGCCGCCGCCAACAAGATGCCGATGAACGACGCGGCAAGGCCCACGCCGAAGCCCCACAGGTAGCCGGCCCACAAGGCGACCACTTGCGTGTTGACCAAGGCCAAGCCCGCCGTCGCCGCGAGGCACGCGATGTACAAGCCGAGTGTCGCGCCGGTGGCTTGTTGGAAGAACGGTTCGATGCTCGGCAGGCTGGCCACAAACAGCGCGCTCCCCACGAGCGGCATCAAGGTGGCGCCGGCGAGCAGCAAGCCCAACGGGCCAAGCTCGCGCGATTCGCGGACGCGCGAGCGGAGTTCGCCCCAACGGCGTTCGATCGCTTGGTGGAACACGCTTCCTCTACGCTCGCCCGGGCTCTTGGATGCAATTCCGCGCCTCAATCGGCTTCGAGCACAGCGCGCAGGGCGGCGAGGTGCGGCGCCATGGGCCGCGAACGCGAGGGGCGCGCCAACATGGCCGCGAGGCGCGGTGGCACGGGAACAGCGCGATCGATCAAGGGCTCGACGATCGTCTCGAACTTGGCCGGATGCGCGGTGGCGACGATGGCCCACGGCCGCTGGTCGCCGCGCGCCCGGCGCTCGAGGACGGCGTGCGCGGCGCAGGCGGTGTGCGGACACCAAACCCGGCCCAGTTCGCGCCAACCACGCACGATGGTGGCGCGGATCGCCTCGTCGTCGACCGAGCACGCCTCGAGGTCCGCGCGCAGCGTCGGGTGGGACGCCACCAGGACACGCAAGCGTTCCAAATTCGATGGCGAGCCCACATCCATCGCGTTCGCGAGCGTAGCGATGGTGGCGCGCGGGCTAACGTCGTCTTGCATGAGCCAGTCCAGCACCGCGCGGTTGGCGTTGCCGGCGAACAGCACCTTGCCGATCGGCATGCCGACGAGCTTGGCGACCACGCACGCCACGGCGTTGCCGAGGTTGCCCGTGGGCACGGCGAACGACAGCGGCGCTCCACCCGCGCCTGCATGGCGCAGCGCCGCGGCCGCGTAATACCCCATCTGGGGCAGGAGTCGCGCCAAGCTGATGCTGTTGGCCGAGGTCAGCGCATGGCGAACGCGCAGCTCCGAGTCGGCGAAGGCCTCCTTGACCATGCGTTGGCAGTCGTCGAAGGTCCCTTGCACGCGCCAACTCGACACAGCGCCGCCGAACGAGCCCAACTGATGCGCTTGGCGCGGCGAGACGAGGCCGTCGGGATGCAGGATGATGGTCCGCGTGCCCGGCGCATGTTCGAAGGCCGAGCCCACGGCGGCTCCGGTGTCGCCCGATGTCGCCACGAGCACGGTCGAGGATCCGGGTGCTTCTTCGTCGTCGCGCAGCGCCCGCAAGTTGGCCGCGAGGAAGCGCGCACCGTAGTCCTTGAACGCGGCGGTGGGGCCATGGAACAGCTCCAGTTCGAAGGTGCGTCCATCCGCGTGGGGCACGAGCGGCGCGTCCTCCGCGTAGGCAGCTGCGCAGGCGGCGCGCAAGTGCGTCGCCAACGGATCGCCCAGGAAGAACGGCTGCAGCAACGCGCAGGCGACCGCGTCGAGGGTCGTCGTCGCGTCCCAATCGCGCCACGCATCGAAGCGCGGCAGCGTGCGGGGCAAGTACAACCCGCCATCCGGCGCGAGCCCGGCGAGGATCGCTTGGTGCAGCGCCGTCGCTGGCGTGCGGCCGCGCGTGCTCTCGTACGCGATCGGTGGGTCGTTGGCGGCTCGACCCTTCATGCGCGCGACTCCACCACCGCGCCCGGCGAGTCGACGGGACACGCGAGCTGATCACTGGCGAGTCCGACCCCGGCGAAGGCCGCTTGCATGGCCGCCGCGGCGCGGCGTGCTGTCGTTTCGCCTTCGCACCAGGCGAAGACGCTCGGTCCAGCTCCGCTGATGCTCGCGCCGAGCGCCCCGGAGGAGAGTGCCGCCTGCTTCACCGCCGCGAAGCCCGGGATGAGCGGCGCGCGCCGCGGCTCGACCAGCACGTCTTCGAGCCCGGCGCGCACGAGCGACAAGTCGTCGCGCCAGCAACCAGCCAGCACGAGCGCGAGCCGCTCGGACTGCCGCACGAAGTCGCCGATGGCGTACGGTTCCACGAGCGCCGCGCGGGCCACGCGCGTCTCGAGCACGAAGTGTGGATGCGCCAGCGCGCACCACAAGCCGCGTGGCACGGGCACCTTGACCATGCGCTCGTGCGTGGCGAGCACGAGGCCTCCCAATAGCATCGGCGCGATGTTGTCGCCGTGCTTGCCGCCGCTGGCGACCGCCTCGCCCTCCATCGCATGCACATACAGGTCGTCGCGCGACAGTGGTTGCTCGAACAACTCGTTCGCCGCCACCAGCGCCGCCACCGCGGAGGCGGCCGAGCCGCCCATGCCCGACCCCAAGGCGATGCCCTTCTCGATCTCGATCTCGACGCCGAAGTCAGCTTGTCGCGCCGCGAGCAGCGCCAGCAGCGCCTTGCCCGCCGTGTTGCGCTCCGCCTCCCGCGGCAACTCGACGGTCGCTCCGCGGATCGCGAGCACGCGCACCCCCGACTGCGCGCTCCTGCGCGCCACGACGCGATCGCCCGCTCCGGCGAGTGCGTGCCCGAGGATGTCGAAGCCCACGGCCGCGTTGCCGACGGAGGCAGGGGCGAAGGCGGTGGCCACGGAGACTCCACTGGGAGTATGCATGCGCGCAGTCTAGGGGCGACGCGCGTCGGTTCCAGATCGCCCCGTCTAGGTGCGCGCCACTTGCGGCGGGGGTCCTGCCAGGGTTGGCGAACCCGGTATCATGCGCGCATCGAACCCTCCGCCTCGTCGAGTCCGGCCCAGCGCCTGTACGAGTCCTTCCTCCACGCTCGCTCGCGCGGCGAGTCGGAGGACTTCGAAGCATTGTGCGCACGCGCACCCGAGCTGGGCGACGAACTGCGCAGCCTGCATGCGCGCCACGCCCAGTGGGTGTCGCTCTTCGGCGCGTTGGGTTCGGAGGAGTTGTCGCGCAAGTTCGCGGCAGGCCGGGCTTGGTCGGACTCGGGAGCGATGGCTGGCGCGGGCGGAGCGACGCAGGCGGGATCGGGGCCGGGTTCAGGGCCGGCGAGCGCCTTGCTGGAACGCCTGCGCGGCAAGGCGCCGACAACTGGTCGCTACAGGCTCGTAGGGGAGATCGGCCGCGGCGGCATGGGAGCAGTGGTCAAGGTCTGGGACGAGGAACTGGGGCGTTCATTGGCCATGAAGGTCGTGCTGGGCAAGGAAGGCTCGCCGGAGGGACAAGGCACTCCGCCCATCGACGGGCGGACCCTCGCGCGTTTCCTCGACGAGGCGCGTACCACAAGCCGGCTCGACCACCCAGGCATAGTTCCGGTGCACGAAGTCGGCCTGTCCGACGATGGTCAAGTTTACTTCACCATGCGCCTCGTGCAGGGCGAGGACTACGCGCGCGTCATCGACCATGTGGCGCGTGGACGAGATGGATGGACCTTGCGCAAGGCCCTGCAGGCGCTGTCCAAGGTCTGCGAAGCGATGAGCTATGCGCACGACCACGGCGTCGTGCACCGCGACCTGAAGCCGGCCAACATCATGGTCGGCAAGTACGGCGAGACGTACGTCATGGATTGGGGGCTGGCGCGCGCCACGCAACCGTCCGTGGCGAGCCTCGACGCGGCCAACCCCGGGGATTCGGCGCCGAGCGCGAGCGACGATCCGTTGCGCACGCGCGTCGGCGAGGTGCTCGGGACGCCGTCCTACATGGCGCCCGAGCAAGCGCGCGGCGAACTGGATCGCATCGGCCCGTGCTCCGACATCTACTCGGTCGGAGCGATGCTGTACCACTTGCTGGCGCGCGGTCGCGTGTCGGCGCCCTTCGTGCCGCCAGGCCAGCCGCCTTCGCAGCGCGTGGTGCTGCAGCGCCTGCTCGCCGGTCCGCCGACTCCGCTCCTCGAGTTGGCGCAGGACGCACCACCCGAGCTCGTCTCCATCGCCGAGAAGGCCATGGCGCGCGAGCCGGGAGACCGCTACGCGACGATGAAGGAGCTCGCCGACGATCTGCAAGCGTACCTCGAGGGCCAGGTGGTGGCGGCGCACGAGCGCGGGGCGCTCGCTCGCGCGCGCAAGTGGGTGGGACGCAACAAGGGCTTGGCTGCCTCACTCGCCATGGCCGTGGTGGCGCTGCTCGCCGGCACGCTGGTCTCGTTGCGTTGGGCCGGCAAGGCCTCGGACAACGAGCAAGCCGCCCTGCGGGCCAACGTCCAGCTGGACCAGCGCAATCGCGAATTGGAGTTGCAGGCCCGCGAGCTGCGCCTGCGCGGGCTGCAGCAAGACATCGCGCGCTTCCAAGCGGAGGTGCGCGCCATCGGCGAGGGCGAGTTGCTGGTGCGCGGCGCGGGTGCATGGTGGTTGGCGCGCGCGCGCGAACTCGTCGAGGGCGAAGACCTGCCCGGCGTGGAGTGGCGTCCTGGCTTGCGCGACGTGGAGGAGCGCCTCGCGCAGTTGCGCGCCGATCCGGCCTTGCTGGCGCATGGCGAGGCCGAACGCGAGCTGGACTTCCAGTCGCATCCATTCCGCCCCGTGCTCGCGGCGCTGGAGGAGCAGTTGACGGCCTTGGATTCGGACGCCTCGCCCGCCACCAAGGCCTTGGCGGCCGAGGTGCTGTGGCGACGCCGCATGCTCGGTCGCGAGCCGTGGCCAACGGAGGAGGATGTGCTGCGCGAGGACTTGGCCAAGCAGGCGGCCGACGACGCGGCGTCGCAGGAGCGCGAGGCGCTGGCGATCCTGGGCGCGGGTGGTCCGCGGCGGCATGGACGCGAGATCGAGGCGTTGTTGCGCGCGCGAAGGGCGCAGGAGTCGTCCTCGGAGGCCGAGCGCGGTCAACGCGTCGCGACGCACGCCTTGGCTTGCGCCATGTCGGGCCGCCTCGACGAGGCGCGTGCCATGCTCGCCACGCTCGTGGCCGAGGGGTCGTCCAAGCCCGCCGAAGCGCAGGCGGGCATCCTCGAGCGGATTCGCGCGCACATCGACGCGTGGAGCGGCCGAGAACTGGTGGAACGCGCGGCCGAACTCGCGCGCGACGAGTCGCGGTTGGAATCGGCGCGCGCGGCGGACGAGGCGCGTCGGGTGGAACTCGCCCGCGCCGTCGAGGAGCTGCGCGCGCGCTGCCGCGAGCGTCGTACTTGGCGCCATGCGAGCGCCTTGGAGCAGTGGCGGCACGACCACTTGGCGCAGGTGCGCGAGGATCTGGCCGCGCTGCGCGAACTGCTGCAGGCGGCCGAGCCCTCGCTGGAGGGCCTCGATGCGCGCGCGCGCTGGGACGCGGCCTTGGCCGCCATCGCGCGCTCGCCACGCTACGCGCAGGTGCGCTGGCCGGGTGGCGCGTTGACGCCGCAGTTGGGCCTGGTGCCGTTGGGCGAGAATCCAGCCACCGGCCTGTGGGAGTTCGTGCACCAGCAGAGCGGTGCGTCGCCAGTGGTCGCCAATGCCGACGGCGGTCAAGGAAAATTGACAATGGCGGCCGGCACGGGCATCGTCTTCGTCCTGTTGCCCGGCGGCCGCATGCGCGAGGAGGAGGGCATCAAGCCGCAACTCTCGTACAACCACCACGACTTCAAGCTGATCGACTTCGCGCCGTTCTTCCTGTCGAGCTACGAGACGACCCAGGCCCAATGGGATCGCTTGTCGGAGCGTCCTTTCTTGCATGGCGCGCCGCACCATCCGCTGCATGCCGCCAACAACCTGAGCTGGCTGGACGCCGTCGCGCTGACGCGGCGCATGGCGGGTTGGGTGCGGTTGCCTTCCTCCGCGCAGTGGGAGTACGCCTGTCGCGCCGACACGACGACTCCGTGGTGGACGGGCGCGGAGCCCGAGAGCCTGCGCGGCGCCGCGCATGTGCGCTTCCCGGGTGCAGTCGCGACGGAGCCCGGCGAGGTCGGAACGCGACTCGCCAGCCCCTTCGGCCTCCACGACATGCACGGCGGCCATTGGGAATGGTGCGCCGATGCAGGCCTGCAGTCGTTCGAGACGCCGCGCCTCGTGTCGCGGCCGCGCGATGGCCTGCAGGACAGCGCCACCGCCAGCCTGCGCCTCATCCGTGGCGGAGCGTCCGGCTACGGCCCGAACGAGGCGCGCTCGGTGTTCTTCACCAACCTGCCCTTCGCGCATCGCACGGCCGACCTGGGCGTGCGCTTCGCCATGCCGGTGGTGCCCTGAGCGTCACCCTGCGTCCCGCCGCGCTCACGGCCAGCGTGGGCCGTCGATGGGTGCATCGTGGGGACGTGCGGATTCCAGGTGTCGCCAAGCGATGGCGCTGGCTTGGCGCAGCAGGCGGAAGCCGGCATTGCCGTCCTCCCACGACTGGTCCGCTTGGTTCTTTGTGATGACGCACAAGGCGTAGGCGCCCGAGGGGGCCGACACGAGCAGCACTTCCGAGCGCGAGGCGTTCACCGCGCCTTGCTTGCTGATGGCGTGGATGTCGCTCGGGATGGCGCACAGGGCTTCGCCGTCCCAGTATGCGCGGCCCAGCATGCGATCGAGCACTTCGTCGGCCGCGGCTGATACGGCGCGGCGCTCGCGGATCGCCACCAGCATCTCGGCCATCTCGCGCGGCGTGGTCTGGCCCCAGCCGTGCAGCTTGTAGTCGGCCTCGCGGCCCGCGACGCGCGAGTTGACGCGCGTCGCCTTCCATCCGCGCGCATCGAGCCACGCGTTGATGGCGGCGCCACCACCGGCGAGTTCCTGGCACATGACGCTGGCGGTGTTGTCGGAGACCGACTCCATCAGGAACAGCAGCTTCGCCGGTTCGAGCTTCGAGCCATCGACGAGCTTGGCGACGAGGTCGTCGCCGCCGCGCGAGTGGCGTTCCTTCGAGTACGCGACCGGCGATTTCCAATCGAGCTGGCCTGCCTCGACCTTGGCGAGCAACGCCAAGGCGATGGGCACCTTGACCAAGGACGCGGTCGGGAAGTCCTCGTCGGCGCGGATCGCCACTTCGCAAGTGCCATCGAGCCGCCGTAGGTACAAGCCCACGTCGCCTGCGAAGTTCGACGCGAGCGCCTCGAGTTCGGCGCGCAACGCGGATTCGTCCACCGATCGGCGCTCGGCGGCGAGGTTGGCGCAACCGGCAGCCAACCAGGCGAGGATGCACGCCAAGACCAAGCACGCCGCGCGCGAAGTCATCGACGGATCCCTCAAGGCGCCAGCACGCCCGTGGCGCGCAGCGTCGCCGCCAACTTCGCGCGCGAAGCCGGCTCCAGGGGAGCCAAGGGCAAGCGCACCTCGGACGGCATCCAAGGGAACTTCTCCGCCAAGGCCCACTTCACCGGCACCGGGTTGGGTTCGAGGAACAAGTCGCGCGCCAGCGGGGCGAAGCGCTCGACGATGCCGGCGGCCCGCACCGTGTCGCGCGCCTGCACCGCGCGCACCAATGTGGCGCATTCGGCCGGCAGGAGGTTGTTCACCACGCCGATGACGCCCACGGCGCCGAGCTCGAGGAAGTCGGGCAGCGACGCGTCGTCGCCGCACAAGACGGCGCACGGCGTCTCGGCGACCAGACGGCGCACGCGCTCAAGGTCCGGCTTGGCCTCCTTGACGGCGACGATGTGCGCATGGCGCTCGCCGAGCTCCTTGACGACTTCGACCGGCATGTCGACGCCGGTGCGCGACGGCACGTTGTAGAGCACGATCGGCGTGCGCGTCGCCTCGGCAAGGGCCGAGTAGTGCAGCACCAGGCCGCGCGGGGAAGGCTTGTTGTAGTACGGCGTCACCGCCAAGAGCGCGTCGGCGCCCAGCAATTCGGCCTCGCGCGCGTGTTCGATGGTCGTGCGCGTGTCGTTGGTGCCCACGCCCACGACCAGCGGGATGCGGCCCAGCAGCTTGAGTCGCGCCTTGGTGACGAGCTTGCGGCGCTCCTCGGCGGTCAGCGTGGCGGACTCGCCGGTCGTGCCGCACACGACGATGCCGTCGGTGCCCTGCTCCAAGTGCCACTCGAGGAGGCGCTCGAAGGCGATCCAATCGACCTTTCCGCCGCGCATGGGCGTGACGAGGGCGACGAGGCTTCCGTGGAGCTGGCAGCGCGGGTGCATCATGGTGGTCAGCGAGCCTTCCCGCCGCGGCACAGGCGTACCATCGTGCCGACGGCTTCGTGCACGCCAGTGAACACGCTGCGCGCGACGATGGCAAAGCCGATGTTGAGTTCCTCCACATGCGGCAGTCGCGCCACCGGCGCCACGTTCTCGTAGTCGAGTCCGTGCCCCATGTTGACGCGCAAGCCGCCCTCGTGCGCCGCGATCGCTGCCTGCTCCAGTCGCGCCAGTTCGCGCACCTTCGCCCGGCCCTTGGCGCGCGCGTAACGTCCGGTGTGCAATTCGACGAATTCGGCGCCCGTGTCCACAGCCGCCGCGAGCTGTTCCAGGTCCGGATCGACGAACAAGGACACTTCGCTGCCGCTCCGCGCGAGGCGCGCCACCACCGGCGACAAACGCTTGGACTCGCGACGCACATCCAAGCCGCCCTCGGTCGTCACCTCGGCGCGGTTCTCGGGCACGATGCAGTACGCCTCGGCCCGCGCGCGCGCCGCGATGGCGACGATCTCGGGATCGAGCGACATCTCGAAGTTGAGCTTGGTCGCCACGGCCTGCTTGAGCGCCTTGACGTCGGCGTCCTGGATGTGGCGCCGGTCCTTGCGCAGGTGGAAGGTGATGCCGACGGCGCCGGCCTTCTCGGCGGCGAGCGCCCAGGCGACCGGGTCAGGGAAGGCTTCCTTGCGCGCCTGCCGCAGCGTGGCGACATGGTCGATGTTGACGTGGAGGCGGGGCATGATGCATCCGCCAACATAGCGAATGCCACGCCTTGGTCCGAGGGCGCGAGCACGGCGCCGGGAAGGTCGGCAGGGGTCGTGGAGGTTGCATGCCAGCCACTTGCGGTGCTTGCTCTTGCAGCTCCCTACGCCTAGTTTAAGGCTTCTGCCGAGAGACTTGGTGGCCGGCCTTGTTCGGGCCGTGCCCATCGAGCCCAAACGTTCGACTGCAGATGGCCTTGGCCATCCAAGCAGTTCATGCAGCAGTTCGACCTCGCTCAAGACCTCGTGTTCCCAGGGGTTGCGTTCAATCCGCAACAGCCTTGTGAAGATCGCTGCATCAAGCCTTGTGCTCCCAGCACCCAGGTCGTGGCTGCGCAAGCCCAGTGGCTGAACCACGAGCCCTGCAAGTTCGAGGACGATGCCGGCGTCTCTCTCGACTCGGGCGACTACTGCGCCACGTTCGGCAAGCGCGTGCGCACGCCCCACTGGCCCGGCGACCTCGTCACGCACGGCGTGGGACGACAGCACCAATGGTCGCGAGACGTACATCCTTCCTTGGCGAAGATGCTCGACGCTGATGGGACGGACGGACTGGGAACGCGCGGCGAAGACAACGGTCCCGAGGAACGCCAAGGGGCGCGGGCTGCCTGCGCCGCGGCCCTGAACATGATCGCGGCGGGCCAGACATCGCTGGGCCCGGACACTGGCGCTTCGAATCGCTAGCCTGTCCGGAGCGATGCGCATCATCTCCGGCGAGCTCGGTGGACGTCAGTTCGAGGCTCCGCCCGGCGAGGGCACGCGGCCGCTGCTCGATCGAGTGCGCACCGCCCTGTTCGATTGGCTCGGCGCCAAGGTTGACGACGCGCGCGTGCTCGACTTGTACGCGGGCTCGGGTTCGCAGGGCCTGGAGGCGTTGTCGCGCGGAGCGAGTCGCGCCTTGTTCGTCGAGCGCGGCGCTCCGGCGCTCGCGACCTTGAAGCGCAATGTCGTCGGACTCGGGCTCGAGGAGCGCGCGCGCATCGTACGCGGCGACGCGCTGGCCGAGCGCAACTGGTCGGAGCTAGGCGCCGTCGCCGCCCCATGGACGATCGCCTTCTGCGACCCGCCCTTCGTGGTGTACGAAGATCCGGCGCAGCGCAAGAAGCTCCTCGCTGCGCTTGAGGTCTTGTTGGAGCGTCACATGGAGCCTGGCGGCATCGTCGCCTTGCACGCGCCCGACCGAGCCGGCGAGATGTTGCGTCTGCGCGCGGCCCGCAGCAGCGAACTGCGTGCCTACGGATCTTCCTGCCTCGTCTACCTCGAGGCGGGCGCTACCATCGGGGACGGATCGCATGGTTGAAGGCCGCGAAGTCAAAGGACGCCTGGCGGAAGGTCCAGTGCGACTGCAAGGCCGGTTGCTCGTCGAGGGCGAGCTGCGCGGCGGTGCCTTGACCATCGAAGGGACGCGCATCGCGCGCGTCGAACTCGACGAGCGCCTCGATGGACCTGTCATCGCGCCGGGCTTCGTGGACTTGCACCTGCACGGCTTTGGCGGCTGCAACCCGCTCGTCGATCTCGCCGGCATGGCACGC